>Ga0209719_1001660_pt1 | contig 26397 bp, 21 predicted proteins | sample AD_JPNAS2_MetaG_FD_184421 | JGI IMG/M metagenome (GOLD analysis project Ga0209719, IMG submission 184421) | Active sludge microbial communities of municipal wastewater-treating anaerobic digesters from Japan - AD_JPNAS2_MetaG (SPAdes) (version 2) | ecosystem: Engineered > Bioreactor > Anaerobic...
AACGACTTAGTGAGGCCCAGTTGGTTATTATTGACGACGTAATGAATTTACCATTAAACAGAGATGACGGAAACCGTTTCTTTGTATTTATAAACCAGATTTATGAAACTACTTCATTTATCATAACAACAAACAAATCCCCGGCTGAATGGGCCAAATCATTAGACGACGAAACACTTGCCACAGCACTTCTTGACAGATTACTCTATAAATGCCAACTAATCCAGTTCACAGGACCAAGTTATAGAATGCAAAACAGGCAAACCATATTTTAAAATGAACTTTGATATTAAAAATATACCTAATTTAGCACAACAGTCACTGCACTCTTGTTCCCGAAATTACTGCATAGACTGTTCCCGTTTCCACTGTAGTTCTTTTTCCCGAAATCACTGCACTTCTTGTTTCTGTTTACAGAAATGGGTGTTTTTACCTTAACCGTACCGACTGGAGGAGGAAAAACATTGGCTAGCCTTCGGTTTGCTTTGCACCATGCAAATAAGCACAAACTTGACAGGTTAATATTTATAATACCATACACCTCAATAATTGATCAAAATGCTCGTGTTGTACGTGATATTTTAGAAGTAGACAAAAGAGATCAAGGGAAATTTGTTTTGGAGCATCATTCGAATTTATTGCCAGAGCTGCAAAACTGGAAAACGAAAATTCTCTCTGAAAATTGGGATGCCCCAATCATTTATACGACAAGTGTTCAGTTTTTAGAAACACTTTTTAGCGGTGGCACCCGAAGTGCAAGACGTATGCATCAATTAGCCCGTTCAGTAATTGTTTTTGATGAAATACAAACGTTACCAATTAAAACTATCCATTTATTTTGCAATGCCATTAACTTTTTGACCACCCACTGTCATTCAAGTGTGGTTTTATGCACTGCGACACAACCTTTACTAAATAAGGTTAATAAAGAAAAAGGGTACATCAGGTTTTCCGAGAAAAATGAAATTATTTCTGATGGAAAAACAATTTTCAAAAATTTAAAGAGGGTTGAGGTCATAAACAAAATAAAACCATCAGGGTGGGAGATCCCGGAAATTTCCCAATTGGCCATTGAACAAATTAGTAAAAAACTAAGTTGCCTAATTATTGTAAACACAAAGAAAAACGCCAGGGAAATCTATGAAGAACTCATTCAACATACAGCTTTCCCCGTTTACCATTTAAGTACCAGCATGTGCGCGGCACACCGAATGGCAAGTCTAAATGAAATAAGGGAAAAGCTTAAAGAAAGCAAGCCAATTATATGCGTAAGCACACAACTAATTGAAGCTGGAGTTGACGTTGATTTTGGTACGGTTATACGATTTGTCTCCGGAATTGACTCCATTGTGCAGGCAGCAGGACGCTGTAACAGGAATGGTAAAAGACCATCAGGGAAAGTATTTGTTATAAATCCAAAAAGCGAAAGTATCGACTCATTACATGATATAAAAACTGGAAGGGATATAAGCATGCGTATTTTTGAGGAACTACATAATCCTAAGTCGGGATTACCCAATGACTTAATACACCCTCAGGTTATGGAACGCTATTTTCAGTATTATTTTTATAATCGGGCCGTTGAAATGGACTACAACGTTGATGTAGGTAGAAATGACACGTTATTGAATTTGTTAAGCAATAATTCGATTTCTGTCAGTGAGTATTCAAGAGAACATGACAAAGAACCGCAAATGTATTTTAGGCAATCCTTTGCAACAGCTGGTAATGTATTTAAAGCCATAGATGCACCAACACAAGGTATAGTGGTTCCCTATTCCAAAAATGGTAAAAAAATAGTAGCAGATTTGTTCTCGCAATTTGCAGTTGAACAACAGTATAAACTATTGCAGAAAGCCCAGAAATATACGGTAAATACTTTTCCAAACGAAATTAAAAAGCTTGCTGAGCAAAAGGCAGTTCGCGAAGTTCCAGAAATTGGCGTATTGGTGCTAAATGACCTTCGTTTTTATCATCCACAATTTGGCTTAAGTACTGAAATTAAAACAGAATACGAAACTTTAATAATTCAATAATATGGATATACCCAAAAACAGCATTCAGTTTAAACTGTGGGGTAGGTATGCCCTGTTTACCGATCCAATTACAAAAATGGGTGGTGAACGATGTTCGTACCACATTCCAACATATGAGGCACTTAAAGGAGTGACGAAATCTATCTATTGGAAACCCACCCTGATATGGCACATTGACAAGGTACGCGTTATGAAACCAATCCGTACACAAACGAAAGGGACAAAACCACTAAAAATGAGCGGAGGAAATGATTTAGCAATATACACTTACTTAGTAGATGTTGAATATCAAGTTTTGGCCCATTTTGAATGGAACATGTATCGGCCCGAGCTGGTAAACGACCGTATTGATGGCAAACATTTCCAAATAGCACAACGTACTCTATTGCGGGGAGGTCGACAAGATATTTTCCTTGGTACACGAGATTGTCAGGGCTATGTTGGACCTTGCCAATTTGGTGAAGGACAAGGTCATTACGACAACGTTGATGAAGTAGCTTATGGCCTTATGTTTCACAGTTTCGGTTATCCAGATGAAACAGGTGACAACATACTTGTTACACGATTTTATCGTCCAGTGATGAAAGAAGGAGTAATTGATTTTACACGCACCGATGATGAAACAAACGTTATCAAAGAAGTGCGAACAATGCAAGCCAAGAAATTTGGCGAAAGTACTAACTTTCAAAAGGTCGAAAATGAGTATAAAGAAATTGCTTTGCAAGCCGGTTGGGAGGACGGAAAATTATGAGCTGGTTAGATGTATTGTACCAAACCTATGAGAATTGTTATGGAGTGATAGAAGTTACGCACACAATGGGTGCTAAGCCCAAAAAACCCTTATTACCCCCTTTTCACACCTTACAAAACTCGCATATCGAAGTCACTATTGATGGAAACGGGAATTTTATTGATGCTAGTTTTATTGAAGACAAAAACGACAGAGAAATTATTATTCCCTGTACTGAAAAATCGGCTTCTAGAACAAGTGGAGAGGAACCACATCCGCTTTGTGATAAAATTCAATATTGTGCAAAAGATTATTCTGGGAATAAAAAATCCTATTTTAACTCTTACAGTAAAATAATAGAAGAATGGTATTGTTTTGACAAAAAGAATATTTTTCTCAAAGCTATTTATCTATATGTGCAAAGAGGAACATTATACCATGATATTCTTAAGACGGGAAAAGAGTTCGGTAAACCCAACAAGGATGTAGGTGACTATTTGATACGTTGGAGAGTGAATATTCCAACTATCTCAGAAAATCGTTGCTGGAAAAATAATCAATTATTTGAGAGTTGGCAAAGGTTTTCTGAATCTCAAGAGAGTATTGAGGATATTTGCATGGTAACTGGTATTAAAAAACCTATTGCTATTAATCATCCAAAGCGTATCCGGAATAGTGGCGATGGAGCAAAACTAATTTCCTCCAATGATAGAACAGGTTTCACCTTTCTTGGTAGGTTTCTTCTAAATGATTTCAATAACGAAAAAGTATCAAATCAGGCAGCATCTATTAGTGTCGAAATCTCACAAAAAGCACATAGCGCTTTGCGTTGGCTTATTGATAGACAAAGTTTTCGCAACGGCGATCAGGTCATCGTATCTTGGTCGGTAACAGGAGAAGAAAAACCCAATGAATTTTCAGATACTAATGAACTGTTTGGAGATAGTGACGAAGAAAAAATCGTTGAACTTAATACCTACACACCCCATGATGCAGGCCAGACTTTTGCTAACAAGCTTACTAAAAAAATTGCCGGTTATAGAGGGTTACTGGATGACTCAAAAAAAATTGTAGTAATGGGCTTAGACTCAGTTGGACCTGGCAGAATTTCGATTACCTTTTATCGTGAGCTGACGGGATCAGAATTCCTTGATAGAGTAGAAAAATGGCACTCTGATATGGCTTGGCATTTTCTTGAATTTGTTAAAGATCCAAGTGGTAAAAAGAAGTTTTTCTCTGGGCATTTGGTTTACGCTCCTGCTCCACGGCTTATTGCCGAGGTTTGTTTTGGGAAAAGACTTGATGACAAACTTAAAAAGACTACTATTGAAAGGCTTTTACCATGTATTATTGATGGAAGACAAATACCTGAAGACCTAGTCAATGTAGCTGTAAAAAGAGCTTCAAACAAAATTGGCATTGATTACTGGGAATGGGAACGCACTCTTAGTGTTGCTTGTGCGCTTTATAGTTGTCAATTGATTAGAAAAGATAATAAAACAAAAAAAATTATGTCACTTGAAAAAGAAAGATTTGACCGAGATTATTTATATGGCAGGCTTTTAGCTATTGCCGAACATCTCGAAGAAATTGCACTCAATGTTGCAAAAGAATCTCGTGAAACTACCGCAGCTCGTTTAATGCAACGTTTTGCAGATTTTCCATTTTCTACGTGGAGGACCATTGAATCTTCACTTGTGCCATATAAGTCAAGATTAAATGTAAATCGACCAGGTTTTCTCATCAATATGAAAAAATTACTTGATGAAGTACATTCTATGTTTTTGCCTGGTGATTTTGAAAATGATAGTCGACTATCTGGATCATATTTACTTGGATATCACTGTCAGAGGTTAGCAATTAAATCCAAAATTCCTGATGAAGAAGAAAACAATAAATAACTCTAAAAATTATAATTATATGGCAACTTTAGAAAAGAAAATCGATTTTGCAGTTATTCTGCGCGTTACAAAAGCTAATCCTAATGGTGATCCACTAAATGGAAACCGTCCACGGATAGATTACGACGGATATGGTGAAATGAGCGATGTCTGCTTAAAACGAAAAATTAGAGATCGTCTTTTGGAATCAAAAGATGATAACGGGGAAAATAAGTATTCAATTTTTGTACAATGCGATGAACGTAAGGTTGATGACGCAAAAAGCTTAAAAGATAGGGCTGACAAAGTATTAGGAGATAACCTTACAATTGAAACAGCCTGCAAACAATGGTTTGATGTCAGAGCCTTTGGCCAGGTATTTGCCTTCAAGTCAACAAGTATGGGAGGAGGTGACACAGGCATTTCAATACCTGTACGAGGTCCTGTTACTGTCCATTCTGCTTTTAGTGTAGAGCCTATACGACCTGAAAGTATCCAAATAACAAAGAGCGTTAACAGTGAAACAACAGCCGATGGAAAAAGAAGTTCTGATACGATGGGAATGAAGCATCGCGTAGATAAATCGGTATATGTATTTTATGGCAGTATGAACCCACAATTGGCTGAGAGAACAGGATTTTCGAATGAAGACGCAGATGCTATAAAATCAATTCTTCCTAAGCTTTTTGAAAACGATGAATCTGCAGCACGTCCTGCAGGAAGTATGCGAGTATTAAATGTTTTTTGGTGGGACCATGGCTGCAAGGCCGGTAAATACTCTTCCGCCAAAGTGCACGAAAGCTTAAGAGTACATGGAGATGGCTCTTTCGAGATAGATACACTAGAAGGTTTGGATCACGAAATTATTAATGGCTTTTAATGTTGGTATATGGGTATGTGAACTTTATTATGAATTGATAATTAAATAATAGTGGAATAAAAAGGTTTGTTATATAACGAAGAAGATTTGATACAACTATCAGGTATACAGCATTTTGCTTTTTGTCCAAGACAATTTGCACTGGCATATATTGAATTACAGTGGAATGAAAATATTTTTACGTCAGAAGGTAAAATACTTCATGAGAAAGTAGATGATCCTCATTCAAAGTATTCATGTGAGTCTATAATAGTTTGGAGGTCAGTAAACCTAATATCTTATCGGTTAGGCTTGACGGGTCGTACCGATGTAATTGAATTTAAAAGAAGTGATACAGGGATTTGTTTGCCAGATAATGAAGGTAAGTGGCTGCCTTACCCTGTTGAATACAAACGAGGCAAACCCAAACCTGATGAACGTGATGAAGTGCAGTTATGTGCACAAGCCATTTGCATAGAAGAGATGTTTAGAACAAAATTGGAGGAAGGATGCTTGTTTTATGGCGAAATCCGGCGACGTACTATGGTTCGTTTTACCAAAGAACTTAGGAAACAGGTAACAGATTATGCAGAAGAAATGCACCATTTATTCCAAAATGCAATAACACCATTACCTGTTTATAAACCCCATTGTAAATCATGCTCACTTTTTGATATATGTTTGCCTCAAAGTATCAATGGTAAAATCTCTGTAAACAGTTACCTTAAGCGTGAATTTGGTTGAGAAAATTATTAAATACTCTATTTGTGACTTCTCCTGAAGCTTATTTGAGTCGGGATGGTGAAAATGTAGTTGTAAGGCTTGATAATCAAGAACGCTTTAGAATTCCTGTTCACAATATAGAGGGTATTGTATGCATGGGATTTATGGGAGCTAGTCCTTCTTTAATGTCTTTATGTGCTGAGCGAAAGGTAGCTTTGAGCTTTGTTTCAGAAAGCGGATATTTTTTAGGAAGGGTTACAGGGCCTGTCTCAGGCAATGTTCTCCTTAGAAGAAAGCAATATCGAGTAGCTGACAACCCTGAGAGCTGCCTAAAAATATCGCAATTATTCATTGCCGGCAAGATTGCAAATTCAAAGACTGTTTTGCAACGCGCTATTCGAGATCATGCTCAAAACGTTAACACTTCTGCTCTAGAAGATGCAATTTCCAAGTTGACCTTTAGTCAAAAGCAAGCTCTGAATGCCATGAATCAGAATGAATTGCGTGGATTTGAGGGAGAATCAGCCTCGGTTTATTTCTTTGTTTTTAATAATCTCATTTTACAACAAAAAGAAGATTTTTTTATGGAAGGAAGAAATCGACGCCCCCCACTAGACAATGTTAACGCCTTACTTTCATTTATTTATACATTGTTGATGCATGAAGTTAGGGCAGCGCTAGAAAGTGTTGGTCTGGATCCTTGTGTGGGCTTCTTTCATGTTGACAGACCCGGAAGACAAAGCCTGGCTTTAGATATGATGGAAGAATTCAGACCGTTCTTAGCTGATCGTTTAGTATTATCACTAATTAATAGAAAACAAATTTGCAAGGATGGCTTTATTAAACAGCCTACTGGCGGAATTATTATGGAAGATACTACACGAAAAGAAGTTATTACTGCTTGGCAGAAAAGAAAGCAAGAAGAGATTATACATCCCTATCTTGGAGAAAAAGTTCCTATAGGGCTTTTACCTTATTGCCAAGCCTTGCTGATGGCAAGATATCTCAGGGGTGATCTTGATAATTATCCTGTTTTCATTTATAAATGAGCTATGATGGTATTGATAACATATGATGTAGAAACAGTTACATCTTCAGGGAAAAAAAGATTAAGATATGTAGCAAAACAATGTGTGAATTATGGGCAACGTGTTCAAAATTCTGTATTTGAATGTTTAGTGGATCCAGCTCAATTTGCAGAATTAAAACATCGGTTGGAAAGTATTATTAATAAAGAAAAAGATAGTATCAGATATTATTTTCTTGGAAGCAACTGGAAAACTAAAGTTGAACATATTGGAGCGAAAGAAAGTTATGATCCTGAGGGACCATTAACCGTATAATACAAGTTGCGCGAAGTCGAAGCTATGGCTAATTTATTGGGGATATCGCGATCCTTGGAAATAAGCACATTAAGAAAAAATGTAGCGTTATTATTCATAATAATTATTGATTTTTAGTGTTTTCGCGATATTTTAAGTCAAAGATGCTTAAATTCAATAATTTACAAACAGGGTGTCGCACCCCATGTGGGTGCGTGGATTGAAACACACAGCAGGCGGGATTATTATTGCCTCTGGCGGTCGCACCCCATGTGGGTGCGTGGATTGAAACACATCAGAAGAAGTAGGCTTGCTAAAATTATTAGCGTCGCACCCCATGTGGGTGCGTGGATTGAAACATGACCGTGTTGATAAATTAGTTAGCGCTATACGTCGCACCCCATGTGGGTGCGTGGATTGAAACGCCATAGCGCTCATTGAATTCAGACCAGTCACTGTCGCACCCCATGTGGGTGCGTGGATTGAAACTTCTCACATCCCGGAAAGCCGAGAAACAGCGGTGTCGCACCCCATGTGGGTGCGTGGATTGAAACTTTTGAGAGTTACCCGGTTAATCGGAACATCAGGGTCGCACCCCATGTGGGTGCGTGGATTGAAACGGCACAATATCAACTGTTATAATGGCAGGATCCAGTCGCACCCCATGTGGGTGCGTGGATTGAAACATTTCGACAACCTGCCGACTAATCAATCGCAAGGTCGCACCCCATGTGGGTGCGTGGATTGAAACATTTCGACAACCTGCCGACTAATCAATCGCAAGGTCGCACCCCATGTGGGTGCGTGGATTGAAACATGCCGGAAGACAGCGAAAATTAACCATTCAAAAGTCGCACCCCATGTGGGTGCGTGGATTGAAACGCCTGTTCCTGAGCTATCAGCTTTTCGTACTCTTGTCGCACCCCATGTGGGTGCGTGGATTGAAACTCGGCATAGGCGATTATGTTTTCCAGCCCTTTGGTCGCACCCCATGTGGGTGCGTGGATTGAAACAGCAAGGGGCGTTTGCCTTGTTCCTGGCATCTGAGGTCGCACCCCATGTGGGTGCGTGGATTGAAACAGTTATAATAAATTATACGTTATTTCACTTCTCAAGTCGCACCCCATGTGGGTGCGTGGATTGAAACTGTATATTTACGGTACTAATCTAATTTATATCGTGTCGCACCCCATGTGGGTGCGTGGATTGAAACTGCCGACATGGAGAAAAAGAGGTATGAAGAAAAGTCGCACCCCATGTGGGTGCGTGGATTGAAACCCGATGATGATATGCAGCAGCTTATAACACTTGAAGTCGCACCCCATGTGGGTGCGTGGATTGAAACGCCGATAGATTTCCGCATATTCCTCCGTTGCATGTCGCACCCCATGTGGGTGCGTGGATTGAAACAAAGCAGGTAAAACAAGCCCGGACTCCTGAAAATAGGTCGCACCCCATGTGGGTGCGTGGATTGAAACATTTGCAAACAACCCAGACGGGGCCGGGCTTGCGTCGCACCCCATGTGGGTGCGTGGATTGAAACGCAGATTATGGAGAAGTTCGCAAGGGCGGAACAGGTCGCACCCCATGTGGGTGCGTGGATTGAAACTAGGCCTTTTTGCATTTGTTCATGTGTAACATAGTCGCACCCCATGCGGGTGAGTGGATTGAAACATTGAAGAATATCATTATAGGCTTAATATTCTGTACTATACATGCCACTGTTCTGAAGTATACTGGATTATTTTTCAAATTAATGAAAAGAGCAGACCCTCCTAACTTTTACAATTTCATTCATTTATCTAAACGGGGCACTGTACAATACTTTGTGTAAATGACAATTGAGTTTTCATAATTACAGCAGCACCCTATCCTCAAAAATAGTAATAAACTGATTCAAAACGATTGCCCAATTTTGGATAGGCATCGTCCACTTCTTTTCTATCTCACTGATAGCCAGATAAACCGATTTTTTAGGCACTGTACAATACTTTGTGTAAATGACAATTGAGTTTTCATAATTATAACAGCACCCTATCCTCAAAAATAGTAATAAACTGATTCAAAACAATAGCCCAGTTTTTTACAGGCATTGTCCATTTCTTTTCTATCTCACTGATTGCAAGATATACGGACTTTTTAAGGGCATCATCATTAGGAAATGAGAGCTTGGCCCTGGTGTATTTCCTGATTTTCCCATTGAGATTTTCAATCAGGTTGGTGGTATAGATGATCTTGCGGATCTCAACAGGATAGTCAAAAAACGTGGTCAGATCATCCCAGTTGGTACGCCAGCTGCGAACAGCATAACGGTATTTCGAGTCCCATTTTTGCTCAAAAGCATCCAGGGCCGTGGCGGCCGCTTCCTTGTTTACCGCTCCATATATGCTTCTCAGATCAACCGTAAATTCTTTCAGGTCCTTGTACGTGACATACCGGCAACTGTTCCGGATTTGGTGTACTACGCATATCTGGGTGGCGGCTTCGGGGAATACGCTCCGGATGGTATCGGTAAAACCGTTCAGATTGTCCGTACAGGTTATCAGAATGTCTTCCACGCCACGGGCTTTAAGATCGGTCAGTACACTCATCCAGAAAGAGGCACTCTCCGCTTTGCCTACCCAAAGGCCCAGGACTTCCTTTTTCCCTGTTTTGGGAAGCCCTATGCATATATAAACCGTTTTATTGATGACCTTTCCACCGTCTCGTGACTTTAAAATGATGCCGTCCATCCATACAATCAGGTATTGCCGCTCCAAAGGCCGGTTCTGCCATTCCTGGGCGGCCTGAATTACTTTGTTGGTTATAATGGATATGGAGGACCCGGACAGGTTTATTTCATAAATACTGCGCAATTCTTCCTCGATATCTGAAACGCTCATCCCTTTTGCATAAAGCGATATGACAAGCTTTTCTATGGATAACCCTCTGCTTTGGTGTTTTGGAACGATAACCGGTTCAAATTCACCGTTCCGGTCTCTGGGGATCTGGATGGTTGATTCCCCGTGTTCCGTCTGGATGGTTTTAGGAAAACTTCCGTTCCTTGAATTGCCTGTGTTGTTGCCCGCTACATCATGCTTTTCGTATCCCAGGTGCGCATCCATCTCGCCCTGTAACATTTGTTCGAGTACCTGGGAATGTAGATCCTTAAAGAATTTATTCACGTCTTCCTCTGTCTTAAACTGTTGTAGAAATTCTTTGGACAACAATTCCGGTGGCACTCCTGATTTTTGCTTGACCATAAATTGTGTTTCCATTTGGTTTAATCCTTAAATTTAACAATGCTTTTTTTCTTTCGCATTATCGTTTACACAATTTATTTTATAGTGCCCGGAGTGCCGTGCAAAGCCCTTAAAAAAGTTTTTAAAACGTTGTTATTCAGCCTTTTGGGTTTTTGAAAACTTCTCTTGCACGGTAATCCGGGTTTGCCAGCCTTTTTTACCGGGGAATGTCTATCTTTGGATAATAGAAAATATACCAACCATGCACCTTCTTGTAGCCATTTTGACTGTAGTGCTTTCTTTTGAATCATCTGTGCAACAGAGTGATGTCAATGCCAAACTTAAAGAATTGGATGAAATCATAGAGAAGCAGGAGCAGTATAGTAAACCTAAAGAGCTTCGGATAAAGAATCTGGTTGAGGAGTTGCAGACATCATCGAATCGTTCAAATGAGTTCAATATCTGTAATCGGCTTTTTGAAGAGTATAAGTTCTATCAGTACGATTCTGCTTATGTGTATGCCAGGAGACTGGAATCCTTGGCGGAAAAATCAGGTAAAAGGGCCGAAGAGGCAATAGCTCAGGCTGCTTTGTTGTTTTGTTATAAATCTGTGGGTTTTTTTAACGAGGCCGTAGAAATCATCAATAATTTTCAGTCAAACGAGGTGCCTGACGAGATTCTGGTCAATTTCTATGTATTGTGTGCAAGTACCTATCAGAATCTTTATTCCTATGTACAAGGAACAAAGAATCTGACAGAAAAATATAACCAGAAAGTCCTAGACTATTACAAACTGGCTCTTGATTATGCCTCGGACTACTCTTTTAATTATCATTGGATTTCACTTGAAATAGCTCTTATTCAGGAATATTCAGACGAATTGGCCATCGATGGCCGGAAAAACCTGATAAACCTGTTCAATCTGGATGAGCATCAGCTGGCCATACATTATTCCATTCTGGCCAATGCCTGCGAATCAAAAAATTTAGACAAAGAAGCCACCTATTATCGCGCTATATCGGCCATTTACGATATAAAGTCCTGTGTACACGAAACCACATCGGCAAAAGTGCTGGCAGAATATATGTACGCACAAAAGGATATTATCCATGCCTATTCTTACATTCAGCTGGCGTTGAGCGATGCACAGTTTTATAATTCCAGACTGAGGATGGTTGAGATTAATTCTATTTTTCCGGCCATTGAACAATCGCGTTATTCCGATGTCAACCATCAACGTTTGATTTTCATGGTGGGTGGGGCCGTGGTTCTCATTCTTTTCGTATTGACCCTTATTCTTTTTGTGAACCTGAAATCCAAGTCCAAGGAAATTAGAAAATCAAATGAGTTGCTTGCCAGGGTGAACAGTCTGCTGAAGGAAACGAGCATGATTAAAGATCAGTACATAATGCAGTCACTGCACGGGAACACCTCTTTTGTGAATAATGTGGAAAAAGAATCCCTGGCTGCCATCAGAAAAATTACCACCAGGCAATACGATGACGCAAAGGCCATTTTGTATAATATCGGTATTAAGGAAGAAAGAGAGAGAATATATACGGCATTCGATACGGCCTTCCTGGCCCTGTTCCCCAATTTCATAGAAGCATTCAATTCCTTGATGAACGATGATGCCCGGATATCTCTGGATAAAAGCGGTGCTCTTCCCATGGAGGTGAGGATATTCGCCCTCATGAGACTCGGCATAGATGATCCTGCCAAGGTGGCGGACTATCTCCATCTGTCGGTTAACACCATATATGTATACAAAAACAAAATCAAATCAAAAACCTCTCTTTCCAAAGAACAGTTTGATGCCAAGGTAATGGCAATTTCTAAATAATCAATCTTAAATAAGCATTCCCTTAGCCCTTTTAGCAACATGATTATCAAATAATTAGGATTAGTTATATCTTAATTTCCATCTTAATTTATTGACCGTTGTTTTAGACTTGGATAGTTTTGTCTTACTAAAACAACTAATATGGGAATAACTAAGAAACTATTATTTCTGACGTGTATAAGTGTATTTCTAGGGATCACACTTACTGCCACTGCTCAGAATCTTAAAATCAGTGGTGTCGTAACCGACGCAGGCTCTAAAGAAGTATTGACGGGCGTCACTGTCATGATTAAGGGCAGTTCCATTGGGACAACCACAGACAGTAACGGAAAATACTCCCTTACAGTATCGGAAAATGATACTATTGAAGCTGTTATGATGGGGTATAAGAACGCGACTGCAATTGTCAAGGGTAAAACAAATATTGATTTCTTCCTGACGGAAGATACCCGTTATTTGAAGGAAACCGTTGTAATCGGTTACGGTACAATAGATAAGAAAGAACTGACAAGTGCCATCGCACATGTTTCCTCAAAAGATTTTTTGTCATCCAGTTCCATGGATCCTGCCATGTTGATTCAAGGGAAAGTATCCGGTGTGTCAGTTGTCAACACCGGGTCAGCCGATCCCAATAACAATGCAAGTATCCAGATACGCGGGATATCATCTAGAGCTGCCGGCCTCGGACCGCTTATCGTAATAGATGGCGTACCCGGTGGAAACATGTCAAATGTGAATCAAAATGATATAGAATCCATTAATATCCTGAAAGATGGTGCCGCATCGGCCATATACGGTACGCGCGGAAGCAACGGAGTAGTGTTGATCACCACTAAAAAAGGAACATCCGATGGCGAGATCCACACTTCCTATTTTGGGCAGGTCTCTGCCAATATGATGATAAAGGAACTGGACATGCTCAATGCCGATGAGTATCGTGAATATAAAGTGGCAAACGGCAAAGGGGCGGATTACGGAGGCAACGTGGACTGGTTGAAAGAAGTGAGCCGCATTGGACTTACGCACCAGCACACTTTGACGTTATACGGAGGACGGGCCGAGACGAATTACCGCGTCAGCGCCGATTTCCGCGATTCGAAAGGGATTGACAAACGCTCGGAGAGGATGGAATACGGTCTGCGCGCCTCGGTGAACCATACCACTAAGAGCGGACTTTTAACCTTCTCGGCCAATGTGGCCCCCAGGGTCGTTAAATTGAAAAAGGCCGATTGGAATGTTTTCCACAACGCGATAGAAGCGAATCCGACCACACCCATCATGGATCCGGAAAATCCTTCCATGTATTTCAGCTTCTTTGGTCAACAGGCCGGTTATAATCCTGTTGAAGAAATAATGACGGTAAAGGACGATCGCGAGATATTATTCCTTGATTGGGACGCCACTGTAAAATTGAATATTACAGACGACCTTTCCACTCAAGTTACTTTTGCAGACCAGCAGAACCAATATTATAACAGTTGGTTCCGTCCTTCCACCAATACAGAAGGCATCAGCAAGGGATGGTCCGGCGAGGCTTCCAAAGATTTCACAAAGAACAGCCAATATTCCATTGAATGGCTGGGCAATTATTACAAATCGTTTGGAAATCACAACCTTAAGGTGATGGCAGGCTATTCATACCAATATTTCCAGAATTCCGGGCTGAATGCGCTGAACAAGAATTTTCCCAACGATGGCATAACCTACAATAATCTTTCCCAGGGTGCCTGGGCACGTGAGGAAGGGTATGTAGGCATGGGCTCCTTCAAGAACGATGCAAAACTGATTGCATTCTTTGGCAGGATCAATTACGATTATATGGGTAAATACCTGGCAACCGTATCATTCCGCAGAGAAGGGTCTTCCAAGTTTGGTGCAAACAATAAATGGGGTAATTTCCCCGCCGTTTCTGCCGGCTGGCGTTTGAGCGAGGAACCCTGGATTAAGGGCGCCCGTTGGATAAACGATTTAAAGATCCGTGCAGACTTTGGGATTACCGGAAACCAGAACTTCAACAGTTACCTTTCGCTGAATACTATGACCGGATTCGGGGACTATTACTATAACGGCAAGTATTTTACGGTCTGGGGACCTTCCAAAAACGTGAACCCCGACCTGAAGTGGGAAAAAGGAATAAACTGGAACGTGGGTGTTGACTTCTCTTTGTTTGACTATAAATTGTCGGGTTCAGTAAACTATTATCAAAGAACACAACAAGACCTGCTGGGAGACTACAATGTTCCCATTCCTCCCTATCTGTTCTCAACTACTTTTGTAAATGTGGGGACCATGAAAAACACCGGTCTGGAAGTGGATCTGAGCTGGAAGGCAGTAGACAACCATGACTTCGGATACTCGGTTGACTTAGCCGGGTCCACCATGGAAAATGAGTTTGTATCATTTTCCAATTCCGAATACATTGGCCAGGATTACTATTACGTGGCCCCCACCGAAGACCCATTCCCATTCCATTACCTGCAGCGGATCGAAGCCGGCAAGAGATTGGGTACCTATTATATGTGGAAATTTGCAGGCGTAAACAAACAGGGTGACTGGCTGGTATATGACAAGAACGGGGAGTTGATACCCGGCCTGTCAGCTACCGATGCCGATATGTATGAAGTCGGGAACGGCCTTCCCAAGTTCATGGCATCCATGACGCACAGTTTCCGCTATAAAAACTGGGATCTGTCGGTTTATTTCCGTGGAGCCTTCGGATATGACATTTTCAATATTCATGAATTCTATTATGGTTTCCAGGATGAAGTGGGCAATGTGATGAAGCTTGCCTATACCAAAAATCAATTATTGAAAGGTAACCCCATTGTATGTGACTATTTCCTGGAAAGAGGTGATTATGTCAAGCTCGATGTGCTCAATCTGGGGTATACGTTCAAAATGAATAACAATTATCTGAAAGGGATAAGAGTCTATCTTACCGGGCGCAATCTGTTGACCATTACCGGATTTTCGGGAGTGGACCCCTCTACCTATCAGGTGAACGGCCTGCAACCGGGGGCTTCCGGATCCAGGAATTATTACCCGTCATGCCGGCAGGTGATTGCGGGACTCCAGATAGATTTCTAAAACTAAATCAAAGAAAAGATGAAATATTACAGATATATGTTAGCAGCATTGGCTGTTACACTAATGGCCGGCTGCACGAATTTGGATGAGACCATATACGATCAGGTCTCGAGTGAGAATTACTACAATACGCAGATGGATGTGATCCGCGCCGCGTTCCGTCCTTTTGAACATGCCTATTGGAGCATTCAGTCCCGTCACCAGCTGGAAGAACTGTCCGGAGATTTAGTGGCAACGTGGAAAAAAGATGACTGGTGGGAAGACGGGGGGCGCTGGAGCAGGCTTCATTACCACACCTGGACCATAGATGATGAACTGATTAAAAATGAGTGGGTGGGTTGTTTTACGGGTATCATGCAGTGCAACTATGTCCTGGATGATCTTAATACGCTCGATCCCGCGAAATACAATTTCAGTGATGCCGAGTATAACAACCTGAAAGCACAGTGCCGTACCCTAAGAGCCTGGTTCTATATCAGGCTGTTGGGAAGCTACAGAAATGTTCCCCTGGCTGTAAGCCGCGATGTATCATTGAATTCCGAGGGACAGATCGAGCCCCGTGAGTTGTTTGACTTTATTGAAAAAGAACTCAGGGAATGCGTTCAATTGCTCGATGCCAAAGATGGTGCAGCCGGAAACGGAACCGCTCAGGGACAATGGAACAAGGCCGGTGCCGCATCGCTCCTTGTACGCCTGTATTTGAATGCCGAAAAATGGACAGGGGAAAAGAAGTACTCCGAATGTGCTGCCATGGCACAGCAAATTCTTAACGGTGATTTTGGTTCTTATGCCTTGGGAAAAACATGGGACGAGGTCTTCGACTGGAATAATGAAAACTGTCGGGAAGTCCTTTTTGCCTTCCCTTCCGCAAAAGGATACAGCCATTATGTCTATTCGGGAGATTTGTTCTGGTGGACAGTGCCTGCCCGCACCATTGCCAATTACCTGGGCGACACAAAAGCAGGAAATGGCGACCATAACTGTAAATACGGTCTGGCTCCAAGTTTTGCGCCCGATGGCACACCTTATACCACCGAACTGGGCAGACCCGCCGCTAAATTCAAAAAATATCCGGAAGACTATCGTCTTAAACTCTACAGAAACCTCGGCGATAACAAGCGGGAGGGGATGATGCTGTTCGGTTACCTCGATTATGAAGAAAACGGGAAAGCCAAGCGCGTCGTGTCTCCAACCGGTGACGTGGATCTGTATCTCAGAGATGCCGTTGGCAATTTCAAGGGATGCGGTCCCGATGAGATACCGGCAGACCGTACTTCCGACATGCTTCACGGCGACCACAGCTCGGGTTGGCGTTTTGTAAAGTACCCTCTCTACATGGATACCGATTCGGGACAAATGGAATCCGATTTTGTGGAAATAAGGCTGGCCGAGGTGATTTATTCTTTGGCCGAGTGCAAGTTCCGTGAGGGGAAAGTAGACGAGGCTGCCAGGCTTCTCAATACAGTCAGACGGAGAAATTATCCGGAAAATGCCGTGGCAAAATATCTTTATGCACCTGAAGGCCCGGTGACGCTTACACAGGCCGAATTACTCGACGAATGGGGAAGAGAATTCTTCCATGAAGGCCGCCGTCGTACGGACCTTATCCGTTTTGACAAATTCTGCAAGGGTATATGGTGGGATAAGACTCCGGACAAGGATAATCATACCGAGATATTCCCGCTTCACAGAGACGTGCTGAGCAGCAATCCGGCTCTCAAACAAAATGCAGGCTACTAGAATCACTCATATAAATCTTGATAAAATGAAAAACACTCAAAAAATGTTGATGTTGTTCCTCGCCGGAACACTATTATGGTTACCTTCCTGTAATAAGGATAAAGAACCCGAAGTAATTGATGTGGAACGCCATTATGAAATGGTTTACATGCTTGGTGCAGCTGCTGACGGCCATTGGGATTCAGCCGATCCGCTACCTATGAAAGTCACCTCCGATAAAGATGTTTTCGTTTACGAACTGGATCTGGTACGCAGTGCTGAAAACAAGCTTATCAAGTTTTCCGTCGATGTCAATACATGGGACAAGACTCATTTCCTTGTTCCTGCCCTGGAAAACATGGTGGCAGGTCAGGCTTATGCCTATCTTAAAGAAGGAGAAAACAAGCTGGCCGAAACATCTGTAGCTAAAGACGGGGATGGTAATCTCCGCGACCATTTCTTTGGCATGGACAAAGGCACAAGCGGCCGTTATCAAATACAAGTCAATCCCATAAAGCTGACTCTGACTGTCAAAAAGCTTTCATCATTGGCCGATCCTGAAATTATTGAATGGGTAGCAGGAAATCTTTATTTGGTTGGCGACGCGACTCCTGCAGGCTGGGCCATAGCAAGTCCCACTCCCATGGTTCGCAATGGTAATATTCATACCTTTGAGGGACCTCTGAAAGCCGGAGAGTTCAAAATTGCCACCGTATTTGATTGGGGTGGAGATTTTTATCGCCCTGCAGTTGACCAGACCGAGATTAACAAAAGTGGCATTGCCAACGGTGCGGTAGTTTGCTGGAAGGAAGATGCAGCAGCCGGACACGGTGATAACAAGTGGAGAGTGAAGGATGCGGGTAAATACCGTCTGACTCTGAATACCGAAACCTTGACACTTAAAGTAGAATGGTTAGGAGAATAAGTAAAATAGTTCTGTTGTCTCTGGTGTCGGCATTGGTTTTCATCAATGTCGACGCAAGAGACAGTAAATACACACGTAAGAATGTGGCTCCTCAATACTGGACTGCTTACGAGTATTGTTATGATCTGAACAGGCCGATAACCGAATTACGCTGGAAAAATAATATTGACTGGATGGCCGAAACGTTCCTGGACCGGGGGTACGATATGATAACGAATGATGGCTGGATAGAAGATGCCCAGACTATTAACGAAAACGGTTATATTACCAAATACAACAGCGGCTGGGAACATGGTTTCAGGTATTGGAACGAATACATTAAAAGCAAAGGAATGAAAGTGGGGGTGTATTACAATCCCCTCTGGATGACAACGGCTGCTTACGATCAGGACTGCCCTGTCCTTGGAACCTCTACCTCGGCCCGTCGAATTGCCGGTCAATATTCATTTAACGGAAAACTGCACTGGGTTGATGTCGACAAACCGGGTGCGGAAGAATGGGTAAAAGGGTATGTGCGCTATTTCATGGACCTGGGTGTGACGTTTCTGCGCGTGGATTTTCTGGAAAACTACGAAAATCATTACGGCACTGTAAGATATGAAAAAGCCCTGCGCTGGATAGCCGAAGAGGCCGGAAATGATCTGTTCATATCGCTGGTCATGCCCAATTCTTTTAATGACCTTGCCACAGAACTTCCGTACGGAGACATGTTCCGGGTTAGTGACGATTGTTTTGCGGGAGACTGGGGCTTCGTGAGTACCCGCAGACGAGGTCAGGTGAAAAAGAACTGGCCCATGTATGCCAATGTATTCGATGGATTCATAGCATTTTCAAAAATTGCAGCTCCGGGTAAAATCATGATGGATGGCGATTTCATGCGGTTGAACAAACTGGCGAACAACCAGGAACGCATGTTCCTCTTCTCTCTCATGATAATGGGTGGCTCTCCACTGGCCATTGCAGATCAGTATGATACAGCCACCGACGATGTGGTCGCAATCTACAGGAATGAAGAATTGCTGGAGTTGCATAATATGGGTTTTTCTGCAAAACCGCTCAGTACCGATATCCTCGATTATGAGAACAGTTCCCGCTGGGTAGGGAAACTTCCCGAAGGAGACTATATTGTGGGTCTTTTCAACCGGGAAGATAAGGCCCTGGTATACGGAATCGATTTTGCCACGGAGCTTGGAATTACCTCAGGAAGAGCTAAAAGTGTACGTGATCTTTGGACACACAAAGAACTGGGCAGTATGAAAAACAAATTTGAGACGACGCTGGAACCTCACCATTGTGTGATGCTGAGAATCAGTCCCGATTATAAGGCTTACACTTCTTGGGGTTTCGGGTGTTCGTCCCGTCATGATGAATAATTATGAAACTCTTTTACTTGTTTGCCTCGGCTTTGATTCTGGCTGCGAGTTGCCAGTATCATACAAATTCAAATAATACTATTGTATTGAAATCTCCCGATGAGATTTTGTCATTGGAAATAAGGTTGTCCGATGAAGGCACGCCCATGTATGCCCTCAAATATTCAGATGACTACATAATCCTGCCAAGTGCCCTGGGATTTGAACTTCGTGGCACCATAAAGGCAACTAAACTGAATTACGGTACCACTGTGACAAAGACAGATTCAAAGCCGAGCCGCATGTTTAATGACCACTTCAAGATTGTCAATATCTACAGAAATTCTTTCGATCAGACATGGAAGCCTGTCTGGGGTGAAGAATCCAAGATAAGAAACAACTACAACGAACTGCTAATAGATCTGGTCCAGAGTGAGACATCCGAGAGAATATCCATCCGGTTCAGGTTATTCGATGACGGTTTGGGTTTCCGTTACGAATTCCCGTGTGGTCAGAATTTAAACTATTTTGTCATAAAAGAAGAGCTTACCGAATTTGCCCTGGCAGATGACTATTTTGCATGGTGGCTGCCGGGCGATTACGACACACAGGAATATGAATATGTGGAAAGTCGCATATCACAGGTGCCTGAGTATTTCCAGAATGCCATATCGGGCAATTCGTCACAGACACCCTTTTCAGTAAATGGTGTCCAGACCTCTCTGCTCATGAAAACAGATAAAGGCTTGTTCGTGAACATCCATGAGGCCGCTCTGGTAGATTATCCCTGCATGCACCTGCTTGTGGACCCAGGCAAAAAAGTCCTGGTCTCGCACTTGACCCCCGATGCGCAGGGTTGGAAAGGGTATATGCAGACACCCTGCAACACTCCCTGGCGCACCGTACAGGTAACTCCCTCGGCGGAATCCATGCTGGCTAGCAGATTGATTTTGAATCTCAATGAACCATGCGCTTACGACGACGTCTCGTGGATCCACCCGGTCAAATACATGGGTGTCTGGTGGGAAATGATTTCCGGAGCCGGTTCCTGGGCCTACACCTCGAATTACCCCTCGGTAAAGCTCAATGTCATCGACTACTCCAAGGCGAAGCCTAATGGCCGCCACAGCGCGAATAACGAGAATGTCAGGAGATATATCGATTTTGCGTCTGAAAACGGTTTTGATGCCTTGCTGGTGGAGGGCTGGAATATCGGATGGGAAGACTGGGCCGATTGTTCCAAGGATTATGTTTTTGACTTTCAAACACCATATCCCGATTTTGACCTCGTCGCACTGAATGAATATGCCCATTCGAAGGGAATCAAACTGATCATGCATCACGAAACTTCATCGTCGGTGCGTAATTACGAGAGACATATGGAAGCTGCCTACACATTGATGAACAAATACGGATACGATGCCGTAAAATCTGGCTATGTCGGCGATATTATTCCACGGGGAGAGCATCATTACGGGCAGTGGATGGTCAATCATTACCTCTATGCGGTAACCGAGGCTGCAAAGCATCATATCATGGTCAATGCGCATGAAGCCGTACGTCCCACCGGGCTGTGCCGCACGTATCCCAACCTGATTGGAAACGAATCGGCCAGGGGAACAGAATACCAGGCATTTGGCGGTACAAAACCCAACCATGTGACCATTCTGCCCTTTACCAGATTAAACGGGGGACCTATGGATTTCACACCGGGAATATTCGAAATGGATCTGAGCACTTTTTCCGGTAACACTTCCAAAGTGAATGCAACCATCGCAAACCAGCTGGGCCTGTACGTAACCATGTATTCGCCCCTTCAAATGGCGGCAGATCTTCCGCAGCATTATGCGAAGTTCATGGATGCCTTCCATTTCATTAAAGACGTTGCGCTGGACTGGTCAGAAAGCCGGTATTTAAAAGCCGAGCCGGGTGATTATGTGGTCATAGCAAGGAAAGCCAAAGATAGCGGTCAGTGGTTCATGGGCGGAGTGACCGATGAGCAGAGAAGGACTTTCGACCTCACGCTCGATTTCCTGGAACCCGATCTGAAATACGAGGCTACCATTTACAGGGATGCCCCGGACGCCGATTACCGTACCAATCCGCAAGCCTATGAAATAGAAAAGCGGACCGTTTCCAAAGATGATATATTATCCCTCACAGCAGCCCCCGGAGGCGGATTCGCTGTCTCATTTGCTGTACTCACATCCGAATAAACGGTATATATTTGTGAAAACAATGATTAGGGAATGTGTTTTACCATTTCTGTTGAACAAAGAGCGAAAAAGGCAATCAGGGAGTATGTAAGGACACACGATGGGGTTCAGCTCGAAATTGACTTCAATGAAGATTTCTTTCTGGTTTCCGGCTTTGCCCATCCCAGATTGCCTATCATTAAGCAGGGCAAGATTGAATTGTCCGAATGGGGTTTGATACCCTCCTTCGCTTACGGTGAAGAAATGGCCCGGGATATCCGCGAAAAACGCTGAATGCCCGCTCCGATACCATTCACGAGAAACAGTCTTATAAATCATCCATCAAAGACCAGCGAGCCATCCTGGTCGTAGATGGATTTTTTGAATGGATGCACGAGGACGGCAAAAAGATTCCATACTATATCTTTCCAAAAGACAAAGGGGCTTTCTACCTCGGCTGCATCTACAATCAGTGGACCAACCAACTGACCGGAAAGCTGGTGGACGCTTTCTCGATCATCACCACCAATGCCAACCCGCTCATGGCGACCATCCACAATACGAAGAAAAGAATGCCGCTGATCTTTTCAAAATAGGACATCAGCCTGTGGATCCATCCCGAGACGTCCATGAACGTGATCAACAATCTCATGAAGCCTTACCCCGAGGCCGCGATGGACGCCTACCGAATATCCGCCGAAGCCAGTAACCCCCGCATCAACCGCAACTTTCCCGCCATCAAGGAGCCGGAGGGGAAAGAAGGGGAGGCCGGAGAGCGGAATGGCAGGGAAGGGGACGCAAGTGGGCGGGTGGAGGAGAGGCTGTTCTGAGGAGGCAGTTACACAGAGGCCGAAAGCAAGAATGTTGGCAGCTTGAAAAAACCATCTCGTTGAATTCAACGAGATGGTTCCTATTGGTTCAGGTGCTGAAAGACCCATGCCGAGCTATAAATTATCGCGGTACGCTTGTTATCTGATTGTGCAGAATGCCGACCCATCTAAGGAGGTTGTGGCGTTGGGACAAACTTATTTTGCTGTGCAGACTCGTCTTCAAGAAATCAGGCAAATGGAGGAATATAACCGTCTGAGCACCGAAGATGAAAAACGACTGTTCCTTGGTAATGAAATGGCAAAGCACAACATCCAACTTGCAGCCGCAGCCAAAGATGCCGGAGTTATAGAACCATTGGATTATGCCATTTTTCAAAATCACGGTTACAAGGGCTTGTATGGAGGTTTGGATGCCAAGGCTATTCATAAATACAAAGGATTGAAGAAAAGCGAACAGATACTCGACCATATGGGCAGCACAGAATTGGCAGCCAATTTATTCCGTACAACACAAACCGAAGAAAAACTACGCCGGGAAAATATAAAAGGTCAAGGTAAAACTAAAGCCAACCAGACTCATTACGAAGTAGGCAAAAAAGTACGCAAAACCATTCAAGAATTAGGTGGTACAATGCCTGAGAATCTGCGGGTGGCTGATAGTATTAAAAAACTGGAAAGATTGAAACAGCCCAAACAATTGAAGCCAAACAGAAGAGGAAAATAATGGGCACTGTTCAATTCTTTGTGTAAATGACTTAAGTTATAATAATTGCAGTGTTTATTATTCCCTTTATTTCTGCTATCAGGCAACTTATTTGGTTTACTATATTTAATCAAAAGAATTCCTCGGGGCTTGCCCCGGGGTTATTCCTTATGGTTTCATTCATGATATTAAGGAAGGCAAACCCGGAGTGTTGCGCAAGGGAAATTTTGAAATTTTCAAATGATTGATATACTGGTGTTTAATTTTGTTAATTCGGCAGAAAGTCGTTCTTCACCCCGGAAGGGAAAGTGTCGCTGATGTTCCTGAAGATGTACACAGGCCTGAGTTGCCCGAAGCTGCTGGAACAGCTGAACGGCAACATCCACTACCAGATATTCTGTGACGTGATAATTGATCCGCTTCATCCTCTGACGAACTACAAGTTGTTGGATGACATCATATCGGAGTTGTCCGGGAAACTTAAAGTCCAACAGCAGCAGGACTTGCTGGCGGAGATGTGGAAGCCTTACATGAAAGATCTTGACACCTTGTATACCGATGCCACCTGTTATGAGAGGGAGATGCGCTATCCGACTGATGTCAAGCTGCTATGAGAGGGGATAGAGAAAGCATACGCCATAATGTGCGAGATGGGGCAGGTCCCGGGTCTCCACCGTCCCCGGACCAAGTACCTTGATATTGAGAAGGCGAATCTGACATACCGGAAGCAGCGCAAGCACTCGAAAAGTCAGACAAGAAAGATTACAAGAAGGCAGCTTCAACTGCTGGACAAGATATTGGAGGAGATACGGAAGATGGAACGGGAGCATGAAGGATCTGCCGACCTGCTTACTGTCAGACAAGCGAAGGACCTGGAGATAGTCACCGCGATGTACCGGCAGCAGCACAACCACTTCAGTAGCAATGATCACCGGGAGAGAATCCCGAACAGGATAGTAAGCATCAACAAGCCGTATATGAGGCCTATTGTCAGGGGAAAGGAAGTGAAGAGCGTGGAATTCGGCGCCAAGTGCAACAACATCCTTGTCGACGGCCTGTCGTTCATAGAGAAGCTGTCGTTCAATGCCTTCAACGAAGGTACAAGACTGGTGCACTGCACGAAGTTGCACAAGAGGCTTTTCGGAGTGTATGTAAAGAAAATCGGTGGCGACACAGGCTATGCCGGCTCCGACAACAGGGACTTCTGCAAGGAGAACGGCATTCAGACGTCCTTTGCCAAGAGAGGTTGTCAGGCAGCCGAGAAGGAAGAAAAGGATATTGTGAGACAGGAACTTGCAAGAGTGAGAGCGACAAGGATGGAAGGCTCCTTTGGAACTTTGAATGTCAGGAGTGGCAATATGCAAGGGAGAAGTCACCGCTCCGCTCAAATACAAAACATTAAACGACAATCCCTAAATAGGCGTTGCGCGGTAATCCGGGTTTGCCTTGTACATTACAGTAATAACCTTCGTCAATTGGCAATTCTCTCCTTCTATAAAACAAAGCATAAAACAATCCCCGGAAATGTTTGCTAAATTCGGGGTTGATAAATCATATAGCCAAATAAATTAATCCTTAACACAGCGCACAGAATAACCGACTTCCTTGAAATAGGCGAACCACACCGATGCCTCATGGCTATCGTAGGAAAGGCTCGCCATTTCGTTATAGGGATATAAGGGATATAAAGATGCGACCCACCAAGTACCACTTTCCATAAGCCCCGAGAATGAATATGGGTCACGTCCGCCCCCCGCACGAGCTGTAAAACCACTATCGTTGGTGGCCCCTGTATTGGGAAAAAACCAAGTCGGCGGAAAACAATTATTCTCTTTCATTCTGTCTCCGGCAACAGAATCTCCCCCTAAATAGTCAGTAAGTTGTTTCCACTCTGGATGATTGGGCAGGTGCCAACCATCGGGACAAACGCCCTGCACGCTGGGATTGGCTTCAGTGCTTTCCTGACCATTCATGGCAGCATTCCAGTTGTAAAGTACTCCGTAGGTTTGGTAGTTATTCTGGCCTCCATCTTCATAGGCTTTGGCTGCTGCTACATCTGTACCGTCATAACCGTAAACATAATAGTATGAGTTAGATTCATTGCCCTCATCTTCAGACCCTGTTGCCCAACCCACTACACTGGGAAGATACGCCAGATTCTCTGCCATCCATACCTGTTCACCTATGGTAACCGTTTTGTAAACATGATCATCCCGTGGATCAGTAAACGAACCGTACTCAATGGCTGATGTAAATTTTTTCTGCTCTCCATAAGCAGTCCCCGAGAAATTTGTCGCATAAGCTCGTACATAATAGGTTGTGTTGGGTGTAAGGCCGGTCAGATTGCCTGTGAAAGTTTCTGCTACTACACCATCTTCTGTTTTTGAGTCTTCAGTGGTAGGATTTCCCGTAGTATTCCAACATACACCTCTTACTGTTAAAGCAGCAACTATTCCTAACTGCAATGTAACTTTATTATTGGAACAAGTGGCTGTTGTGGTTGTAATAGCAGTGATTTCACCTGTAGTAACAGATGGCAAAGTATAAATAACTGCTTCCTGTGGCGTACATTGAATAAGCAATGCCCCAATAGCTAAAAGCAAAACATGTCTTTTCATTAATGATGGTTTTATAGTCTTACAAATGACTCCCCTCTGATAACCTTTTTTTCAAAAACGCGAAAAATTGAGATATATCAGTAGGGAGTTGTTTAAAAAATTATTTATTTGTGAATTTACATTATTTTAGATATTTATCCATTTATTAACGTGATTTTTTCAATAAATTGTACAACTAATTAAGCAAGCTTGCTTCAGGAGCCAGATAATTAACAGAATAAATATCACAAAGGTCTTGTTTTTGTGAGATATTAATTATACATTTGTATAATTAATATGGCAATACCATGGCAAGACCAACAAGAGAAGACAGCATCAACAGGATTTCAATCCATAAGAACGGAGGCTACATGT
>Ga0209719_1001665_pt1 | contig 26324 bp, 18 predicted proteins | sample AD_JPNAS2_MetaG_FD_184421 | JGI IMG/M metagenome (GOLD analysis project Ga0209719, IMG submission 184421) | Active sludge microbial communities of municipal wastewater-treating anaerobic digesters from Japan - AD_JPNAS2_MetaG (SPAdes) (version 2) | ecosystem: Engineered > Bioreactor > Anaerobic...
ACGTCACCGGGGCCCTGCACATGGGCCACGCCATGGACAACGTCATGCAGGACCTGCTCATCCGCTGGCGCCGGATGGCCGGCGACAACACCCTCTGGATGCCGGGGACGGACCATGCCGGCATCGCCACCCAGGCCGTCGTGGAAAAGCGCCTCTTCGAGCTCGAGGGAAAAACCCGCCACGACCTCGGCCGCGACGCCCTGGTCGCCCGCATCTGGGCTTGGAAAGACGAATACCAGGCCCGGATCATCCGCCAGCAGCAGCGGATGGGCTGCTCCTGCGACTGGAAGCGGCAGCGCTTCACCATGGACGCCGTCTGCGCCCGGGCCGTCCGGGAAGCCTTCTTCCGGCTTTTCGCCGACGGGCTCATCTGCCGGGGCGACCGCCTGGTCAACTGGGACTGCCAGCTTCAGACGGCCGTCTCGGACGATGAAATCGTCCACGAAAAGGTCCAGGGCCATTTCTGGCATATCCGCTACCCGGTCATCGAGCCGAGAGCCGGCGAACCGGAATTCGTCGTCGTGGCCACGACCCGCCCCGAGACGATGCTCGGCGACACGGCCGTCGCCGTCCATCCCGATCCGGCCGCCGAGCTCGAGCGCCGAATCGCCGAAACCGCGGCGAAAATCGCGTCCGCCCCGAAAAAAGACCGGGCCGAGCTTGAACAAACCCTCGAGAATCTCGAATCGCGCCGCCGCGACGTCCTGCCCCTGCTGTTGCGCCTTCGGGACATGGCCCACGACGGGCGCCGCCTCCGCCTGCCCCTTCTCGACCGGCCCCTCCCTCTCATCGTCGATTCCTGGGCCGACCCGGCCCTCGGGACCGGCTGCGTCAAGATCACTCCGGCCCACGATCCCAACGACTACGGCGTCTGGGAGCGGCACAAGGACGAGATCGGGATCATCAACATCCTCAATCCCGACGGAACGCTCAACGCCTCGGCCGGTCCCTTCGCCGGAGCCGACCGTTTCGACGCCCGCCGGCGGGTCGTCGCCGACCTGAAAGCCCGGGACCTGCTCGAATCCGTCGAGGACCGGGAGATGGAGGTCGGCCATTCCGACCGGTCGAAGACGCCGATCGAGCCGTATCTCAGCAAGCAATGGTTCGTCCGGATGGGCGACGCGGACGGCGGCATCGTCTGCGGGGCGGGCACGCCCAACGAGTTCCGGGCTTCCGGCCTGGCCCAGGCGGCCATCGACGCCTCCCGGCCCGGCTACGAGTCGCCGACCGGCCGGCGCCTGACGTTCGCCCCCGACGACGACCGCTACGGCGGAACCTACCGGGCCTGGCTCGGCGAAAAACGCGACTGGTGCATCAGCCGCCAGCTCTGGTGGGGCCACCGCATCCCGATCTGGCACGGAACGTTCCCCGGCGGGAAAGTCGCCGGGATCGCGGCCCGTCTTCCCCAGGCCGGGCCCGACGAAATGCGCGTACGAATCGCCGACGACTCCGGCGATTCGTTCGAGCCCGGCGGGCGCGCCGCCCTCGATCCCGCCCGGAATTACTCGATCCTCGTCTCGCTCCGCAACGAGGACGCCGAGGCCAAGCACGCCCAAAAACTCGAGGCCGCCGGCTTGATTCAGGATCCCGACGTCCTGGACACGTGGTTCAGCTCGGCGCTTTGGCCGCTCTCGACCCTCGGCTGGCCCGATCCGGCCACGGCCGTTCTCGATCCCGGCCAGCGGCCCTTGACGCCGCCGGAGCCCGGCCTCGACGACTGCCTGGATTATTATTATCCCGGATCCTGCCTCGTCACCAGCCGCGACATCATCACCCTCTGGGTCGCCCGGATGATGATCATGGGGCTGTACCTGCGGGGCGACGTTCCCTTCACCGCCAGCTTCATCCATGCCACCATCCAGGACGGCAAGGGCGAGCGGATGTCCAAGAGCAAGGGCAACGGGATCGATCCCGAGGACATCATCGAGAAGTACGGGACGGACGCGATGCGCTACGTCCTCTGCGACATGCAGACGGGAACCCAGGACATCCGCCTGCCGGTCCAAGCCGTCTCGCCCTTCACCGGCGAGCTGGTCGATCTGGCCGCGGCCAAGCACGGCCGCTCGATCTTCACCTACATCGACCCCAAGACCGGCAAAGAGTTCGACGTTCTCGGGACCATGCCCGACCTGCCGGCGGCCAAGATCATCAGCGAGCGCTTCGAGACCGGCCGGGCCTTCTGCACGAAGCTGTGGAACGCCGCCCGGTTCATGTTCCAGAATCTCGGCGGGCATCCTTTCCGGCCGCTTTCCGAATCCGACTTGGCCGCAGAGGACCGCTGGATCCTTTCCCGTCTTTCCAAGGTCATCCGGAACGTGGATGAAGAGCTCCAGGCTTACAATCCATCGGCCGCCCTCGGAGCGGCCCGGGAATTCTTCTGGGGCGAGCTCTGCGATTGGTACCTGGAAATCATCAAGCCCCGGATGAGAGACGAGGACGCGGCCCCGACGGCCCGGTCCGTCCTGGCCTTGGCCTTCGACCACGTCCTCCGCCTGTTCCATCCCTTCGTTCCGTTCATCACCGAAACCCTCTGGGAACGGCTGAACGGGCAATGCCCGGTCCGCGGGCTCGCGGCCCCGCTCCCGGCGTCCCCGCTCCTTCTCCAAGCCCCGTGGCCCGTCCCGAACGCGCAATGGGAGGACGGCGCGCTCGAAGCGGATTTCGGCCTGGCGTTCGATCTCGTCCGGGCGATCCGAGACATGCGCGCCCGCCGCGGCGTTTCGCCCGCCTTGAAGCTTTCGGTTCATGTCCGGACGACGGAAAACAACGCCGCGGTCCTGGCCCGCCTTCGTTCCTTCGTTATTCATTTGGCCCATCTCGAGTCCCTGGACGCGGGCCCGGCCGTCGTCCGGCCGGCCGCGGCGGCCGTCCAGGTCGCCGGGGGCATGGAGATCTTCGTTCCCGGCTTGGTCGACCCGGTCCGGGAACGGCGGCAACTGACGGCCAAGCGGGACAAGCTCGCCGAAGAGGCCGGAAAGATAGAGACCAAGCTCGGCAACGAAGGCTTCCTCGCCCGGGCTCCGGCCGAGGTCGTTGAAAAGGAAAGGCGGAAGCTGGCCGAATGCCGGTCCCAGATCGAGGCGCTCGAAGCCGGCCTCCGGGAGCTTGCTCCGTAAAAAAGACACTCCGATGAACGTGCGGGCCTTGTCCGGCCGGGAGGAAATCCTCCTTCGCGTTCCCGACGACGCCGACCTCTTCGTCTCCCGCTATCCCGCCCCCGCGGCGCCGGCGGCGGACCTCGTTCTCGAAGCCGTCCGCCGTCCCTTCGGCGCCCCGCCCCTTCGAGAGGCGCTGGCCTCCCGCCGGCCCGGCGAGGTCGTCGTCGTCGTTTCCGACGTCACCCGGCCCGTCCCTTACCGGGATTTCCTGACGGCTCTTCTCGGTGAAATCGCCTCGGCCGGAGTCCCCCAAAACGAGGTTCTCATCCTGATCGCCGCCGGGATGCACCGTCCGAGCACGCCCGCCGAGCGCCGGGAGATGTTCGGTCCGGACATCGTCGACCGCTGCCGGATCGAGGATCACCGGGCCGGCGACGGCCCCGGCCTGGCCGCGGCACCCGGGCGGAGCGCCTCCGGCGCGGCCATTCGTCTCAACCGGCGGTTCGTCGAAGCCGGCTTCCGGCTGGTGACGGGACTCGTCGAGCCGCATTTCATGGCGGGTTTCTCCGGCGGCCGGAAAAGCGTCTGTCCGGGCCTGTCCTCGCTCGAAACGATCCGCGAATTCCACGGGGAAAAGATGCTTTCCGATCCGCGGGCGGCGAACGCCGTTCTCGAAGGAAATCCCCTCCATGAGGAGTCGCTTTCGGTCGCCCGGGCCGCCGGCGTCGATTTCACTCTCAACATCGTCGTGGACCGCGGCCGCCGCCTTGTCCGGGCGTTCGCCGGCGCCCTGGAACCGGCCCACGAAGCCGCCTGCGCCTTCGTCCGGACCTGCGCCGTCCGGCCGGTCGGCCGCCCAGCCGACGTCGTCTTGACGGGAAGCGGCGGTTATCCTCTCGACGCGACGTTTTACCAGTGCGTCAAGGGCTTCGTCTCCTGCCTTCCGGCCGTCCGGGAAGGGGGGACGGTCATCGCCTTCGGCGCCTGCTCCCAGGGACTGGGAAGCCCCGCTTACGCCGGATTGTTGCGGGAGTACGCCGGCCGCGTCGACGATTTCCTGGCCGACATCAAGCGCCCGGGAGTCTTCACCGTGGACCAATGGGAGCTGCAGATGCAGGCTCGGGCTCTGGCCCGGGTCGGGGCCGGCGGCTTGCATTTCCTCTCCGACGGACTGCCGGAGGAAACGATGAGGATTTTGACGCTGACGGGCCGGGCGGCCGCCCGCGGCCGGCTGGGCGCGGCCGTTCAATCCGCCTTGGACGCCGCCCTCGGCCCCGGCAAAACACTGGCCGTCTTCCCCGAAGGCCCCTACTGCGTTCCCGAATCCATTCCGGCCGGGCGGTGAAGGAGAAAAAATGCGCATTTTGATCGCAACCGACGGTTTCAAGGGTTCCCTGACTTCGATCGAAGCCGGAGCGGCCGTGGCCGCGGGTCTCCGGGAAGGATTCGCCCGCCTCGGCGTCCCGGCCGCGATCGATGTCGTTCCCACGGCCGACGGCGGCGACGGCACCGTCGAGGCGTTTTACGGCGCCGGCGGCGGCCGGAAAATTTCCGTGACCTGCCCCGGTCCGCTGGGCGATCCCGTCGCGGCCGAGTTTCTTCTCCGCCCCGGGGGCAAGACCGCCGTGATCGAAACGGCCCGGTCCAGCGGCCTGACGCTGGTCGAGGGGCGGCGGGACATCCTGCGGGCCGATACCTCCGGCCTCGGCCGCCAGATCGAGGCCGCCCTGGAGCACCGGCCGGAGAACGTCCTCATCGGCCTCGGCGGCTCGGCGACCAACGACTGGGGGGCGGGGATGGCGGCCGCCCTGGGAGCGCGTTTTCTCGACGGCGAGGGACGCCTTCTCCCGCCCCGGCCGGCCGCGCTCTCCGAACTGCGGGCGGTCGAGACGGCCGGGCTTGACGCCCGTCTCCGGGCCGTCCGTTTCGAAGTCTTGGCCGACGTCGACAATCCTCTTCTCGGACCGCACGGGGCGGCCACGGTCTTCGCCCCCCAGAAAGGAGCGGACGCCGGGACCGTCGGCCGGCTGGAGGAAACCGGCCGGCGGTTCGCCGACATCGTCGAAGCGGCCTTGGGAAGAAAATACCGCGATCTTCCCGGGGCGGGCGCGGCCGGAGGCCTCGGTTTCGGGACGGCCGCGTTTCTCGGAGCGGTTATCCGCCGGGGGGTCGAAACGATCATCGAGGCGACCGGATTGAGGGAGAACGCCCGCCGGGCCGATCTCATCGTCACGGGGGAAGGGCGGTTGGATTTCCAATCGAGGCGGGGAAAGACGGCCGACGGCATCGCCCGGCTGGCCCGGGAGCTCGAGAAACCCTGCGTCGCTTTTTGCGGCTCGATCGACGGGCCGTTATCGGATTATGTCCCCGGGTTGTTCGCCGCCGCCTACGCCATCCGCCCCGAAGCCCTCTCGCTCGAGGACGCGATCCGGCGCGGCGCTCACTACCTGGAAACCATCGCCCGCCGGGCCGCCCGGGAGATCGCCGCCCTGGCCGCCGGCTCCTAACCTCGGCCGCGGCCGTTCCCGAAATTCCGTCGCGGGGACATCAGCCGGCCCAGGATTATTCCTGGGGCAAAAGGACGGCGATGACCGCAAAGACGAGGGCCAGGATGATGGCGACGATCCAAAGGGAATAGAGCGGACCCGGCTTTCCGGTTTCCTTTTTTGTCGTCTCCTTGTACGCCGAAAGGTATCTGCCCGTGAAAAGACGAGCCATAAACATGTTCGTCTTCCGCCCCCGCCGGTCGAGAGCCGCCATGATCATGATCAGGGCGGCGACATTAGCGAGGGCGGCGATCAGGGTCAAACCCAGGAAAACGGCGCGCGCTCTCATTGTGCTCCTTCCCCTTTAATATAAGGCCTCCCGCGGCGATCGGGCCGCCCGGCGGCGGTTCTATTCTGTTTTTCCTCTTCCGTTCAGTATTTTTTCGGCGGGGGGGCGGATCCGTTGAAGACCGTGCCTTCAGGGAAGCTGCTTTGGACTCGGATGAATCCCTCCCGGACGAGGCCGGTCAAGTCCATCCTCAGGCGCGACGAAATTTCGGCGGAATCCAGCGGCCCCGGCGTATGGATGCCGGCCCAGCCGTCCCCTCCGGCCCGCTTGACCGCATAAAGGCATTGATCGGCCACCTGCAGGGCGTCTTCCCAAGTGAAGGCCTCGGGGTTCTGTTCGAGGATGGGATAAGCCGCGAAGCCGATCGTAATTTTGCAGCCGGTCGTCGCGCCGCCGGGCAGGACGCTGACATGGTCGCGGACGGCCCGGCAAAGCTTCTCGGCGATCAAGTGGGCCTTCGTTCGATCCGTACGCTTGGCCACGAGGAGGAATTCCTCTCCGCCCCAGCGGACCAGGGTATCCGCCGTCCGGCTGGCGGTCCGAAGCACCCGGGCGGTTTCCATGATCACCTGGTCGCCGGCGGCGTGGCCGAATTCGTCGTTGATCCGCTTGAAGAAGTCCAGGTCTCCCAGGAAGAGCACCAGGTCCTCGTTGCGGTTCAAGGGGCTCTCGCCTTTTTGGAGATAGCTTCGGAACATCCGGCGCAGCCGGATTTCTTCCTCGGGCATGGTCAGGGTCAAGTAGCGGCGGTTATAAAGCCCCGTCAGGGGATCGATCAGGACGGCTTCCCGAAGAGCTTCGTTGGCTCTCTCCAGCTCGCTCGTTCGGGCTTGGACGAGCGATTCCAGGAATTCGTTCCGGCGGAGAAGGATCGCCGTGCGCCGGCGGAACGCCAGAACAACCATCCCCGCCAGGATCAAGGCTCCGGCCAATTGGGACCACCAGCGCCGCCACCAGGGAGCCAGGATCCGAAAAGAGAAGCCTTCCGGCGCGCCGGTCTCGGCCGTCGCGGACACGGCCCGGACTTCGAACCGGTAGTGGCCGGCGTCCAGCCCGGGAAACAAGGCCTCGGACATATCCGTGTTCCGCCAGGTCTCCTCCATTCCGACGAGCCGGACTTGAAACGCGGTTCCCTCCGTCCATCGCGAGCCGCGAAGCGCATAACGGAAAGCCATCGTTCGAGCCGGCCAGGGAACCGAAGGAACGGGACCGGCGTCGTCCCGGCGGCGGCCCTGACCGTCCTTGCATTCAAGGAGGACGACGCTCGGAGGCCTTTGCGGCTCCCGCCTGAGATTCATGGCTCCGTGAGCCAAGCCCAGGCTTAATCCAGCCCAAACGTCGCCGTTCGACTCCACCCAGAGGGCGTTTTGGGCGCAGTCCTCGCCGGGGAAGCCCGCGTTCCTTCCATATCGTTCGACCCGGCCTCCTTCCCAGCGCATCAATCCCCGGGCGGTCGCGGCCCAGATCACGCCGTTTGGATCGGAGGCCAGGGCGAAAATCAGCGATTGAGAAAGGGGGTGAGACGCCGGCAGCATCTCGGCCAAACGGAGGGCGTCCCCTTCCCTCTCCACGCGGACAAGCCGCTTGCCGCTGGAGAGGGCGAACCAGGCGCTTTCAGGGCCGAGGGCCGAAACCGAGATCATTTCCTGGTCGGGCAGCGTTCCCTTGGAGAGGACCGCCCAGGCGCGTCCGTTCCAATGAGCGGCCCCCTGGTTGCTGGAGACCCAGATGCCTCCCGCGCCGTCGGGGACGATCTTGGTGATGAACGGCTCCCCGCCCCAGCCGGGAACCGCGAACCGCTCGACGCGGACGCCGGCGGGGCCGGGAAAGGCCCGCAACAGCCCGGCCTCGGCGGCCGAGACCCAGAACGAATCCTTGGAACCGGAGGCCATCGTAAAAAACGGCCCTTGCGTCTCAATTCCTAAGACGGGAACGGTCCGGGCCTCGGTTCCGCCCGGCTCGACGCTCATCAGTCCGGTGGTCCGCCCGCCTCCCGGCTCGTGTCCCACCCAGAGCGTTCCTTCCGCGTCTTCATAGAGAGAGAGAATCTGACACCGGCCGGTTCCGGAGACAAGTCGCCATCCCTCGGGGGTTCCGAAAGCGAGGCCGCCCCCCGTTCCCGCCCAGACGCGTCCGTCCCGGGTCCGGCAGATCGACCAAACGACATCCGCGGGAAGGCCTTCTTTCCGCGTGGCCCAGCTCCAAAGCGAATCTCCCAGAAGCTTGAAAACGCCGTCTCCGCCCGCCCAGAGCGTTCCTTGACCGTCCACATAGAGGACGAACGCTCCGGTGGGAGGAAGGCCCTGGCGCTCGCCTAGAACTCCCGATCCGGATTCCGAAACCCAGATCAGATTCCGTGCGGTATTGGTCCAGACGCGGCCGAACGCGTCCTCGACCAGGAAAAAGTGATTGACCATCGACAGGAGCTCCGGAACCGTCACCGCGACCGGGGGCGCCTCGAAGGATTCCAAGCGGTAAAGCCGTTCCGTCCGGCGGATCCAGATGCGGCCGGCCCGGTCGACGAGAAGCGCCCGGATGTCCTTGTGGCCGTCGGCGTCGTCGAAAAGGACGCGGCTTTTCCAAGCCTTTCCGTCCCAGGCCCAAAGCCCTTCCTGGAGGGACACCAGCAGAAGATTGCGGCCGGCGTCGAAAAAGGCGCAGTTCGCCCCGCCGCCCCAGGGCAGGCCCTTCAGTTCGCCGAAGCTCTTTTCATCCGTGGAACTGAAGAAGCGCTGCTTGGCTTCGAAATGAGACAGAATGATCGCGCCGCCGGGAACGGCGAGTCCCGGCCGGTTGTCGAAGCCCGGGAAACCGAACCCCCCCGGACGCAGGAATCGCCGGCCGTCCCACCGGACGATTCCCTTGGAAGTAGTCGCCCAAATGCCCCGGGGTCGGCCGAAGGACAAGGCTTCGATATTATCGGCGGGAAGACCGTCCTCGGTTCCGAAACGGCGGAAACGCTTCCCTTCGAGCCGGAAGAGCCCGTCTTCCGTCCCCACCCAAAGGAAACCGTCCGGGTCCTGGATCATGGCCGTTACCGAGGGAGACGTGAGGCCCTGGTCGAGGCCGTATCCCTTGAATCCAAAGGCCATCGCCGGATCCGCGCCCGGGGGAACGGCGGCCGATCCGGCCGGAACGAAAACCGGGAAAAACAGGAGGAATAAAAACGCCGCGAAAGAGAAGGACGCTCCCGATCGCCTTGCCCCGGGAGCTATTCTCTGATCGACCGAGGTCGCCTGGAACATCGTTTTCGGATGGAATTTACCTTTTCGGTCCGCGGCTGTCAAACGAATTCGTCGCCGGAGATCCCCCCGCCTGATTGTCATGCGGCGGGGATCCGCGGCTCCCGCCTCCGGGCCGCGGCCGGCTCGACCCGGTCGATCGGCCGGATTGACTTCGGGACCGTCCCGGCATAAGATTCCGGCCGGAGAAGATGCCGTGTCCAAAGAAAAATCCAGAGAAGACAAGGGCGAGAAAAGCCTGGCCGTCATCAGCGAGGGCGCCTCGATGGACGGCGTTCTGCAGTCGACGGCCGTCATCCATTTGTGCGGCTCATTCCACGGCCGCATCATCGCCGAGAACGAGCTGATCATCGCCGCCGGCGGAAAGGTTCGGGCCGACGTCCGCGCGCGCAAAGCCGTCGTTTCGGGCGACTTCGAGGGCGAGATGGCCGTGACCGAGGATATCGAAATCACCGAAACCGGCCGGTTCGCCGGAACACTCTTCCAGCGGGCTCCCGGTCTCGTCATCGCCCGGGGCGGGCGTTTCGACGGCCGGAGCGTTTTCGTCGACGACCTGGACGCGGTCGCCGCGGGTTGGGAAGCCGGCGGAAAGAAAGGCTGAGGCGCCGCCCGGCGAAAGACCGGTCCGGCGTCCCGGCGGTCAGGACGGCCGCGAGGCGAAGACGATCCGGAAGTCCGAGCCGCCGTCGCGGAGAATCTCGAGCCGGCCGCCGATTTGGCCGACCAGGGCGTTGAGGATCGTCATCCCGAGCGTATCCATTTTCCGGATGTCGGCCGTTTCCGGAAATCCCACCCCGTCGTCGCTGATCCGGAGAAGGAATTCGCCGCGTTCCAGGCGCTTCAGCCCGATGAGGATTTTCCCCCGCCGTCCGGCGGGAAAGGCGTGCTTGAGAGCGTTGGACATCAGCTCCCCGGCGATCAGGGCGCAGGGGACGGCCAAGCCGACCGGCAACATCACGGGTTCAACTTCCAGCTTCAGGCCGATCCGGTCCGGATCGGCCTTGTAGAACTGGAAAAAGTGAATGGACATGTCATCGAGAAAATCGGCGAAATCGACCCGGACGAGATCGCCGGACTTCATCAGCTTCTCGTGGATCATCGAGATCGACCGGATGCGGAGCCGGATCTGCCGGAGGATGTCAAGCGCGGCCGGATCCTTAAGCCCCCGGGAGGAGAGGTTGATCAGGCTGGAGACGAGCTGCATGTTGTTCTTGACCCGGTGGTGGACCTCGCGGAGGAGAACCGCGTTTTCCTCGAGAGCCGCCCGGGCTTTCTCCTCCGCCCGCTTGCGCTCGGCGATTTCGTTTTCCAAGGCGACTAATTTTTCCTCGAGCTTGTTGATCAGGCGCTCGTTGTAGAGGGTGAGGATCTCCTTTTCATCGGCCGCCGTCCCCGGCCGGCGCTGTTTCCCTTCCCGGATCTCCTCCAGGAGAAGGTCGATCTCCCGAACGAATGTCCGCGGATCAAAGGGCTTGCGATAAAAACGGTCGGCGCCCAGCCGGCGGGCGAACCGCTCGTCCTTCTCGTCGACATACGTGGCGGTCAGAAAAACGAACGGCGTTTCCCTCAGGCGCTCGCTGGACCGAAGCTCGCGACAAAGCGCGTAGCCGTCCATGACCGGCATCAGGATATCCGAGATGACGAGGTCATACGCTTCTTTTTCGAGCATCTCCAGCGCTTTTTTCCCGTCGGCGGCTTCCCCCACGGCGTGTCCGCTCCCCAAGAAGAGGCGGGCGAGCAAGTACCGGGATTTCTCTTCATCGTCGACAATCAGGATCTTCATCATCTTCTCCGAAGATTTATAAGTATTTTTCCAGCACGCCGATGAACGCGGCCGGATGGATCGGTTTTTCGACGTAGGCCGAGCATCCCGCGGCCAGCGCTTTTTCCCTGTCCCCGACCATGGCATAGGACGTCACGGCGATGATCGGGATGCCGGCCAGGGCTTCGTCCGCCCGGATTTTCCGGGTGGCCGTGTATCCGTCCATCACCGGCAGCTGGATATCCATCAGGATCAGGTCGGGCCGCCGCTCCTTGGCCAGAGCCACGCCGGCCGCCCCGTCCCGGGCTTCGAGGACCGCGTGGCCGAGCTTGTCGATGATAAAGCGCATCATGTACAGGTTATTCTCATTATCCTCGACGATGAGAACCGTCTTCATCGCGGATCCTCCTTCCATCGGAGAGGCAGGCGGAAGACGAAGACGCTGCCGCGGCCGGGCTCGCTGGAGACCGCAATCTCCCCCCCGAGCGCGGTCAGGATCTTCTTGCACAGATAGAGTCCCAGGCCCGTCCCCTCGTAGGCCTTGGTCATCGTCATGTCGACTTGCTGGAAGGGGACAAACAGCTTCGGGAGATCTTCCGCCCGGATGCCGATCCCTTGGTCGGCGACGCGGACCTCGAGATATTCCTCCCGGACGTCCGCGTGAACGCGGATGTCGCCCCGGGGGCTGAACTTGATCGCGTTGCCGAGCAGGTTCATCAGCACCTGCTTGAACCGGCGGGCGTCGCTCTGGAGAAACAGGACGTCCGGCGCGTCGACCCTCACCCGGAGACCCTTGGCCGCGGCTTGGGGGGTGACGCTCTTCACGGTTTCCCGGACGACGTCGGCCACCGGAAAAAGCTCGATCGTCAGATCCATCCGCCCCGATTCGATTTTGGAGATGTCCAGGATGTCGTTGATCAGCGCCAGGAGGAGGGTGGCGCTGCTCTGGACCATGGTCAGCTGTTTCCTCTGCTCCGGCGACACCTCCCCCGACATCCCCATGAGGATCAAGCCGGTGAATCCGAGGATGGAGTTGAGCGGCGTCCGCAGCTCGTGGCTCATGCTGGCCAGGAACAGGCTTTTCAGCCGGTCCAGCTCGATCAGCCGCTCGTTGGCCGCGGCCAGCTCCCGGGTCCGTTCCTCCACCCGGCGCTCGAGGCCTTCGTTGAGCTTGCGGATTTCCTCCTCGGCTTTCTTGCGCTCGCTGATGTCGCGGACGATGACGAGATCGGCCGGCCGCCCCTGGTAGGAGATCCGGGCGGCGTTGACCTCGGCCGGGATCCGTCCGCCGCCGGCGTTCATCAACGCGGTTTCGCACATCGCCGGGGCTTTCCCCCCGGCCATCCGGTCCCGGTAGTAGCGGGTCAGCCGCTCCCGCTCCTCTTCCGGGACCAATTCGAGGAACGGCCGGCCGAGAAATTCCCCGGCTTGGCCTCGGGCCATGGCGACCAGGCTCGGGTTGACATAGACGAAGCGCTCGTCCTGGATGATGACGATCGCGTCCTCGGCGTTTTCGACCAGCGTCCGGTATTTCTCCTCGCTTTCCCGGAGAGCGGCGGTCATCCGGTCCCGTTCCGCATCCCGGCTTTGGATCTCCGACAGCATGCCGTTGAATCCGCTGTGAAGAACGCCGATCTCGTCTTTCCGCGCCTCTTCCCCCCGGACGCGGACCGAGAGGTCCTTGGTCCGGGACACGAGGCGGATGGTTTCCGCCAGGCGACGGATCGGCCGCGACAAGGTCCTCTGGCTGAGAGCCGTCAAGAGCAAGGCCAGGAGCATGCTGGCCAGCAGGGCGGTCCCGGTCCCGAGCGCGTTCCGGAAAAGGATCATCCGGTACTCGGCCAGATCGTATCGGAAAAGGACGGTCCCGATCGGCTCGTCGTCTTGGAGAATGCGCCGTGAAAAGACGAAGAACCGGCCTTGGGTTTCCTCGAAGTCGCCTCCCCGTTGCGGCGGCCGCTCGGGCGCCGTCTCCTGCCTCCGGTAAGCAGCGAACGGCCGGCCGCCGTCGTCCAGGATCCAGGCGTGGGTTACGTGCGCCTCGGCCTCCAGAGAACGAAGCGTCCGGGCGGCATCCGCGCCGTCCCGGAAGAGAAGGGCCGACGTGCAGTTGTAGCCGAGGAGGTGGGCCATCGATTCAAGCTTCGTTCGGAGGGAGCTGCGGTATAATCGGGCGGACGACAGAACGTTGAATCCGCTGAGCAGGAAAACGACGATGAAGACGACGAAGAGCTGCAGGAGGATGATTTTTCGGGCCAGGGACAGGTCGTTGAATCTCATCGCTCCAGGGCCGCCTTGTCCCCCTCGACCAGGATGGCCAGGCGCAGAAGCTGTGAGCCGGCCTGGATGCCCGCTTTCTTCAACGCTTCAAGGTTGATCTCAAACTTGACGCGGTCGTCGCGCAGAACGAAGTTGATCGCCGCTCCGCGCCGGGCCAGGCCCTCGGTCTCCCCGACGACGAGGACGCTCGTCCCCCGGAACTTTTCCAGGGTTTCGGGGAGGAGGAACGCGGAGGAATCGGACAGGAAGAGAATCCGGGGCCGGCCGGTGTCTTTCAACTCCGCGCACCGCCGGACGCGGAGGAGAACGGAGCCGTTGGTCTTCTTCGCCGCGATTTCCTGGAGCGGCTCCCAAATCGCGCTGTCTCCCAGCACGACGATCGGGCAGAGCTCGCGGTCGAGTTCGCCGGGCCATTGGAGGTATCGCATGAAATGGAACAGGAAGACCGCCTTGACCGCGGCTTCCTAAACAGACGTGTCCGTGACGAGGGTTTCCCCGGCCGGGACGGCCGGCGGGCCGGAGAGAACCACGGCTCCGGCCGCCGCGAGAATCCATCCGATCCGGAACCAGGCCGTCTTCATCACCGGAATGAATACCCCACGGCGAAGCGGAACGAGCGCGGCGGCTGACGGTAGCGGCTGGGCGGCAGGTTGGAGGGATGATAATAGACGGCGTCGAAAAGATTGTCGACGGCGAGCTGGACGTCGAAACCCGCGGGCAGGCGCCAGGAAAGGGCGGCCCGGGCGACGATGGCTCCTTCGATCCGGTCGCTCCCCGTGGACGGGATGATCTTGGGATTCTTCCGTTCCCCGAAATAACAGCCTCGCAGGCTGAGGGTCAAGCGCGGGGTGAAGGCATAAGCCGCGCCGAAGGCGGCGCCGTGGGGGGCGATTTCCGGCGCCTGCACGCCCGCCTCGTCCATGGAAGCGGTATACGTGTAGGAAGCCCAGGCCCTCCAGGAGCCGCGGCGGAAAATGAGCCCGGCTTCGCCGCCGTCCGTCGTCAGGGTCCCCGCGTTGATCCAACGGCTGTTCGTCGTTCCGTCCTCCCGCCTCAGGAGATTCGTCAAGCGATTGCGGTAAACGGACAGGTCCAGCCGCAGGCACGAGGAAAAGGACCAGCCCCCGGCGATTTCAAACGAATCGATTTTTTCCGGCCGCAGTCCGGAGTTCCCCGCTCCGGCCGTGTAATCCCACGGCTTCGGCGCCCGGAACGCCCGCATGTACAAGGCCTTGGCCGTCAATCTCCCCCGGTTGTAAACCACGCCCAGCCGCGGCGTGTTCACCGCGCCGTAATAGCTGGAGTCGTCGTGTCGGAGGCCGAGAAAAAGATCCAGGCCTTCGGCCGCGGTCCCTTGGACCTGGGCGTACGCGGAGAACAAGCGGTTGGTCATCATGGCCGGGGAAAGCGGAGCCGCCGGAACGGCGTCCGCCGAAGAGCTCACGGTGACGGAAAATCCCTCGGCCAGCCGTTCCCGCTCCAGGACGAGGCCGGCGGAGAAGCGCCAGCGCGGGTCCGGCGTCCATTGAATCTGGGCTTCGTTGCCGATCAGGCTGTTGGGCCGGTAGTAACGGAACTGCCGGCCCGGAGAATCGGAGGTCGCCTGCTCGATTTCCGAGATGGTGTCGTCCAGGACGGTTGAATTCCGGTAATAAGCCGTGTTGCGGAAAGACCAGTTCTTTTTCTTCTCGTAGGAATAGCGGGCCCAGACGTTGATGAACCGGATGTGCCAGTTGACGCCGTGGTCGCTCCAGGGAATGGAAAGATCCTCTCCGGCCGTCCGTTCCACCGTCGCCCGCGAGGCGTTTTCATCCTGGAGAAGAAACCCGGCCTCGAAATCCTTGAAATGAACGCGGGCTTGGACGGCCGCGTCGTTCTCGAAATTCTCGATGTCCTCGGTCCAGTTGAAGTCGCCGGCCGCCCCGGCCAAGTCGGCTTTCTCGTTCCGCTTGAGCATCGCCGCCGCGGTGAAGCCGAAATCCGCTTTTTTATCGTAAGACCCGTAACGGGCTTCGGCCAGCCGCGCGCCGAAGGTTCCCCAGCCGGCCGAAACGCGGCCGCTTGAGCCGGCCCGCGGATCCCGGGTGACGATGTTGATGATTCCGGACAGGGCGTTGGTCCCGTACAAGGCCGAAGCCGGGCCGTAGATGACCTCGATGCGTTCCACCTCGGCCAGGTTGAACTGGCCGCCGCCGTAGAATCCGCCCGAGTTCAGCTCGTTGATCTGAAGGCCGTCCACGAGCAGGAGAATCTTGTTGTTCTGGCCGGGGATTCCCCGGATGAAGGAATAGGAGTTGAAGCCGAGGATGTTCCGAAATTGAAAGCCGGGGAGATCGGACAGGGCGTCCTCAAGAGTCAGGCAGCCGCCGTCCCGGATTTGCTCGGACGTGATCACCCGGACGGTGGCCGGAGTCCGGGAGATCGTTTCCGGGCTTTTCAGGGCGGACACAACCTTCAGGTCGAGGAGCTCGCTGAGGTCGAGAGCCAGCAGCTCGTCCAACGTTTTTTCTTGAGCCGAAAGGGGGAGAACCAGGAGAACGAGCCCGGCCGCGGCGAAAAAAAAATTCATAATCCGGTTCAATTTCTGCCTCCTTGAACCGGGGTCCGGCGCCGGCAGGCAGTCCGCGGCGGCGGAAAACGAATCCGCTGGAATTCTTACAGATACAGGAGACGATGAGAAAGAGGAAGCGTCTCCGGCCCCGACTTCCATCCGCCGTCCGAACCCATGGCTCCACTATATCTTCAGGCGGCCGGGCTGTCAATCGGACCGCCTGCCGATTGACACCTCCCGGCAATTCCGCTATCGTACATTTCTTTTCGGCCGTGTCATCCCGGTTCCGCGTGGGCGGAACAGAACATAAAGCGGAAAAGGAGGGATCATGGCGAAGCAGACGATCATCTGGACGGAGACGGACGAAGCGCCGGCTCTGGCCACCTATTCCCTGCTTCCGATCATTCAGGGATTCACCAAGGGAACGGGCGTTGAGGTCGAGACGAGCGACATCTCGCTCGCCGGGCGCGTCATCGCCAATTTTCCCGACCGCCTGCGGGACGATCAGCGGATCCCGGATCACCTGGCCCAGCTGGGCGAGTTGACGGCCCGGCCTGAGGCCAACATCATCAAGCTGCCGAACATCAGCGCCTCGATTCCCCAGCTCCAGGGCGCCATCCGGGAGCTGCAGTCCAAGGGCTACGACCTCCCGGACTATCCCGAACGCCCGCAAAACGAAGCGGAGCGCGAGATCCAGGCCCGCTACGCCAAAGTCCTGGGAAGCGCCGTGAACCCCGTCCTCCGCGAGGGCAACTCCGACCGAAGGGCGCCGCTTTCAGTCAAGAATTTCTCCAAGACGCATCCCCACAAGCTGGGGCCCTGGAAACCGGATTCCAAAGCCTGCGTGGTTCACATGACCGAAGGCGATTTTTACGGCCACGAAAAATCCGCGGTCAACGAAAAGGAACGGCCGATCCGGATCGAGCTCACGGGCAAGGACGGGACGGTCAAGGTCCTGAAGGAGGACTTGACCGCCCTCCCGGATGAAATCCTTTCGGCGACCTTCATGAGCTGGAAGGCGCTTCGGAAATTCTACGCCGATAAAATCGAGGAGGCCAAGGCCCGCGGTCTCCTCCTGTCGCTCCACCTGAAGGCGACGATGATGAAGGTGTCCGACCCGATCATGTTCGGCCACGCCGTCTCGGTCTTTTATCAAAAGGCCCTGGACAAGCACGCCGCCGTCCTCAAGGAGCTCGGGGTGAACGTCAACAACGGCTTGGGCGATGTGTACGCGAAAATCCAGGCCCTTCCGGAAGCGAAGCGGACGGAAATCGAGGCCGACCTCAAGGCCGTCTACGCCGAGCGGCCGGCTCTGGCCATGGTCGATTCGGACCGGGGCATCACCAACCTCCACGTTCCCAACGATATCATCGTCGACGCCTCCATGCCGGTGGTCGTCCGCGAATCGGGCCAGATGTGGGGCGCCGACGGAAAGCTCCGCGAGACGATGGCCATGATCCCCGACCGGTGCTACTCAACGATCTACAAGGAGATCATTGAAAACTGCAAGCAATTCGGGGCGTTCGATCCGGCGACCATGGGAAGCGTCCCCAACGTCGGCCTCATGGCCCAGAAAGCGGAGGAATACGGCTCCCACCCGACGACCTTCGAGATTCCCTTCGACGGGACCGTCCGGGTCGTCACGCCCTGCGGCCGGACGCTCTTGGAACACGAGGTCGAGGCCGGCGACATCTGGAGGATGTCCCGGGCCAAGGACATCCCGATCCGCGACTGGGTCAAGCTGGCGGTCAAGCGGGCCCGGGCGACCGGCGCCCCGGCCGTCTTCTGGCTGGATCGCAACCGGGCCCATGACGCCCAGCTCATCGCCAAGGTCGAGCGCTATCTGAAGGATCAAGACACGTCCGGCTTGGACATTCGGATTCTTCCCCCGGTCGAGGCGATGCGCCATTCGCTGGACCGGATCCGCAAGGGCCTCGACACCATTTCAGTGACGGGCAACGTCCTCCGGGACTATCTCACCGACCTTTTCCCGATCCTCGAGATCGGGACCAGCGCCAAGATGCTGTCCATCGTCCCGCTGCTGGGCGGAGGCGGATTGTTCGAAACGGGGGCCGGCGGCTCCGCCCCCAAGCACGTCCAGCAATTCCAGAAGGAAGGATACCTGCGATGGGACTCGCTCGGGGAATTCTCGGCCTTCGCCGCCTCGCTCGAGCACCTGGCCGGCGTATTCCAAAACAAGAAAGCCAAGGTCCTGGCCGAAACCCTCGACGAGGCCATCGCCAAATTCTTGGAAAACAATAAATCCCCCGCCCGGAAGGTCGGACAGATCGACAACCGGGGCAGCCACTTCTATCTGGCCTTGTACTGGGCCCGGGCCTTGGCCGCCCAAAACAAAGACCCGGAGCTCCGGGCCCGGTTCGAGACGATCGCCCGGCGGCTGGGGGAAAACGAAGCCAAGATCGCGGCCGAACTCCTCGGAGCGCAGGCCAAGCCCGTCGACATGGGCGGGTATTACCGGCCGGACCGGAAGAAGGTCGAGACGGCCATGCGGCCGAGCCCGACGTTGAACGCGATCATCGACGCGCTCTGACGGCCGCCGCGCGGAACGGCCGCCGGCTCAACGGATGAGCCGGGCGTCCAGCTCGGCAAGCCTCAGCCGGACGGTGACGACATACGGCTCTTCGTTCTCCGTCCAGTGGCCGTACGCCGTGGCGACGATCGTCCCGTCCGGCAGAATCTCCACGCCCGAATAGGCGCAATCGGCGTCCTTGTGATTCTTCATCAAGCGGACGCGGTACTGCCCCTCCCGGCCGCATCTGAGGTCGTCGTAGGCGCCGATCCAGGCGACCCAGTCGCCCCGGGTCGGGCTGTCGGGCGCCATGTCCCGGAAGCTGACGAAAAGACGCCCGTCGGGAGCGTATTTCGGACAATGGCGGTCTCCCGTCAGGGACCAGGGAAGCTCGACCGGGGCCGACCAGGACGCCCCCTCGTCCCGGGAAAACATCACGTGGGAATTCTTCCGGCGCGCGTTTTCCCGGAGCAGGACGGCCAGCTCCCGGCCGTCGGGCGAACGAAGGGCGCCGGGCTCGCAGAGATGGAGATCCGCGCCTCTCCAGACGGCCTCGGGCTCCGTCCACGTCAGGCCCCCGTCTTCGGAAAATGTCTTGTAGACCGTGAAGACGGCCGGGTCGGCCGGATCGGCATCGCGGCGGAAAAAGCGGCCGTCGTCATGAAACAGCCCTAAGTATCGGCCGGGCCGGTTCAAAGGGACGACGGATCCCATGACGACGATGCCGCCCCAATCCCCCGCCGGCCGCAGCGGCGACCACGTCGCCCCGTCGTCCTCGGAGACGGCCAGCCGGGCCGGATGCAGGCCCGACCAGAGGATCAGCCGCTTTTTCCCGGCGGCGTCGATGACCCGGTGGATGGTGGGCGTTTCCAGGCTCGTCGCCCAATTGTCCGGAACCTCAAGCCGCCCGCTCCAGGTCGCGCCGCCGTCGCGGCTCCGCTTGGCGACGATGGGCCCGCGGCCGTGGCCTTTGGGATAAACCGCCAGGATGGTCCGGCCGTCCTCCAGGAGAACGGTCGTCGGATGGCCGAGGTATTGCCCGGGTTCGCGGTCGACGATCGTTCGGCGATCCGCCTCGCCCGCCAGGTCGATCAGGAGGATCCGGCCCGAGGTCGTAACGAAAAGCGAAAGCGCCGCGAGAGCCGGGGGGCCGCAAGCCAGGAACATCCCGGCTAAGACCGCGCCGGCGCGCCGCCGTCCGGACCGGGCCGCCGGCGTTTTCATCTTCTCAAAACCGGAGCGAAAGACAAGTCAAGCCGCCGTCCATCTTCCGCATCTCGCTCGTGTCGACTTCAATGAGGGGAAGCCCCAGGCCGGCGTATTTCTCGAGGGCCCGGGGAAATCCCCGGGGAACGAGCAGGGTGTCGTTGATCCAGAGGGTGTTGGCGGCGTAGTCATCGCCGGGATCGAGAACGATCCGGTCGTAGCTGCGGAAAAACTCCCGGCCTTCGAAACGGGAGGCGACGACCAGGGTCCGCCCGCCGAGGGAGTTGACGAACGACTTCAAGTGCAGCCCTTTCTCGACCGGAACGGCCGTCCAGGAATATCCGCAGGACTCGAGGATCCGCCCCAGCTGCAGGGCGCCGTCCTCGTTGGTCCGCACGGAGAGCCCGATGAAAAAGCGCCCGCCGGCCCAGAGGACGTCGCCGCCCTCAAGCGTCCCCGGCAGCTCGATCCGGGCCAGCCGGCGGTGCCGGGCCAGGGCCGATTCGACGGAAGCGGTTTCGCCGCGCCGGGAGGGCGCCCCCGGCCGGGTGAGGACGGCGACCTCTGGAAGGACGACGGCCGCGTCCTCGACGAAATACGCGTCCGGAAAACCAGGCGACGCCGGCAGGACCTCGACCTCGAGGCCGAGGCCGCGCAGCGTTTCGACGTACGCCGCGTGCTGGGCCAGGAGCAGGGCCAGGTCGGGCTTTCCCAAGCCGGCCGTGGTCAAGCCGGCGGCCGCGTCCTGGCCGGGGATTCGGACGATCGCCCGGCGGAAGGGTTTCGAGTCCGCCGGTTTCCGTTGCGGGTCGGGGTTCTTGTTCACGGATTCTCCTTCCTTTCCGCCGCGGCTCACTCCATTTTGATCCGGCCCTCGAGGTAGGCCCGGGCTCGGCCGGAGATGTCCACCCGGTCGCCGCGCAGGCGCACCTTCAGCCGGCCGCCGCGCCGGGAAAGCTGGGCCGCCTCCATTTCCGTCTTTCCCAGCTTCTCCGCCCAGTAGGGAGTCAGGCTCGTGTGAGCCGAGCCGGTGACGGGATCCTCGTCGATGCCCACTTGGGGACCAAAAAAACGGGAGACGAAATCGACCCGGGCTCCGCGGGCCGTGACGATCACGCCGCGGGCCTCGACCCGGCCGAGCTTTCCGAAATCCGGCCGCATCGCTTCGATTTCGGCTTGTGTCCCGAAGACAGCCAGGTAATCGGTCTTCCCCTGGAAAATTTCCTGGGGGCGGGCTCCGAGGGCTTCACTCAAGCCGGCCGGCTCGGCGGCCGGCCGGAGCGCGTCGGCTGGAAAATCCAGCGTCAAGAGATCGCCGTCCCGGCGGACGCGCAGAATCCCGCTCCGCGAATCGAGGGCGATCTCGTTTCCGGGATAGCGGTCATAGCGGAAGATGACATAAGCGGCCGCCAGGGTCGCATGTCCGCAGAGGTCCACTTCCACGGCCGGCGTGAACCAGCGGATTCCGAAGCGATCGCCCGCCGGAACGTAAAACGCCGTTTCCGCCAAGTTGTTTTCCATGGCGATGTTTTGCATGAGCCCGTCCGGAAGCCAGGATTCGAGCGGGCAGACTCCGGCCGGATTGCCTTGGAATATCTCCGAAGTGAAGGCGTCGACCTGATAGAAGCGGAGGCTCATCGGCCGCCGTCCCGGTCCCGGCGGTAAACTCCGGCCGCGTCCCATTTCTTGACGGCGTCCAGGATCAGCTCGGCCACCCGGTCGTTGACCCGGCGGAAATAGTCCTTCGCCCGGGCCGGATCGAATGTCGGGTATCCCTGGCCTTTCTGATAAAGAAGGATCGACGTCGTCACCGGGTGGGCGGCGAACGCCCCAGCCGGAGCCGGCAGCGGCGCGGCCATCTCCGGCCGGTAGCGCTCGGGATGGATGTGGGCCGGGACGATCGCCTGGATATAGGCCGTCTCGTTGTCGCCGGCGTGGCCGCCGTCCTGTTTGAACACGTCCTTGGTGATGTCGTCGGCCAGGGTCCACCAGTTCACCAGCAGGATCCGGACCCGGCGGGCGTTGGACACGTGAGACGAAACCTCGTTCAAAACGGCCGTGTTCCCCCCATGGCCGTTGAGGATGATAACGTTCTGAAAGCCGTTGTCGGCCAGGTTCTCCAGGATCTCCCGGGCGAAGGCGGCGTAGGCCTCCTTGGAGATCGAGACCGCGCCGGGATACCCCTTCATGTCGGCCGTCATTCCATAGGGAAGCGTCGGGGCGATCAGGGCGTCGACCCGTCCGGCGATGTCCCGGGCCATGGCTTCGGGGGCAAGGCTGTCGGTCCCGTTGGGAACGACTCCGTGCGGTTCCAGGGATCCCGCCGGGAGCAGAACGGTCCGGATCCGAGCCGGAACGAGCTCGCCGAACTCCTGCCAGCAGAGCAGGTTCATCTCTCGGGTGGAGGGCGGGGAATCCGCGGACAGACCGGGAAGCAGGCCGGCGCAGACGAACGCGGCCGTCAAAAGGAGGAGGGCTTTCTTCATGGTTTAACCTCCTTAAGAAATCCCATCATAATGCATTTTTCTCCGTTTCTGAAGAGCCCCGGCGCGAGAGAGAACTTTTCGCGCTTTTTCGACGTATACATTGAAGGACACCCGGCCGGAGGAAAAAGCCGGCGCGGGCAAGGGAATGCCGGAAGAAGGCTTCCGGAGCGGAAGGTAATCAAGGAGACCGGAGATGATCAGTAAACACTTCAAAAGGATTTTCGTGCTGGCCGCCCTCTGGCCGGCCGTTTTCTCCGCGGCGAAGCAAAAGCCGGTTCCCTCGCCGGAGCCGGGCCAGAAGATCGTCCAAGCCTTCCGATTGGAGGAACCGGTCAAGATCGACGGCCGCCTCGACGAGAGCGCCTGGAAGGGCGAGGGGGCGAACGGCTTCACCCAGAACGATCCGCAGGACGGTCAACCGTCGACGGAGACGACCGAAGTCTGGATCGCCTACGACGACGAAGCCCTGTACGTGGCCGCCAAGTGCCGGGATTCAGAGCCGGACAAAATCACGAGCCTCCTCGGACGGCGGGATTCGATGGTCGAATCGGACTGGTTTTTCTTCGCCGTCGATCCCTACTACGACCGGCGGACGGGATACATGTTCTGCGTGAACCCCGCCGGTTCGATCGTCGACCTCGCCCTCAATAATGATATCGCCGACGACAGCTCCTGGGACGGCGTCTGGGAATCCAAGGCCGCGATCGACGGCGACGGCTGGAACGTGGAGATGAGGATCCCCTTCCACCAGATCCGGTTTTCCCGCATGGAGGAATACGTCTGGGGCGTCAATTTCCGACGGAAAATCCGGAGAAAAAACGAAACGGCGTCCTTTGCCTGGTGTCCCAAGAGCGAAACGGCGTTCGTTTCCAAGTTCGCCCGCCTGGAGGGCATCCGCGGCATTTCCCCCGGCGTCCACGTGGAAATCACGCCGTACGCCACCGGCCAGGCCCAGTTCCGCCCGGCCGAGGAGGGGAATCCCTTCGAAACCGGCCGGAAGGCGTCCGGCAGCGCCGGCTTCGACCTCAAGGCCGGCTTGAAAAGCAACCTGACTCTCGACGCCACCGTGAATCCGGATTTCGGCCAGGTCGAGGTCGATCCGGCCTCCGTCAACCTTACGGCCTATGAAACATTTTACGAGGAAAAGCGCCCGTTTTTCATCGAGGGCGCGTCCATTTTCAACGGCTTCGGCCGGGGCGGGATTTATTTCAACGCCAACATCAACTGGCCCAACCCGAAGCTTTTCTACAGCCGCCGGATCGGCCGGGAGCCGCAGGGATATCCTTCCGGAGAAGGATATGTGTCCCTCCCCGACCGCTCGACCATTCTCGGAGCGGCCAAGCTCACCGGCAAGATCGGCGGCTGGAACGTCGGGTTCATCAACGCCCTGACCTCGCGGGAATACGCCGACATCGACCTGTCCGGCCTCCGCTCCCGGGAGGAAGTGGAACCGTTCTCGTATTACGGCGTCTTCCGGATCCAGAAGGACATCGACGGCGGCCGCCGCGGGATCGGGCTCATGGCCACGGGCGTCGTCCGGGACCTCGACAACCCGGCCCTCGAAGGCCTTCTCAACCGGAACGCCTTCAGCCTGGCCGTGGACGGATGGTCGTTCCTCGACGCCAAAAAAGACTGGGTGTTCGGCGGCTGGATCGGGGGAACGCGGATCGGGGGGAGCGCCGAGAACATCCTCCGGATCCAGAATTCCTCGATCCATTATTTTCAAAGGCCGGACGCGGACCACGTCGAAGTCGATCCGGCGGCCGCCTCGCTTTCGGGTTGGGGGACCCGCATCCACCTCGCCAAGCAGAACGGCCGGTTCATCTGGCTTTCCTCCTTGGGCGTGCTTTCGCCCGGGTTCAATCCTAATGACGTCGGCTACCAGGCCGGAACGTCCGACGTCATCAACCTCAGCCTCGTTCCCGGCCTCAACTTCACCGAGCCCGGCAAGGTGTTCCAGCAGGTCCTTGTCGGCGCCGGCGGGTTCGCCAATTGGGATTTCGGCGGTCACAACGTCGGCAAGGGCGGAATCCTCATCGCCGAGGGGTTATTCAAGAACTTCTGGTTTTTTTCCTTCCAGCTCTTCGCCGGGGCCGGGTCTTTGAACAACCGGCAAACGCGCGGAGGCCCCATGACCTGGACGCCCGGCGTGGGGAACGCGTTCCTGGTCCTGGGCACGGACGGACGAAAGAAAGTCGTCCTCGAAGGAAGCGGGGGCTTCACCGAGGGAGGCCGGGACGGCCGTTCGTGGAACGCCGGACTCACCCTCCGCTGGAAGCCGGCGGCCAATGTCAGCTTCTCGGTCGGTCCGTCTTATTACGCCGAGACAAACGAAACCCAATGGGTTGACTGCTTCGCCGACGCCTTGATGGCGCCCACGTTCGGAAACCGGTACGTCTTCGCCCGGCTCGAACAGAAAGTCGTCTCGGCCGAGATCCGCCTCAACTGGACATTCACCCCGCGGTTGTCCCTTCAAGCCTATCTCCAGCCCTTCATCGCCGTCGGAGCTTACAGCCGGTTCAAGGAGCTGGCCCGGCCGGCCAAGTACGAATATAACCTGTTCGGCGAAAACGGCTCGACGGTCGAGGAGGCCGGAGGCGACTACATCATCGATCCCGACGGGACGGGACCGGCTTCCCCGTTCATCTTCGGCCGTCCCGACTTCAACGTGAAATCCCTGAGGGGCACGGTCGTTTTCCGCTGGGAATACCTCCCCGGCTCGCTCATTTACCTGGTCTGGACCCAGAACCGGGCCGATTACGCCAAGGCCGGGGTTCTCAACCTTCGACGGGATTTCTCCGACCTGCTCACGGCGCCCGGCGACAACATCTTCATGGTCAAGGTGTCCTACCGCTGGAACATGTAGGGGCTCCCGGGTTCTCCCGTTTCCCCGTCCGGCGGACGGGGGAACGGCTTTCAGCGGAAATCGGCGTTGAAGAGAGGCAGGACCCGCAGGCCGGGCTTGTTCTCCCGGACGATGTTGACGAGTCCGAGCTGGAATCCCTTCTCGATCCGGCGGGCGTAATTCACGATTCCGATGGAAAGGCCGGCCAGCGTTCCCTTGAGCTGGTTGAAGGGACTGACGGCGACGCCCCGCAGGCGGCCGTCATCGACGAGCTTGATCACGGCCCCGGCGGCGAAGACGCCGCTCAGCCGGCGGCCGCCCACGCCGACTCCGGCGATCGCCAGGCCGGCCACGGATTCCGCTCCGGCGCCGATCCCGGAGACGGAGATCCCGGCCAGACGTTCTCCGGCGCCGACGCCCAATCCGCCGATATTGATCCCGGTCAAGCATCCGCCGGCTCCGACACCCAGCCCTCCGATGTTGATCCCGGTGACGTTCTTGCCGGCTCCGACGCCCAACCCCCCGATGTTGATCCCGAGGACATTATCGCCCGCTCCCACGCCGAGCCCGCCGAGATTGATCCCCGCGACGCTGCCGCCGGCGCCCACGCCCAAACCGCCGAAATTGAAGCCGGAGACGTTTTCGCCGGCCCCCACGCCCAGAAGACCGGCCGAGACGCCGGCGACGCTTCGATTGCCGGCGACTCCGAGCAGGCCGAGCTGGATTCCCCTCATGCGGCCGGCCCCGGGGACCAATCCCAAGGACAGTCCCGTCACGGAAGAATCATCTTCCTCGCCGAGCGTCCGGGGAGTCCACAGAGTGACGTTGGCGCCGGTGATCCGGACCACCCCGTGGTCGCGGAAATTGAACCGCAAACCGGTGAATTCCTTGGAATTGCCGAAACTCAAGCCCCATTTTTTCGATGGAATATCGAGGCTTTGGGCCGAAACGGATCCGGCCGCGGCCGCGAAAAGAACGAGAACAAGACGCGCGCCGGGACGACGACGAGTCTTTTCAGTCAAGGGAAGGAAGCTCATTTTGGAATCTCCTGTCTATTTTGGGAAAGAAAGCATTGATTAAGACGTATTTCACGGCGATTAGGTTCCTTGGGCGCGTTCCTCCATCGGGAGGACTCCTCCGATTGGAGGAAACGGAGAACCCATCTGATGTATAATACTCTTTCATGAACGAGGCTTTGAAATCCCTGAAAGACCGGCTCCGACGGCCCCTTCCGGGACCTCCCGCCCAGCTTCGGATGATGCCCCTCCCCCCGCCGCCCGGCCAGAAGACCTACGCCGAGGCCGGGGGCGACTGTCTTCCCGGGGCGGTCCTCGCCCTTCTTTATCCCCGGAACGGGAGCATCCATCTCGTTTTCATCCGAAGGCCGCAAAACGTCGTTCATCACAAGGGACAGATCGCTTTCCCGGGAGGCCACGTGGAAACCGGCGAGACGCCGGCCGAGGCGGCCGTTCGAGAAGCGATGGAGGAA
>Ga0209719_1001682_pt1 | contig 26149 bp, 18 predicted proteins | sample AD_JPNAS2_MetaG_FD_184421 | JGI IMG/M metagenome (GOLD analysis project Ga0209719, IMG submission 184421) | Active sludge microbial communities of municipal wastewater-treating anaerobic digesters from Japan - AD_JPNAS2_MetaG (SPAdes) (version 2) | ecosystem: Engineered > Bioreactor > Anaerobic...
CGTTGACCGCGCTGCACCTTGGCACCAGCCACTTGCTTGCCCGGAAAGGTGAGACGCTGGCACCAGCGGAAAAACTCGTCCCAGGTTGCGGGGATGTATTCGGGATCGACCCCGGCTTGCCGCACCAAGTCTTTGCGGTAGACGATGCCGTAATACCAGATACCGGCCATCGGCAGGCCGTAGACCTTGCCGTCGCGCGTGGCGACCTGACGCCAGAGCGGCGGTACGTGCCGCCAGCCGGGCCTGCGCGCCTCGGCGTCGCTGATCTGGCCGTCGCCATCGGTGTCGTCACCGAGCCATTCGTTGAGCGGGTAGCAGAAGCCCTGCTCGATGTCGTGCCGGATGATGTGGAACCAGCAGAAATAGATGTCCGGCGCAGTGCCGCCAGCGAGCGAAAGCATGAACGGGGCACGACCACCGGCACCGGGCAGACTCAATCCGCCCCACTTCTGCGGATTGAGGCGCGGCTCCTCGCGTGCGAGAGAGAGAATCTGGCGCGTGATAGGGCTTTCCGGCAGATCGGGGTCGTAGCCCTGCAGAAAGGTGACGGTGACCGGCTCGGTGGTCGCCGCCGCGCAACTGGCAAGCATCGACAGGAGAGCGGCCAGCGCGGTCTGTGCCGTCCGTCGAAAATTGAGCGTTGAAATTTGTGATTTGTGATTTGTGATTTTGGGGGCGCAAGTCGCAAGATGCCCGTGCCACACCCGCATGCCCACGGGCAAGATGCCCGTGCCACATCCGCATGCCCACGGGCAAGATGCCCGTGCCACGCCGCCCAAAGAACGCTCAACTCTCAACGCTCAACTCTCAACGCTCAAGTGAAAATCCCAAATCCCCAAAAAACCTCTGTGCTCTCTGTGTTCTCTGTGGTTAAACAAACCCGAGCCATGCCAAATCCTAAATCCTAAATCCCAAATCCCAAATCCCAAATTACCCATCACTTCTCTTCAGGCACCGGTTCGGCGTCGGGGTCCGGCGCGGCTTCCTGCGGCTGCACATCGTCGGGCGGTTGTTCCGCCTGTTGCGCTTGGGCTTCAAGTTCCTGCTGTACCTGAAGCAGCTCCTGCTGCACGCGTAACTGCTCTAAAGCTTCAGCCTGTTCTTTTTCACGCTTGGCGAGTTCATCCTGCGCCACTTTACGCGCCAATTCCTGAAGGTTTTCACGCGCAGCTTTTTCGGCGGCCTTTTGATCGGCGGCCTCCTGCGCTTTGCGTTCACGCAGACGTTCGAGATAGGATTTGGCGGGAGCCGACGTTGAATCAGCGGCGGCGTCGGCCGTAGCGGTTGCGGTCTGTGCCGGCACGGTCTGCGGGGCTGTCCGCGCGGATTTCGGCAGGCGTACAAGGCCGGGCACCGAGGGACGCTTCGCTGCCATCGGCGGCGGCACGGCCGGGGGTTCAGAAACGACCAGCGGTGCGGCTGGTGGAACCTGCGGCGGTGCCGAAGCGTTGTTCGTGCCTTCCGAAGGCGGTCCATCAATCAGCCCTTTGTGGAGGTGCATGGTGATGGTCACGCCGTCCTTTTCAAACTGCGCCCAGTTCGCGGCGTAATCCGCGTCCAGAACGGTCCAGCCCTGCGCCGAGGCGCCGACCTCCAGATAGTAGTTTTCGGGCGGATTGACCGAGCGATCAATGAACCCTACCGCCGTCCGTCCTCGGGGCGTGACATTCAGCGCGGTGAAAGCGATCTGCTTGGCAATCTGCTCTTGCGTCGCCTGAAGCAACTCCTCGCTCCGTTGCTGTTCGAGCAGATCCGGGTTCACGGGACCGGAGACTGCCGGAGGCGTGCCGAACGGCATGCGATCAAGGATAGGCTGATAATGAGAAAACGGCGCGGGTTCATAAGCGGCAGCCGCGTGTGCATCGGCGCATCCAATCAAGACAGCCCCCCACGCACACAGCCAGATTCGCCAGTAAATTTCCACACCGTTCATGCAGCAGAGTGTAGCAAAAAGAGTGAATGGTGAATAACGAATAGTTGGTGCAATCGGTAATCGGTTAGTGACAGGGGGGAAGAGTTATCGTGTACGGGTACGTGAACGAGTGTGCACGGGGTATGGCCAACGTTCACGTTCACAGCGCAGCGGTGCACGTCCACGTTCTCCAAATCGGTATCGGTATCGCTATCGGGTTCGAAATCGACTGTTGCGCCCACGCAGTGGCTCGCGGCGGCAAGTGTAATGATGGCGGCGATATCGATCCCGATACCGATAGCGATACCGATGGTGGCGCAATGGAACCCTGAAACGCATGACCTTCGCACTCCCCTGTCACTAACCGATTACGTGCAATCAGTAATCGGTACAACGGCGACAAAAAAGGCACCCGTTGCCGGGTGCCTTCCGTTCGTTAAACACGAATCAGCTTGTAGAACTTACTCCGCGTCGAAGATGTAGGCGACCTTGAACTTGCGATAAATCGCAGCTTCGGGATCAGCAGCAGCCGACAGCTTCTTGTTCAGCTTCGCCGACCAGGTGCCGCCCGCAACCGTGACGCACTCGAACTCGCAGTTCAGATCGTGGGAGTCAGCGGTCTCAGGGCCGAAGAAGCCCGTGAACCAGCCGCTCCAGCTCGGCCAATCATAGGAAGGCTCGCAGGGCTCTTCCGTGACGGGGTTGCAGACGCTGCCCGAGGTGCCGCCCTTCGACAGGCCGTATTTGGCCTTGCCGAAACCGACGAACTGCAGCGCAATGTCCTCGTCGCCGACCAGGTTCCACATCACGTCCGACTCCAGCGAGGAGCTCTGGCCGGGCTTCAGTTCTTTGACCAAGCCCTTGCCGAACACGCTCATCTTGACGACTTCCTGATCCTCGAAAACGATCAGGTCTTTGTCGACCTTGTCGTACACGTAGACCGTGAAGGTGTCAAGGCAGCACTTGCCCGTGCCCACGCCAGGAACGGTGACCGTCTTCTCGACAGCCGTACGCCAGTAGGTCTCGGTGATGCTGGTGAGAGTGCGAGTGGCATACTCACTTTGACCCAGAGCATTCGTGTACGTGATCTGCTCTGCGGTCACCACCGTGCGCGTGTACTCAGCGATTCCCGCACCGACCTTCGGCGTAGGAAGATTCGTCGGCGTGTACGTCAAAACGGGGGCCAGCGCATTGGTGGCGGTCGGAAGCCAGTTCGTTCCAACACCAACAGCGACAGGATCCGTAAACAAGGGGACATCGTTCGTGACCGTCGCCTTCAGCTCGTCGACATACTCAACGCTCGTCGACGTCGAACCACCCTCCTTGATCTCCGACAGGTTACCAACGATGGCACCCTTGTAGCTGATCGCGTAGACAGCCTTGTAACCCTTATCGATTCCGTTAGCGGTCTTGCCCTTCATAACGAAATCCCAGACAGGCGTGTCGCACGGGGAAGACTCGGTCCCCGGGGCGCAGGTGCCTGCATATGCGCCGCCCACGATCGTCATCGCGGCGGCAAACATCATCAACTTCTTCATGAGTACTCCTTTGTTGTTTCTCTTTTTGTCATCACCGCGCGACTCCTAAACATCGCTAGTGACTCCAAAAACGTTCAGACTTTACCACTCTGACCCGGACATGTCAACGGGGATTTTAAAAAAAATTCGTCTCGTCAAACCGAACCCCCATCGATCTCACCGACCGAGTCCCTTTGATGGCGGCAACTGTAGCAGTTACGGCGCGTCTCTGCAAGCGCGTTTTTGTGTTTTTTTGCATTTTTTTGGCAACAGGAAATGTGCGAATCAAAAGCGTGTTCTGTGCGCGTGCAACCGGGAACCATCCTTTTTTTCACCAGAAATATGCGGTCTTTGCGTGCCGCCAATCGATCACGTGCTTTTCGCAACCGAGTGATCGGGAACGCAGAAACCTATCTTCTACCGGATCTGTATGAGCGTACCGCGACTGTGGGGTGAGAGGTAACCGCGGGAAGTGAGGCGTACGCTGGCACCATTATAGGTAATAGCGGCGAGTTGAGCAGGTGTAAGACCGGTGGCATCGGTGCCCATGCGCACGCTGCGCGTGCCGAGTTCGCCGACTACCGTCAATGTGCGGCCGTCGGTCCATACAGTATCTTGGCTCGCGGCGAAAGCGAGGTGCCCCGCGCCCAGCAGCAACGTGCTGTCAGCGGTGAGGGTGAGCGTGCCGACGGCGTTCGAGTGGCTGCCCATGGCGAGCGCACCGCCAGCGAGGGTCACCGCGTTACTGGGGTTGAGCGCACCGCCAGCATCAAGCACGAGGGTGCCGGCATTGATGGTGACGGGGCCCACGTGAGTGTTTGTACCGGAGAGACTCACTGTGCCGGCGCCGGCCTTAATGATCGGCATGTTGGTGTAGAAGTCGTTGTAATCACGGATTTCGCCAGAGATCAAGAGATCGGCAGCGTTGTCGCCGGTAACGTCGGCCACGTCAAGGGTCAGCGGGTTGGCACCGTATTTCACCATGTTGATGCCGGCTTCGAGCGAGGAGGGCGCGGTACCGCCGACCTTGATCAGGGCAACGGAGTGGTAGCCGACGCGGATCTTGTAGCCGGTAACGCGCGCACCGTCCTGCAGCGTCAGGTTGTTGATGTAATTGGCGTTGTCGTTGTTTTGCATGATACACCCGTTGAGCGTACTGATGGGGCGGCTGTAACCGGCATTGAAGGGACTGGCGAGGGTCAGCATGCCGCCGGCGAGCACGGTGATGGGGTTGCCGGGGCCGACACCGCCGGGGTTGCCGACATTCAGCGCGCCGGCATCAAGCACCAACTCGCCGTCAGCTTCAACTGTGATGCCGCCGGCGGCAGGCAGGGCGTAGGCGGAAGCGAGCGCTCTCAACGTGCCGAGGCGAACCGTGGTGCCGCCGGTGTAACTGTTGGTGCCGGAGAGGGCCAGAGTGCCGTGGGTGGCGGTCTCCAGCGTGGTCTCGGCCACGCCGTAGCCGTCCTTGTCCTGCGCGGTCGCGAGACTCATGATGGTGCCGCCGGTGTCGAAATTAAAGCCGAGGTCACTGCCGGTGATATATTTGGCGTAGGCAGCACGGCCCAGAATATTTAGCCCGCCCTGGGTGAGGATTATTTTGACGCACTTGGTGAAAGCGCCATCGAGGAGTTGGAATTGGCACGAGAGCTGGGTGTCGGTGCGCTGGAGGTGGAAGACCTGAGCCGCTGTGGGAGTCCCATAACAAATGGACTTGCCGCCCAGCATGCCGGAGACGCCCGTGCAATCGGTCAGGCGCAGATTGGTGAAAAGTGTGGCGTTGTTAAAAGTGAGGAAATTGGTATAGGTCACGGTACCGGACTGCAAGCCGGGACTGTCCTTGATCAGTGCGCCGCTGCCGGTGATGGGACCGGCAAGGGTCTGGTTGCCTGCGCTGTTGCAGTGGAGCAGACCGTGGTTGGTGACGATGCCGCTGTAGAAAGCGGACGCGCCGCCCAGACAGCCCCCGCCGGCGATTTCCAACTGTTTGCGTGGATCGATCGTCATGCCGCCGGTGAAGGTGTTGGTGCCGGTCAGGCGCAGGCGGGGCATGCCATGATCGTACAGTCGGAGCTGGCACAGACCGTACGCACCGTTACCGAAGGATGTCGCGATGGAGGTAGTGGTTCCGCCTTTGTCGAAGTCATACCCCAGCACATTCACGTTTTGCGAGTTGTAGTATTTGGCGTACAGCACACGGCCTTTGACGTCGGCACCGTCCTGCGTCAGTTCCAGCTTCACGCACTTGGTGTAGCCGCCATTAAAGAGCTGCATCTGGAGCGTGGCGGTCGTGCCATCGTTCTGAAAATAGAAGGGCGCGGGAGTGTCCGTCCCCCCCGAGACAGAGTGACCGGCGAAGGTGGCGCCGACTTCGCGGATGCCGGCCAGCGATGCGGCGGGGAAGAGCGTGGTGGCGGTCGTGGCAACGAAGGGCTCATAGGCGTGCGGAGTCGGCAGCAGTATGGTCTGGGCGACGCCGTAGCCATTCGCTGCGGGGGTTGTGGCGAGATCGACAGGCGTGCCGCCGGTATCGAAGTCGAAGCCGAGGTTGTTGTCGGCAAGGTTCTTGGCATAGAGGGCACGCCCAGTGATATCGCTGCCGGACTGGGCAAGCTCTACCTTGACACATTTGGTGAAGCCACTATGGAACGCTTGAAGTTGGAAGGTAACGGTCGTGCCGTTGCATGTGAAGTGGTAGGCGTTAGCCGGCTGGCGCGACACCGAGGCCCCTTCGAGGATGCCGCCAGCATGAATGGCGTCAGCCAGCGTGGCACCGGTAAAGAGCGTCGCGGGGGTGGCAGTAAGGAAGTTGGTGGCCGTCAACAGGACCGGGGAGGTCAGGCGGATGCCGCCATCGCCGGCCAGCACCGAAGCCAGCGTGTTGGAACTGTTTTCGACGGCGATCGGCGCGAGCGGGGCAGCGGGCGTGAGCGTGCCGCCGGTGATGGTGATCGGCCCGGAGGCGGCACCGAAGCGCAGCGAGCGGAAGGCTTGTTGCGTGCCCTCGACGGTCAGGGTGCCGGCCGCGAGCCCGTGCTGACGGGTGCCGAAAAGCAAGTCATCGGCGGTAGTGGTGTGGGTTACCGCCGGCACGGAGAGGCCAGTCGCGTCACCGCTCCAGAAAGCATCGACGCCCCAAGTGCCGCTGGCCGTGCCGAAGCCCTCTACCGTGCCGTTGGTGTCCCAGTAGTTCGTGGCGGCAGTCGCCGCGCCGACCATGTTCAAAAACAACCATACTTTCGCAAGTTTTCTCATGACCTACACCCCCGGGGAAGACAAACCGTGGAGAACAGCGAGCAACTACAAAACTCCGAGTTGATATGCTCGTAAAAATACGGAGGAAAGTCAAACAAGTAACCAGAAATCGCGGCAGAAATCGCAGCCTGCGCGGCGGTACAGAAAAACCAACTTCCGGTTGACAGTCGCGGGGGGGCTTTGATAAATTGCGCCCTCGTTATGGGACAACAACTAAGAAAATGCGTGAAGCGCCAACGCCGTATCGCCCGCAAAAAGCGAGTTCAGGAGCGTTTGCGCGCCGGGATGAAAAAGTAGCCTTTTCTCCAAAGGTGCGATGGCCGAGTGGTTAGGCAGAGGTCTGCAAAACCTCGTACAGCGGTTCAATTCCGCTTCGCACCTCCATTTGAACCGCTGACTTTCGCCTCGGCGTGAAGTGGGCGGTTTTTTATTTCCCAAGAGAGGATGTAGCATGATCGACGCGGCGTTTGTGACCCATTATTTTGAAACCCACCGGCAGGCGATCTTAGATGACTGGTTCGCGTTGTTGCGTATTCCGACGGTCGGCGCGGATCCCAGGCGGTTGGGCGAATGCGCGCGCGCGGCGGCGTGGCTGAAGCAGTTTCTGAAACCGCTGGGCTTTGAGACTGAAATCCTGACGCCGGGACGCGGCCTGCCGGTGCCGGTGTTGGTCGCGGAGCGACCGGGACGCGAGGATGCGCCGACAGTGCTCTTTTACGGCCACTACGATGTACAGCCGGAAGATCCGCTGAATGAGTGGCAGACTCCGCCGTTCGAGCCGACACTGATTGACGGGCGTGTTTACGCGCGCGGCGCGCAGGACAATAAGGGACAGGTGTTCGGCTTTCTGCAGGGCGTGAAGGCGCTGATCGAGACCGGCGAGAGCCTGCCGACGATCAAACTGGTGCTGGAGGGACAGGAGGAGAGCGGCAGCTCGGCGTTGAATGACCTCGCGCCGATCCTGAAGCAGCGCTTGAAGGCCGATGTGATGATGGTGAGCGATACGGCGTGCGGGCCGAACAACCAACCTGCGATCGTGGCCGGCCTGCGCGGGGTACAGCATTTTACCGTAACGTTGACCGGCCCCGCATACGATCTGCACTCGGGTGAGCACGGCGGTGTAGCACCCAATCCGGCACAAGGTATGGCAGCGCTGCTCGCCTCACTGCATACGGCGGAGGGAGCGATTGCCGTGGAGGGCTTCCGCGACCGCGTGCACCATCCCTCGGAGGAGGAGATGGCGATCGCGCGGCAGAACATGCTGACGGATGAGCAGTACGCGAGCGTCGTCGGCTGTCCGCCTGCTGGCGGCGAGCAGGGACTGGATGCGGTGGTGCGCGGTTGCTTCGAGCCGACGATCGAGATCAATGGCATCCACTCCGGATACGGCGGGCCGGGCTCGAAGACGGTGATTCCGGCGAAGGCGGTGGCGAAGCTCAGCACGCGGCTGGTGCCGGATCAGCGGCCGGAGGAGACATTCGCGGCGGTGCGCAAGCATCTCGAAGCGCATTGTCCGCGCGGCATGACGCTGACGATCTCCGAGGCGTGCGCGGGCGCACAGGGTTTCCGGTTGCCGCTCAACTCGCCGGTCTTCCGGCTGGCGGCTGATGTGCTGGAACAGATGGACGCGCGCGGCGCGACCTTCCGTTGGGCGGGAGCGTCGATCCCGGTGGTGGCGCGCCTACATCAGATCACCGGCGCAGCACCGCTGCTGGTGGGCTTCGGGCGTGAGGAGGATAAGATTCACTGTCCGAACGAGTCGTTCGGGCTGGACCAGTTCACAAGCGTGATGACGTGGTCGGCGTTGATGTTGAAGGCGTTAGCGGAATGCTAGGGCGCGGGAAGCTGCAAGGCTGTGCGGCTGTAAGGCCATGAGGTTTTGGGACGAAATCAGACGGATCGGGCTGATCAGACGGATCTGACAGATCAAACAAGAAATGAAACCAGAAACCAGAAACCAGAAACAGCGCACCGCGCGCTTGGCGCTGGTGTTCGGTGTTGTGCTGAGCGTTTGCACCAGTGCTGCCGACGCCACCGATGTTGATCAGGTGCGGCTGGATATGTTTTTCTCGACGGGCTGTACGGAGTGTGAGCGGGTCGAGCGCGAGGTGTTGCCGGAACTGGAAGCGCTGTTCGAGGGGCTGTATGAGCTGGTCCGGCATGATGTGTTGCTGCCGGAGACGATTCCGCTGTTGGTGGCCTATCAAGAACGCTGCAACAACCACGAGAGCGGGCGCGTGTCGATCATAGTGGATCACACGGTATTTCTCTCGGGGTATGAGACGATCGCCGGCGAGTTGCTGAAGCGCGTGAATGCGGCGTTGGGGGCGCGGCAGGATCCGGCGTGGTGCATGCCGCAAGCACCTGACCTTTCAGAAGGCGAAGCCGAGGCGGTGATACGCCGTAAGGCGAGTGGACTGACCTTCTCGGTGGTGGCCTTGGGCGGTCTGCTGGATGGTTTCAATCCGTGTGCGATCTCGACGCTGATCTTCTTTATGAGCGTTCTGGCGGTGGCGCGGGCGGCACCGCGCACACGGCTGCTGGTGGGGATTTCGTTCATCTCCGCCTCGTTTCTGGTCTACATGGGCCTTGGGCTGGGCTTCCTCTATGTGTTCCGTCAAGCGCCGAGTTTCACGACGGTGAAGCGGGTGGTGGAAACCGTGCTGGGGCTCTGCATGATCCCGCTGGCGCTGTTCTCATTCCGCGATGCCTTCCGGTTCCGTAAGTCGCAGCGGGCGGATGATGTGACATTGCAGATACCCAAGGCGTTCAAGACGCGTATCCACAACATCATGCGCAGCCGCCTGGGTACGGGCGGATCGATCCTGGGCGGGTTGGTAACAGGCGCGGGGGTGACGGTGCTGGAGAGCGTCTGCACGGGCCAGAGCTATGTGCCGGTGCTGATGTACATGCTCAAGAAGGACTGTTCCAATTTTTGCGTCTGGCTGCTGCTGATCGTCTACAATCTGCTCTTTGTGCTGCCGCTGGCGGTGGTCTTTGTCTGTTTTCACCGCGGCATGCAGTTGACGGCGCTGATCGAATGGAGCAAGCGCAACCTGGTGGTTGTGAAGATTCTGCTGGGGCTCTTTTTCAGCGCCATGGCAGTGCTGCTGCTCGCGTAGCGGACCACGCACACGGAGGTGCGTGGGCACGAGAGGAACGCCGCCCACAGAACCAGAAGATGAGGCGAGGCCAAAAATGAACGACGACGACTACGCCCTGCTGGATAGTGGCGATGGTTGCAAACTGGAGCGGTTCGGGCGCGTGGTGCTGTCGCGGCCGTGCGCGCAGGCGGTATGGAAGCCGATGCTGTCGGCCGAGGCGTGGGCGCGCGCCGACGCAACCTTTGACCGGACAGAGGGCAACCAGTGGCACAATCGCGGGGCGTTGCCTGACCAGTGGACGATCCGCGTGAGCGGGATTGTCTTCCGGCTTTCGGGAACTGATTTCGGACATCTGGGAATCTTTCCGGAACAGCGTGCGCAGTGGCATTGGATCCGCGACACGGTGCGGCGGGCCTGCGTGGCGCGCGGGCGGGCGGTGCGCGTGCTGAATCTCTTCGCCTACTCGGGCGGCTCGACGTTAGCGGCGGCGCTGGGCGGCGCGGAGGTGTGTCATCTGGATGCCTCGAAGGGGATGGTGCAGTGGGCACGCGACAACGCCCGGTTGAACGGCCTGGAGGCGCATCCGATCCGTTGGATCACCGATGACGCGCACAAGTTCCTTTGCCGCGAGGTGCGGCGCGAGCGGCGTTACGATGCGGTGATCTTGGATCCGCCGACCTTTGGACGTGGCCAGAGCAACGAACTGTACAAGATCGAAAAGGATCTGCCGGAGACGCTGCGACTCTGTCGTGATCTGCTCTCCGAAGCGCCGCTATTCATGTTGCTCAGTGCACACACGCCGGGTTATACGCCGGTGGTGCTGGGCAATGTCTTGGGACAGGCGGTCGAAGGGCTAGGCGGTGAGATCGAGAGCGGTGAGATGGTGTTGAGCAGCGCGGAAGGGCGGGTGTTGCCGACACCGTGCGGGGCGTACGCGCGCTGGCGCGAGAGGGAAGGAGCATAACGCATGCTGTCACGGGTTTATTCGGGCGCGGTCTACGGGGTCAATGCCTATGCCGTGGAGATCGAGGTCAACGCGGTCGGCGGGGAACCACAATTTGTGATCGTGGGACTGCCGGACGCTGCCGTGCGTGAAAGCAAGGATCGCGTCTGGACGGCGATTCACAACGCCGGTTTCCGTCCGACCCCCGGCCGCAACACGATCAATCTCGCGCCTGCCGACATCAAGAAAGAGGGGCCGGTCTACGACCTGCCGATCGCGGTGGGATTGATCGCCGCCACCAGTCAGGCCGAAATGCCGCAGATCGAACGCTACGCGATGATCGGTGAACTGGCATTGAGCGGCGAAGTGCGCCGCGTGCGCGGTGTGCTGCCAGTGACGCTGGAGATGCGCCGCCAAGGCATGCGTGGCATTCTCGTGCCCGCAGACAACGCAGAAGAGGCGGCGGTGGCCGAGGGCATCGATGTCTTCGCGGTGCGACATCTGCGTGAGGCGGTTGATTTCCTCGCCGGCAACCTGAAACTGGAGCCGTTCCGCGTGGACATCGCCGAGTTGATGGAGCGCGAGCGGCGGCATGTCGAGGACTTTGCAGATGTCAAGGGACAGGAGAGCGCCAAGCGCGCGATCGAGGTGGCAGTCAGCGGTGGCCACAACATTCTGATGATCGGTTCGCCCGGTACCGGTAAGACGATGCTGGCGCGGCGCATCGCCTCGATCCTGCCGGAAATGACGTTGGATGAGGCACTGGAGGCGACGCGCATCCACAGCGTAGCAGGCACTCTCAAGAGCCATCAAGCGCTGGTGCTGCATCGGCCCTTCCGTGCGCCGCATCACACGATTTCGGATGCGGGGCTGCTGGGCGGCGGCACGCATCCGTTGCCGGGCGAGGTGAGTCTGGCGCATCGCGGCGTGCTCTTCCTCGATGAGCTGCCGGAGTTTCACCGCAACGTGCTGGAGGTACTGCGCCAGCCGCTCGAGGACGGACGTGTCACGATCGCGCGTGCCGCAGCCACGCTCGATTTTCCCTCGCGCTTTATTCTGGTCGCGGCGATGAATCCCTGTCCGTGCGGTTACGCCGGCGATCCCAAGCGCGAGTGCCGCTGCAGCTCGCAGAAGATTCAAGCCTACCGCAACAAGATTTCCGGACCGTTGCTTGACCGCATCGACATTCACATCGAGGTGCCGCCGGTGCGCTATCACGACCTCAGCTCGCTGGCGCGCGGTGAATCCTCCGAGGTCATTCGTGCGCGTGTGGCGGCCTGCCGTGCGGTGCAGCGCGAGCGCTTTGCACGATCGCCACATGTCGCCTGCAACGCCGCAATGACGCCGCGCGATGTGCAGAACTTCTGTCGGCTTGATGGCGATGCCGCCGACCTGCTGAAAATGGCGATGAGCGAGTTGAACTTCAGTGCGCGCGCCTACGACCGGATCATCAAGGTGGCGCGCACGATCGCCGATATGGCCGGTGCCGAATCGATCGGTGCCGTTCACATTTCCGAAGCGATTCAATACCGGTCGCTGGATCGAATGATGTGGAACTGAGGAGAAGGGTCGCGTCCCCTACCCCGCCCAAAAAAAGTTGATTACACTTCCACCTCCGTGACCCTTAGTGTTATTATTCCAAGCGATTTTGAGGCGGGGTGGTTGCCGGTTCGGAATACCGCAACTCTCGGCTCTTCCCTTGGGCGCGGATTCGACTGTGTTGGATCGCGCGCCGGTGTGCGTTTATCTTAAAATAGGAGATTTTGAACGATGGAACTAACCGACCAACAGCGTCAAAGCGTGAAAGAATGGCTGGCCGCGGGGGCCTCGCTCGCCAATGTCCAGGAGAACCTGAAAAACGAGTTCGGGATCGCCCTGACCTATATGGATGTCCGCCTGCTGGTGTTGGATCTCGGCGCTGCCGTGCAGGATAAGCCCGATCCGGAAGAGGCCAAGCCGAAACCGCCGCCGCCACCACCATCGATGGATGACAACGATCCCTACGCTGAAGATCCCTACGCCGATGAGTCGCTCGACGATAACACGACGCCTAATGGTACGCCGGCAGCAAAGGTATCGCTGTCGCTTGATCGTGTGATGCGTCCCGGCGCGATGATAAGCGGCACCGTGACCTTTTCGGACGGTACTAAGGCGAGTTGGTTGATCGACCAGTACGGGCGCTTCGGTTTGGAGCCGGAAACGCCGGGCTACCAGCCAGCGCCTGCCGACATGCGGGCCTTCCAACTCGAACTGCGTGCAGAGCTGCGTCGTCACGGTTATGCGTGAGAGAAAAAAGCGAGAGAGAACAACGACAACGATAGGAGCAAACTATGGCAATCGGATTTCTGGGTGCGGGCAAGATGGCGGAGGCGCTTTTGTCTTCGATGGTGCAGGACGAACTGTGCGAGCCGTGGGAGATCGTCGTTTGCGATATTTCGGAAGAGCGGCGCAATTGGATGGCCGAGCAGTATGAGGTGGCAGTCACAGACGATGCGGCAGAGGTTGTTGAGGATTGTGATATGTTGGTGGTTGCGGTGAAGCCGCAGGATATCAACGTGCTGCTGACTGGGATCAAAGACCAACTGGACGAGGAGCATCTGGTGATTTCGATCGCAGCGGGCAAGACGCTTGCAGCGCTGCAAGGGGTCATTGGAACCAAACCGCGTCTGGTGCGCGTGATGCCCAATCTCGCGCTGAGCGTAGGAGAAGGCATGAGTGTCTTCTGCGCGGCCGAGAATGTCACGCCTGACGACAAGGAAGCCGTAATGCAGCTTCTCGGCATGGCGGGTGCCGTGCTGGAGTTGCCGGAGCAACACTTTGACGCCGTCACCGCGTTGAGCGGTTCTGGACCGGCGTTTGTGGCGTACGTGCTACAGGCTATGATCAAGGCGGCGGTGGCGCTCGACCTGCCGGAGGAGGAAGCGCGCTTGTTGGCGGAGCAGACGCTGATCGGTACCGCCGTCTACCTGCAGAACACGGGGAGCGACATCGGCGAATTCATCCAAGCAGTCGCTTCGCCAAAGGGCACGACCGCAGCGGGCCTGGCGGTGCTGGAGGCGTCGGATGTGAATACGGTCATCAGCCAAACACTGGCCGCCGCCGCCGCGCGCAGCCGTGAACTGAGCAAAGCGTAGGGGAAGCGGATGGAGCGGCGCATCGGGTTTGTCGGCATCATTCTGGAGAACCGCGAAGGCGTCGAGACGGTCAGCCGCGTGTTGTCCGAACACGCGGAGATCATCTTGGCGCGCGTGGGCCTGCCGTGTCGCGAGAAGGGTATCTCGGTGATTACGTTGGTGGTGGAGACTACGACCGACGAGTTGGGATCACTCTCCGGACGTCTTGGAAAGATCGCCGGGGTTTCGGTGAAATCTGCGCTGGCCAAGGAGCGCAAATGAGGTTCTGTGCGCTCTTCCTGCTGTTCGCGGTATTCGGCGCACAGGCGCGGCCCGTGGTGTTTGTGTCGATCCCGCCGCAGGCGTGGCTGGTCAAGCGGTTGGCTGGCGAAACCGCCGAGGTGCAGACACTGTTGGGCGCAGGGGCGAACCCACACACGTACGAGCCCGATTCGCGCCAGCTTCGCAAGCTGGCGGAGGCCTCGCTCTACCTGACGGTCGGCATGCCGTTCGAGACGCCACTGGTCGCACGCGCTGCCGCGCTCAACCCATCGCTGGCGGTGGCGGCGATGGACGCCGGTATCGTCAAGCGTGGTACGCACGCGCACGGTCATCACGACCACGATCACAGTGCGCCGGGACATGCCTGCTGCACGGCAGGCGGCGACCCGCATATCTGGTTGGCACCACGCCTGATGTGCGCTATGGCCTCGAATACCGTAACAGCCTTGGAGCGGACGTTGCCGTTGTTGCGGCCGGATTTGGCTGAGCGGCTGACGGCGACCGTGGCCGAGATCAGGGCGACCGACGCTGCGGTGCGTGAGCGGCTGGCAGGGTTGCGGACGCGCGCATGGGTGGTCTATCATCCGTCGTGGGCATACTTCGCAGAGAGTTACGGGTTTGTGTTGCTGGCGGTTGAGGAGGAGGGCAGGACGCCTTCCGCGCGGCATCTGGCGTCGGTCATCCGGCAAGCGCGAGAGGCTGGTGTACGGACCGTATTCGCCGAGCCGCAGTATAACCAGCGGCCGGTGCTGACGCTGGCCCGACAGATCGGCGCGCGTGTCGAAGTCATCGATCCGCTGGCCGAATCGTGGCCAGAATTGATGCGCGACGTGGCGACGAAGCTGGCGGCGGGAGACCCACCATGAGCGCTGATACCGAACCGGTCATCGACGTGCGTGATGTCTGTTTCTCCTACAACGGACATGAGGTGTTGCATAACGTCACCTTCAGCGTAGCACCGCACGCATTGGTGGCGGTGGTCGGTCCGAACGGCGGCGGCAAGACCACACTGCTCAAGTTGCTGTTGGGCGAATACGCGCCGCGTTACGGCACGATCCGCGTATTGGGCGCCGAACCTGCAACGGTGCGCACGCGTGTCGGTTACGTGCCGCAGGCCGCGCCGTTCGATCCGGCTTTTCCGGTTTCTGTGAACGAGGCGGTACTGATGGGGCGCGTGGCCAAGAGCCGTTTCGGGCACTACGGACGGGCCGACCGCGCAGCGGCCGGGCTGGCGCTGGAGCGGGTGGGACTGGCCGGTTTCGGACGGCGCGCGTTTGCCGAGTTGTCCGGCGGCGAGCGTCAGCGCGTGTTGATCGCGCAGGCGTTGGCGGGCGGCTCCGAACTGTTGTTGCTGGATGAACCGGTGGCGAATGTTGATCCAGAGCACGCCAGCCGCCTGTATGAACTCTTCAAAGCACTCACGCAAGAGATCACGGTGATGATGGTTTCGCACAATCTGAGTGTGGTGACCGGACACGCGACCCACGTGCTCTGTATCAACGGCACGGCGGGCATGCACGCCTTGGGCGAGGTGGCTTCGGCCACCTTCACCGAGGCGTTCGGCGGCAGTCTGGCGGCGATCCGGCACGGGGCCGATTGCCACGTGCTTGATCCGACGCCGGCGATGCACACGCCGCACCACGGCGAGTGAGGCGCGTCAGTAGGCGAGGCCCGGCACGCGCGAGATGAGGGCGAGCCGCTGCTGTGTCCACTGCTGGATTTGCGCGTCGTCCTCCGGCTTGGCGATCTCGTTGGCGTGCTGCTCCTTCCAAGTACGGAACTTCAGGTGGATCGCGTCATACGTTTTACGGAGTTGCGCTTCGGCTGTCTTCATCTGTCGCAGGGAATCCTCGATCCGCATCTTCTCCAGATCGGTAGCCTTGTCACGCTTGTCCGAAAGTTGCTTGGCCTTTTCGATGTGGGCCATAAGCGTCTTGTAGGCGGCTTGATACTCCGGGAAGTGGGGGTTCTTGTCTGCCGCCTGCTGGAGCAGCTCCTTCTTGCGGCTCGCTATTTTTCCGGTCAACGTGTAGTAAGCCTTCAGGTCATCACGCTGCTGCCGCGAAAGTTTCTTGTGGTCGCCGGTGAAGAGGTAGGCGTCGGATGCACTAATCAGCATGGGAGAGGGCGGGGCGTTATCCTCATGCAGAATACACTCGACCATGCTGCCTTTGGAAGAGGTGCGCACGCCTTGGAAGTCGAACAGCACGCCGCCTTCCACATGGCCGGCGCGCGAGCCGTCAGGCTTGTAATAGACCGCACGTTGGTGCGTGATGCCCCAGCCGGGCCGTTCGCCACGCTGCGCCAGGTAGATGCCGTGCAAGGCCGGCGGCAGTTCATCGAGCTGCGATTCTTGGATGGTCGTGGGCGCTTGCCCAGCGGAAGCCGCGTGCACCGCCGTGCGACCAGAACTCTGGATGCGTGCGGCAGCGACCGGCCGCACAACATTCGTCGCCGCCGACGGTGTCGAGGCTTTCATCCATTCGGGAACATACGGTCGGGCCAGAGGTGCCGTCACAAAGACAACCACCGTGCCAGCCACAAACGCTGTCAGATAAATAGGCCAGAAATATCGCATGGCCTTCAGAGTAACAAACAACAGGGTCGGGTCACAAGCCCATCTGAATAGGCTAATCGCGTTGGAGTTTTATTGAACCATGAACCAAGCGAAACAGGCTATGCCTTTTCGTATTTCGTGGTAAACCTTTTTAAGTAGCGCCCAGAGACTTAAAAAGCTATGCTGGGCGTCGCTTTTTTTGAGTAGTGAAAGGAAGTCTCATGGACACGAGAGTGACTGACAACGTTTTTTGGGTGGGATTCATCGATTGGGCGGTGCGCGATTTTCACGGGTACAAGACCAGTCGGGGTTCCACGTATAATGCCTATCTGGTGATGGATGAGAAGACGGCGCTGATCGATGCGGTCAAAGCGCCTTACGCCGCGCCGTTGCTGGAGCAGATCCAAACGCACGTGCCGCTTGAGAAGGTTGAGTACGTCGTCTGCAACCATGCTGAGCCGGATCACTCGGGCGCTCTGCCGGATGTGATGCGCGCCTGCCCCAATGCGACGCTGCTCTGCAACGCGAAATGCAAGGATGCGCTGGCCCGCCATTACGACACCCGCGACTGGAAGTTTCAGGTTGTCAAGGACGGCGAAACGCTTTCGCTGGGCCGCCGTACCCTCCAGTTCCTCGACACGCCGATGGTTCACTGGCCGGAGTCGATGGTTACCTATCTGGTTGAGGATGCTGTCCTCTTTTCGATGGACGCTTTTGGCCAGCACTACGCGTCGGGCTTCCGCTTCGATGACGAGTCGGATATGTGCGAGGTGATGCAGGAGGCGAAGACCTATTACGCCAACATCGTGCTGCCCTACGGTCGGCCGGTGGCGACGGCGCTCAAGCGTCTTGGCGCTCTCACACTCAAGATTGTGGCCCCGAGTCACGGCGTGATTTGGCGCAGTCACTTTGACAAGATTCTCGCGGCGTATCAGGACTGGATGGTCTGCAAGCCCGCCCGTAAAGTGGTGATCGCCTATTGTACCATGTGGGGCAGCACGCGCCTGATGGCCGAAGCTGTGGCCGAGGGCACCCGGACACTGCCGGTCGAGGTCAAACTGCTTAACGTGGACGTCACGCACGACACGCAGATCATCACCGAGGTGATGGACTGCGCGGCCTTTGCAGCGGGTACCGCTACGCTCAACATGGGGATCATGCCGCGCATGGCTGCTACGCTGACCTACCTGCGCGGGCTTAAGCCGCTGGGCAAGGCGGGTTTCGCCTTCGGTTCGTACGGCTGGGCTGCGAAGGGCGTGGATGAGGCGGCGTGTTATCTGGAGGCCATGCAGATGAAGCCGGTGTGCGAGCCGCTTATCTGCCGCTACGCGCCGGACGCCGAGACGCTGGAAGCCTGCCGCGCCGCCGGCCGCGCGCTGGCAGAGGTCGCGCAACGCGCATAGGGTGAGGGTGGCGGTTTTTTCGGACAAGATTGACATGATTGACGTGATTGTCGCGCCGCGTACGGCGTGGCGGCGAATGTGGCGTGCGGTGACAAGCGCCGCGCTGTTGGTGTGTGCATCCGCCTTCGCGGCGATCGGCGCACAATCGCCGTTCGGCCTGAAGGTCGAGCGCATGAAGTCTGCGGACGACGCGCAGGCTGAGGTACGAATCACGCTGAGCGTGCCGTCCAACCACCTGATTTATGCCGAAACCTTCAAGGTCTCGGCCGCGCCGCTGCAAGTGCCCAAGCCTGAGGATAAGCCGGACCCGATCAACCCCTCGCAGCGGGTCGGTGTCTACACGGACACCTTCGAATCGCGTTGGCGCGTCGCGCCGTTGCGTGACGGTGCCGCACTGACAGTCGCCTACCAAGGGTGCGACGACTCCGTGTGCTTCATGCCGGAAAGTCATGCTTTCCGCTACGATGCCGCATCCGGTCGCTTTGTCGCGGCACCCGACGAGGCGGATGCCGCTTCATCGGCGGCGGAAGGAGCCAACGCATGGACGCACGGTTTCACGATGATTTCCGGCGGCGGCTACATGAAGACAGGCGAGTTTCTCGCGTTTCTGGATCAGGCCGAAGGCCAGACGTCCGCTACCGATGCGTCGCGCGTCGGGTTGGCCGGCTTTTTGGATAATCCGGTCGTCTTCTTTCATGCGCACGGTTTGTTGTTGACGCTCCTGCTGGTGCTGCTCGGCGGCATGTTGCTCAATCTCACACCCTGCGTGTTGCCGATGATCCCGATCAATCTGGCGATCCTCGGTGCAGGCGCGGGGGCCGGCTCGCGCGGGCGCGGTTTCGGACTCGGCGCGGCTTATGGCGCAGGGATTGTGCTGGTCTATGGCGGTCTGGGTTGGGTCATTCTGCGTAGCGGACTCTTTTTCGGCGCGTTGCAGGCGTCGCCTTGGTTCAGTCTTGCGGTCGGTTTGATCTTTGCCGCGCTGACGTTGGCGCTCTTCGATGTGTTCGTGATCGACTTCGCGCGCTTTGTGACGCCGAAGCATGACAGCGGTGGGCGGAAGGGCGCATTGGCAGCGTTCTCGGCGGGTGCGCTCTCGGCGTTGCTGGCCGGTGCGTGCGTCGCGCCGGTGGTGCTGGCGGTGTTGCTGCTGGCCGGTTCGCTCTATGCCGGCGGTGCGCGCGGTGCTCAGTTTCTGCCGTTCGTGTTGGGTCTGGGCATGGCGTTGCCTTGGCCTTTTGCGGGCGCGGGGCTTTCGGTGCTGCCCAAGCCCGGCATGTGGATGGTGCGCGTGAAACAGGCGTTCGGCGTGCTACTGGCGCTGTTGGCCGTCTACTACTTCTATCTGGCGGCGGTAGGGTTCATGTCGGCCAAGCAGGCGGCGCGTGACGACTCCATCGTGGCAGGCGACCACGCGGCGTGGGAGGCCAAGGTCGCGCAAGCGCAGCGCGAGGGTAAGCCGCTCTTTGTTGATTTCTGGGCGACATGGTGCAAGAACTGCGCGGTCATGGAACGCACCACGTTTCAGGACGAGCAGGTCAAGCAGCGGCTCGCGCGCTACGTGGTGGTCAAGGTGCAAGCCGAACGACCGGAGCGGAGCCCGGCCAAAGAGATGCTCGCGGCTTTCGGTATTCGCGGACTGCCGGGCTTCGTTGTGCTGCGCCCGGATGATGGGCGCTAGCCCGCGCGGAGCGGCGGCGTAAACGCCGCCCACAGGACTTTTCCCTATTACACCTGCTCCAACTCGCGGAGGGCTGGCAGCAGGCGGTCGTATACGGCGGCGGTTGCGGGGCGCGGCTGGCACACGTCGGTCACGAGGCAGAAGCGCTCTGTCGTCTCCGCCAGCGGCACGCCGTCCGCGTGTGCGGCCAGCAGGGCGCCGCCCAGTGCCGCTGAATCGGCCACCGCGCTGTTCTCCACGCGCGCCTGGAAGACATCGGCCAGCGTCTGGCGGATGCCCGCGCTGCGCGATGCGCCGCCCGTGACGCGCAGCACATCGAAGCACCCGATCCACTCCGCATGGTTGCGCAGTGCCAGGGCTTGCGCCTCGACCACCGCCCGAATGCGAACCTCCGGCGCGGCTTCAGCGAACGGGAAGTTCGCGCGCAGACCGGGCGACATCACCGGCGGCGTGATTTCTGGAACAAACCAAGGGAGCGCCAGCCGCCCGTCATTGCCGGGCGACGTGAGCGCGAACGCCGTATTATCGAAAAAGTCCCACGACACGTCCGCCTCGTGCCGGACGCGGTCGCGTGCCAGCGAGCCGTTTTTGAAACAGGTGAGGCTCATGAAGCCGCCCGCCGGATTACCGAAGACATGCCCGCAGCCGTCAGGATCAGTGCGGAAGGTATCGAGCGCCGCGAAAAAGGTATCGCTTGTACCTAGGCTCACAACCGCACAGCCCGCGCGCCAGCATCCCGTGCCGATCAGGCTCGCGGGGTTGTCGCCGGTCCAGACGGCCACCGGAATGCCGGGCTTCAAGCCGTACTTGGCGAAATAGGCGTGCAGACCACCCGCGACGCCGCTGCCGATTTGTGGCAGCTTGGAGACGAGGTCTGGCGCTGTGAACGCAGCAATCTCCTCATCCCACGCCAGCGTGCGCAGGTTGAGCAGATTCATGCCCGCGCCGTCGCCGGTGTCGATCGGCGCGTCGCGTCCGATCAGCACGGAGCAGAGAAAGGAACTCACCAGATGGATGCGCGCGGTCTGCGCATAGCACTCGGGCTCCGACAATGCGAAGGTGCGGATCTGCGGTCCCGTGAAACGTTCGATGGCGGGCGAGCCGGTGTCGGCCTGAAGGCGGTCGCCAAAATGCTCAGTCAATCCGCGACAGGCGGCGCCGGTCGAGCTGTCCATCCAGATGGGGCTTGTCGGGCGGGACAACGTGGATGCGAGTTGCCCGGCTAAGTCGCTGTCAGGCGAGAGCGCGGCCAGCGCAGATGCGAAGCGGTCGTTCAGATAGACTGAACCGTGCTGCTGGCCGTCGCCGCCGATTGCGGCGATCCGCCCCATCTCCACGCCGGCGGCTTGCAGACGCGCCAACAGCAGATCCAGCGCGGCCAGCCACATCAACGGGTCGGCGTGTTTGACCAACGGGTCGTCATTCGGCAAAACCCCGTCCGGGCAACGGTAGTGCGGCAAGTCCGTGGAGAACGAGACGCTCGCGCTACCCGCCACGCATGCGGCCGCCGGATCGATGACCAGCGCCTTCATGCTCTGCGTACTGCTGTCTATACCCAGATAAAGTGCCATTTTCGTTACTTGCTTTTCAGTCGCGTAGGTGTGTTGGTGTTTGTGTTCGGATCAGCGAACAATTTGAGCGGCGTCTCGATCTTTGCCTCTTTGACGAGCTTGACCCTGAGGTCGGCAACGGTTTGTTGCGCACGATTGTTGATCAGTTCGTTACGGGCTTCTTCGGCGGTCAGTTCCGGCTTCAGCTCTTTCTTTTCCAACATGATATGCGCAAGATTGACCGAAATCACGGGAGGCGGTCCTTTTTCGCCATCTCTCAGAAAACCGGTGTTCTTTTTGTTCAGCTTGAGAATGTGAAAAGAGTAGGGAGTTTCGACCACATCACTCAGCGTCCCCTCCTTCATGTTGAAGGCGACCTCCGCCAACTCAGGCCGGAGTTGTTCACGCTTGATGATACCCCACTCTCCGTAGTCAAGGCTCGAGTCGCAGTCGGACTCCCGGAAGGCGACCTCGGCGAACGTGGCCTCACCGGATTTGATTGAGGCGAGAAGCTTCTTTGCCTTGGGCCGCAGCGATTTGTTGTAAGCGACAATCTCGGCATTCTCCTTTTTCCGATCCTGCCGATACTGCTTCACTTCGGCGTCAGTGATTTTCACAGCCGGACGGATAACCTCCTGCGTCAAGCGCGACACGAGCAAGGCGTGTTTCACCTCATACCACAGGAACGAACCGGGACGGGTGATTTCTTTGACATACGCCTCTTTCCCGGAGCCGCTCTCCCGGATCTGCGCGGCCAGTTGTTTCTGCTTGTCCGCGAGCGCACCGTCTTCCACCTTGATACCGTGGCGCACCGCTTCTTGGGCCAACACCGTTTTGGCGATAAAGCTGGATGCCAGCTTGTAGACATGGCGCATCAAAATGTTGTCGCGCTGCGCCTCAAAGTCGGCGGCCGTGACACCGGCAGGCAATTCAAAATCGCTCGTCAGCAACTCGGCATACCGGCGCATGCTGTCCCAGCTTATCGAAGTGCCGTTGACCGTGATCAGAGGATCGTCGGGTTTCAGGTCCGGCAGGGCCACCTTGGGCACTTCTGGCCTTTTGATGGGCACCTCCATACGGTTCGCGCCGGTGCGGGTCAGGTTGGTGGCGAGGCCGGCCGGCATGGTAACATTCCGCGGGGTCCGCGCCGCCGCAGACGGCGCGTTGGTAGCGGGTTGCGCGCAGAGCGCCACGGATGACGCGAGCATCAAACCCGCAGACACGCACACTGATCGAACCGATTGTCGGGTACCTACCATGAAAAAATCTCCTTTTGATGCGCGATTATAGCGAAGCCCCTTTGCTTTCGCAATCATACCCCGCACGTAATCGGAAGACGCAAAGAGTTGACCTTCCGGTACGGAAGCCTTTATTATTCTGAACGTGAGTTTGAATCCGCGATTGTGCGGGCTGTGTGGCAATGCCACGAGGAGGCGTCATGAATACAAGACTGACCGGATTGATCGTTATCTGTGCGGGTGCGCTATCGCTCCACGCGCAAACATTGCGCACGGCGGGGTCGCTCGCAGTGGATCTGGATGCCGCCACGATTACGGCGGCGGATGGCGACGCAGTGACTACATGGGCGAACGACGGCACGCTGGGCGCATCGTTTGACGCGCTCGCGGGCACGACCGGTGCGGTGTTCACCAACAACCTGCATGGCCGGAAAGCGCTTCTTTTCAACGGCACCGCGCAGAGCGTGCTGGTCGGTCCGACGGCCCCCTCCTCCTTGACCGGCGGAAGTGTGTGGTCGATTGAGGCGTGGGTATGGGTTCCGTCGCTGCCGCCCGCGAAATCGGTCTACCTCTCGTGGACTGAGGACGAGACGGTGGGGGCCGGCTGGCAGGGTTGGATTAGGCTGATGATGCGCTACGATGTCCACGGTGTGCAGATTGATTTTCGCGGCGGTGCGCTGGGTTCGCTTTACGGCACTCCCGCGCCCGGTCACTGGCATCACATCGCCGTGACCCGTGCCGCTCCTGCGATACATACCTTTTATCTGGATGGCGCATGCTGCGACCGGCTCGGACAGAGTGATATCAAGCTGCAGGCAGACAAGCCGCTGGCGCTTGGCGGTGTGCTGCGGGCCGGAACGATGGCCACCTACACGAACTTCTTTGCGGGCGCGCTCTCGCGGGTACGCATCCATACCGGCCCGTTGAGCGAGGATGACGTGCGCCACAACTATCTGGCCGAAGTCCCGGCTTACCGCGTGGGGAGCTACGCGGTCTGGAATGACGGCGCCGGTTATTGGAATGATCCCGCTTTCTGGCAGGATGGCCGGGTCGGCATGGGCCTCGACGCGGTGCGCATCCAAGGTGGTTCGCTGACCGTGACCAATGACGATGTATCGGCCAGCAGTCTGGCGATGTTGGATTTGTGTGCAGGAACGATCGAGTTGACCACCTCCGCCGCGCGTATCGACAGCCGCACACCTTTTCTTGTGGGCCGTGAAAGTGGTCAGGCGGCCACGATCAACGTGTCGAGCGGCATGTTGCATGTTGTGTCGATCGGCAATCCTGCGCACATCGACCTCGGCGTGAACGGTGCGCTGTCGACGCTGGAACTGGGCGGTTCGGGTGCTCTGGCTACGCTCCTTACCGCGCAACTCCGTACCTTCGCCGGAGGCGTCAGCGACATCCGTGTCATGCAGGGCGGTATGATCGAAATGGACACGCTATTCGCGGAAGCACTGAGCGCTCCGACAGTGAGCGTGGCGGGCGGCACCTTCAAGAATCGAACGAGCAGCACCATGGGGTACCTCTTCAATGTGCCGCAGGTGAGCGTCTCCACAGGCGGCGTAATTTTCGACACTCCTGCCAACACCGTCATGGCCGTCGCCGCGCCGCTGCTGCACGATACGTCCGGTCCTGACGCAGGCGGTGGCCTGCGCAAAATCGGGGGCGGGACGCTGGTCCTCAGCGGCACGAACACCTACGCCGGTGCGACCTCGGTCGAGGCCGGCGCCTTGGTGCTTGCGCCCCGGCTGCTGGACGGACTGGTCTACCGGCTGGACGCCTCCGCCGACGCGCTCGATACCCTCACGCTCGATGCCTCGTCCAACGTGCTCGCATGGGCCGATTCCAGCGGCGCGGGCTTTGTCTTCACGACCAATAAAACCACGATATGTCCGGTCTACGACCCCGCGCTCTTCGGCGGCCGCGGCGGCCTGCGTTTCAGTCGCGATACCACCCGCTGCCGGCTGGCAACCGACCGGGCGGCCAAGATCCAGACCGTCTTCGCGGTAGTCACGCCAGCGTCCGGCAACAACATCGGCGGCCTCTGGGGGCTCTCTGGGAACGATTATGGTATCCGCTTCAACGCGACCTCCGTGCAATACACCGGTAACGACAACGACTTCTCCGCCTCTGGCGCGGTCTATACGAACGGAGCGTTCGGCAACGGCTTCACCGTTGGTCAGCCGTTTGTGTTGACGGCGATCAGCAGCATGCCGCAGACCTGGGTCACGGCGATCGGCGATTACTGGGGCAATCTTGAACACCGGCGCGTCTACCGTGGCGACATTGCTGAAATCCTGACGTACGACCGGCGACTGGATGACCGCGAGCGCCAAGAGATCGCGCAGTATCTCATGGCGAAATGGCTGGGCACGGTGCCGGCACCCGCATTTCCCGATCAACTCCTGCCGCGTGCCAATGCGTTGACGGTCGGCGCGGGTGCGTCGGTGGATCTGCACGGTTCCTCGGCGACGCTCTCCATGCTCCAAGGTGCTGGCGTGATTGGCAACGGACAACCCGCGACCTCGTTGCTGACGATCGGTGCGGATGATGCCGAATTCGCGTTCGCCGGTTCTATCACTGGTAACGTGGCCGTCAGCAAGATCGGCGCGGGGAACGCTGTCTTCGCCGGACAGAACACGCTCAGCGGTCCGCTCACGATCGAGGCCGGCACGCTCTCGCTCGTCTCAGGCTCTTCGTTGGTCACGGGCTTGGTCTACCGGCTGGACGCCTCGGAACCTGAGACGCTGACCTTCCTCGCCGACGGCTCGAACGTGACCGCCTGGGCGGATGCCGAGGGCTCCGGCTTTGTGTTCGCGACCACCAACGATCTCAACTGCCCGGTCTATGACGCCGCGCTCTTCGGCGGTCGTGGCGGCCTCCACTTCGGTCGCAGCGGCGCACGCGGACGCATGCTCGGTTCGGGCGTGACCAACGCCCAGACGGTTTTCGTGGTCAACATGATCCGCGACCAAAGCAATAGCGACAGCGGCTTGTGGGGCTCAAACGGGCAGGACTTCGGGCTCCGTATCGGCGGCACTACCTGGTACTGGCCCGGCAACAAAAACGATTTCCACTTCCGTGACAACGGCGGACTCGTCGCCGTCAACGGCATTGTTTCCAATGCCGCAGTGACGGTCGGCCAGATCCATCTCGTCACCTCGGTCAACGGCACGTCTCAAAGTTTCTGGCCCGCGATCGGCGACTATTGGGGCTCATCCCAGTATACGTATCGTTACTATCGCGGTGACGTGGCCGAGATCTTGGTGTTCGACCGTGTCCTCACCACGCTGGAACGCCAGACCGTCGAGGCCGCGTTAATGGCCAAATGGTTCCCGACCGACAGCGGTAGCGTGCTGCCGTCGAGCGCGGCGGTTACGGTGCGGGCGGGCGGAACGCTGGACTTGGCCGGCGGCGCGTTCACCGTAGCTTCGCTGGCCGGCGGCGGTTGCGTCTCGAACGGTACACTGACGGTGACCGGAACCGTCGCACCGGATGGTGTGTTGAGCGTCACGGCTGCAGTGCAGTTTACCGGAACTTTGGAACTGAACGTCAGGGCGGACGGCACTTGCGACAGCCTGGCGGTCGCGG
>Ga0209719_1001685_pt1 | contig 26093 bp, 29 predicted proteins | sample AD_JPNAS2_MetaG_FD_184421 | JGI IMG/M metagenome (GOLD analysis project Ga0209719, IMG submission 184421) | Active sludge microbial communities of municipal wastewater-treating anaerobic digesters from Japan - AD_JPNAS2_MetaG (SPAdes) (version 2) | ecosystem: Engineered > Bioreactor > Anaerobic...
ATGCTTCATCCTCGCTTGTCGAATTTGATATGGCTTTACGAAAAGTTAACTTAAAACCTAGACAACAACTGATTTGGAACAAGAATACATTTGTTCTAGGAAGACAAGATTATCAATGGAAGCACGAAGCAATTTATTATTCCTTTAAAGAAGGAGAAGCTCATTACTTTATTAATGATCGTACACAGTCAACCGTTATCGATACTCCGTATCTCGATTTTAAAGCGATGAAAAAAGATGAACTAATTACTTTGCTCGAAGACATCTATTTAAAAATTATGCCGACGGTAATCAATGAAAACAAACCCGCTAAATGTGATTTGCATCCGACGATGAAACCAATCAACTTGCTTGGAACTCTCATCAAAAACTCAAGTAGGAAAGATGAAATTGTCTTAGATCCTTTTGGTGGAAGTGGTTCAACACTAATTGCCGCGAATCAACTAAATAGAAAAGCACGACTCATTGAACTAGAAAGACACTATGTAGATGTGATTGTGCGCCGATATTTAAAAGATACGGGAGAAATACTCGATTGCTATTTACTTCGTGATAACAAGAAGATTCCATTAACTGAAATTAAATACTTCGAATTGGAGGAAGAAAATAATGACAATTAAAACTAGTGAAGCAGTCTTTAAAGGTCATCCAGATAAAGTATGTGACCAAATAGCTGAAGGAATACTCGATGCCCTTTTGATTCACGATAAAGAATCAAGAGTGGCGATAGAATGTCTTATCAAAGATAACTATGTAATCGTCGTTGGAGAAGTAACGACAAAATGCTATATCAACTACACAGAAGTAATTAGACTAATTCTTGATGACATTGGATACAAAGAACAATTTGAAATAATTGTGCGTATTTCAAAGCAATCTGACGATATCAAAATTGGTGTCGATAAACTTGGTGCAGGTGACCAGGGAATAATGTATGGCTATGCCATAGATGAAACCAAAGAGCACTTACCTCTTCCTTATGTTTTATCCACCAACATTGCTAAACGAATGGATGAAGTAAATAGAGAACATCCGACGATATTTGGATTAGATGGTAAGTGCCAAGTATCGGTAGTTTATGAAGGAAGTAAAGCTAAACATATTTCAACAGTAGTTGTTAGCGCCCAAACTAAACCAGGTATTAAGCGTGAGGAATATGAACCGTATATTCTTGAAGTGTTAGATGAAGTTTTGCCGTGTGGTTTATTAGATGCAGATACCTTAATTTTAATAAATCCCACTGGAGAATTCGTTACAGGTGGCGCAACTGCTGATAGTGGAGTGACTGGACGAAAACTCCAAGTTGATAGTTACGGATCCCTTGCCCATCATGGTGGTGGAGCCTATTCAGGAAAAGACTATACAAAAGTCGATAGAAGCGGAGCATACTTTGCTAGATATGTTGCCAAAGCCATCGTCAAAGCAAAACTAGCCACTTCGTGCGAAGTTTCAGTCGCATATGCAATTGGTGTACCATTCCCAGTAATGGTCGATATTGAAGCCATAAACGGCAAATACACGAACAATGAATTACGGAAGATAGTAAATAAAGTCTTTAACTTTACACCTTCAAATATCATTAACGAATTAAAACTCAAAGAGCAAAAGTATTATCCACTTTCAACATACGGACACTTCGGACACAAAGATTATCCTTGGGAAGAAATACCCGAAGAAGTAATAAAAAGACTTCAAGAAGTAAGCAAATCCTTAAATGGCCAAAACTGAAAGACTACAACAATTCTATAACTCTCAATCTTGGAAAAAAGCCAGGAATAATAAAATGGCGAGCGTAGGATACCTATGTGAAATTTGTGGTGAAATTGGAGAAATCGTTCACCATAAGATTCCACTAACAGAAAGAAACTTAAATGATCATAAAATAAGTTTGGGTGTTGATAATCTCCAACTCGTTTGCCGAAGCTGTCATAAAAGAATTCACGACGACCTAGATGGTAAAGGTCGACGCATCATCTTTGATGAAGACGGGAATATTATTCCTTTTTAAAAATATTTTTAGAAAATTGTGACAAAAACGAAAAAACTCTCCTATTTATAAGTAGGAGGTGTTTTTATGAAAAAAACATTAGATGACGAACTACGAGAAGCGATTAGACTATTTAGGATTGAGAAAAAACTTGGGAAAGAAAAAATTACTCAAGAAGAAGTGGACTTTGTAAAAGAACTTGCCGATACGAAAAAGTATCCTCGAGCGGAGTATGTTATGGCGGTAATGCTTTTAAACGGACAAGAAATGCCAAAAGACAAAGATGCGGCGATCAAGTATCTAGACCGAAGTAGTGAACACGCAAGTTATGATATCCAAATAAAGATTGCATATGTCTACCATGTGCTTGGAGAATATAAAAAAATAAAAAAAGCGCTTCAGCTCGCACTCAATGATTGTAACCAATGGTTCTAATCTTCACATTACGCTAAGCGATAAAATTTGGTAAAATTAAATGAACTAAGTTTTGCGTTTCGTTTTGGAGGATCTATGGTAACAAATTTATTTACTTATGCGACGAAGGAGCTTTCACAGGATGCCTTTATTTGTTGGTTGATAGCAAATCACAATAAAGAAGAGTTACAAGAAGAAGCTTATCGTTTTCTTAACTTGTTAATGGATGAGAAATTCTTAGTAGGCGACATCAAAGCGATGACGATTAAACAACAAGAAAGCAAGATGGATATTGTTATAGATTTTTGGACTGAGTCATCAAAGAACAGTGATAGTCACTATCTCCTTGTTTTAGAAGATAAAACAACCTCATCAGCACACGATAATCAGTTGGTTAATTACAACGATAAAATCGACAAATGGAATGAGAATGAAGTTGGATTTGAAAAACGAACCAAAAAGGTGTTTCTTAAGTCGAATATTCTTTCTGAACAAGATGAAAAAGAAATAGCAAACGCTAATAACAAAACAGAAATAAAATGGCGGGCGTTAGATATTGATAGTCTCTACAATGGGTTTTTTAAAGATGCAAAGGAAACTAATTCTGAAGTATTAACGATGTATATTAAGTATTTTAGAAAACTATATAATGATATAAAGTTTCCACCAACAAACGAACCATCATTATGGAATTATTATAATTGGATAAAATTCTTTGAGGATTTTTTTAAGGAAGAGTATGCGAATATATATCCAGGCTCTTCATGTCAAACATCAATTTATCGAGGTATGTACCCTTCTTTACTTGTTAATTATTCTCTTGTTGATCATGAATTTGAAGCAACTCTTGAAATTATCCCACGAGAAAATTTAGTTCCCTATCTTCATCCAGGTTTCCGTTACAAAAAAAACATAGACGGTAAAATTAGCGATAGCTGGGTGTGGTCGATTAATGAAATTGATAATGTATATAACGATGAACATTTTAAAGAAAGAAGTAATCAAAGGTTAGAATCTTTAAGAGAATTTGTTGTTAAGAATGGTGGAGATTTATTCCGTTACTCTGGAAGTGCGCGACAATTTGCTAAAATCCCAGGTGACAAGCATATTGTTTATAAAGGAAAAACTATCAATCAGTTAAAGGCAGAATTGAGAGTTTGGTTAGATGCATTTTTTAATGTCTTATCTGAATATAGAAGAATTAATAATAAATGTACAGAGTAATTCTTAATTTCTAATACCCCCCATACTGATAATTAGAAAAAACTAGCCGACACCGCACCCCCCACATCCAAAATACGCAGAGCGAGTTTTTTGAAAACCGAGATTTAGATTTCGGTTTTTTTATGTTTTCCCAACAATTTCAAAATGCACCCCCTTCCCGCGCGTGAATGAAAGTTGCCACAAGAAAAAAAGAGTCTTCAGTTTAACCCTTAAATATCTTTAAAACGAAAAGTAAAATCTCATTAAAGAGTCGAACAGGGACGACACTCGCGTTTCAAAGTTGATAGCCAAGTGCTGAACGAATCGATGAAAAGCAGATTACGTGACTGAAATTCGCTCCCCACGCTCTGTAGATGACTCCAAATCTCCTACATCGTGGCTCGCTTAAACGGATTACTCATCCAGTGAAATATTGTTTCTCCTTTTACTGGATTTATTATATTTGTGTGGTATTTGTTTTGTTAGATACAAAGTATCTAAAGGAGAGCAAAAAATGAACGAAAAGATTACCTTAGTAGAAGTCAAAAAGGATGGATCCCAAAGAGAAACGATTACCATCACTCGTGAAGATTTACGCATCGGTGCGATTGCCCTAAAAGAACTTCGCCGCAACAACATGGGCATAGTGAGTGTTGGTCAAATTGACAAAGTCGAGAATCATATCAAAAAGACTGGTCAAACCAAATTCACCAAAAAAGAACTCCAAGAAATAATCGGAAAAACACAAAATGCCTTATAAGTACAAAATTGAAGTTACTCAAATGAGTAAAACTGATCACTACTCTGGACAAATACAATCCTTGAGTGAAATAACTAATATCCTCAAACAAGTCGAGAAGACTCTTCCCAAAGATGAGATTGCAATAATCTCCTTTACATATACCGAAATTAATGAAGAAAAACACAATCTCCAACGAGCGAAAATCCGAAAAATCGTCGAAGAAGAATTTGACAAAGTGAATAACGAAGGAAGGTAAACATATGACCGAAACAAAAAACTGCCCATTATGTAAAAAGCCATTCATCGGATATGGAAACAATCCTGCACCCTTTCGTGGAGAATCGTGCTGTGATGATTGCAACCGTGAGTATGTCGTTCCACTCCGAATTTATCTAATCTCTGAAAACCCGAACTATGCTCTTCGCTTTAAAGAAGATGGAACCATTGAAATTTTAAGACCGAAAAATCAATACTTCACTCTCGAAGAACTGCAAGAAGCAGTAGGAGGACTAATTGAACTTTATCCAAAGCGATATCACGATAAACTTATCGTCTGTGACGAAGAAGGACTATTAAAAGAGCGTCCAATTAATTCGAAATTTGCAAGTCTGACTTCAATCGAATTAGTTGGTGATATAGTGTTATGCCCAAGCCACATCTTCGAGGAACCCGATGAAGAAGAAAGTTAACTCATGCGTTTATGAAGAATACGAAAGACTTAAGAGTCTTTTTGCTTTGGATATATTAGACGAAAGTAAAAGAACACTTATCGACGAGCTCTTGCAACAAATGGCGTTTATGAAAACGGAACTAGTGATAGTTCAAGAGCAAATTGCCAACCATGGTTCCGTACAGGTAACCAAAAGTGGAAAGCAACGACAAAGCGAAGCGGCCAAGTTTTATACCAAACTAGTTGCCTCATATTCATCAACCTTAAAAACCATCAATTCCATCCTCGGAAAAACTAGTGGCGATGAAGATGATGAGCTCGATAAATTTCTTAAAGGCATCACATGAACTACTTAGTCGAATACTACAATCAAGTACTTGAAGGAAAGATTCTGGTTGGGCAAGAGTTGAGAACAACCCTAGATAAGCTCATTAAAGATATGGATGATCCTCGTTATATTTTTGATGTAAAACCAGGGAACATTAGAATTCAGTTCATTGAAACCTTTTGCAAACACACAAAATCACCCTTTAATGGCGAACCCTTTATTCTTGAATTATGGGAAAAAGCAATTCTTCAAACGGCTTATGGTTTTAAAGAAAGAACGACTGGATTTCGAAGATTCAATGAAGTTGTATTACTAGTCGCACGAAAAAATGGTAAAACAACCTTTATTGCCGGCATTGATTTAGCTGAATTCTTTCTTGCTAAAGGTGGAGTGGATATAGTGTGCGCTAGTAACACTAACGATCAAGCTTCAATTCTCTATGAAGAAATCAACAATATGCGTGAAGGAAGTAAAGCTCTCCGAAATGAAAAGCGTTCTAAAAAGAACATTTTCTACATTTATTCACCGAAATCAAAAAACAAAATAAAGAAGCTTTCGGCCCAAAGTCGAAACAAAGACGGCTATAACATCGAAGTAGGTTGTATTGATGAAGTCCACGAAATGACAGATTCGAAAGTCTACGATGCAATCAAGCAATCCCAGTCAACAAAAAAAGAACCACTAATCTTTATCATCACAACCGAAGGAACAGTGACGGAGGGATTCCTTGATAAGAAACTAGCTTATTGCCGCAAGATGATTAAAGGTGAGATTAAAGATGATAAGCTTCTCCCTTGGTTTTATACCCAGGATTCACAAGAAGAAATTTATCTTGATAAAAGAACTTGGCAAAAATCTAATCCCTCTTTAGGAACAATCAAATTAGAATCCTATCTTGATGACATTATGAACAAAGCAAAAAACGATTTATCTACCAGGGTGACGATGCTTTGCAAAGACTTCAATATTAAACAAAGCGACAGTGGAAGTTGGCTTACCTACGACGACTTAAACAACGAAGAACGATTTAATCTCTCAAGTCTAAAAAATTCATATGCTATTGGCGCAGTCGATTTATCGAACACAACCGATTTAACAGCCGCTTTATTACTAGTAATAAAAGATGAGAAGAAGTACATAATCCCACATTTCTTTATGCCAAGCGATGTCTTAAAAAAACGAATTGAAGAAGATTCGGTTCCTTACGACATTTATTTAAAAAATGGACTACTAACTTTAACAGAGGGTGGACAAAACGACTTCACACTTGTAACGAAGTGGTTTCTTAAGATGGTGCAGGTCCATAACATTCGTCCGCTCTGGGTTGGCTATGATCCTTGGAATGCTCTTTATTGGGTTAAAGAAATGGAAGAGATGGGCTTCACAATGGAAAAAGTCCGCCAGGGAGTTTATTCACTTAGCGAACCAATGAAACAGCTAGAAGCAGATTTAAAGAACAAACTAGTTATCTATGACAATAATCCTTTGCTGAAGTGGAACCTCGCTAACACACAGGCAAAAATTGACATTAACGGCAACATTCAACCGTCAAAACTTGGAAGTAAGTTCAGGCGTATCGATGGAGCAGTAGCGCTCATCATTGCCTATGCCGTCCTTAATCGCTACAAAATTGAATACGAAGGGATGATAAAATAATGGGACTATTTACACGAAAGAAAAAAGAAACCATAACGGGAATTCTCCCGGTGAATATCGAAGCGGTATTTTCTAGTTTTGGGACTAATATTCTCAATAGCGATACCGTTAGAATTGCAATTGATAGAATAGCTAATCACGCTTCGAAACTGAAACCCCGACACATTGTAAAAGACAAAGATGCAACGCTTGAAAGCGATAGTGAAATTAACTTTTTACTTAAAAATGCACCCAATCCAATTATGAACCCGACGATTTTTATCTATCGGATCATCTCTCTTTTATTCATCAATAACAACTGCTTTATTTATCCCTTAACCGACACTAATGGAAATTTAGAAGGATTATACCCGTTACGGCCAAACACCGTTGAAGCGAGTAAAGATGGAACGGGTGGACTGTTCTTAAAATTCTTTTTTGATAGTGGCGAATCCTACACGCTCCCATACGAAAATATCATCCATTTGCGCCGTTTTTACAGCGAAAACGATGTATTTGGTGGAAATGGTGCTTTAAGTGATCATGCGACACTTATCAAAACAGTGTCGATAAATGATTCGATTTTAAAAGGTATCGATAATGCCATTAGGTCATCGCTCCAGATAAAAGGATTACTTAAAATGAATGCGATGCTTTCGCAAGACGATAAGAATAAACAGAAAGCTATATTTGACGAAGCTCTCCGAAGTTCAATAAAAGATAATAATTCAGCGATTATCCCCGTTGATTTAAAAGCCGATTATGTCCCTTTAAATAGTGATCCTAAACTCGTTGATGCCGCAACGCTAGAATTTCTTAACGAGAAGATCCTTTCCTATTTTGGAATTAGCGAACCGATTTATTTAAATAAATACACCGAAGAAGAGTTCAATGCTTTCTACGAAGGAACTATTGAACAACTTTCCATTCAATTAAGCGAAGAGTTTTCTAGAGTTTTATTAACCAAAGCAGAGAGAAGAAAAGGCGAACAAATAATCTTTTATAGCGAAAGACTTCAATATGCGTCTTGGAACACAAAAGTAAATGCCATTGAAAAACTAATGGGATTAGGTCTCATGAGTTTAAATGAATCCAGGTCTTTACTTGGACTCGAACCAGTCGAAGGTGGTAACAAGCGACTTCAAAGTCTTAATTTCGTCGATCAAACAAAAGCAAACCTCTATCAAGTGGGCGAAGAAGACAAAGAAGATAAATAGTCTTCAGTTTAACCCTTAAAAATAAAAGAGCGCCTTTATACAATTCGTTGTATAGAGGTGCATTTTAATGAATAAAGAAATTCGCTTATCCAATTTGAGATTTAATGAAATTGATAATGAGATGGTGCTAGAAGGCTACGCCATCGTTTTTGATACTGAAACACTAATCGGTGATGAAGACCGTGGCTTTATAGAAGTGATTGATTCTAAAGCTTTGGAATCAACCAATATGAAAGATGTTCCACTTAAATATAATCACCAGGATAACTTTCTTGTTATCGCTCGTACAAGAAACAACTCTCTTACTTTGACCGTGGATGAAAGAGGTCTAAAAGTGACCGCTCGTCTACTTGATACAAATTCAAATCGTGACATTTACCAAATGGTAAAAGCAAGTCTTCTCGACAAGATGAGTTTTGCGTTTACGGTCAAAGACCAAGTTTGGGATCGTAGTGGTGCGACACCCAAACGAAGAATAACGGCAATTGAAAGACTATATGATGTCTCGATTGTCGACACACCAGCATACGAAGAAACATCGATATATGCTCGAAGTCTAGATTCTATGGATTTAGAACTAGCGGCCTTGGATAAGGAAATCGAAGATAGAACGATGAATTTATCACGAAAAAGAATTCACATCAAAATCGGAGGAAGTTATGAATTTAAATCAAAGAATGAAAGAAATTGAAGCCCGCTTTGCTGAAATTAGAAAACTTAGCGAAACGGCAAATCTCGAGGAACTTGAAAAACTCGAAAAAGAAGTCGATGCACTTAATGAAGAACGCACGATGACTGCTAAAAAAATCGAAATGATGAGGAAATTTGAACCAATTCAAATCGTAGAAACTAAAGGTACAAGTAAGGAAATCCTTGAAAAGCGTGGTATTGACTTAAAAGAAAAGCGCACAATCACGGTATCAAGCGAAGAAATCTTATTACCCGACCATGTATCAACGACTCTTTCGCCTATTCCTTTTCCTGTCGTTTCAAGACTTGCTGATGGACTTAATGTCATCAACTTAAGCGGTGGAGAAAGCTACCGTAAGCCGTATGTCAAAGATTATGGTATCGCCGGCCTTACAAACGAAGGTCAAACCTATCAGGGCGCCAGTGAGCCCGTAGTCGATTATGTCGACATTAACCGCGCCAAGATTACTGTGCTAACTGAAATCACTGAAGAGTTGGAAAAACTCCCAGCGATTAACTATCAAGCCGAAGTCTTAAAAAACATTAATGTCTCGATCAAGAAAAAATTAATCCAACAAGTCATTAATGGCAATGGTGGTGCGAATCAGTTTGTTGGTATTTTTTCTAGTGAGGCTAAATGTCTTGAAGACAGCGCACCGTTAGAAATCTCTGAAATTGACGCCGATACTTTAACCAAAATCATTTTCAATTATGGTGGGGATGAAGAAGTTGAAGGAAAAGCGTGTTTGATTTTAAATATTGCCGACCTTTATAAGTTTGCAACCCTCCGTCATCCAGACGGTCGTAAAGTCTATGAAGTTGATACGACACTTCACACGATTGATAATGTCCCTTATATCATCTCAAGTCAATGTCCAGCTCTTTCGGATAGTGCGACTGAAGAAGATACACTTTGTTTAGCTTACGGATCACTCAGCAATTATGAACTTGCCATCTTCTCCGGCATCGACATTCAAAAGAGTACCGAAAATAGATTCAAAGAAGGAATCATAGTTTATCGTGCTTCGCTTTTTGTTGGTGGGAATGTCACTGCCTACAAAGGATTCCTACGCGTTAAGAAAGTAATTGCTTAAGAAGAATAATATTTATGGTAACGAGTGAAGATTTGCTTATCTTGGTTAAGAAATCGCTTTTGATTCCCGAGGCGGAAACATTTGCCGACCTTGAAATCTCTGCACTCATCGATAGCGCACTCGCTCTGGTTAAATCAACTGGAGTGAGTGAGTCCGCTATTGAAACTAAAGAAATTACAGCATTGGTTGTTATCTATGTGAAAACATTCTTCGGTTTCAAATCAGATGGTGCAGTTAAAGAATTACCCGAAGCGTTTTATTTCCTTTTAAAGCAAGTGGCACTTACGAAAGGAACTTAGTCAATGCCTTTCCCTAACAGTCCCAACATCATACTCACACTTTTGAAGGTTAAAAAATACCAAGAAAAGTATGAAGTTACAAATTCAAAACAAGTAGTTGGTATCGTTCGAAGTTTGACCAGGGACGAGTGGAAAGCCTCGGTCGAAACAAAAATAAATATCGATTACAAAGTATCCATCAATGCCTTTTTATACGATGGCGAGAAGTTTGTTAAGGTCGACAATTCTTATTACAAAGTTGAGCGAAACTATGTCGGTGGACAATTCGTAGAACTCTACCTCAATGAAACTAGACTCACCAATGATGACTTTCTTGGAGAATGGCAATATGAATGAAATATCCGGCAAAATATCGACGATTATCAATGATTACTGCGAAAATGCCGTTGTTTTGCTTGAAAAACGAATAGATCAGTGTGCCGATGAAATCCTTTCCCATATTAAGCAAAATGCTCCAAGAGGAGAAAGTGGTCACCATCTAGCCGATTCATTTATCAAGACAGTTATCGGAGAAGGTAAAGACACGGTAATTTACATTTCAAGTTCGTCAAAAGGTCGAATTGTGCATCTAATTGAACTTGGTTATCGCCATACAAGTGGTAAACATGTTGCCGCCCGTCCGTTTTTAAGACCGGCCTACGATATGTTTTCACCCAAGATGCTCGAAGACCTTAAAAGGATAATTGCTAATGGCTCTACATAATGATCCCGTTCATAACATTTTGCGTCGTGTGACACCCAATGTTTATTATTTCCACAATCGATATGACGATAGCGATAAGTCAAATAAATTACCCTATATCGTCTTCCAAATAGTATCAAAAAAACCAATCGTATCGGATGACACTGCAGAACTATATAAGGTTGAATATCAAATCACTGTGGTGACGAGAAAACGGAACGAAGCACTTATTGTAAGTTTCGAACAAACTCTTAAAAATCGTGGTTTTATACCAACACTAATAAGTTCATATCCAAATGATGACTATTCGTTAAATAGGGTTTACAAAGTTGAAATTATATCTAAAGGAGGATATTAAAATGGCAACAAACAAAGTAACTTACGGATTAAAAAATATTCACTATTCGTTAGCGACTCAAAACGCTAGTGGAGAATGGACTTTTGGTGATCCATCTCCTCTACCAGGAGCACAAGAACTATCGACCGAAGTAATCGGTGGAAGTCAAAGTATCTATGCCGATGATACCGTTATTGCAACACTTACTCAAAATGCAGGGCGCAACATCTCACTGAAGTTAACAGAAATCGATGACGAGTTTAAAGTGTCCATTCTTGGCTACAAAAAACTCAGCAACGGTAATCTTGTTGAAGTGACAAATTCACCAGTCAAAACCTTTGCCCTTGGTTTTGAGTTTCAGGGAGATGCCAAAGCCCGTCGTGTTTGGTTTTATCTTTGTTCTGTAACGCCAATTAACGAAGCAACAAAAACCAAAGGTGAAAGTATCGAAGCTAACGAAATCACCTTAAATATTGTCGCTCGGCCAATTGAAGTTGGGAATTTTCTTGTAACGCACATTGTCTCCAATTCCGAAGACACAAATTACAATGATTTCCTTTATAGTGCGCCTCAACTTCCAACTATTGGTAACTAGGAGAAGTTATGGAAAAAACATTACTTATTCAAGGTAGAGAATACCGTTTAAAAAGTTCTCTATTCTCAATTATCAGTTACAGAAATACCTTTGGCACTGAATTATTCAGTGACATTAGTGTCCTCGACACATTAACCAATAAGGAAGAACTAACGACTTTATCGACGATCATCGATGTCATCTTTAAAATCACTTACATTTTGCATAAGCCTTTTACAAACCAAAGCTACGATGAGTTCTTGGGTGGATTTGATTTCAGTATCTTAAGCGATGTCAAAGAGCTAGAAGCGATTGCAAACACGATTGCAGAGCTTTTAGGAACCGTTAAGGAAAAAGGCGACGAACAACCAAAAAAAGAAATTCCCCACCCATAACTGCCTCGATTATCTTGAACCTTGCGAAGCTTGGCATCCAGATAAGTGAAAGTCGTTTCTTCGATATCGCTACTTACGCTGAAATTATCGAGATAGAACTTGCACATACGGGTGGGGCAAATTCTCGAAAGGCAACCCAAAGCGATATCGATAGATTTTTACTTTAAGAAGGGAGGTCGGTTCTAGATATGGCAGAAACCATCAAAGGACTTAACATCAAGCTTGGTCTAGACACGACTGAACTTGAACATAATCTCAAAGAGATTACAAAAGAACTTAAGGAAGAACAAAAAGACCTTAAGGCGATTAACAATGCCCTTAAATTCGATAGTGGGAATCTTGACCTTTGGAAAGAAAAGCAAGATAAGTTAAATAGCATTCTTGAAACAACCAAGAAGAAACTAGAAACACAAAATGCCAAATTAGAAGAAGCAAAAAAAGCTGTCCAAATAGGTGCTATTTCCGAAGAAGAATTTAATTCTTTAAAGCGCTCTGTCCAATACACAGAGGCTGACATTTCGAAATTAAATAAAGAACTTGAAACAACGAACGACAAGATAAAATCGCTTGGTTCAATTAATCTCAACCAATTGAATAAAATTGGTACAAATCTCTCAAAATATGTCACGGCACCAATTCTTGGCGCCGTTTCGGCATTAGGAGTTCTCACCAAGAAGACAATGGATTCTGCAGGAGAAATAGCCGATAATGCCGCCAAAGTTTATTTAGCAACAGATGCATATCAAAAGTGGACATATGCTTTTAAACTTCTTGGAGCTGAAGAATCGTCGATGAGAAATGCTTTCATTAAGCTGAATACTCTTCTTGGTGATATCGCTCAGGGCAATGGTGAAAAATACGAAGAAAGTCTAAAGAAAATCGGTTTATCGACCGAAGAGCTTATTGGATTAACTCCAGATGAGGCTTTTGGAAAAATAAGAGATTCATTATCAGAGCTTGAAGATGAAACATTAAGAGTTGCCATTGCTAATGAAATCTTCGGAGGTAAAATCGGTGCAGAACTAGCTCAAGTCATCGGTGCGACCAGTAATGAAATCTCAGCTTTAAAATTAGAAGTAGAAGAATTAGGAATAATTACCGAAGATGAAATTTCAACGGCCAAAGGATATAAAGATAGTTTAGATAGACTAAAGCAATCAGCCCAATCACTGGCGATGCAACTTTCCGTCGCCTTTGTTCCAGTTTTAAATAAGGTAAATGATTTGCTTCAAAACAAATTAATTCCGGCCGCACAAAGGATTATTGCGTGGTGGAACAATTTAAGTTCTGCAACAAGAAAAATAATTGCCGTTGTCGTTGGACTAGTCGCCGCACTAGGACCAGTGCTTGTTACTTTAGCAAAAGTCATACCACTCGTCTCGAAGATGAAGTCAGTTTTGTCAGGTCTTAAACTTGGAGGTGCAATACAAGGCTTAAGCCTTGGAAAGGTTGCAATTATTGGTCTAATTGCCGCTCTAGCGGTTTTACTATTAAAAAACGAGAAGTTCCAGGAAGTCTTAAAAACACTGGTTAGTAGTTTACAAAAAGTGCTAGCACCGATTGGCGAATTAATTGGAAAACTTGTTTCATCATTAGCGCCATTACTAGAAACAATAGCTAATGGACTAACAGAGATAATCGATGCCCTTGTTGGATTAATAGAAAAAATCATTCCGCCTTTGATTTCAATTCTTGAAGCAGTAGTGGAAATTGTCAAAGTGGTTTTAGAGGTGATCATCGATTTAGTAAAGAAGATTCTACCGCCACTGATTTCAATTATTGATGTAATTGTGGAAGTTATTGTTGCACTAATACCAATCATCGAACTAGTGATTAATCTAATTGCTAATGTCCTAACAAAAGTAATTCAGGTATTACTCAAAATCCTCGAACCGATTAAAACAATCCTATTTTTAATTGTCAATGTAATTGGAGTGCTTTTTACCGCACTAACGAGCATCATTACATCAATACTAAAACCACTAATAAAGATCATCGAAGTAGTCTTTTCGGTTTTGAGCATTGTCGTCGATGTCGTTCTTAAAATTATCGATATTCTTGTGGCCATTTTAATTCCGATTATTGAGATTATAATTGCCGTTCTCAACCCCGTTCTTTCTCTTATTGGTACGATCATAGGTGCAATCGGTTCTTTGATGGGAGTTTTATCTCCACTAATCGACCTATTGTTAGCACCTTTAATTGGGCAACTTGATTTTATTAAGATGTTGCTTGAACTATTTTCACCTTTATTAAGCACGATTGGTGACATCATCAGTGCCATTTTAGTTCCCGCCATCGAAATATTAGCGACTGTTCTTGAACCAGTCCTCTGGTTGCTTCAAAAAATAATTGATGCCATTTCATGGATTATCGATAATGTCGCAAAAGCCTTTGAGGGAATTGGTGGTTTCTTTAAAAAAGTCGGTAATTTCTTTGGAGATTTATTCTCGGGTAGACTTTTTCAATCAAACAAAAATGAAACGAGAAATGCCTATACAACTAATAATGTCGTCGTGAATACCTCGAGCAGTAGCTTTGATATCGATTCGATAAACAAAGCGTTAGGAGGTGCCTACTAATGCGTACCTTAAAACTAATTAATGAATACGGCCAAGTTTATGAACTAACAGGAAAAGTGCTTATAAATGGAATTGAAGGACTAGGCATCTCACGAGAAAACGAATATCTACTATTCAAAGATCGTTATTCGTTAGCGAGAGTTAGTCATGGCATTGGTGAGATTTCCCTTGGGCTCGTCTTTTTAGAAGGCTATAAAGGATACAAAGACTTTGTTGTTTTTATTTCAAGAGCCACAAAACTATTACTTCAATATAAAACGAATGAAACTTACCTATGCAAGATTGCCTTTAAGGAAATAAGCAAAGGTGAAATTTCATTTGGGAGTATTCTTAGCAACCTCATAATAAATAAACTCACTCCATGGTTTTGCGAATACGAATATTCAATAGGTGTTGCATCAACCCAATCAAATAAAGAATTCCCTTATAAATATGCTTACATTTACGGAACAAACGCAAAAGGAACATTGCTCATGACAAATAACGGTGATGCCGATGCGTATGTAAGTCTAAAAATAGTAGGAGCCGTAAATAATCCCAGGGTAGTCATTAATAAAAACAATGAAATAGTTGGGACATTTAGACTCTTTTATGAAGGCAATGAGATCGTCTCCATGTCGAGTGTTCCCGAAGATGAATACATCAAAATTGCTGATGAAAACGCCTATCAACAACAAGACTTTACCTGTAAAAACTTTCTTGTGATTCCCAAAGGTGAATCAGAAATAGTTTTCTATCCAGGAGTAAATGAGGGTGCAGTTTGTTATTTAAAAGTCGAAGAAAGTTTTGAAGGTGTCTAAAGATGAATTTATTAATCTATAGTCGTGAAAATCTAACCTTTAAAGAAAGTCTTTCGATTGAATCTTTTGAAGTCACTTTAGATACAGTCATTAATAGTGAATCGTCATTTGTAACAGCTGGCGGTAGTGGAAGTGCTAGACAAGAAGACATTGCCATCTTGCATGAACGGAGTTTCTTCTACATAGGAATTGTTAAAAAGATAAGTAGTGAAGGAATCAAAACCAAAATTAGTACGACTCATTTCAATAGTGTGCTTGAAGCAGAATACATTACGAGAAACTTTAGTTTAGGAAAGTATGGTGATCATATTAAAACATTGATTACCGATACCTTGATAAATAGCAATGATGCAGCGCAGAACATGAGTTATCTTCAGGTGGTAAACGAAAGTATCGCTACTGGAACGGTAGTTGTTACTAAGCCCGAAGTAAGTACAATCGCCTCGTTTATCAACGAACTAAATGCCACTACTGGTATTAGGCTCGAAACTAGACTCGGAATAATCAATGGAAAAATAACGCATCTAAAAATGGTAATTGTTGAAGCTGTAACGACAATGAAACTCCGTTATGATTTAGCATTACTCCGCAATCTATCGATAAATGAAGATGGTAATACCCCACTTAACAAAGTCATTTTATTTGGAGATGGACTAGCAACTCTGTCCTATTATCTGTTAACTGACGGAAGCGTAAGTACAAATGCGAGTAGTCCCTTAAGAATAAGACCAGTGAATTATTCATATGTCGAATATCAAAGCACCGATACTCCTTTAACAATCGCCAGCAAAGAGTTAGTAAAAGACAAGTTTCTCCATGCAATCACATTCGATGTCTCATTAGACAATCAAATATTTATCCCGTTTACGAATGCTTATCTTGGTGATCAGATTGAATTTATTACTGAAACCAAAACAATCCCGACACTCATCAGTCAAATAAAATTCAAAAACACGCTCAAAGAATGCTCGATTATTCTTGGTGAGCATCGATTAAAACTGACTGAAAAATTAAAAATGATAGAAAGAAGGACAAAATATGGCAATTAGAAAAATTACATTTGATGGAAGTCAGGTCTCATCTAAAGATGATGCCGATTTCTATTATCATTTACTTGATTTGAATAAAGCGGGAGTAGTTAAAGGTCTATATAACGAATGCACAGTCACGGCCGGCAATAATTTACTTACAGTGGCAAAAGGAGTAGTGGCAGTTTATGGACGCTTAATTCTCGTGGAATCAAACAGCCAGGTTACAGTTATTCTTGACTCAACTAAATACGGTTATCTTGTCTTACAGGTTAACTTAGCAAGTAACGTTATTAGCTTACTCGTGAAAGAAAACACCTCAAGTTACCCATCGCTTACTCAAAACAATCTTCATAATTCAACGGGTATTTATGAGTTTCCTTTAGCAAGATACCAAAAGACCGCCACATCACTTACTCTCGACAGCAGTTTTGTAGCGCCAGCAATTCAAACCCTAAGTACCCAACTAGATAATTTAGAAACCCGTCTTGAAAATTATGTAGAACAAAATTATGGCCCGAAATTACTATCAGCTATAACACCCATTGGATCTACGATTGCTAAGTACGATGTTAACCAAATCAATTTAAACAAAACACTTTTCACAGTAAGACTCAAAAACCAAGTGACACTAACATTTTCAGGAAGAACAATTAGTAGCTCGTCACTATCAAATATTTCCTATCTTTATCTGGGAAATACTTACTATTTTGTTATTGAGTACACAGCAGGAATAATCATGCTTTATTCGTCATCAACTGACTACGCACATCGTGTTGTCGATGTTCAAATATGGAGGTAATTATGGAATTCATCAAAAAACAATTTCCTTTAAGTGAAATCTTACTCATTTATAAAATAGGCTCAAGAGCCTATGGAGTAGAAAACGATAACTCTGACACTGATTTAACGGTAGTTATCAATGGCTATAGTGGTATGAATCATGTCGTTGATTTTGAAACCAGGACTGAGTACTACATCTATAGCAAAGAGCTATGGATTAAAAAGATGGAACTGGACTCTTCTCTTGCCAATCTTTTTCTTATTTTCCCCGATGAAGTAATCGGCAACACCCCATTGCATATAGACGAAGAATTCGTGGAAGTTTATGAAAACTACCAAAATAGAAATTTTGCCACAATCATTAAAAAATATTTAGAAAAGGTGATTGCACACTTTGAAACATATCTTAGTGACAACATCCAAACAAAAATGATGTGGCACTTATTTAGAATTGAAGAACAAGTCCTTCGTTTCATTTCCACTGGTGAGTGGACGCTTAATCTCAACCCCGAAACGATTGAAAAAATTCAAGTCTATAAGAGTAACTATCATCTTCAAAATGAACAATGGCTCAATGAATTAAATTGCATCATCGAGTATCTAAAGGAGGTTCAAAACCATGAGTGGGACTGAAACAGTATTGACGATCATTAGTGTCATCGGAACGATATCTTCGATTTCGTTTGCTTACTTGGCATTTAAAAAAGGCAACAAAAAAGATGACAAACTTTCTGGCAAAAACGAAGGAATCATTTTATCCGACATTTCATATATAAAATCGAGCACAGAGCGTATTGAAAAGCGGCTTGATAAATTGGAATCCATCAATACCAGTACGACGACTCGTGTCGCAGTATTGGAACGGGATGTAAAAAATTTAAGCAAATTGAAATTTGCTAGAAAGGAACTTAAATAAGATGAACGAAATTGTATTATCGATTATAAGTGCTGTAGTCACAACTGTTGTCCTACCTCTTATAACTCTTGGAGGAACCAGACTCATTCAATTGATTAATCAAAAAATCAAAGATGCGAAAACTAGAAATCTATTAACTGGTCTAACAGAAATTGTCGAAAGAGTAGTGCGAAGCGTAACACAAACCTATGTCGAGTCTTTAAAGAAAGACGGAAAGTTTGATCAAGAAGCACAACTTAAAGCTTTGACACTTGCTAAAGAAACAATTCTCAAGGAACTAAACGAAGAAACCAAATCCTTTATTGAAACCAATTATGGAAGCGTTGATAGCTTTATAACATCTCAAATTGAGTCAACAATCAATCTACTAAAGACAAAATAGAAACCTCAAAATAGGATAGCGAACTACCGAAGAAAATTTGAAAGAAAACAAAAAAACTCAATTTTCTTTCCTAACCACAACTGGCAGGTTCCCTTGGACGACAAGAACTCGTAAAAAAGAACACTTTTTCCTACAAACGACAAGTATTTTCCCACCTACAACAAAAAAAGGCACTTTCCTAAAAATCGAAAAAATTGCGTATTTTTGTTACATAGATGGTGCCATCTGCCTAGTGAAGCTTTGATACAATTATCAAGGCTTTTTTTGTGCTTAAAACGCTAAAAATAGACCATTTAATACTGATTTCTATGATTTTCGGTGAGAATTGATGGTTCTCAGGGCAAAAAACAGGGGAAAATACACAATATTGAAAACCTACTAGTTGAACGATTAGGGGGTGGGGTTGCACGATTGAACGATTACAAGGAGAGGGGTTGCATTGGGCTTAAGTCCCATCGGTTGTACCATAAGAAAAGTAAAGGTTTGATACAATCGTATTAAGCCTTTTTTTGTTGTGAAGATAGGAGGTTTCGTCCTTTATTCACAGTAACTATAAAATTATGCCGGACGATAAATTTACTAAATTTAGACTAAAATAGAGAATTTATTAAAAAACACATCAACGATTTAACGATTACCTTACGATTTAACGATTACCTTACAATTTAACGATTACCAATTTATAACATAGAAAATTTATTATGAAAATGCTATAATTCATGTAAGGCAATGCAAGTTGAAATATTGATTACTAAATGTAAATAGAAAAAAGGAGTGGATTTTCAATGGATTTAAAAGGATACGTATATATTTTAACTAATCCCAGTTTTAGAGAGGATTGGGTGAAAATTGGAAAAAGTAAACGACTTCCTGAAATAAGAGGCAGAGAGTTATATAATACGGCAGTACCTCTTCCATTTGAAATTTATGCCACATTAAAAACTGAAAAATATAATCAAGCTGAAAAGTTGATTCATAGGTCAATTGATAGAATATCTGATTTAAGAATAAGCAAGAGTAGGGAGTTCTTTAAGATAACACCAGAAGAAGCCTATGAAATCTTTTATGATATCAAAGAACTATTAGGAGACGAAGCCGAATTAGAACTTCATGGCGACAATATAGAAGTTAAAACTGATAAAAACAATAGTAAAAGAAAAAGGAGTCAGTTATTTAGTTTTTATTCAAAAGGAATAAAAGATGGTGAAATAGTAAAGTTTGTTGAGGACGAAACAATAGTAGCAGTTGTTGCCAATGCAAGGCAAGTTTTATTTGAAGGAGGACTTTGGTATCTTTCATCTTTAGCAAGAGAATTATATGAAAGACAAGGACGCGGTAACGCCAGTGGATCCTATCAGGGACCATTGTTTTTTACTTATAATGGGGTGCGCTTAACTGATATATTAGATATTGAATAATGTGTCAATTATATTTAATTATTGTAAAATTTAAATTATATAGGTTTGATGCAAAGGTATCAAGCCTTTTTTTGTTGTGAAGATAGGGAGTTTTACCATTTTAACGTATATTAAGTTTAAAAATAAGAGGTTAAATAAAATAAATATAAAATCAATTATTTCTGTTTAAAATTTAGATTATAATTACAAAATTTAGTGGACAGATAACTACCATTTCAACATCTGCCCAGTGAAGCTTTGATACCATTATCAAGGCTTTTTTTGTGCTTAAAACGCTAAAAGTAGGCCATTTAATACTGATTTCTATGATTTTCGGTGATAGTTAATGGTTTTCAGGGCAAAAAACAGGGGAGAATATATACTATTGAAAACCTACTAGTTGAACGATTAGGGGGTGGGGTTGCACGATTGAACGATTACAAGGAGAGGGGTTGCATTTAGAGTTTAAGTCCCATCGGTTGTACAATATTGAATGCATAGGTTTGATACAATATCAGACCTTTTATTTTTGGCGGCGGAAAGGGAAAAACCTCCTATCCGCCAGTTTTATAAAGCAATATAGAGACCTGTAGTAGCCTTAAAATAGACTATTTATAAGTCTCTTTTTCATTTTATATTTAACTTTTGAACGATTACTCAACTTTTGAACGATTAGGGCTAGTTTTGAACGATTACTCAACTTTTGAACGATTAGGGCTAGTTTTGAACGATTACTCAACTTTTGAACGATTTGAGAATAAAGATAAATAAAATGGTATTTATTTGGCATCTTATGGATTAATTGATAAAAAAATGTTATAATATTGAGTAGATATTTACACTTATAATAGGAGGTAAGTATGGATTATCAACGATTAGTGAAGGAATTAAGAGTGAAACTAATATTATCTCAACAAGAATTAGCTGATTTATTAGATGTTTCTTTTGCATCAATAAATAGATGGGAAACGGGCAAGCATGAGCCAACAATAAAAGTAAAACGAAAGATTGTTGAACTTTGTAAAGAAAATAATGTTGAATTAGAGGAGAAATAGGATGATTACATTAATTGATAAATTAAATAGCAGAATTAAGAACGACGACTACTTCCTAGATGAAAACAAGGAAATAATTAGGGAAAAGGTAAAAACAGCCTCTCTTAATTTGGATGAACACTTGATGTCAATTTTATTAAGTGATGAAGAGTTTAAAAAAGCGTTCTTTATAGAGAAGAATGGAATATTAGTTTTTGATAAAGTAAAGTTTTCATGGATTATCAGCAATAATAATTTTTTACCTGATAGTTATACTTCATACAAAAATAAAATTGGTTTGATAGATTCATACGGGGATTTTCTAAAGAGTAAAGACGATGTTGTCTTATCGTTTCCGTATAAAGATTGTGTGTTGGAGTTTGATTCTACAAAAGAAAATGAAGATAGAGATGAAGTTTTTTTAAATGAAATTTTATCAAAGGATTATATAGACACGCTACTATCGCCTAAAGCATTTGAAAAACCAGTCCTGCATGAAAAAAATGGTAATAAATCGGTTGATAACTATAATGGTGAAAATCTAGTTATAAAAGGTAATAATCTTATTAGTCTTTTTTCTTTACTACCTAGATTTGAAGGTAGAATTAAGTGTATGTACTGGGATATTTTATACAACACAAATAGTGATAAAGTACCATACAACGATAAATTTAAACATTCGTCATGGTTAACTATGATGAAAAACAGATTAGAAGTAGCTAAGAGACTTCTAAAGAAGGATGGAACAATATGTATTCAATGTGATGATAATGAAATGGCATATCTTAAAGTTTTGTGCGATGAGATTTTTGATCGTGACAATCATGTGAATACAATTTGTGTCAAAATGAGTGAATTAAAAGGTTTTAAAATGGGGAATTTAAGTAATAAGTTTCCTAAGTTAAAAGAATATATTTTAATTTATGCAAAAGATAAATCACAAGTTCAACTAAAAATTGAAACAGTTGAAAAAGATAATCTTGAATCCTATATGAAATATTACAATAAAAGAATAAAAAATATAAATGATCCTTGTGAACAATGGGAAATAGAATTAGTTGATAGAAACTACGATAAAATAGCTCATGCTGAGGAGATGATTTATATTGTGACTCGAGATTCGAAAATTGATGAAGCTCTCCCTGTAAATCAGTTTATAGAAAAAGTTGATTCTAATGGAAAAAAATCTTATATAATTTATGATGGCAGAAAGATTAACACTGTTCTTTTCTTAAGTGATTATATAAAAGAACCAGTGGGTGACATTTGGATGGACATAAGCACTATAAATATAAATAAGGAATCTTCTGTACAACTACCAAACGGTAAAAAACCAGAGTCATTATTAAAGAGAATTATTTACTCTCTTACAAATGAAGGCGATTATGTTCTTGATGCCTACTTTGGAACAGGAACAACCGGAGCAGTAGCAATGAAAATGAATAGAAAATTCATAGGTTTAGAACAACTTGATACACATTATGAAAAATCTATTAAACGCTTGGAAGAAGTTATAAATGGTGATAAATCAGGTGTTTCTGAAGAAGTTGGTTGGAATGGTGGAGGTAGCTTCGTTTCATGTGAACTTTCAAAGTATAATCAAAATATTATAAATGAAATAATTAACTCCTCAAGTGAAAATATAATGGATTTATATAATAAAATCATTAATTCACCATTCTTGTTAAACTATAGAGTTGATTTGGTTAACATGAAGGAATTTAAAAATATTGAAGAATTTAAACTCTTAACTCTAAAAGAAAAACAGAAGGTATTAATTGATATTTTGGATAAAAATATACTATATGTAAATTTATCTGAAATTGATGATGAAAGTAAGGAAGTAACTGAAGTGGACAAAAACTTCACTAGATCCTTTTATGGTGAATAGTTATGGCATTTCTATACGAAAAAATACGAACACTAAAAGAGGCAGGAATTTCAGCAGAAATACCACAATTTTTACTTGATAATTTATCTAGTAATATAAAACTTCGTGATTACCAAAAAGAAGCGATTCATGATACTATTTTATATCTTAATAGTAATCTATCTAAAAACAAACAAACACATATTTTATATCATATGGCTACTGGTTCTGGAAAAACTGTAATCATGGCTATGAACATTTTGTATTACTATAATTTAGGATATAGAAACTTCTTATTTTTTACTAATCAAACTAATATTGTTTCTAAAACCCGAATAAATTTCCTTGAAAAATCATCATCGAAATATTTGTTTAACGAAACTATAAACATTAACGGTGAAAATATTAAAATAAAAGAAGTAAAAAATTTTGGTGAAGCAGATAAATTTGCTATTAATATTTGCTTTAATACAGTTCAAGGAATACATAGTTCACTTAGCTTAATTAGAGAAGATTCACTTACTTTAGAGGATTTTGAAAACGATAAAATTGTACTTATAGCTGATGAAGCACATCATCTCAATTCCACCACTTCAAAAGACAAAGTAGAGAATGAAGAGAATGCAACTTGGGAAGATACAGTAAATAGAATATTATTAGCCAATAGAGATAATGTTTTATTGGAATTTACAGCAACATGTGATGTCCAAGACATAAATGTTAAAAGTAAATATCTTGACAAGATCATATATAATTTTGATCTAAAAGAGTTCAGAAAAGCGGGCTATACAAAAGAATTTATGAACTTACAAAGTAGCACGACAAAATGGGGTAGAACTTTACAAGCGTTAATTTTAAGTGAGTATAGAAAACTTGTTTTTGAAAATCATAAGATCTCCATAAAACCAGTTGTATTATTAAAGTCAAAAACGATTAGTGAATCTAAAAGTTTTTATAATGAGTTTCATGATAAACTTAGGATTTTATCTCCGACTGATATTGAAGATATAAGAATAACAAATTCAAGTAATGAAATATTTGCTAATGCATTTAAATTCTTTGATGAAATAAAATTGACGAATGATGAATTAGTTGATTTAATAAAAATTGATTTCTCTGAATCGAAGTGTGTTAATATGAATGAGTTAAATCCAGAAAATGAAAAAATTGTTAATAATCTGGATGAAAAGGATAACCAACATCGACTTATTTTTATAGTAGATAAATTGACTGAAGGCTGGGATGTATTGTCTTTATTTGATATTGTTAGATTATATGAAACTCGTCAAGGTGGTCCAAAGGGGACTGTATCCAAATATACAATAAGCGAAGCTCAGTTAATTGGTCGAGGAGCAAGATATTGCCCCTTCCAATTTACAACAGAACAGTCAAGAGACAAAAGAAAGTACTCTGATTATTCAAATCCACTATCTATTTGTGAAACTTTATTATATCACTGTATGGATGACTCAAGATATATAGATGAAATTAAGCGAGCGCTAAAACAAACAGGTTTACTACCCGAAACCGAAACAAAAAAAGTAGTTTATAGATTGAAAAATGATTTTAAATCAACCAAGATATATCAAGAAGGTTTTGTCTTCTTAAATAATAGAGTTGAAGTTGGAAGAAGTTCAGTTACCTCCTTGCCTGAAAAAATACGAACAATGGGAAAAACGTATAAATGTAAGTCTAATGCATCTTCATTATCTGGGTTATTCGAAGAAGATAAAAACTTATCTAGATTAAAATATACTGATTTGACTCCAATTAAATTTAAAGACATTCAATATAATATTATTTATAAAGCTTATAGATGCTTTGATTTAACATTATCTTTTGATAAATTAAAAGAAAAATTTCCGCATCTAAAGAGGGTTGAAGAGTTTTTGACAAGTGAAGAATACCTGGGTAACTTTCCTATAACTTTTGTAGTTTTAGAAGGAACTACTCCAAGCATTGAAGATCAACTAATGGCTTGCAAGGAAGTTCTGCAAATTGCATCTGATTATGTTCAAACCATTGAAGTTTCATATAAAGGAACAACTGAATTTTATGGTAGACCTATTAGAGAAGTGTTTACTGATCGTATAAGAAACATTACAGTCGAAAAAGATGATGAATCGTGGGGGGCAGGAGTTTCGCAAAATGATAGTTTGGTGAATAGCACATATCGTATGGATTTATCTGATAAAAATTGGTATGCATATAATGATAACTTTGGAACAAGCGAAGAGAAGAAATTTGTCAAGTATTTCAGTACAATGGTAGAAGAATTGAGAAGAAAATTTCATTCAGTAATCTTGATTAGAAATGAAATACAGGTTGCAATTTATTCATTTGAAGATGGTTTTAAATTTGAACCTGACTATGTTCTTATTCTAAATAAAGAGTTTGAAGAAAAAACATCATCTGGAAAAAACAATATCTATATATGCATGTTTATTGAACCAAAAGGTGAGCATTTATTAGAAAAAGACAAATGGAAAAACACGCTATTATTAGACCTAGTTAAGAAAGGCATTCCAGTTGTGAAATTTGCTGATGATAACGAATATCGAATTTGGGGTTCTCCATTATATAACGAAAATCTTACAAAGGGAGACTTTATTACATACTTTAACGATCTACTTAAGACAGTATAAAATTTATAGTTAAAAGAAAAAGCGACTTAGCTCAATTACGAGTTAGGCCGCTATTTTTTTATTCTTCAATGAATAATTCTGGAACATTAAACATTATGTCTGAAATTTCATCTGTTACTGATTGCTTTCCACAGTTTAAAAGCGTTTTTTTTAGTCTATAACCGTATGGTGTGCTTACTACATATTCTTGATGTTGGCGTATATAATCAGCAGTTTCTCTGGTTAATCCATTTCTTTGGAAGAATATAGTGAGTGGATTAGTTGATCCATATTCTACATACTCATACCAATCATTATCAAATGGCTGATCATTAGTTTTGAGTTTCTTGTATTCGGTAGAGAATCTAAGAAAATAATTGGCTATGCTAAATAAAATTACATTTTCTATG
>Ga0209719_1001713_pt1 | contig 25823 bp, 17 predicted proteins | sample AD_JPNAS2_MetaG_FD_184421 | JGI IMG/M metagenome (GOLD analysis project Ga0209719, IMG submission 184421) | Active sludge microbial communities of municipal wastewater-treating anaerobic digesters from Japan - AD_JPNAS2_MetaG (SPAdes) (version 2) | ecosystem: Engineered > Bioreactor > Anaerobic...
TGACGGGTCGCATTGTAGGGCTGGAACGGTCGCAGACCTTCCAGCCGCGGCGGGAAGGTTTCGTCCCTCAACCATTCCCGCCCAACAAATAAAAAAAGATTAACCCAGCAGCCCGCTCGCTGGGTCGCGCGTGAAGGCCAGAGAGGCCAGAGGGCGGGTGGCGGCGGCATTGCTCAAATCGCGGATTTCAATTCCGCGTGCGATGATTTCATTGCGGCGATCCAGCACACCTGTGGCCGCGGCGCGGTCAATCACATAAATCATTTCGCCGCCGCGCTGGGCGTATAACTGCCCGTAGGAAATTGGCACGGCGGGGGAGGGGGCTTCGGCCAGCGCGGCGGCCATCGGTTCCGCCTTGCGCGCGCCGGAAGCCAACAACACCACGCTCTTAGCCTCGTACACGAGCTCCGCGCCCATCGAAATAGCGAAGCGCGGGCTGTCCGCCGCGCGGGCAAAGTGGTGGTCGCTCACGGCGTTGGCCACGGTATTGTCGTCCAGCTTGACCAGCAGCATCCGGTTGCCGGCAAAAGGAATCCCGCATTCGTGGAACGCCACATGGCCGCGCCCGCCGACCCCAATCACATGCAGATCAATGCCGCCGGCACGCCGAATGTCCTGTTCATAGGCATCCAGGACATCGGTGCGGATCCAGCGCAGATAGGCCGATTCGGCCGTGGGGCGGATGAGGATGGCCCGACCTTTATCGGCGCCTGCTTCTTGCCAGTCGCCGGGGTGGGCGGTCAGTTCCGCCTCCAATTTGTCCTGCTCGATCAGGCAGCCGGCGGGTACGTGGGCGGCAGCAAACTTGCGGCGCAACAGGCCGAACAACTCCTGAATCATGAAAAACGTGTAGCTCTCCGGATGCAGCGAGCGGGCCTGGGCATTGGCGCCGGGCAGGCCGATATATTCATCCAGATTGAAGCTGCGGATTTTGGCGGCATCCAGCCGCCCGGCATTGCAGGCCTTGGCCAAGTGCTTGTAAGCGCCGGTGGGGGAGCTGCCGGTGGCCAGGCCCAGTACCGCGGAGCCGCGGGCGGCCAGCGTAGCCGCCAAACGCTGTTCAATAAGCTGGGCCGCCACCTCGCTCAGGTGGTCGTAATCGCGGGTAATGAGGACGGTGTGCACCATAGGCAATTCAACATATGTGGTTTGATTGCCCGGAAAGGTGCGCTTTGGGCCGCCGGAATGCAATCCGTTTTTCTTGGCAAGGGCGTGCTTGCCAGCCCCCCGCGCGCGGAGTATAAGAATTGGATAGTTCTTTTCCGGCAACCAGAAAGACGAGGCGGACGAGTGGCAAAGGCGATGGAGCAATTATTGGCCTTGCAAGCATGCGACCAGGAAATCCGGCGCTTGCGCAAGGAAGAAGCAGATATCCCGCTGCGCAAGCAGCAGATTGAGGCGCGCCTGAACGCGCACCAGGAAGGGTTGGCGCAGGCGGAACGCGCCCTGCTCGAGGCCCGCACGCGCATCAAGCAGTTGGAAGCCGAAACCGAGGCCGGCCACCAGCAAATCCAAAAGTTCCGCGACCAACAGTTGCAGATCAAAACCAACGATGGTTACAAGGCGCTCGAAAAAGAAATCGCCACCACCCAGCAGAAAATCCGCGGGCTGGAAGATCAAACCCTGACCACCATGGAGGCCATGGAAGAAGCGCAGGGCGTGGTGCAGACCCGGCGCGAGGCGCTGGCCAAGGAGCAGGAACGCGTGGCGCAGGAAATCCAGGCGCTGGAGGCGCGCCGTGGCGCCATCGCCGAGGACCTGCAACGCGCCGAAGCCGAGCGGATCACCAAGGCCGCTGATATCGCCCCCGATTGGCTGGCCCGCTATGAACGCATTTTCGCCAAGCAGCACGATGCCGCCATTGCCCTCGTGGAGCGCGGCACCTGCGGCGGCTGCCACATGAAACTCTCGCCCGCCCAGATCCTGGATGCCCGCAAGCCCGATACCCTGACCCTTTGCGTGCATTGCAGCCGCTTGTTGTATCTGGCCCCATAATCCCTTATAACTTCCCTCGTGTTCTTTGACAGCCGGGGCTCCGGGCGCCGGTCGCCGGTCGGGCGCGTCAGCGTGCCGGCCGGAGGAAAGTCCGGACTCCATCGGGCAGGGCGTCCGCGCCGGGAGGTGCGGAATCCCTTTGGCAAACGAAGGGAAAGGAAAGTGCCACAGAAACCAAACCGCCGGCCGCGGCTCGCGCCGCGCGCCGGTAAGGGTGAAACGGCGGTGTAAGAGACCACCGTGCGGATGTCGAGAGGCGCCGCGCAAGGCAAACCCCGCCCGGAGCAAGATCAAATAGGGAATCGCAGGGGCGGCCCGTCCCGAGGCGCGGCAACGCGCGGCGATTCCGGGTTGATCGCCTAGATAAATGATCGGAGCCGCCATCGGGCGGCTGACAGAATCCGGCTTATTCGTCCGGAGCTCCGGTTGTCAATGAATCAACTCAAAAAAAGAATGCAGCAGATGAGGCAGTTGAATCAGGTCCGCACATGGCAAGGATTGGCCGTGGCCTTGTGGGTCATGGCCGCCGTGTTGGGCGTGCACTTGGCTTGGCGCGGTTGGCGTTCGGCGCAACCCGCCGCGCCCGGCCGCGCGCGCGCCGTTCCATTGCCGCCGGCCTTCCAGTGGCCTGCGGTGGACCCGGCAGCGTGGCGCGTGTTCCGCTCCGGCGCGCCCGTGGCCCCACCGCCGGTGGCCGGCACACTTTCCGCGCGCTACCGGCTGGCCGGCGTGTTTTTGATTTTGACCGAACCCGGCGCGGACACCGACACCCAGCGTTGTGCCATTCTCGATGACCTGCAAACCAAGGAACAAATCCTCGCGCAGGAAGGCGAGCACGCCGGCGAGGCCCGCGTGGTGCGCGTGACCCCCGACTACGTGATCCTTTCCAGTGGCGAGCACGAAGAAACCATTACGCTCGCCGCCGGCTCCGCCGGTGACCCGGAAAAACCAACCGTCAGCGCCGCCGCGACGGAACCCATGCCGACGTTGGAAACCACCCGCTTCGGCCGCCGCGTGGGCGACACCCGCTGGGAAGTGAACCGCCAAGCCGTGCTCGCCTACTATCAGGAAATGATGGACAACCCCGAACGCCTTGCCGGGCTCTTCATGGCCATGGAGCCGGATCGTGATGCCAATGGCCGGGTTGCCGGCTACCGATTGAACACCGCGCTCGGCGAAAAAGATTTTTACAACCAGGTCGGCCTACGCGATGGCGATGTTGTGCGGCGCGTCAATTCCATGCGCATGACCAGCCAGCGCCGCGCGGAATATTTCATTGGCGAGTTTGTGCAAAACCGCTTGGGCGCCGTCGTGCTCGACATCGAACGCGATGGCCAACCACAAAAATTAATCTACCTCGTCCAGGAATGAGCCACCGGGAAAAAATCAGCGTTTTGGTAAAATGTGGTCAATTTCCCTGTAGTAAAACGGTTGCATTTTTAACACAAAAAAAACTTTGGTTCCCCGGCGTTTTCGCATATAAAGGTTAGCGGATCGAGGAAGTGTTTTCTTGATCGAGATTAAATAAAAAAACAAAACAAAAAATCAAAGGAGACGATGATGAAAAAATTGATGATTGCGTTGGCGATCGTTGCTCTCGCTTCCGTGGCGCAAGCCGAACTGCTGGCGACCTGGACGGCCTCCGGCGCGCAAAACCTGGCGGGTGGTCCCTTCGCCCAGACCGGTGGTTCGACCAACTACACCTTCACGATGGTGGCGGGTGGGGGCTGGGTGGCGGGCGGCTCGCCTGCGGGCGCGACCTTCGCCGGCGCGGGCGCCACGGCGGCCGATGCGGCCGCGGCCTATGCGGCCGGGCAGTACCTGTACTTCACCTGGGACACGGACTACACGCTGTCTCTGGATTCCATCGATGCACGGTACACCCGCTCAGGCACCGGCGCCCAGAACGCGCAGTGGGGCACGATCATCTCCAGCACCTGGAGCTCGATCGGCACCGCCATCACCAGCATCACGACCGTGACTCCGACCACCTCGACCGCCCCGATCACCACGACCTTCTCGGGCGTGACCGGTCTGGAAAGCGGACAGCTGGGCGTGGCGTTCTACGGCGGCACCTCCAGCGCCAACACCGCGTGGGTCCGTCTGGACAGCCGTCCTTCGACCACGCCGCAGGTCGCTCTGTCGATCAACGGCACGATGGACCCGGTTTCCGTTCCGGAACCCGCGACGATGGGCCTGTTGGGCCTCGGCGCGCTGGCGATGGTCCTCCGCCGCAAGATGAGCAAGTAATCCTTTTCCAAGGATGAAACGAAGGGCGGCCGCCATGCGGCCGCTCTTTTTTTGTCGCCGCCGGCGCGGCGGCCGGGGGCCGTCGGAGCTTGATCCGCCGCCGGCGGGACTGGTATTTTGACTCCATGCTTTCGCTGAAACATTCCGGAGCGATCCGGACCGCTGTCGCGGCCGCACTGGTGGCGCTGGCGGCATTCGCGGCGTATGCGCCCTCGCTCGGCTACGATTTCGTCGCCTTGGACGACAAAGCCTTTACCTGCGAGAATTCCTTGGTCAAGGACGGGATTTCCGGAGAGTCGTTGCGCGCGGCTTGGACCACGGCACCCGAGAACTACTGGGCGCCGCTGCTTTGGACGAGTTTCATGCTGGACGTGGAGTGCTTCGGTCCGGGACCGCGGGGCTATCACCTGACCAACGTGTTCCTGTTCGCCCTCAACGCGGGGCTGCTGTTCGCGCTGATGCGGCGCTGGACGGGGCGGACGGGGACGGCCTTGGCCGTGGCGGCGCTGTGGGCGCTGCATCCGGCCCGCGTCGAAAGCGTGGCGTGGATCACGGAACGCAAGGACGTGCTGAGCGGCGTCTTTTTCCTGCTGGGCCTCGGAGCCTACGTGGAAGGCCGGCGGGGCCGGTTGCCGGGCGGAACGGGGTGGGCGTGGGCCTGCATGCTGGCCGGCGGCCTGGTCAAGCAGGTCCTCGTCGTGATGCCCGCGGCCTTGCTGTTGCTGGACGTGTGGCCGCTGGGGCGGATCGATTGGGACCGGTTCTGGCGCAGCGGCGGGCGGCTGGCACTGGAGAAATGGGCGTTCTGGCTGGTGGCGGCGGCGCTGACGTTTCCGCCGATCTGGTTCCATTACGACCGTGGTTCGATGCTGGACGTTTCCGTCGGCCATCGGCTGGCGATGATTCCCATCCACTATCTGTTTTATTTCCGCAAGATGCTTTGGCCGGTCGGACTGATGCCGTTGCAGCCGGACCTGCCTTTCCAGATGGGGGCATTTTTAGCCGGCGCAGGCATCCTGATCGCGGGGACCTGGGGAACGTGGCGGTACCGGAAAGAAGCGCCCTGGGGTTTGGCGGGCTGGCTGTGGTTCGTCGGGCTGCTCTTTCCGCTGATCGGGGTCGTGTGGGCGGGGCAGGAACGGTTGGCCACCCGTTTCACCTATCTGCCCCAGATCGGGTTGATCTGGGCGGTCGTGCTGGCCGCGGAGGCCTGGATCCGCCAACGGGGCTGGAATCGGAAATGGGGCGCGGCGCTCTGCCTGGCGGCGCTGGTCGCCTGCGGATTCCAGACGGCCCGCCTGTTGCCGCATTGGCGGGACGAAAAGGCGTTCAGCGCGGCGGTTTGGAAATACAATTCCGGCCACGAGACCGCCGGCCTGCTGGGCGGCGACTGGCACATGACCCGCGGAGAATGGGCCGCCGCGGACGCGGCCTATGCGCGCGGGGCAAACAAAGGCAACAAGCGCTGCTTTGCGCGCCTGGCTTGGTTGCGGCTCTGGTGCGGCCACGCCGCGGAAATCGACGAATTGTGGGGCCAATTTGAACGCGCCAGCGGAGCGCGGCTGTTGGAGTTCACGGCCCGGGACGTCGCCGCGGACCGGCAAATCCTGTGGGCGGTCCGCGGGCAGATTCTGCGGGCCCGGGGCGACTCCGCCGGCGCCTTGGCCGCCATGGAAGAGGCCGTGAAACTGGATGCAGATCCCGCCAGCTTCGTGGTGGCGGAATTCCTGCGCACCTGCCACGAGGCCGGCCGGCCCGACGTCGGGGCGGCCGCCGCGGCCCGCCTGCAGGCCGCCAAGGGCATCGCGATCCGCGCATGGCGGGATTTGTTCCCGCGTTATCTGCAATTCTGGCAGGAAGGCGGGCGGGGGCTGGCCTTCGGCTTTTTCGGCGAATATGCGCGCCGTTTCCCGGATGACGGACTGGCGTTGAACAACATGGCCTGGTTGCTGGCGACGTCCGCGCCGGACGGCCTGCGGCATGCGCGCATGGACGAGTGGCCGGCAACGGCGCTGGCCTGGGCGGAACGCGCTCTGGCGCTGGGGGGCGAAGACATGCCCGGCGCGTGGGACACGCTGGCCGCCGCCCGCGCCAACGCGGGCGATTTTCCGGGCGCGATCGCCGCGGTCGAACGGGCCCGGGAATTGGCCAAAGGTTCGGGCGATTGGACGCTCGAAAGCAAGCTGCAGGCGCGGCTGGCGGAATATCGCGCCGGCCGACCGTGGCGGGAGCCCGACGCCCGCGCGCCCGTGGATTGAAGGAACGTTGATGGATTCACGGATGAAAACTCGCGTCCTGTGGGGCAGTCTGCTGGTCGTTTTCGCGACGATTGCGCTCTATGCGCCATCCGTCCGCTATGATTTTATCAATCTGGACGACGTGAACTACACCGTGGACAATCCGGTGGTCTCGGGCGGATTTTCCTGGGGGTCGGTGAAGGCGGCATGGATCACGGCGCCCGTGGAATGCTGGGCTCCACTGTTGTGGCTGAGCTACATGCTGGACGTGGAGTTGTTCGGCTTGGAGCCTTGGGGCTTTCATCTGGTGAACGTGTTGCTGTTTGCCTGCAATGCCGGGCTCTTGTTCTGGCTGGTGGGGCGCTGGACCGGTCGGTGGGGACCGGCATTGGCCGTGGCCTTGCTATGGGCTTTGCATCCCGCGCGCGTCGAAAGCGTGGCTTGGATCGCGGAGCGCAAAGACGTCCTAAGCGGATTGTTTTTCCTGCTGTGTCTCGGGGCCTATGTCCAGAGCCGGGAGCGGGGGGGTGAGCGGGCGGGCTGGGCCTGGGTTGCGCTGGGTTGTTTCGGCCTGGGGATGCTGGTCAAGCCAACGCTGGTCATGGTGCCGTTTGTCCTGCTTTTACTGGACATCTGGCCGCTTGGCCGGATGCCAGTGGACAACGTTGAGTTCTGCCGGCAGATGCCGCGACTTGTGCTGGAGAAGTGGCGGTTCTGGCTCGTGGCCTTCGGATTGGGCGTGTTGTCCTGGTTGGGCGGGCCGGACTCCCTGCAGCCCCCTTGGAGTTATCGGCTGGCGACCATTCCCCTCAATTACTTGACTCATCTATGGCAGGCCGTTTGGCCCGTAGGGCTGTCGGTGCTTTGCCCCCGGCCGGTATTTTCCTGCCGGGCTTTGATCTTGGCGCTGGCGGTGCTCGGCGGGCTGACCGCGGGAGCCTGGCATCTGCGTCGGCATAATCCCGCCATCTTGGTCGGTTGGCTATGGTTCGGCATCGTGCTGGTGCCGTCCATCGGTTTTTTCTGGTTCGGCACTACCGAGGGGACGGGCGTGCGCTTCTCCTATCTGCCCCATGTGGGCTTGATGCTGGCGGCGGTTCAGGTTGCGGATGGATTTTTGCGGTGGCGCGGGTGGTCTTGGCGATGGGGGGCGTCCGTTTGCCTTCTGACGGCCTCAATCTGGGCTGCGGCAACGACTCGGTATCTGCCCTTTTGGCAGAACAGCCGGACGGCCTTTTCGCGGGTGTTGCAGCAAAACCCGCTGATTCTGGCCTTCGAGGGCTTGGGTACCGCCTATTTCAAAGAGGGCCGGCTGGCGGAATGGCAGGAGTATGTAGAGGGCTTCCGTCATAAATGGCCAAGGAATCCCACGGTGGAAACGTACTATGCCTGGTGGTTGGCGGCCATGCTGGGGGAATCGGAAGCCTGCATCGGGGTGCTGGAAGAATTATCCGGCCTGGATTCAAGCCATCCGGATTTCTGGAGTTGGATCGATGACCAGATCCATGGCCAACAGCTTTCGGGTTTGTGGCGCGACATGGCCGGCATGTGCCTGCGCAGCCGGGGCGACTTGGCCCGGATGGAATCCCTGCGGGCGCGCTGGGAGGGGAACTGGGACGACCGCACGCGAAATCTGTTTCTTGAGGAGATGCAGCTGGCGTATTGGACGGCCGGTCGGGACGACGAGGCCATGCGGGTGACCCGGGAACTGCATGGAGGCTTCGGGCCACCGGATATTTCCAAAGAAATCCTGGAGCGGTTGATTGCCCGATGGCAACAGGGGGGACGGGGTTATGCTTTCATTGGTTTCCGGCAATTTGCGGAGCGCCGGCCGGACGACGGCCTGGCGCTGAACAACATGGCCTGGTTGCTGGCGACGTCCGCGCCGGACGACCTGCGGCATGCGCGGATGGAAGAGTGGCCGGCGACGGCGCGGGCCTGGGCGGAGCGCGCCCTGGCGCTGGGGGGCGATGACGTGCCCGGCGCGTGGGACACGCTGGCCGCCGCCCGCGCCAATGCGGGCGATTTTCCCGGCGCGATCGCCGCGGTCGAACGGGCCCGGGAATTGGCCAGACGTTCGGGCGATTGGACGCTGGACGGCAAATTGCAGGCGCGGCTGGCGGAATACCGCGCCGGCCAGCCGTGGCGCGAGCCGGACGAACGGGGCCAGGCCGCAGGGAGTGCGCCGATCCGATGAAATCCGACTGGCGAAATCGATTGTTCCTGGCCGGTCTCGGGCTGCTCATCGCCGCGGCGCTGTTCGCGGTTTACGCGCCGGCGATCGGATTCGATTTCATCCTGCTGGACGACGGCGAATACATCCGCAGCAATCCGACGGTGTCCGGCGGTTTTTCCTGGCCGGCGGTGAAATCCGCGTGGACCGAAGCGCGGGAATCGTATTGGGCGCCGCTGCTGTGGATGAGCTTCATGCTCGACGTGGAAGCCTTCGGCCTGAATCCGCACGGGTTCCATTTGGTCAACGTGATCCTGTTTTCCATGAACGCCGGCTTGCTCTTCGCGTTGTTCCGGCGCTGGACGGGGCGGACGGGGGTGGCGGTCGCCGCGACGCTGCTGTGGGCGCTGCATCCGGCCCGCGTCGAAAGCGTCGCCTGGGTGGTGGAACGCAAGGACGTGCTGAGCGGACTGTTTCTTCTGCTTAGCCTGGGCGCCTACGTCGAGGGGCGGCAGGGCCGGTTGCGGTGGGGCGTCGGACTGGCCTGGCTGTGCATGGCGCTCGGCGGCGCGGTCAAGCAGATCGTCATCGTCGTGCCGGCGGTGCTGATGCTGCTGGACGTCTGGCCGTTGGGGCGCACGGACTGGGATCGGATCGGGCGGGATGCCTGGCGCCTGGCGCGGGAAAAGTGGGCCTTCTGGGGCTTGGCGGCGTTCCTGGCGTTCCTGCCGCCTTGGCTGCACCATCAAAAGGGAGTGATTTTAGACGTGCCGTTTTCGCATCGGCTGGCGATGATTCCGATCCACTACGTTTTCTATCTCAAGAAAACTCTTTGGCCGTCCGGATTGGCCGTTCTGCAAGGGGATTTACCGTTCCGCTGGCCGGTGTTCGCGCTGGGACTCGGTCTCTTGGCCGGAGCGACGTGGGTTCTGTGGCGTTTGCGGAAAACGGCGCCGTGGACGCTCTGGGGCTGGGCGTGGTTCGCGGGCACTCTGTTCCCGCTGAGCGGGTTGGTGTGGGCCGGGGCGGAGCGGCTGGCGACGCGTTTCCTCTACGTGCCGCACATGGGGCTGGCGCTGGCCGTGGTTTTGGGCGTCGCCTGGGGCTGCCGGAAACGGCGGATCGTCGTCGCGGCCGCGGTGCTGCTGCTGGCCGTCTACTCGGCCGCGACGGTCCGGCTGTTGCCGTTCTGGCGCGACAGCCGGACGCTGTTCACGCGCGTGCTGCAAGGGAATCCGCAATCCGTTCACGGTTTCGACAATTTGGCACTCGCCTATTATAAAGCCGGCCGCTATGCGGATTGGCAGGCATTTCTGGAGGGTTTCCGCGCCCAGCATCCCCAGAACATGATCGCCGACATCCATTATGCCTGGTGGAATGCTGCGATGCTGGGGGATGTGGATAAGTGTCTCGAGACGATCGAGGACCTTACAGGCGGCTCCCGCGACGATCCCGATTTTTGGGCGTGGCTGGAAACCCGCACCAATGACCGGCTGTTGCTGGGTTCTTGGCGGGATACCGCAGGGATTTACTTGCGGGCTACTGGGCGGTTGGAAGAGCTCCGGCGATACTATGAGGCGGCGCAGGGCCGCTGGGATGAACGCACCCGGGTCAACGTGGCGGCGGAACTGCTGTATGGCTATTGGGCGGCGGAGCTGGACGAAGAGGCCAGCGCGTTTGCCCAAGAAATCGGTCTCGGCCCGCCGGTGGTTTGGCGCGCGCAGATGCTGCGGCGCTTCATGGAGCGTTGGCAGGGCGGGGCCCGCGGTTATGCGTTTGAATGTTTTGCCGCCTATGCGCGGCGAATGCCGCAGGATGGCATGGCGCTCAACAACATGGCGTGGCTGGTGGCCACGGCCAGGCCGGACGGCCTGCGTCACGCACGCCGGGAGGAGTGGCCGGCCGCCGCTGCGGCTTGGGCACAACAGGCCATTGAAAATGGCGGCCGCGATATTGCCGCGGTGTGGGGTACGCTGGCCGCTGCCCGCGCCAACGCCGGCGATTATGCAAGTGCGCAAGCGGCCGCTGAACGGGCGCTGGCTCTCGCGGCTGCCTCGGGGGATGAGCCGATGCGCGGCCGCCTGCAAGCGCAACTGGCGGAGTATCAGGCCGGCCGTCCTTGGCGGGAGTGAGCGAGGCAAACGTGCCTGCACGGGGTTGCGTTGGTGCTGGTGTTCAAGTGCAGTGATGGTAGACTGGAGTTTATGAAACAGTTGTTCCGATGGGTGTTTTTAGGGCTGATGTTGGCCGGGCCGGCTTACGCGGCGGATGTCGTCAGTAATGCCACATCAGGAGTTCGTTATCCGTCGCTGGCAACGGCAATCGCGGCCGCCACGAATGGCGATACGCTGGTGATGATCGGCAATGACACCTTGCAGTCCACCCCGGTGATTTCGAACAAAACCTTGACGGTGGTTTCGGATGGCAGCGTGCGGACTATTTATGGCAGCACCAACTGCACGGATGGCATGATTTCCGTGGTGGGCATGGAAGGAACCCTGATTTTGGGCCAGCCCGGTGGCGATGACAATTCACCAACGCTGATTTTTGATGGCGCACGGCAGCAGGGGGTACACAGCCTGTCGAACATGTTCTTCTTGGAGTTGGGCTGGTTGACCATTCATCCCGGCGTGGTGTTGCGCAATCTGGACAGCGTGGATGCCGGCGCCATTTACAGCATTGCCGGGGTGGTGGAGATGCTAGGCGGGAGCATCGAAAGCAACGCTGCGCCTTATGGCGCGGGCATCCTCAATGACAAGGGGGAAGTGAGATTGTACGGGGGCAGGATCATTGGCAATGTGGCTCAAATCGGCGGGGGAATTTACAGCGATGGCGCCGAGTGGATGTGGAATGTCATTGTGGGGTATATGGGGAAGGTGGAGGTGACGAGCGGTTTGATCGCCGATAATTCAGCTAATGCTGGTGGTGGTGTTTTCCTGTATGGCGCCATGGACTTTATGGGCGGGCAAATCGTGCGCAATACGGCCAGCCAAGGAGGAGGGCTTTTATACGCAAATGGCTCGACCAATTTTGGCCTGACGGTGGGCGGGAATGCGGTGATGGCCAGCAATACGGCGCCGCAAGGGAGTGGCATATTTAATAATAATGATGGCTATGCTTGGCTGACATGGCAGGGCGGGGGGAAGGTTGTCCCGCCCAACGATGTGTTCATGGCACATGGCCTGAATCCGATCGTTTTAGCCGGCCCTTTGTCTGGACGGGGGCCGGCGGCCCAGCTTACGCCGGCAATCTATGAAGCCAACCAATGGATGTTGGCCGCCGCGACGACCAACGACCTGTGGGTGGTAAGCAATTATTATGGCAAGTTTACCGTGACGCCGGCACCGGGAGACCCGGAACCTTGGTATGTGAATGTCAATGGCCGCTTGAGCCGCGATAATTCGGCGGCAACACCGGCGACCATTCTGTCCATCGCCAGCAGCGAAACCAACGTGGAATGGGGCGTTGAGCCGGCCTTTCAAGCGTGGGATGGCGTGGTGGAGCTGGCAACCAATCTCGTGGGACAGGCGTGGAACTTCCAGCCGCTGGCCCCGGAGGCCTATTCCGTCACCAACGGGCGCGTGGTGGTGCCGCGTGACCGCCCCCTCGGCATCTATCGGCTGCGAACGGGCGGGGCCGGCCCGTAGCCGCGCCCGCGGGTTCTCGATCATTTTAAGGTTTTTGTTGGCGGGCTCGCTGAGCCCGCGGTTTGCGGTCTTGGATTGTCGGCTGTTCCTGTAGGCGGGCTCGCTGAGCCCGCGGTTTGCGGGATCGGATTGTCGGCTGTTTCTGTAGGCGGGCTCGTTGAGCCCGCATCCGGGGTCACCGCCCCCGGCTACAGAAGGCCATAAGACACCGGGGTCACCGCCCCCGGCTACAGTTTGAACCTTCGCCTCGCCGGCTGTTTTTGTAGGCGGGCTCGTTGAGCCCGCGGTTTGCGGTCTTGGATTGCTGGCTGTTCCTGTAGGCGGGCTCGTTGAGCCCGCATCCGGGGTCACCGCCCCCGGCTACAGTTTGCAGAATGTTATTTCCAGAACCAAAGCTCGCGCCAGACTTGGGCCATATAGGCCGCACCCCAGCGGAAGGGTTGTAGTTTGCGTTCCCCTCCGATACGCGGGGGTTCATCTTCGGGGATTTCGCCAATCTTGAGCTTGCGTTTCGCCGCGCGGATGGAAAGCAATGGTTCAATGCCCAAGACCGTGCCGAACCATTTTTCGGGGGTGTAGCTCTCTTCCTTGTGGAGATCCAACTCGTAAAAAAGTTGTGTGCGATAAGCCCTGTAAATCACCATGGCATCGGTGTAGGGCCGGCGCCAGGAGTGGCCGTGGAGCAAATTGATGCTGTGCGTGAACAGCCAGTTGCCGAAGGCGGTCATGGGGTCGTCGTCCTCGCTTTTGGCCGGGGGGAGATAGCGTGAGGCGATGACCATGTCATACCCCTTTTTCATTTCTTCAATGAGCAGGGGGATGGAGCGCACCGGCGAGTTGCCATCGGGGCTGAAGGTGATGACCACATCGCCCCGCACATGCGGGAAAGCTTCAATATAAGCCCAGCGGATGCCCTTGCCCTTTTGTTCAATGACATCGTACCCCTGTGATCGGGCGTAGTCGGCGGTGCCATCGGTGGAATAGTCGGCCACCAAAATCTGATCCACCCAGGAACGGTCAATTTGCGGCATGATGACCTGCATGGCTTCGATTTCATTGCGGGTGGGGATGAAGAGCGTGGTTTTCATGGGGTGCGGCTGCCTGTGGTTAGGGTGAAGGACTGTATCATGATGTTGGCGTGGTGGCGAGGAGTTCGGCGGCGTGACGGAGGGTGACGCTGGTGGATTCGCGACCGCCGAGCATTCGGGCGAGTTCTTCGACCCGCGCGGCGTGATCGAGCGCAACGACGCGCGTATGGGTGCGGCCGGCTTGGACTTCCTTGCGCACAGCGTGATGGTGCGCGCCGCAGGCTGCCACCGTGGGCAGATGTGTGATGGCGATGACTTGCCGCCGTTTCGCGGCTTGGGCCAGTTTTTGTCCGACGGCGCGCGCGGTTTCGCCGCCGACGTTGGCATCAATTTCATCAAACACCAGCAGGGGGATGCGATCGGCGGCGGCCACCACCACCTTGATGCCGAGCATCACCCGCGATATTTCGCCGGAGGAGGCAATGGCGCGCAACGGCCGCATGGGTTCGCCGACATTGGGGGCAAAGGCAAATTCCAGTTTATCGAGGCCGGAAGCCAACGGGGCCTCGCTGGGGGTTAGCTCGATGGCGAAAAGGCCATGGGCGAAGCCCAGGGCCTGTAACTCAGCCGTGATGGCGGGGGCCAGTTTTTCGGCGGCGGCGGCGCGGCGTTTACGCAGGGCGCGGCCCGCGGTTTGCAGCTCTTTTTCCACGGCCAGCAGTTCTTTTTCAACATCCGCTTTTTGCTGGTCGCGCGTCTGCAAATCTTGCAGCCGGGTTTTGGCGGCAGCAAGGGTTTGAAGGATATCAGCCAAGCTGGGGCCATATTTGCGTTTGAGCTTGTCGTAGGTGGCAAGGCGCTGGTCGAGCCATTCCAGTCGCGCGGGATCGGCGGAGATGTGGGTAAGTTCGCTCTGGATGGCGCCCGTGAGCGCGGCGAGGGCATCGGTGTGGCCGCGAAACTCGGCCAGCCATTCCTTGGCCGCGGGCAGCAAGCGGGCAAGCTCATCCAGCGCTTTGCGGGCCGGCGCCATGATGGCCAGCGCCGAGTTTTCGTCTTCACTGGTGGCCTGCACAATAAGCTGGCCCAACTCCAGGATGCGCTGGGCGTGGCCGGCGGTTTGCTGTTCGGCGCGGACTTCGTCTTCTTCGCCTTCCACGGGGGCGGCCTCTTCGATTTCCCGCACTTGGTGGGCGTAGAGCGCGATTTGCGCATCCAGATCGCCGCGGTCGCCGGCGAGTTCCTCGCGGCGGGCCAGCAACGCTTGACGCCGCGAGAAAGCGTTGGCGTAGGCGGCGCGTTCGGCATCCGCCCGCGCGAAGCTGTCGAGGATGTCCAGTTGGCTGGCCGGCTGGAAGAGCGACTGGTGATCGTGCGGGCCGTGCAAGTCCACCAAGTGGGCGCCCAGACGCTTGAGCAGCGGCAGCGTGACGGGGGCATCATTCACGAAAGCCTGCCCGCCGCCCGCGGCCTTGACCGTGCGGCGCAGAATGAGCAGGCCGTGGTCGCATGGCTCCAAGCCGGTGTCGGTGAGGATATCGTTGACCACTTGCGGTTCGGCGAGTTGAAACGTGGCCTCCACGACGCATTGGGTTTCGCCGGCGCGGATGGCGGATGTATCGGCACGTTCGCCCAGCAGCAGATATAGCGCGCCGATCAGGATGGATTTGCCGGCGCCGGTTTCGCCGGTGATGATGTTCAGCCCCGGCTCAAAGGCCACGGTGGCTTCTTCAACCAGGGCGAGGTTTTTCACTCTCAGGAGTGTCAACATGCGGGCAGATTACCGCAGGCGCGGATTCGGCAAAAGAGGGAAGTTGCGCGGAAAAACGGGGAGCTTACCAAGAATCGAAAGCGGCCGCGCCGCGGGAGGTGATTTGGCCCCGGCCGTCCGCCGCAATGGTTTGGCCCGCATCATCTACGATAATCAGCGTGGGAATCCCGTTGACGCGGAATTTGGATTGGAGTGCGTTGCCTACTTTGTCGCCAAACGGAATCGCGAGCCAAGGCATATTAAACTCGTCCATATAGCGGCGCATGTCGGCCTCGCTGCGGTCCAGGCAGATCAGCACAACCTCAAACGGCTTGCTGGCCGTCTGCATTTCGTTGTAGGCCTTGACGAGCACGGGGGTGAAGGCGTGGCAGGGCGGGCACCAGGAGGCGGAGAAATAGAGGCCGATTTTTTTGCCGGCCAGCGTGGCCGGCGAAACACGGTGGCCCTTGGCATTGACGAGCTTGCGACCCACCAAGTCTTGCAGGGCCGGTGGGATGGGGGCGTCTTCGGCATCGGCGGTTGATTTCCGGTTCAGACCCGCAGTGCGACGTTCGCCGAGAAACCGTTGGTCCGCGGGGCTAAGCTGATTGAGGCGGATGCGGAGTTTTTCGCCATCGGGCTTTTGTAGGATGACCACATCGGCCTGCTGGCTTACAAACGCGGCTTCGATGGTGGCTCCGCTGGCGCTGGTCCATGTCCGGATGTCTTGCGCCCGCGCACCGGTTATGGCCACCATCAATAAGAGCAACCCAAAGAATACATGTTTCATACCTGTCTCCCAGTTGGGCCCAAATCCTGGGCGAAACCACCGGTTGAAGCGAGCAGAAAACAGTTGGTGATCGTGCTTCCCTGCTGGCGGTATTTTCCGTAAAGTATCGGGGCAAAACTCAATTTCGAGGAATTACTGTAATGAGTGGCATTTGCGGGTTCACGTGGCGGGATTTCAACTTGGGGCAGCGGATGGCGTCCGTGATGGCCTATCGCGGGCCGGACCATGAGGGCGTGTGGTGCGATGACCACATGACCCTTGCCCACCGGCGACTGGATGTGATGGACCTTTCTGCCGCCGGCAACCAGCCGGTGGCCAGCGCGGATGGCCAGAAACACCTGGTTTTTGATGGTGAAATCTACAACCTGGCCGCGGTGCGCCAAGAGCTGGCGGCCAAGGGGCGGGTGCCGGCCGAGGCCGCAAGCGCCGTGGTGTTGCTGGGTGCCTACGAGGAGTGGGGCCCGGCGATGGTGCACAAGCTGGTGGGCTCGTTCGCAATTGCGCTGTGGGATGCGGCGCGGCGGCGGCTTTGGCTGGTGCGCGACCGACTGGGCATCAAGCCGCTGTATTACTATTTCAAGGACGCCCGGCTGGTGTTCGGCTCCGAGATCAAGTCCATTCTGGAGGATGCGCAGATTCCGCGGCGGGTGAACCATGCCGCGTTGTATGCCTATCTGGGTTTTGAGTTCATTCCGGCGCCGGATACCGCATTTGAGAATATCCGCAAGCTGCCGGCCGGCCATTGGGCCACACTGGAAAATGGCCAGTTGCGCGTGGAGGAATATTGGGATTTGCGCATGGAGACGCCAGCCACGCCCCTCGGCGAGGGCGAAGTAGTGGAGCGTATCCGCGCGCTGATTGATGAGGCCGTACGCGAGCAACTCGTTTCCTCGCGACCGCTGGGCGCGTTTTTGTCGGGCGGCTTGGACTCCAGCACGCTGGTGGCCATGATGCACAAGCACAGCGCGGGCAAGGTCAGGACGTTCACCATTGGCTTCCCTGACAAAACCTTCAGCGAGCTGAATTATGCCCAGACCGTGGCCGACCATTTCGGCACTGAGCATCAAGTGTTGATCATTGACGACATGGATGAGGCCGCGCTGGAGAAGTCCATCTGGCATCTGGATGAACCGATGACCGATCTTTCCGCCGTGCCGCTGATGTTTTTGTGCGAGAAGGCCAAGGCGCATATTTCCGTTTGCCTGAGCGGCGAGGGGGGCGACGAAGTTTTTGTGGGCTACGACCGCTATAAAGCCGCCAAGATCGCCCGTTTCCTGAATGTGCTGCCGCGCTGGGTGCGGCATAACCTGATCGGCAAATGGACGGCCAGTCTCAAGGACCGGCCGGAGAAAAAAGGGCCGGTCAACATGTTCAAGCGGTTCATGGAGGGCGCGCTGCTGCCTGAAGATGGCGAGCACGTGCGCTGGCAGTATTTCATGAACGCGCGGTTTGAGCAGCAGCTCTTCACCGCGGGCTACAAGGCGCAAGTGGCGTTTGATCCGTTTGCGCGGGTGCGGGCGCACAGCGCCAAGTGCGCCACCCGCGACAAGGTGAACCTGCATGCCTATCTGGACACGCGCTTCATGATGCCCGATGGCGTGTTGATGAAGGCCGACAAGCTGAGCCTGGCGTCCTCGCTGCTGCTACGCGTGCCGCTGCTGGACCACCGGCTGGTGGAATACATGGGCACGGTGCCGGGACACTTCAAGCTGCGCGGCCTGACCACCAAGTACATTTTCCGCAAGGCGCTGGAAGGCATCCTGCCCAAGGAAATCATCTGGCGCGGCAAGCAGGGCTACAGCCTGCCCGTGAAGAACCTATTGCGCAATCAGTTCAAGGACTACATGACCACGCTGCTGCATGAGTCGCCGCTGATTCGCGAGGACTTTGAGTTGGCTTTTGTGGACCAGTTGATTGCCGAGCACTTGAACATGCAGCACAACCATAACCATGTGCTGTGGGGCCTGATGAATATCGCCATCTGGCACCGCCGCTATTTCCCGCATGGTTGATTGGGACGGACGATGACCACAGGCGCGGAATACAAGGTTAAGGAAGTCACGCAGGGTTCCGCCGCGGGCGCATACCGGGCGCTGATGTATGGCGACATGAGCCTCGGCAAGGTGATCTGGGCGGAAATCCTCTTCACGCTCTTGGGGGGGCTTGGCGGTGCGGTGGGGCTGTTTTTGCGGATGAAGCTCTACCCCACGCTGTTCAAATCGTGCGGGCGCAAGGTGGTGTTTGGCCGGAATGTGACGATCCGCCATCCGCACAAAATTGTGCTGGGCGATGGCGTGGTACTGGACGACAACTGTCTCGTGGATGCCAAAGGCGCCGGCAACACTGGGATCATTCTGCATGAGCGGGTGTATGTGGGCCGCAACACACTTATCTATTGCAAGAATGGCGACATTGAGATCGGCGCCAATGTCAGTCTGTCGGCCAATTGCGTCATCTTTTCGGCCAATCAAATCACACTGCAACCCAACAGCGTGGTGGCGGCGTTCGTCTATCTGTTGAGCGGCGGTGAATATGATTTGGCCGACCCGACGCCATTCGCTTTCCAGAAAGGAACCTGCACCAAGGGGCCGCTGACCATCGGCGCGGATTGCTGGATCGGCGCGGGCGCCAAGGTGCTGGATGGCGCCAGCTTGGGCGACCGCGTGGTGCTGGGCGCGGGCGCCGTGGCCACCAAGCCGGTGCCGGCGCATTCCATCGCCGTGGGCGTGCCCGCCCGCGTCATCAAAACCCGGCAGGTGCCCGGTTGAAAAAACGACTGACGTTGCTGGGCAAATTGCTGGTGATGAGCGGCCTGCTGGCGCTGCTCTATCGCAAGGCGGACTGGGCGAGCTTTTGGGGGGCGCTCACGGATTTGCAATGGGGCTGGTTGCCGTTGATTTACGCGCTGCTGCTGTTCAACACCGCCATCAGCGCGTGGAAATGGCAACAACTGCTGCGCGCGGATGACGTGCGGGTGCCGTTGCGGTCGTTGCTGGTCAGTTATCTGATCGGCACCTTCTTCAATCTGTTTTTGCCGTCCAGCATTGGCGGCGATTCCTATCGCGTGGTGGATGCCAGCCGGCACGGCGGCGCGGCCAAAAGTTTTGCGTCGGTCTTCGCCGACCGGCTGACTGGTTTTCTCGCGCTGGCCATTTGGGGGTTGGTGTTTTCGGCCATCGGGTGGTCGCGGCTGCCGGATAAACGGATTCTGTGGCTGCCGGTGTTGATTTTCGGGCTGATGGCCGGGCTGGTGTTTGCGGTGGTGCAGCGCACGTGGCTGGTCGCCATTTGGCAGGCGTTGCGGTTGCACCGGCTGCGCAAGCTGGACGCCTTCTTGCACCGGTTTTTGGATTCGCTGGCGGGCTACCGCGCCAACGGCGGCTTGTTGGCGCGGGTTTTCGGCACCTCGCTGCTGTTCCAGATGCTGGCCATTGTGATTATTTTCTGCATCTCGCAAGCGTTGAACTGGCCCGTGGCGTTCATCTACTTTTGTATTTTCGTGCCGCTGATCACGCTGGGCGAAGCCTTGCCCATTTCCATTTTTGGCATTGGCGTGCGCGACAGCCTCTACGTGTTCTTTTTTGCGCAGGCGGGCGCGAGCCGGGAACAGGCGCTCTCGCTGGCGCTGGTCTATGTGCTGATTACGCTGGTCTATTCACTGCTGGGCGGCGCGCTGTTTCTGCTGCGCCGCCCGGCGGCCCGCTGACGCAGCCCGGCTTCGCGGCGCACAGGGGCGGGATCAGTCCACGCTGCAAATCAGTTCCGGCTTCCGCAGGTTGTCAAAGATGGCGTTGGCGGCATCGGCATCCTTGAACGTCACGACGTGGCCATCCAGAAACAGTACGTTGCGGATGTTGGCGCCGTGGTTGTCGTCGGGGCCGATTTTGGGCATCGCGCCGGGAGTGGCGGGACCGTATTCGCGAGCGTTGGCCTCATCGCAAAGCAGGGGCGCCACGGCAAGTGATTCCGGGGTGCGCATCAGATGGTAGCCGGAGATATACATATAGCTGCAATTGCCCTGCTGTGAACGGAACGAGCCGATATCCTTGGCCACCGAGACGCCGGAATTGCCATCCTTTTTATCGCTGGGGCAGACCCAAACGCGCAAGTCGGTGACATAGCCATTGGTGTACACCTTGGTGACAATGGCGGAAAAGTCCGGCGTTTCCTGGAAACCAGCGCCACCTTCCGGCAGCGGCTTGTGGTGGGGCAGCGCGCCGCCATGTTCCGACGCATAGGCGGTGAACGCCACACCGATGCTTTTGAGGTTGTTTACGCATTTGGCGCGGTTGCCCATCTCGATAGCCTTGATCGAAACCGGTACCAGAATCGAAATCAGGATGGCAAAGATGGCCAAAACCACCAGCAGTTCAATCAAAGTGAAGGCGCGTTTGTTGTGCATGGTCTTTCCTTTCCAAAGATTCATGGGTTCACCAGGGTTGTCATCCAGGCGTGCCAATCAGCATCGCTATACCAAATTAACGGACCGACTATCGATCCATTGAAAACCCAATTGACGCTGATGGAATAGTTCGTGGGCACCACAACGGAGTATTCCCAGACGCTGTCGACGGTATTGGTCATGGGCCGCGCGCTGGCCTCGTTCCAAGCTGGGTCATAGCCGAGGTGGATATTCACGTTGGTCGCCCCTGCCAACTTGGTGCCGGCGGTATCCAGCGTGACAGTGAACAGCTCGCCGGGGGTGGGTTGGTCGGGGGTCAAGTGGCACCGCCGCCGCCGCGAATGGCCTTTAGGTTATCGCCGCTCATCCACTCACCGTTGCTGCGGAACTTGTATTCGATGACTTTCTCGCTGCCGGCAGGCAACGGAACATCCACCACCCAATGGCCGTTGCCGAGGAACGTCATGGGCAGACCCATCCCCCAGTCGGCGAAAAGCCCGGTAATGCTCAAGTTGCGTCGGCCTTTGAATTGTCCCTTGAATTGGCTGTAGTGCACTCGCCATGTGGTCTCCGCGGAGGAAATGAAACTGGGCTCCCAGAAAACTGGCAGCGGGTCCGGTTCCGGCCCGGCGTAGGCGGCGTAGAACTCGCGGCCAGGCTTGGCTTCCTCAATGGTGGCCGACCACTGGGCATGGCCTCCGTTGGTAGAAATGCGCGTGGCGCGATGGCCGTAGTCGGCGAACGGGTTGGCTGCCGCCAGATCAGCGGCGATACGAATCCCGTGGCCACCCTCGGTCAGGACGTTTTCAAATTGGACGATGGCGGTTGTGCCACTCGGTGTGACCCCCATGAAAACCGGTGCATTTTCGGGGGGTGGGGGGGGCAGAGCATCGTTGTCCCAGAGGAAAGGCGGGAGTTCGATGGGGGCAGTTTCGTCGGGGGCCGCAATGTAATATTCCAGATTATTGCCGGGGCTTTCGTGGTGCGCGCCACCGGTAGTGAGCACATAGAACTTATAAATCATGCTGCGCGGGGAGCGCCGGGCAATCCACCATGCTTCACCCAAGTAGGGCTCGGTGCCGGCGATGTCGTTCAGCCAATTGGCTTCGTGTCCGCCCACGAGGGAGTACGGCGCGTAGGGCTCCACGGCTGCGTCGAACCCGTTGGTGGAAACAGCCCAGAGGCGCGAGTAGATGCCGTCGCCGGCCGTGGCGTCGCCGTGGGTGCCATCGTCAAAGAGTTCAATGCCGGCGTTGTCCCAGTGCAGGTAGGCGCTATTGCCGGGATAATCGCTGGCGGTGCCGCCCTCGTTGTTGCCCGTCGAATTAAAGCCTCTGAGCGGGTCAGACCCGAGAACCATGACGCGGGCAAGGTTGTCGCGCTTGCGCAACGAGAGGTCGAGTTGGAACAGAATTTCGCGGCGCACTCGCACGCCAGCATCGCCACGCTGCGGATCGTTGAACAAGCGGTTCTGCGCGGAAGGTTCGTTGGTGTCGCTGTGGTTGCGCAGCGGGTGGGCCGCCGCGCCAAGGTAGTCCACCACAGTCATGGCCGTGCCGTTGGTGTTCAAGTCCAATATGCGCGAAGTTTCGGTGAAGTCGGTCAGGCGGATGGCTTCGTAGTTGTTGGTGCCGTTGATGCGTGCGCTGTACTTGTAGTGGAGCGTTGCCGGCGAGCCCGGCGGAAAGGTGACCGTAGCCGTGGCCCAGCCGTTGCTGCCGACCAACGGCACGAGCGGCGTGGTTTCCAGCGGGGGATAGCCCCACTCCAACGGCAACAGAGAACCATTGAGGAAGAAAGCCGAAGGCCGGGCATGGGTGCTACTGATGCCCATGCCCGAGTTGGTGTTGACTTGGAATGTCACCTCAACGGCCTGCGGGATGCCGCTGGCGGCCGGTTCGAGGCAATACTCCGTGGTGCGCGAGTTGTTGGCGGTATCCTCAATGCCGCTGGCCTGGATCACCACAAAGTTGGTGGCGATGGGCGCAGCCAACTCCAGCATAACGCTCGCCGGGCCTTGCACCGTGGCGGCGCTGGGCACAGCGCCATTCACCCGCCAGTTGGCGGTGTTTTCGGCGGTGACGGCTTGGATGGTTTCGTTGAAAACCACAAAGATAAACGCGCCGCCCATGGCGCCCATGGCGGTGCGGATATAGGGCGCGTTGACATCGCCCATGAGCATGTCGGGAATGCCGTCGTTGTTGGCGTCCACCGTGACATTCAGATAATCCACCGTGGCACAGATGCCGTTGGTGTAGTCGCCGCCGGTTTGGTTGGGGATGGTGTCCGGCGAACTCCAGGCACTGTCGGGATTGTTGTTATGAATGCCCGCCAGCAGGTGCAGCGTTGCGCCGCGCGGCACAGTTTCGCCAGCTTCCACGGTGCCCCAGCGAGTGCCTTCGTAGAGCACGGCCCAAGGGATGCGCGCCTCAAAACCCTTATGCGGGCAAGGGGTGGCATCGTTCACGCTGGCCATGTCCACCGGCGCACCGGTGGGGGTGCCGCCGTTGCCGGCATCGAACAGCGATTCCAGATTGTTGGTGGAGGGTGTCTCGGTGCCGTCATAATTTACGCGAATGGCGTTGTTGTAAAACCCCTCGCTGGCGAGCATGTAATCGAGGCCGAAGCTACCGGAAGCATCTTCCCAGCCGTAGTCATTATATTTGATGAAGCTGGGTTCTACGCTGGTCCAATTGGTGGTGGTGGTGGCGCCGGTGCCGGCACCGGGATCCACATCCAGCAGGACAACCAGCTTGTTGTTGTCGGCTTGCCACGCCTGCAAGGCCACATAAAGATAGGTGGCATCCCACGTGACGAACAGGTTGGAGAGCGTACCGTTGACTCCCCAAGTGGATTCGCCTTGGAATGTGCCACGGAGGTCGGCGGCATCGTATTCAATGGGTCGCCCGTCCAAGGTGGGGGTGTTTGCGGGTGTGGCATACGCCGCGGCGGAGAGCAGAAGCAGAAGTCCGATACCCAACAATCTTTTCACAGCCTACCTCCAGTGTGTGTCGGTACTATATCCGATGCAGGACAGCAAAAAAAGAAAAACAAATCTGTTTCGAGGGTTTGGGGTTTAGGGGCAGTGGTAAGGGCTTCAGAATTCTGGCAGGCGGTTCGCCATACCTTGAGGCCGTTCCTTACTTGCCCTCCTGTTGACCCGTCCTTGTCGGTCGGAGTTGTGCTGTGCACAGTGGACAAGGCCCGGCCCTTCTGTAGCCGGCCTCAGTGAAGCCGGTTTCCGGAAAGATTGTGGAGGTTGTACTCCGGCGGCTGTTTTTATAGAGGAATGCCTCCGTGTTGTCCTGTTGGTTCGGCGGTCTTCACCTGACCTTTGTTCTTTCCTGCATCCTGTCCCTTCCGTCGTGTTGTGGCGGTGCGTTATCATCAAAAAATGCACCGGTTAGTGTGGCGCAGCGGTCCATTCATGTACTATAGTGAATTCACATATTGCAATAAGTGAATTCACAAATTGCAATATGTGAACCATGGTGCAGACGATGGATAATCCTGCTGTTTTGCCCCAGAATAAACGCTACATAGGGCCAATTCTCGTATTACAATGATTAGCGAGGATTGGCTCGGGCGCAGGGGGTGGACCGCTACTTGACGTTAGCTTCGAGCATGGGGTCGGTAAACATCACATGGCCTTGGATGGGGCCCCAGTGTCCATCAGGCTGACGATCCTGGCTGAGATGGATCGTGTATAGCCGGGTGTCGGCATTTACCCGCGCGGCACATTCGGCCACCACAGAGCGCGTCGTGCGGTGGCGCAGCGCCGTGCGCGTGGAGTCAGTCCACTCCACGACGCTCTCCATTCGCCAGTCGGGTGTGGCGATAATGGTCTTGAGCCGACGGCAGCCGGGCGCCGCTTTGGCGACGATGTCTTCTGCTGCTTTCTTTAATTCTGCGGCATCATTTCCGCCGTAGGCATCGGGCCGCAGACGCGTATCGGCGGCGCGGGTCGCCCGCAGGCGTACATCGGCTTGCGCCACCGCCTTCAGACGGGCACGGAGCGCATCAATCTTGGCGGTATCCTTGCTCAGTCCTGCCGCACGGTCCACCACATTCTGCGCTTGTTCCATCTGGAAACGGTCGAGAAACAGGATTGTCTCGCCTTGGCCCACTTTGGCCTCTTGTGTCCGACAAAAGGCCTCCATCTCGTTGAGTTGTCGGTCCGCTTCGGCAAGGTCTTCCGCGGCATATTGGGCGCAGGAGTTGCCAAAGTCTTGCAAGGCCACCGCCAGGGTACTGACCACCTCTTGCAGTTCGTCGGTGGCGTTCGCGCCCAGATGAGCTTGGCGGTAGCCTTCCAAATCCGCGCTGGCGGCGGCATGGATCGCCAGCCGCCGTTGCATTTCCTCTGCCTCGTGGGTGGCGCTGGGGACCAGATACTTGGCAGGATCATGACCGCTGCGACCGATCCCGATCACATACGGCTGCAGGCGCGCAAGCCAATCAGCGGAGGCCGCGCTGGCCGTGGCGGACTGTGCGGCGGCTGCCGCTTGAGCTTCCGTCCGGGCCGCCTCCCGGCCTTGGGCAGTCGCTTCCAGCGCGTCAATGCGCGCTGCCATCGCCACGATCTCCGGGTGCTGCGGATCATACTTGCCCGCATAGCGGCGCTCCAGTTCGGCCATGACGCCGCGCGCCTCCGCCGCCCCCGACCGCGCGGCGGCGATTTTGTCCGCCTCCGCGATATGGTCCACGGCGATGACCCGTTCCGCGCGGTCCACGACGCGTTCAACATCCCGCAACTTGAATGCCACATTGCTGGGCAACGGTTCCTGCGCCCATGCCCAGCCGGCAAGCAACATCAGCCCCACACTCACACCCAACCGATACGATTTCATTCGTACTCCTCTTTCCTGATATGTGTCGTTCGCCGTGACCGTTCCGATCATCATACGAGGGCCAACCGGAATCCACACCGCCCACAGCAGTGATGCCAAGGTAATGATTTTTTCCTGCCGTGAAAATCTTTAATTCTCCATCCGCGTTTTGGGAGAGGCGGTCTCCGTGCCGTCGTCTGGGCTATGGCTGATGTTTTTCTTGTAGCCGGCCTCGGTGGGGGCCGGGGCTGTTGGCTCGTGTGCTTTGCTTCTTCCGACGCTTGGGATGGAGGATTTTTTGCAGAATTTGGCGGCGCCAAAACCAACCGGCATCTTTTCCGCGCTGGCGCGTCGCGCCCGACCGCTTGCGGACACGAGTCCAGCTCGGGTCGTCCGCAACGCGCCATCATCGGAAAATCTATCGGTTATTTTGGCGCGACAGCCCCGCCAAAATCCGCAAGAAATCCTCCACATGCACGTGCTGCGCACAGCGAACAAGAGCGGGTTCGTGACTCCTCCTGCCGTGCGCGCGGGGCGCGGACTGTTGTGGGACAGGATTCCACACCGTGGAAAATCCCGCCAACGCGGGATAAGTATTTTTCCACACTCTTATGAGAAGGCATGTCAAGAGGTCCGTTTTGACGGACACCGCGTTGGCGAGTTCTTTGGGTCGCGCTCTTATTCGCACTCTTGTTGGAGCCGCTTTTGCTCCGGTGCTTGGT
>Ga0209719_1001724_pt1 | contig 25679 bp, 13 predicted proteins | sample AD_JPNAS2_MetaG_FD_184421 | JGI IMG/M metagenome (GOLD analysis project Ga0209719, IMG submission 184421) | Active sludge microbial communities of municipal wastewater-treating anaerobic digesters from Japan - AD_JPNAS2_MetaG (SPAdes) (version 2) | ecosystem: Engineered > Bioreactor > Anaerobic...
GAAGTACGGGTTTTTTATTATTTTTGCTACGCCTGTGAAGTTTCATTATTTATGTTTTTTGGTTTTATGCAAAAATAAGAAATTAACAGGCATTTTTATTTAAAAGTTTCGGATACTTGTGGAAAATTAATTATTTTTATTTTTTTTAAATTAATTAATTTGGTTTGTTGAAAAATTTTGTTAACATTTATATATGTGAAATACGTGCTTTAGTTGTATGGTTTTGTATTTTTATATAATTTCGACAGGTAAGTTGTTAATAAAACAACAGAATGAAAAATATTTTTTATACATTTGTATTTAAGAAAAATGAAAAAAAAATTAAAACTCATGCAACGTTTTTGATGTTTCAACTGTCTATAGGGTGAGTTTATTTTGTTAAATTTTAAAATTTTAAAATATGAAAACTACAAAAATTATTTTTTTATGTGCTTTCGTTTTTGGCTTTTTCTTTTGCAATGCACAGGAAGTAAACCAAAAATTGTTAGTTAAATTTGATGCAAACGAGCTCAAAGAAATGAAGAAAACTAATTTGGAAAATCTTAATTTCTTAGAGTATTACGTTAGCGATGCTCTGTATTTTGTACCAGTTCCAGACAAACCTGTCAATTATAAAGAATTGGTTAGAATTAATCCTAAGACAAAGGAAATATCTGAAAATCAGATTATTACAAAAGATGATTTAGATAATTTTAATCCTTTAGAGTATGATATAAGCTATGAGCCTGATAGATATACTTATTACTTAGCAGGTAATACAGGAATGCTTTTAGTTGTTCCTTCACAAAGAGATTTACAATTAGGCTCAGATAATAGAGTGAAAACTCTAAAATTGCAACAAACACAAATAGAAAAAATTAATAAAAAATAACATACTATGAAAAAGTTACTTAGTTTAATATTGAGTTTATTTGTCTTATCCTTATATGGATATGGACAATACAGTATGGTTGCCAACAATGGGCAAACCGTATCTGCTTGTTCTGGTAGTTTGAGTATAGGTTCTTATAATGTTGGTCAAACATACACCGTAACTATATGTTCTGATGATCCAGTAAATAAGTTCGTTACATATGCAGTAACTGGAGGATATAGCTTCCCCGCAGGAACACAAATGTGTTTTTATGATGGAACATCAGCGTCAGCACCATTAATTTTATGCTGGGACAATACAACCTCTAGTGGTCAGCTAGCAGTACAAGCTGGAGTAGGAAACGAAAGTGGTTGTTTAACTGTAGTGTTTACAGGTGGTGCTGCAGGAGCTAATGTGGGAACAAATGCTATTAGTTGTAGCTTCCAATGTCAACCACGTGAGGTTGTTATCACTTCTACAGATCCTCCATTAGTAGGCGGTACATATATTGATGTATGTTGGGATGAAGCAAATAATCAAACTTTTCCAGTTACTTTTAATGCACAAGGGACTTATCCAGCAACAGGTTATGATTGTACTGATGCTACAAATACTTTTACTTGGAACTTTAATGATGGTTCTCCTGTAGTTACTGGCGTGGGAATGTCAACTGTTACTCACACTTTCCCAACCCGTAGAGGATATACTGTAGTGGTAAGTATTAAAGACGCTCACGATTGTGTGAATACCAACTCTGAACAAAAAAGAGTGAGGGTTTCTTTGCCACCAATATGGAACAATTCAACAACAGTTTTAACAACTACTCCGCCAACTAACCCACCTGCAATTTGTATGGGCTCGCCTGTACATGTTTGTGCTTATTGGTCAAATCCACAATGGACTAGTGTTGTTCCTCTTGCAAGTGGAGATACAGTTTGTGTACCTGACAACCCACCGAATTGCTATCAGTCAATATTGCTTGAAAGTTCGTTTGAGCCGGGTCAAACACTTACTTCAATAAATGACATTATTTCTATAGATATGAATCTAGCCCATGACTATTTAGGTGATTTAACATTTTATATTATCTGTCCTGATGGTCGACAAGTTCAAATTGGAAATCAAGGTGGAGGTTCAACAAATTTAGGCGTTGTTGGTCCAAATAGAAACAGTTGTGAGGGACAACAAGGGTGGATGTATCATATTACACCAACAGCTACCCAAACAATGCAACAAGCAGGAAGTTCTATGGGTGGTTGGGGAAGTAGTAGTTTGCCTTCTGGTAATTATGCTTCTTATCAGCCTCTATCTGCTTTAATAGGTTGTCCTTTAAATGGACAGTGGCAATTAAGATTGTGCGATAATTGGAATCAAGATGCGGGAACAATATTTGGTTGGTCAATACAATTTGATCCTAGCTTATATCCAGCAGTTTGGGACTACACTCAAACATATACACCTACACTTTGGGATGGACTTTATGGTTCGGTTGTTAACGATCCAAACAATCAAAACTGTATGGACGGAACTTATATAACTACTGGTTCACCAGACCAAAACTCTTTACAACCTTTTACAATTACAATAACAGACAATTTTGGCTGTGCTCATGACACTTCATTATATGTTACTGTTTATTATCAATATGATCCAAACTGCTGTCAAATACCAAATGTTAATGCCGGTTCTGATGAGGCCATTTGTTCTTTAACTTATTCTTTATCAGCAGGACAATTTAATCATCCAGGTAATACCGGAAATTGGGAAATGATTTCAGGTCCTGGAACAGCAGCATTTTCTAATGCAACAAGTCCAAATACTAGTGTAACTGTAAATATATTTGGAACTTATGTGTTCAGATTCCACGAAAGATATAATGATAACCCTGGCTGTGCTAGTTATGATGACGTTACAATAACATTTAATCCTACCTATGATCCAACATTAAGTCCAGTTGAAAATAGATGCGTAAATACGTCTCCTTTTATGTTGGAAATGGTTGATTTTGGATCTTTAAGCGTTAATCTAAATCCTGAATTATTAGATACTACAACAGGACAATTTAATCCTGCAAAACCTGGTACTTATACTATAACTAATACAGTTCAAGACCCATGTACAGGAGGTCCGCTAACTAGTAGTGTTTCATTTACAGTTCATGATGCTCTTACTGTTCAAAATGTTATAGAAACTTGTAGTCCACTTGGTACTATTCCTAGAACCTTTACTGTAGAATTTGATGTTGTAGGATCACAAGGAAATTCATTCTCAGGTTATTATGTAAATGGTGCAACGCAAACCAATTCACATTACACAGCAACTTTAACATCTCCAAGTTCTTATAGTTATACAGTTTCTGATGCTCATAATTGTAGTACGTATCCTATAAATGGATTTAAAGATTGTGGTTGTCCTTTATTTGCAGGCACTATGAATTCTTTGCAAACTGTAGTGCTTTGCCAAGATGAATGTGCTGGAGAAGAAGTAATACACAATGGTGATCAAATAACAACTGATACAGAAACAAGTACACAGGGAGTTTTTGAATTTATGATACATGCTGGTGACAATGTGCCAATTGCTTATAGAGATAATACAGACTTTTGTTATCAAGCACCTTTGCAATTTAATACTATTTATTATATTTCTCCAATTTGTGGTTTGCCAACTGGTCCTGGAGGACATGCTAACATAACACCTCCAATTTGTCATTCTATAGGTCAAGGGACACCAGTAATGTGGTTGCAAAATCCTATGGCTCATGCGGGACAACCAAAAGATACTTGTGGATTAATTCTTCAACTAGGAGCTAATACACCAATAGGTGATATGTATGGTTACTGGACATCTGACTGTGATTTTATTACTATTGGTGGAACAAGCCATACAGATCCAAATGCAATAGTAATGGTTGCTGAATATAGCAACTGTACATTTACTTGGAATATAGCAAATGGAGAGTGTGTTGCTAGTGATGATGTCTTAATGAGATTTTTATCAACACCAGCACCTTATGCTGGACCTGATATTACTGTTTGTGGTAATAGCGCAGACATGCAAGGGGTAGCAAGTATGGGTGGAGACTTAATGTGGACTGGAAGTGGAACAATTTTTGACCCACAAACATCAGCAACCGCTGTGTCACATATTAATAATGTTTTTGGAACTTATCAATATACACTAATAGAAGATAATGGCTCTTGTACAGGTTCAGACAAAGTTTTAGTAACTTATATAAAAGAACCTTCGCCAATAACAACACCAAATGTTGATACAGTTTGTGGAATTACATATAATTTAGTTGTAACTACTGTTCCAAATGCTGTAGGACAATGGAGTTCTTATGAGTGGGATGAAGAAGCAGGCGATTGGGTAGTGCCAAATCCTGCTCCACTTATAGCAGACATTACATCTACAAATACTACAGTAACTATTGGAAACTATCCTGGTTTAACTCGTCATTTGAAGTTTGTTTGGACAGAACAAAATATTGTACAAGGTATATCTTGCTCAGGCTCAGCTTTTAAAGAGGTGGTTTTTGCAAAAACACCAATGGCTAGTGTTCCTATTGACCAAGCCGAAATTTGTGGAAATTGTATTGATTTACATGCTAGCACAATAGGAACAGAAGGTTATACCTGTTATTGGGTACCAAAAGCACATGGAGACTGGATAAACCCAGAAGGAGCTTACTCTGCTGATGCAACTTACTGTATCGAAGTTCCAGCAACTTTTGGAGATACAGCAAAAGTTCAGGTAGAATTTTACTGGATTGTTAAAAATGCTAGTTGTGTAGCTACTGATGTTATGTATGTAACTTTCTATCAACGTCCACAAGCACATGCCGGTTTAGATGATGCTGTTTGCGGACTTGAATATGATTTTCAAGCTTATTGGGACATAGCACCAAATTCAGGCTATACTCCTAACGGAGTTTGGTCAACAGTCCCACAAGCAGGAGGAGCGCCAGCAACTATAGAAGATTTATATGATCCTAATTCACATGTAACTGTAAGTGAATCAGGAATTTGGCAGTTTGTCTTTAGAGAAAATAATGCAGATTATAATGGTTGTTACTCTACCGATACTGTTCAAGTTGAGTTTGTTGAAGAACCTATTGTTTTTGCAGGCGACGATCAACATGTTTGCGGTAATTGTGTAACTCTAAACGCTACATATGGTGGATTTAGTGGTACCTGGTTGCCAAATGGTGCTACTTATGATGATTATGCAGATCCACATACTTATGCCTGTATATCTGTTTATGATACAGTAGTATTTACATGGCAAGAATCTAACACCGCTACTACAGAAGATTTAACATGTGCTTCTTCAGATTCAGTAAATATAATTTTCTGGCGAGTTCCAACAGCTAATATTTTAACAGATACAGCTGACTCTACGGTTTGTGGATTGACTTTCCATAATTTACGTTCTGAAGAAGAAGGAACAGGAATAACAGGTTATTGGTATTGTGACAGACCGGGAGTTAATTTTTACGATAAATTTGCTAACAGCACATGGGTAAAAGTTCCACACTACGGATATTATGATTTTTATTGGATAGAACAAACCGGACCAAATTTAACTACAGGTTTTTGTAATGATACAGCGGGTCCTTTACGCATTCATTTTATTGAGAGACCAGTAGCAAATGCTGGTGGCGATACACTTTTCTGTGGTTTATCAGGAAATTTAAATGCTATTCCAAGTGTTGGTACAGGAACTTGGTCAAAACCAACAGAAGCCAATATTAGTTTTGAAGACAAAAATGATCCAAATACTTTAGTTACAGCCGCATTTAATAATACATCTTTGGTCCCATATTATGAATTAATATGGACAGAAGATAATACCAATGGCTGTACAAATAGAGATACTATTCGTGTAACTTTTGCTCGCATACCAAAATCTACTATAACCATCATTCCTCCAAAATGTTTTGGTGAGCCGGCAACTATTTCAGCAGTTGAAGACAGTTTAATGCAATATACTTGGAATTTCCATTCTGGCATTGTTGATTCTTCAAGATTGAATCTTGCTCATGGTGCAAAATATTTGAATTATGTTCATTGGACAGGCAAAGATACTTTACATAGAGTTAGTTTAATTGCCACAAGCTCTTTAGGATGTCAAAGTCCAATTACAGTAGATACCGTTTATGAGCCACCAATTCCAGATTTTGATCATATCATAATCAATGATACATGCTTATTAGGTAAAGGAGGAATCATCTTTGAAGATACGCTTGGTTCTAATGTATTTGTTTGGTTAGATTCAGTTTATGGACCTAATCCAGGAGATGCAGTTACCGAAGTTTATAATCTTCCAGAGGGTGATTATCCAATAGCTGCTACTTATTTATCTCGCAATATTGAGCATTACGAATATTATGAGACCACTTTTGGCACAACAAGTTGTTATGATACAATAATTTATCGAGTTGAGCCTATTGGTATGATAGAAGCTATAATAGATTTATCTTCGGATATGATTTTTGAGGAATTAGTAGCACCAAATGCTAAAGCAATCTTTATCAATCGTTCAAATTATGATGATATTAGGCGAAGATGTGAATGGCATTTTGATGATGGCACTCCACCTCAAAAAACATGTGATTCTATAGTTGAACACATTTATGAAAAGAGTGGTTGTTACGAGCCGTTTTTAATAGTAATGAACAGAGATCTTCCAGAATGTCGAGATACAGCTAGGTTTGCAGAATGTATTCCTGTTGATGATCACAGCGAAATAGAAGTTCCAAATATTTTCTCTCCCAATGGCGATGGAGTTAACGATTTCTTCCAAGTAAAAGCCCAAACATTGAAAGAATTTCATGGTGTAATAACCAATCGTTGGGGACGTAAAGTATTTGAGTGGACAGACTGGGAGACTTATGAAGCAGGCTGGGACGGCAATATAAATGGAGGCTCAAAAGCTGCTCCAGGTGTGTATTATTATTCTATTAAAGCTACCGATTTTACTGGAAATATCTACGAAAAACAAGGAATTTTGCATTTAATGCGAGAATAATTAAAAATCCATGCAACGTTTTGCACTTGAGAACTGTCTATATAGAAGAAAATAATTAATGGACGATAATGAAAAACTTATAAGGCAATGTCAAAAACGATCAAAAAAAGCTTTTGATGAACTTTATAAAATGTATTCGCCAATTATTTTTGGAATTTGTTTGAGATACACTAGAAACAAAACAGAGGCAGAAGATTTGTTGCAAAATTGTTTCTTAAAAATCTTAAACAAAATAGATGATTATGAGTTTAAAGGTTCTTTTGAAGGTTGGATTAAAAGGCTTACAATAAATGCTGCAATTAATTTCTTTCATGAAAAAAGAAGAAGCTTAGTTGAACCTGTTGATAGTTTAGAGCCACACAGTAATCATTTTGATTATGATGTGCTAAGTCAAATGAGTGCGAAAGAAATTATGGAAATTGTAAACGAATTGCCAATAGGTTATAAAACTATATTTAACTTATTTGTAATTGAAGGATATAAGCACACGGAAATTGCAGAAATGTTGCAAATTTCAGAAGCAACAAGTCGATCGCAGCTAAAAAGAGCCAGAGAAGTCTTACAAGAACTTATTAAAAAAAGATTGAATGGAGAAATTTGATGAAATATTGAAAAGTAAATTAGAAAACTTTCAGGAGACTCCCTCCGAAGAGGTGTTTTTGAAAATCAGGGCTCAATATCCAAAGCCAAAAGGATTTTTGAAAACATATAAATATCATATTGTTGCAGGTTTAGCTATAATAGCACTAAGCCTTGCAACAATATACTATGTAAATAAAAATAATAAAACTAATTTAACTGAAATTCAAAATCAAACTACAGATGTTATTGAAGAAAATGAACAAGTAACTGATAATCAAAATAATATTAACTCAGAAACTCCTATTTTAAACAATTCACAAAATAATCAAACACCAGTAATCGATAATAATTATGTAATAAACAATCAAGATGATTTAATAAGTAATAAGAATGATTTAAACAAAAATATTGATGTTATAAATGAAAAAACAATAAGTCAAAAAGTATTTAAAACTAATGATACTGTAATTTGTGGAAAATCAATAGAAATTGCTTTTGATGCAAAAACAAACTTATTACAACTACCAAAAGATCTCACAATAAATAAATCTGATTTAGGAATAAATATAAGTTCGCGTAATTTTGGTAAATATACCATATATTATAATGATGTATCAAGCAATGTATTTAGAGATAGTATTACTATAAATTTCAAAAATAATAATTTTGCAAAAGTTGATTTTTCTAAAGAGAATATTTGTCCTAACGAAGATTTAGTAATAAGCATTAATAATTCTAATTCTAAACCTGTTTGGGATAATACTAATTTTAAAATTTTGAAAAAATCAAGTTCAACTTATATTGTTCCAAATCTAAAAGAAGGGGAAAACTTAATTTCATTCAAATTAGAAGAAAATGGTTGTACTCAGCAAATATCTAAAACAATAAATGTGTTGAAATTACCAAAATATACAGTACAAACCGAATCAGAAATTTGCTCTGGAGCTAATGGAAGGTTATTAATATTAAGTGATGACAAAAAGATCAATTCATTCACATTAAACAATGAAATTACAAACTCTACAGGTCAGTTCAAAAATCTTAATGCTGGAATTTATTTTGTTAAAATAGTTTTTGCTAATTCTTGTCATATTGCAGATACAGTATTTATTCCTGACAGTTTAAATATAAGTCCATATTTTATTTCGGATAGAGATTTAATTAATAAAAATAAATATCAGTTTATTAATCATACTAAAATTGATGATACAGGTTTTGAAAGAAATCAATATATAAGTTTTATGTGGAAAATTGATAATGAAGAAAAATCAGAACTAGATAATTTTAGTTACGAATTTGTAAAGAGTGGTACACATAAAATTGAATTAATTGCTAGCTTAAACGAAACTTGTCAAAAATCTTATTCCGAAACTATAGAAATATCTGAAAACAATTTAAGAATACCAAATATTTTCACTCCTAATGGAGATGGTATAAATGATGAGTTTATAGTTAGCTATGACGGTGAATTAGTTAAGTTTAAAATAGATATTTCTAATAAAAATGGTGAAGTAATTTTCCAAAGTACAGACATAAATAATTCTTGGGATGGAAAAATTAATGGAAATGACCATGCAACTGACGGTGTTTATTATTACAATATAATCGGTGAGGATAATTTGGGAAATAAAATTGAAAGGCGAGGAGCTTTGCAATTAGCAAGGCATTAGGAGTTTTATTTCATAGTTGTGTAAAAAAAAGAGAGGTTGCTCCACCTCTCTTTTTCTTTTTATATTATTCTTCGTCGTCTTCTGCTTCGTATTCTTTAAGCAATTGTTCTTGAACATCTGGTGGTACTTGTTGGTATTCGTGGAACGACATTTCATACATTGCACGACCTCCAGTGTTTGATCTAAGAGCGGTAGAATAAGTTCCCATTTCTGCGTAAGGTACTCTTGCCATAATTTTTTCAAAGCCTTTTTCGCTACTCATTCCCATTACAACAGCACGACGACCTTGCAAGTCACTCATCACATCACCCATTCTATCACCAGGAACTAAGACTTCTAAATTGTAAATAGGTTCCATAATTTTTGGTCCAGCTTTTTTAAACGCATTGCTAAACGCATTACGTCCTGCTAATTTGAATGAAATCTCGTTAGAGTCAACAGGGTGCATTTTACCATCAACAACACAAACTCTAATATCACGAGCATATGAACCTGTTAGTGGTCCTTCTTCCATTTTTTCCATTATTCCTTTTAAGATGGCAGGTAAAAATCTCGCATCAATAGAACCACCCACAATGCAGTTGTAATATATTAATTTTCCACCCCATTCTAAGTCGTATTCATCTTTTGCTCTTACAGAAATTTTATATTCTTTTCCATCAATTTTATACATTACAGGATCAGGCATTCCTTCTGTGTAAGGCTCAATAATCATGTGAACTTCGCCAAATTGTCCAGCTCCACCCGATTGTTTTTTATGTCGATAGTCAGCAAAAGCAATTTTTGTAATAGTTTCTCTGTATTCAATTTTTGGCTTAGAAAATTCAGTTGGAATTTTAAACTGGTTATCTAAATGCCATTTCAAAATATTTAAGTGATATTCGCCTTGTCCTTGAACTATTAGTTGTTTCAATTCTTTTGAATATTCAACTAATATTGTTTGATCATCATCTTTTAATTTATTTAATGCTTCACCAAGTTTTTCGTCATCTCCTTCATTTGTTGCTTTAATAGCAACTCTATATTTTGGATTGGGCCATTTAATAGCTGGCATTTCCCAATCTTCACCTGGAGCTACTAAAGTTGCTCCTGTTTTTGTTCCTTTAAGTTTTACTGTAGCACCAATATCACCAGCAAACATTTTGTCAACTTTTACTCTGTTTTTTCCTGCATTCACAAACAAAGTTGAAAGTCTTTCTTTAGTATTGGTTTTTGGGTTATACATGTCAATACTTTCGGTAAGTGTTCCGCTAAGAACTTTAAAATAACATACTTCACCAATATGTTCTTCTATTGAAGTTTTGAATACAAATAAAGATGGTTTTCCGTTTGGATCGCATTTAATTTCTGTTCCTTCTTTATTTACATGAGCAGGTAATTTGTTAGGAGCAGGACATACGTTAGCGATAAACTCCATTAAACGTTTTACGCCTAAGTCGTTTCTAGCATTTATGCAAAATACTGGGAAAATTCCACGTTGAGGAAGACCAGCAGCTATTCCACGCATCATTTCTTCTTCTGTTAATGTGTCATTTTCAAAAAACAATTCCATTAAAGACTCATCAGCTTCAGCAGCTTTTTCTATTAATTGGGTTTTAACTTCTTCAGCATGGTCGGCATGTTCTGCAGGAATTTCGCTAATTACAATTTCTGTACCTTTTATAGTGTACATTTTGTTTGTAACAACATCAATTATTGAATTGAAACCTACACCGGCATTTACAGGAAATTGAACTAAAACTGCATTACCACCAAATGTTTCATGAATTGATTCAAAAACTTTTTCAAAATTTGTTTTTTCATGATCAAGGTGGTTCATTACTATAACCATTGGCTTTTCTGCCTTTTCGATATAGCGACCATGGATTTCTGTTCCAACTTCTATGCCATTTGCAGTATTTATAAGCATTACAGCAATGTCAGCAGGAAACAAAGAAGATACTAAACCTCCAATAAAGTCGTCCATACCAGGGTTATCTAAAATGTTAATCTTTGTATTATTTATTTCTGTGTACATTACTGTAGAATACAAAGAATTGCCATTTTCTTGCTCAATTAAACGATAATCTGAAACAGTATTCTTGCTCGCTATGTCACCTTTACGGTTAATAACGCCACCAATTTGCAACATAGATTCTGCTAAAATCGTTTTTCCAGAACCAGAGTTGCCAACCAAGGCAATATTTCTAATCTGTTCGGTTTGATAATTTTTCATGTTATTACTTAAATATTAAATTTATATAATTTTTACTTTTTTATTTGGCTGACAAAAATAATAAAAATAATATACTTACAAAGTATAACAGGACATTAATTTATAAAAAAAAATAAATTTATACTTAAAATAAAGTTTGAAACTTAATATTGTTAATTAAATTTGCAACCTAATTTTAAATAATGAGGAAAAAGTTTATAATAAATTTAGCTTTCCTTCTTTTATTAAATCTTTTAATAAAACCATTTTGGATTTTTGGAGTCGAACGCTCGGTGCAAAATATTGTTGGCTCTGAAGAATTTGGATTTTATTTTTCGTTATTTAATTTTTCACTTTTGTTAAATATTATTCTTGACTTAGGAATTACAAACTTTAACAATAGAAATATTTCGCAAAATCCACAACTTTTACGCAAACATGTCTCAAATATAGTTTCACTAAAATTAATATTAGCTTTAGTTTATGCTGTGCTAACTATTGGGGCTGCTCTAATTATAGGTTACGACTCACGACAATTAGGAATATTATCAATATTAATTTTAAATCAATTTTTATCCTCATTAGTTTTATATTTGAGATCTAATATTAGCGGACTGCAATTATTTAAAACCGACAGTTTGGTTTCAGTGCTCGATAGGTTTATAATGATAGTTGTCTGTAGTATTATTATTTGGGGAAATGTTACCGACAAACCTATGAAAATAGAATGGTTTGTGTTAACTCAAACATTTGCTTATTTAACAACTGCTATAGTTGCATTTGCTATTGTTGTTTATAAAGCAAAATTCTTTAAATTAAATTTTGATTTTAGATTTTTTAGAGTTTTTTTGCGACAAAGCTATCCATATGCCTTATTAATTTTATTGATGGCTTTTTACAATAGAATAGATTCGGTAATGTTGGAAAGACTTTTGCCAGATGGTAAGCATCAAGCAGGAATTTATGCTCAAGCCTATAGAATATTAGAAGCAACATCAATGTTGCCATATCTGTTTTCTATACTGCTTTTGCCAATGTTCTCGAAAATGCTAAAGAAAAAAGAAAATATTACCGAATTAGCAAAATTGTCTTTCTCAATGATTTTAGTTCCTGCTATATTTTTAGTTAGTGTTTGTTATTTTTTTAGCGAACAAATAATGGATTTAATGTATTGGCAACACGTTGATGTTAGCTCGCAAACTTTAAGTTTTTTAATGATAGGTTTTATAGGAATAAGTACTACTTATATTTTTGGGACATTGCTAACTGCAAACGGTAGTATGAAACAATTAAATACAATGGCTTTTGTTGGAATGCTTTTAAATATAGCTCTTAATTTAATTCTTATTCCACGTTTGCAAGTAATAGGCTCTGCTATAGCTGGAATGATAACACAATTGTTTACAGGGTTTTCTCAACTTATTTTAGCAAAATACGTGTTCAAATTTAAAATCAATTACAAATTAATCTTATCTATATTAGTTTTTGTTGCGATTGTATTAGTTTCAACAATGCTGTTGAGTAACTTGGATATGAACTGGATAAAAATAGTAGTAATTGTGGGATTAATTTCTTTAGCTGCATCGTTTGCAACTAGACTGTTTAAAGTAAAAGATATTTACAAATTATTAAAGGAAAGAGAATAAACTTATCTATATTTTAAATTAAATATAAATTTAACACAACTTATTCTTGAAAAAAACTAAATCATAAAAAAAATATCTATCTTTGCATTTAGCTAAAGTAAATCAAACTGTAAAATGGCAAAAAATAATATAGAATTATCAATTGTCCTTCCTGTTTATAATGAGGAAAATAATATTGATTTACTTTTTACTCGCATAATTTCGAGTGTTGAGCAATTAAAATGTAATTATGAAATTATTTTTGTAAACGATGGAAGCTTTGACAATTCTTTAGAAATAATAATAAATTTATCTAAAAATAATCCTAATGTAAAATACATTGATTTTAGCAGAAATTTCGGGCATCAAATTGCAATTTATGCTGGAATGGAAAAATCAAAAGGGAATTATGTAGTTATAATGGATTCGGATTTACAAGACCCCCCCGAAGAAATAATAAATCTTTATAACACAGTAAAACAAGGATTTGATGTAGTTCATGCAAAACGCAAAATAAGAAAAGGAGAAACTATATTTAAAAAATTAACAGCTAAAATTTATTATCGATTATTGAGAAAAATTACTAAATGCAACATACCTGTTGATGTGGGAGATTTTAGAATAATTTCTAAAAAAGTAGTTAATATTTTAAAACAAATGCCAGAGCAAGAAAAATATTTGCGTGGACAAATTGCTTGGGTAGGATTTAAGCAAACTTTTGTAGAATATGATAGAGACCAAAGAGCAGAAGGAAAAACTAAATTTTCAATAGCAAAAATGACAAAGTTTGCTATTGATGGAATAACATCTTTCTCTAACTTCCCTTTGAGATTTGCAACTTATCTAGGTTTTTTTGTTAGCATAATTTCTTTTGTACTAATACTTTGGGCTCTGTATCAACGATTTATAGCCAAAGAATATGTGCAGGGGTGGACATCAATAATTTTAAGTGTTTTATTTATGGGAGGAATTATGCTAATAACAATAGGAATTATTGGCGAATACATTAGTAGAATGGGTAGTAATATTAGAAAACGCCCTTTGTACATCATTAATGAAACAAATTTAGATGATGAGGAAGAAGATAAAGAAGAAACAAATTAAAATATTATTATTTATTTTATTATTTGTCGCTATACCTTTTGTAATATACATTCTGGGTAATATATTTGAGAATAGATTTAAAAATAAAGAAACTATTATTACTGGTGGTTTTAAACCTATAAGTTTTTTCTTGAGTTTTGAAAATAACGAATACTTAAACGAAACTCACAATATAACTAACCTAAAATTTTTATCTGGGCGTAAATCTGTATTTATTGACCAAAACGGTGGGCAAAGTCCTATTATCACAATTCCTATACCCGATTACGCAAACATAAAATATAACAATATCAACTGTAATTTTTGGCTTTTGTCAGATACAAGTTTTATAAATTCTTTGTTTGTGTTTGCAATTGTAGATACCAACAATATTGTACTTGAGCGACAAGAGAGAGCAATAGAAGCTAAAAACTTAAATTCAATAAATTGGTATAACTTTAACGAAAACTTCAATATTCCAACTCAATACTTAAACTCGCGGCACTTTTTGCAAATGTTTATCTACAATACGTCAGAGCAAAGTTCGAATTTATATTTTGATGATTTGGAAATTGTGTTTGAAAAAGAAAATGAAATTCATAAGACTAAAGCACTTATTGTTGATTTTGAAGATGATAAATTTAAAAAAATTAGTTCAAAATACTATTTCTCAGGTAATTTTAGTAGTTATGCAAGTGGTATAAACGATTATTCAGAACCAATTACATTAGATTTTGAAGATATTAACTACAAAAATTTAAAAAAAATATTACTTAACTTAAATTATTTGAGCGAATCAGAAGATTTAGATGCGGTTTTTATTGTTTCAATCTGCGACACAAGCAATACAGAGATTTTTTGTAGTGAATTAGAACTTCCTAAAAACAAAGATTTTAAAATTGGAAACTGGGAAAATATTACTACAGAGATTGTTACACCAAAAAGTATTATTGATAAAGGAAGTTATTTTAAATTTTACTTGTGGAATAAAAACTCTAATACTGTATTTGTTGATGATATATATATGATATTTAAAGAGTTTTCGATTGAGTATGGAAATAAACCTACTGCTCACAATTTTGTTTTAAACCCAAATTTTCAAATCAAAAAAAATCAAGCACCATACAACTTTTATTATTTAAATCGTGAAAAGCAATTTGCAAACAAGGGAGCAGAACTAAGTAAATTCTTTACTGATTTTGATAAAATTTTAATTGGCAATTATAGAAACGACACAAATTTAAACCAAATTTTAGCTATAAATGCTAACGATATTGTGTTTTATGATTTTAAAAATCAAACAAAAATTAAACATAATTTACAAAATTTGAATAGTTTGCAATTTTTTACAGACGGACAAAACATATTTTTACATCAAACCAAAACAAAGAATATAGGTTTATATAAAATTAATTTTTCAACAAATAGTTTGGATTTGGAAACTGAAATGGTTTATAATTTCGAAAATAAAATTTCTGAAATATTTACAATTAATGATAGTATAATTTCAATATTTGACAATTTAGGAAATGTATATGATTATTTGAAAAAAGATGGAAAATATTCTTTGATAAAAACATCAAAATTAATTTCATGTTCTGAAGATAATTTAAAACTATTAAAATCAAATTTTTACAGTAAAGAAACAGAAGAAGTTTTAATTATTTTTCAAGAAAAAGGGAAAGTTAAATATGAATTTTTTAATTATTGTATCAATAAAAAAGAGTGGCAACATTCAATCAATTGTTCTAATAAGTCAACACAATATTTTGATAAATTAGATTTTCAGTCTGAATATTTTTTAATAGACTACAATGGAGATGGTATTTTTGAACTATTGAAATTTGACAGAACAAATAAATTTAACTTGAAATTACTAGATTTTGATTTTAGAAGCTACAAAATACTTTATGAAATTGATTTTAAAGGATTTGAAAACAGTCAAAATCCAAAATATTACGAAAAAGTGAAAATTTTAACAGGCAATTTTACTAATGATCAAAGTTATGAAGTGATGATTTTTCAGGACAATGTAAATAAAGTAGATTGGTTAAACCAAAAAACAGAAATATATTCATTCGGCAAATAAAATGAAAATTTATAAAACTCTTATATTATCTTTAATTACGCTATTGCTAGTTTCTTGTGGTGGAGAAAAGAAAAAAACTTATGATTATAGCGTTTCTGAAATTAATTTTTTAGCTAATTACGATTCTAAAGAATTAGATCTTGATTATGAGAATGCGTTAGGGGGTTTTACAATTCCAACAAAAAACCAAACAGAAAGTGGATATTTTAATTTTAATTTTAAACTTACAAATAACTCAAGCCACGAAAAAGAATACTTTTATAAAATCTATTATCAAAATGAGTCGTATAAAATTCAGGAATATGATGCTAAAAATAAAACCCAACAAGCTCAATATGTCGAAGAAAATTTTTATGGCTCTTGGGAAGACACAAACATCGGATTTAAAAGCTTAGGAAAAATTCGTCCTGCAGATCATCTTAGTCTTACCGATTCTTTTCGTATAGTAGGTAATCCTAGAAATGAAGAAAAATATTTTTTCTATGGCGAAAATGACAGATGGAAACGTAATCCACGAGTAGGAGAATATAGTTTTATGTTAGTAATTGTTGATGAGGAGAATATTATGCAAATCCCTGAATACATAAAACATATAAATTTGTTAAAAGACAGTACAAATTTTGTGTCGCCATATTATTACTTTCTTTATGGAGAAGGAAAAGACATAAAAAACTGCTTTGTAAGTTTAGAGGAAAATGCCTTGAAAGTTGTTGCTAAACCCAATTTAGGAGGAGGAATTTATGTAAATCATTACATGTTTGATGAAACTAAAGAAGATTTAGGCAAATACCAATCTTGTAATTGCAACAATAATTCAATGAAAGAAAAAGCACATTTCGAACAGTTTTTACATTATATAGACGAATCTTCTAGACTGCATAATGTGCCAGTAATTAAAGATGTTTTAAGTGAAAATTTTACAAATGAAGAATACAATTGGCTTTCTGCTTTTTATGAAATTGAAGATAGAATTACTGTGCTTCCTCAACTAGCGCAATATCCTTGCGAAACTGTTAAGAGTGATTCTATTAGTAATAAAATTATAATACGTAATCCTGCCTCGACATATGGTAATTGGCAAAAACAAAATGTAGGCATAATTGCTCGACATGGATTTGTGTATGGAAAATATACCGTAAAAGCTAAACTTACAAGTTTGTTAAATAAAGATAATGTTTGGAACGGTATTACTAATGCAATATGGTTAATAAATCAAAAAGGTCGAGGCAATGAAACAGGTTGGAATTTAAGACGTTCTTGCAACAAAAATGGATATATGAAAACTTATTGGGGAGGAAGAAATGACGAAAGAGTTGAAAAAGTTGATTATTCCGAAATAGATTTTGAAATTTTAAAAACAATATCATATTGTTCCAAAAAGAAAAAAACTCCCACAAAATCATATTTTAAAACTTTCCCAGATAAAATAAGTTCGTGGAATACAGAAATGCCCGAAGATATTAAAAAAGATGAAGGAAAAATAGCTGTTTCTTGTACAAATTGGGATATGGCTTGCTGGGAACCAAAAAACTTTTCAACAGGTTGCCACAAAATAAAATATAATAAAAAAACATTTAATGTTCATAGATGGGATAAGTCATACAGAGCTGTAACATCAAAATATATGGTTCCAAATGACGATGTCTTTGGAGGTGATTATTATTATTTTCAAATTGATTGGCAACCAGACAAAATTATATGGAGAATAGGACCAGAAAAAGATAAACTTTACGAAGTTGGATATGTTGATAACACAATTACTATGGTTCCAAATAATCAAATGACACTAATCATTACTCAAGAGTTTCATAACACAAATTGGTGGCCCGGCTCGCCTTATGAGCAAGAAAATATTCCATTCCCAGCAAAAGATTATGTTGGAGAAATTTATGAAATTACAATTGAATAAATTGAAAAATTGAGATTAAAAATTTTTTATACGAATTTTTAAAAAAATATCAATTAAAACAACTATTTTTGTTTTTTTTCGTCATTAGATATGAAAATGTTTAAATATTTAATATCTTTACAAACTAAATAAAATTTTTAAAATAAAATGGGAGAGATAAAAATGAGAAGTATTTTTATTTTTTTACTTATGCTTGTTGCAAATGTAGCTGTCTCTCAAGTAGTTTCAGATACAGTGGTTAAAAACTTAGGTAAAGTTAATTCCGACTTTGTTTATGATGAAGACAATTTGGTCTTAATACCAAATACTAATATCAAATTGCAAGCACCCGAATATTTTTTAGTAAGTGAAAATATTCCAGGACTTGTACATCCAGGCTCGTCAACCACAGTGCAGGTGCAAGAAATTACTGGTACATCTTATGTTATGATAAGTCAAGCTATGACAAGTGAGCATTTCGCAAGTCAAGGAGTAAGACTTATATCTGCAAATGAGGTTACAATGCAAGATGGTAAAGGCGGTATTTTGTATCTTGTTGAATTTGAAGCAAGCGGTATAATTTATGAAAGACTAATGCTTTTTGCAGGAGATTATAACAATACAATTTGGATAAATGCAAATTATCCAAAATCTGCAAAATATTTACTTCAAGATATTTTAACTCAAAGTTTATTAACAGCTCAATATATTAAACAATAGTTATTATGGTAAGAAAATTTTTAATCGTATTAGCAATATTTATATTTTGTGGATTTGGGTTAACAAAAGCCCAAAATATACTTATCCACGAAATTCCATATAGTACTCATCACCAAGATATGTGGGGCGTTGGCGAAGCTTTTAGTTTAGATTTTGATTATGACTTGTTTAATATAGCTGTGCAAGATGGTTTTAGTGTTGGAGAAATTACTACAATATTCGGACAGCAATTTGGTATAATTGTTGACATGGGATTTTATATATTTTTACGTTCAACTTTTAGTATTCATGGATTTACTTTAGGTTCGGTTGATGTTGATTATCCCGTTAGAATTACTTGGGATTTCCCTGATGACTATACTTTTGATCATGGCGAAACTATAACTATAAATTCTTCTTATGAAGTGTTAGACGGTTGGGCTTTAGATACTCATTTCCCAACAGCAGGGATAATAGCACTAGATCTAGAATATGGATTTGGCTTGCATCTTGATATTATTGTTTGTTTGTTTGATTGCGAAACCATTCCTATTCTCCCACCAATAAATATTCCTGTAGTACCATATTCTACAGATCCATTACCACATGACTCTATAGCAATTTTTTATTTAAATGGGCAAACTGGCGAAGTTGCATACCCTTGTTTAGACCCAGTTACAGACCTTCCTAGCATTTGCAATGATGATCTTTTACCCATTGTTATTCCAGATTGGTTTGGAATTGGATTAACTGGTGAAATTGATATACCTTATGTAGAAACAGAAGATTGGCTAGATCCTAATACTCAATGCCTGCATGCTCATGGAAGTGATGAATGGTTGTGGTTCAATCTAAATATTCTAGAATTTCTTTCATTTATTGCAGGATTCATACCTCCTCCAAATGGACCAGCAATTCAACAAGCTATTGATATTATAGGTGGACAAACCATAGAATATGAAATAATGGCAGGAGTTACGGCTACTATTGAATATTTTATTTTACACTTAGATTTACATATGTCGAGTCATATGACACAAGACTTTGCGTTTTGTCCAACAATATTAGCAACTCTTAGATTTCCAATCGATTTACCATATAGTGAAACAGACCCTGCAAATGGAAATGCTGTCGTGGCTGAAGGTGTAAATGATACTATTACTATGATAGTAAATAATGATTTACATATTACTTATCCATGTTATGAGTGGGATTCTATGGAAGTTTATGATATCACTTACGACATTATTAGCACTTTTACAAACCATACTTGGGACTCAATAGCTTTTGATTTTATCTTAGAGGCAATATTCTTTCAAATAACAATACCTACAGATATTTTACCTGTAGCAGAAATGCCAGAGTTTTACTTACCTCAAATACAAGCAAACAATTCAGACTTAGGAAATTATCAATATATAAATGCTTATGCACCAGCAATAACTGCACCAGCAGTTTCTGTTAGTGGTGTTTTTGATGAAAGTGCAGAAGTAAAAGGTATTCGCTCGCAGGCTAAAGATTTAACTTTCTGTTTTCCAACAAATTGTGAACCTTTAATCTCTGAAACTTTCCCTTTGGGCTATATCCCTTTAACTTGGTTTGACGAAACTTGGCTTTTAGAAGGATTTATACAAGATACTGTTTTCCCCGGCACATGGCTTTATCCTTTGCCTGAACTAGATATTGAAGTTACTGGACACGATGTTATTTGCTATGGCGATTCTACTGGAGTAATTACTGTAGAAGCTATAAATAGTTCAGGACCTTTTACTTTTGAATATTCATGGGGAACTGTAAATACACATTTAAGTCCTATTGATGAAATAAATGTACCAGCAGGGTATTATTATATAACTCTAACAGATGTTTATGGCTGTCAAGTTGAAGGCGAAATGAATATAGCTGATGAAAATCCACCTATCTTGTCAAGTTTATACGCCGATGATGTTTTATGTCATGGAGAAGCTACAGGGGCTTTGTATTCTCATGTTTCAGGAGGAGTACCACCATATACATGGCATTGGGAACCTAGCGGAAGAACAGAACAAAATCCAGTTGGTGTTTTTGCAGGATGGCATTATGTAACAATAACCGATGCAGTAGGTTGCGAACACTACGACTCTGTGTTTGTTGACGAGCCAGATGCTCCTCTAACTATGACTTATACTAGTGGAAACGTTTCTTGTTATGGATACTTTGATGGATATATTGATGTAACTCCAGACGGTGGAACACCACCATATTATTATCAATGGTCAAATGGTCAAATGACACAAGATTTGTATAATATTCCTGCAGGACAATACATTACTACAATAACAGACTCTCATGGATGTACAATTACTGAAACTTTTGAGATTACACAACCAGAGCCATTAGAATTATTTCTATATACTCAAGATGTGTTATGTTATGGAGAAAATACAGGAAGTATTGACTTGGTTGTTACTGGAGGAACACCACCATATAGTTATACTTGGAGTAATAGTTCAACTAGTCAAGATTTATTAGACTTGTTCTATGGAATTTATGTCGTTACTGTAGTAGATGCAAATAATTGTACAGAATATGCTCTGGCTCAAATACAGCAACCTGCATTGCCACTGCATGGAAATATTACACCAACTCATGTAAGATGCTTTGGCGAAGGAAATGGAGTTGCCGATCTAAACGTATTTGGTGGAACACCACCATATTATTTCTCTTGGAGTACCGGAGAAATTAGCGAAGATATATACGATCTGATTCCAGGAATTTATTCTGTTACAATAAATGATGAGCACAATTGCGAAACTGCTGATACTGTACAAATTTTGCAACCTGAAGCACCAATGGCTGGCACAATTTCAGGAAATGATATAACTTGTCATGGAGGAAGTGATGGTAATATTTACATTACAGCACAAGGCGGTCGTCCACCATATCATTTTGAATGGTCAAATGGAAGTTGGGAACAAAATCTAATAAATGTTCCTGCAGGAAACTACACAGTTACTGTTACAGACCAAAGCCATTGTCATTACGAAATGAGTATAGAACTTCATCAACCAGAACAATTTTATGCTCAAATAATGGACGATGTAACAATTTGTTATGGGCAGTCAACTGAAATTGGAATAGGAATAATTGAAGGCGGAACACCACCTTATACAATAGTTTGGAGTAACGGAGACCAAGGAACAAGTACTACAGTAAGTCCAACAGAAACAACAACATATACTGCTCATATTGTTGACGCAATATTCTGTGAAAGTCAAACTGTGGAAATTACAGTTAATGTACATGAACCATTAAGTTTAGAAGTGAGAGCAAGTGCAGATATTGTTTGTCCTGGAGATACTGTAAACTTCGAGGTTAATATAGGTGGAGGCGGAATCAATACAGATCAAGTTTGGATAGCTGATAGTTTATGGAATTTACCAGTTAGCATGGCGATATCCCAAGATACAACAATTATTTTCCATGTTTGGGATGCATGCAAATTTAACCACCTAACTAGATCCATATCAATATCAACTTATCCTTTACCATTGATGAACATAGCAGCTGAACCTACAAATGGATGTTCGCCACTTGAAGTTCAATTCTATGAAAATAGTCCACATATTGGGCAAAGATATGTATGGAATTTTGATGACGGAGATTTTGAAAACTTATCTTTTGATAAATATCCAAAACATACTTTCTATAATGCAAGAACATTTAATGTAGGCTTAGAAATTACATCTGTAGATGGTTGTAAACGCGATTCTACAATAGGTATAGTTGTTTTCCCAAATCCAGAAGTAGAGTTTAGAGCTCATACAAACAATGTTACCATGGCTAGTCCATTGATATATTTCACAAACTATACTCATGGTGGCTTCTGGCACAATTGGAGTTTCGGAGACGGAACATTTAGTGACGAAACAAATCCTTCTCACTCTTATTCTATGCCTGGTACATTCCATGTTACTTTAGTGTCAGAATCACTATATGGTTGCGTTGATTCGGCAGGTGTTGATATATATGTTTCAAACGAGTTGGCTGTTTATGCTCCTACTGCGTTTACACCAAACTATGATGACCTGAACGAAACATTTAAAGTGATTGTCAACGGAATAGATGAAGACTCTTACATTTTAATAATATATAACCGTTGGGGTGAAGTAGTGCACCAGTCTGAAGGCTACGAAAAAGAATGGAATGGTAGATATGGAGATATGGAGTGCCCACCAGGATTGTATGCATGGGTTGTGAAATTCGTTGATAGGTATGGTAATGAACATACATATACAGGTAATGTTACACTGATTAGGTAAAATTAAAATAATGTATAAATAAAAACGCTAAAATTCAAGTTTTAGCGTTTTTATTTTATAGATGTAATTGCATAAGTATTTTTTATAATTTTGTTGGTTAAAGGGATAATAAATAATTATTTTGAAGAAAATTATAATAGTTTTTTATTGTTTAATAGTATGTGTTTGCAATGTTTTTGCAAAAAATTATATCGATTATAATATTAAAATTTTAAAAGCACAAACTTACTTATTAGACACAAAATTTGATTCTGCATTAGTAGTTTATAAAGACGCATTTAACACTGTAGATAAACCTTTTCCTAAAGATATAGATAATGCCACTTTAGTTGCATATTATTTAGATAGTATTGATTTGATGAAAAATTACATTCAGAAATCTCTTGAAACGGGAAAGTTGTATAAGCGAGTTAAAAATAAATATAGCAACTATTATAAAAATAAAACTTTTTGGAAAGAAATGGAAGTAGTTTACATAAAGGCTTGTGAAAGAATTGAGGCGAAAAGTGATTCTATCTACTTATCATTGCAAGAAATGTTTTTGAACGATCAGAAAGCCAGAAAGTCTGTTTTCAATAAAAAGGCTAAGATGAAAGTTGTAGATAGTGTAAATACAATAAAACTTAATCGCATAGTTAGCGAAAACTATTATCCAGGTTTTTTAACAATAGGATTGCACAATGCCTATAACGAAATTATTATTACAGATGTGTTGATGCTTCATCTTTCTGTTGATAATTTTGAAAAAATAATTGTAAATGCTATGACACGCGGAGAAGTAACTCCTTATATGGCATGTTATATTTTCATAAGACAATATAAAGCAAATTATAAAACTACTCAAGAACCTGAAATTATTCCAGATTTGATAAAAAAATGCTTAAAATATTATAAAGGTGAAAAATATGAGCAATTGCAAAAAAAAGGTTTTGATTTTCATGCTATTATTTGATTTTTTTCGTTAAGTTTGTGATGTGGTTAATAGGTTATCAGAATAATAGATAGTTGAGCTACTTTATTGAAAAAAATAAACAAAATATTATTTACTACAATTGTTTTCTTGGGATTTTTATTACCATTATATTCTCAAAATACAATTACAGGCAAGGTTATAGACGAAAATAATAACCCTATTTCTTACGCCAACGTATATCTTTCTGTATCAGGTTATGGTGGCACAACAAACATTGAAGGAAAATTTTCATTTAGTTTTCCAGAATCAGTAGTCGCAGATACTGTTTATATTTCTTCAATTGGTTATCATATACTGGCAGTAAATATTCGAGAAATAAATCCGTCAAAACCATTAGTCTTAAAGCAATATGTAAAGACTTTCGATGAAGTTGTTGTTAGTGAAAAAAAACCTGATCCATACGAAATTTTGCATAAAGCCTTTTCAAACACAAAATTTAATTATCCCGACTCGACCTACAATCTTGATGTGTTTTCTCGTTTATTTATAAAATATGACACGAGTTTTGTTTTTTATCGAAGAACTTTAGCTGAAGTGGAGGCTATTAACGATAATATTTGGTTTGTAAATGGTGAAATTATTGCCGATCAAGTAATTAATTCAGATAAACTAACTTATGAAAAAAATCTATTTGGTGGACAATACTACAATATACTAAATCCGTCAACTGACTATAATAGAGAGAACAAAGATTTTGCCATTGAGAGAGCGTATTTTTCAAAAATTGATACAGTATATTTTTTCGGTGGCCATAAGATTTATGTAATAGACATGTGGTCTAAGAAAATGAGTGATGGGAATAAAAATCTCTCTAAGGCTATTCTTGACAATGAACCTAATCCTTATAAAATGATTTTTAGTCCGGCAATGGAAAAGTTGGGGATAAGTATGGCAAATGAGGATTCAAACTTGATGAGATTTTATATAAATGCAAATGAGAATTTTACAATTATTAGACAAATAAGAGTATTTACAACATCGTACAATAAAAATCTATTCAATTTTCTTGTCTCCGATTTTTATAATGAGGCAGGCAATTCATATCCTGTCCATTATATTTCTTACATCATGGAAATTATAAATAAATCAGATTTGAAACCAATAACTCTAACTTCTTTAAATGAGACATTTTGCTACAATATGAAAAGTCCGGCAACAAAAACATTTGATGACGACACTCTTCTTTATTCAAAATATTATGATGCTCTACGTTTTAATCTCAACAAGTTTACAGGCGAATTTAATACATGGAAAAGCCAAAATCCCTACATACTTACAGATAGTTTGCAGGAATATGCTCTAAGTTCGATTAAGCAAGCAAAACAACTTCCAGGAAATTTTATTCTTGATAAGGATAATAAAAGAAAAAAAAGAACATCTAAAAAAAATACTTCACTTAAAACTACAGATAAAGAAACTTCTAAAAAGGAAAGAAAATATTAATATTATAAAATTTTAGTTTAATAGTTTTCAGTTCAGTGCTAAGCACAATATTTATATTTGTCATCTGAAACAACTTTTCAATTTGCACAATTTTTTATAATGCTTTTTTGTTATTATTATAACGTGAGTTCGACCTAAGCACAAATCATTTTCAGTCTTTCTTCATCAACTATATCAACCTTTAGAGAAGGTTTTTTTTCTAAAAATGAGTAAGCAATTAATCCTGCAATAAGGTTTGAGAGAAAA
>Ga0209719_1001730_pt1 | contig 25610 bp, 25 predicted proteins | sample AD_JPNAS2_MetaG_FD_184421 | JGI IMG/M metagenome (GOLD analysis project Ga0209719, IMG submission 184421) | Active sludge microbial communities of municipal wastewater-treating anaerobic digesters from Japan - AD_JPNAS2_MetaG (SPAdes) (version 2) | ecosystem: Engineered > Bioreactor > Anaerobic...
CGGAATCAACCTGTATTGTTCATGACCTAAGCCCAAGCTGCCCGGCCACCCGCCTCGAATCGTCAATTCTATCAGTGTCTGTACATCCACATCCGGAGTTGCCTTAGTCTCGAATCTTCCATCGAAAAGAGAAAGCAAGGAAACCTGTCCCGATGAATCCTTCGATTCAAATAAGGACATGGGTCTCATCCTGATCGTGGAGACTCTTCCGGCACCACTATGCAATATTCCTTCCGGCACCACTATGCAATATTCCTTTTTGCACCGGAGTTGACGAACCTGTCAAAATGAACTGGCCCTTTTTCCCCTTTTATCCACTTCATGTCTCAGCGTATCCTAAACCGAAGGCACTTCTTGCCATTCGTCGATCAATCGGGGAACTTTTCCATCCAGAGCTACTTCCGGTGCAAGGTTCATCAACTCCCTATTTTGAAAATTTCCACTGGGATCGCCTAAATAAAGAGCACTGTTGGAATGATGCCTTGATGTCCACGTCTTCCCACACCATTTGACGCCTTCTATGCAGACGGCCCCGAAGCTTTCCAGTTCGAGTGCAACCTGCTTATCGATCAATCTTGGCAAATACACCTCATTGTCCATAGTATCCTCCCGAACCAAGAATACCATGAATCGGTCATATTATTTCTACATCGTACGACGATCCGACCGTACCGGTTTACCTGCAGGTCTTAGCTTCCTCAAATGAATCTTTGATATGACATGGATGTATCTTTCCAAGTCGCTCTTTGGAAACGGAGATCCGTGTGACGGTAGCAGAATCTTTGCATCTTGGGCAATCAACAGCTCCCATGATGTTTGAAATTCTCTTGTGTCTTCGACCCAGATCGTGATTCTGTTCATGCTTGGAAACCCGTTCATCGCCGCGTCGCCACAAAAGACATGTCCATCGACGTTCAGAGAGATCGAATCGTTCGTATGCCCCGGAGTGAAGAGTATCTTTCCGCCAAGATCTTTTCCTATTCGTTCCTTGGTTTCCGGCGTAATGTGTATCAAGCGGTCAAGAAATTCATCTTCGATCGGAGGGAATCGGTGCTGGCCTTTTCCCGCCAATGCCATCGCCTTGCAAAACCAGAAGGCAAGCACGCTGCTGCACCCTCCCTCGAAGCGATTCTGTCCCCTTTTCAGCACCGGAAGCGAAGCCGGATTGATGAACACCCGTATATCCGGATGGTTCTTCAGCAGTTCATTCAGAAATCCCGCATGATCATCATGAGCATGAGTTAAAAACACATACTTGATCTCAGCCATGGAAAGGTTGTAAGAAGCCAGCTTTTTCTCCACCCTCTTCAAGCCGTTCTCATATCCGGTGTCGATCATCACAAGCCCTATCGGCGCCCGGTACACGTAGACATTCATGATTCTGTTTCCGACATTGATGATGTTCATGGCTCTCCTCATTCATAATCAATTCTCCTAGGCATGACATAGTTGAAAAAGTCTACACCAAACACTGTGATCAGCTTCGCTCTTCTTCCCAGATACGTGGTTTCTCTTTGGCGGGAGCATGTCTCTTCAGCCCGCAAGCCCCCTTGACGAAAAACACCATTCCACTGACGGCAAGCATCGACCCGAAAATGACGGCGATCCACGTTGCCGTAGGATTGCCTTTTGCATATCCGAACGGTTGAGCCAGCAGCACCACCCCGAACGTAACCTGTGATATTCCTACGCTTAAAAAATGTGTATAGCGTTTTTTTGCTTGTTTGCCGATATCAACACTTCCCGTATACAGCTCCAGCGGACCATGGGATCTGTTCTTGCGCAGATATACCCTTCCGCCGTACTCGCCGGCGACACTGATTCCGCTTTCCTCCAGAAAATCAAAATAATCTTTTTTCTTTGACCCAGAAAACCCCGGAATGTCAATTTTGTACTGATACTTCGCAGGTGAAACATCTTCGAACTCATATTCGCCATGATTGTACCCTATGAGCATAAGACCGTTTTCACCCTGCCGATTCAACCACTCTTCCTCTTTATTGATATCCAAAAAGGTTTTTTTGACTCTTGTTTTCACTTCCCTTCCCCTCTTACATCCTGTGCATGTCTTATCAGTTCTTCCAGGCGAGCGAGTTCCATCGCAAAGTATTCTTTTCCCTTGTCCGTGATGATGTATTCGTTTTTCCTCTCTCGAGGATCACTGTCCAACTGTCTTATCCATTTCTTCTTTTGCAGATTATCCAAAGCTCCATAGAGGGTGCCGGCCCCGATTCTGACGCGGTTGTCAGTCATTTCCGCAATATCTTTCATCAGGGCATACCCATGTGCCGGACGATGAAGGCAAAGCAGAATATAGTATACGGATTCCGCCAAAGCGCGGTTGTTTGCTGCTTTTTTCATTCCCTCCTCCATTGTTACATCTCACGATATATTACGTTTAGCGATATATTACGTTTATAGATATATCTCAAAACGTAACATCAGTCAATAGACTCACCTATGGATTTATAGATTTCCGACTAACGTTCATCACCTGTCCGATTTGAGGAAACCGTCAAGATGGTTCTTTACAATGACCTGTTTACGGAAATCCAACATGTACTTTTGTCGGGTTCATTAAGGTTTTAAGCATCCAAGCGGTATTACATACACACCGTCAGATCTTTGATAGGCCATTCGAGTATTTGTCAATATCATGAGAAAAGCCGGTTTACGAGTGGATAAGGTTGCTAATTTCATTAAATTGGCACTTGCCTTATCGACTTCATTTTCTCCCAACTTTACCTCTATTCCTCCCCACCTTCCATCATTCAACTCAACAATCAAATCCACTTCAAGGCCTGTTGTATCGGTATAGTAGTACACTGTTCCTTCAATTTCTTCCGCATACACCCTCAAATCTCTTGTTGCAATCGATTCAAATAAAAAGCCGAATGTTTCGAAATCCTGTTTTAATCTGAAAAGCAAGGCTCCCACCGGCATGGAAAACACCCAGCACCAACGAGGATACGGGCTAAAAGCTCCGGCAATGGCTCTTATATGGGCATAAGTATGTATGAGCCAGAATACAAAAAAAGCTATATAGAGGGGCAAAGAAAAAAAACATACAAATTTTATGGAAGCGGCCAGAGCGGTCACGGGATCGGCCGCTGTTATGTATTTATAAAAAAAGGCAGAAGCCAGAGAAGACATGTGAACACCGGCACCACCCAAAGCAAAAAGACCAAGCGTTCCCACTCCAAACAATTTGGCATATTGCCTAGAATAAGGTTTAATCAGTGTGTAGATGCCGAAATGGCCAAAGACAGAAACAGGCGCACCAATCAATCCCAAAATAGCCGACCAGAATATCCTCTTGTCAGACATTGTAAGATACTGAGACACGAATCCCTCTATCCCGGCCCGACTCGTATCTCTAACACTCCATCCACTAAGCAAGTCGCCAGCAAGGTTGATAAGGGCACCTATTATGCCTATCTTTAGTAGAAGACTGACCTTGCCCCAATCGATTTCTCCCTTATAGTTATTTTTTCCTCCATGCATGACGTTCTCCTCACAGCAAGAAAATGACACCTATGTTAGCCAAGACTAACTCAAGTGTAGCAATATAGCTTTGCCCAATCAACAACTATTGTTGCGGTTTGGTCTCGAGTGCATTTGGATGTCACCGACAACGGAAGGATACCCATCATGGATCCGAACAAGCGCAGAAAGCAACAACGGGTTCTTTCTTCCTCCGAGAGGTAGCGGTTCAAGATCCGTTCGACCGTCGAGCGATCCAACTCCCATCTGAAGGATTGGCTGATACCTCCGAAGATCATGGTCAGGGGGACAGAGAAGGTGTCCCACTGCCTGATTGATCGGCGTGCTGTGCCTTGTGGCGATCAAGATACTGCAGTATTGCATCCTGCCGCAGATCCGGAAAACGGCGTAACACCACAAAAACAATGATGAATCCGCCTATCAGGGGATAGGTGGGGCTTCTCATACGCTCAATTCGTCATATGAGCGATTGTTCATCGATGAAAGACTGCTCCTGGATACTTCGATGCTCGGAATCTACCCAGACACTATCTGCTAGCGGATTCAAATCCTGGATAAAAGCTCATTTTGCAAATGCCTCAATGGTCAATAATTATGCTTGTATCATTTCATCGGCCGCCATTTGAAGCTTTATTCAGTTTCTTCTTCCGCCACAAAATCCTCCTGCTCGTAGTAGTAGGAATAATCAATGCCCTTCATAAACATATCCCGGTTGTCAATTTGATTCGTAAGAGCATTTTGCAGCAGGGTTTTCAATGGCTCTGTATCCGATACACTCCGTTGCATGGCGCTTAGGTATTCTCTCTTATCAACCTTACTCCAATCTACACACAAGCGCAGGTTCTTTTTCAAAATCAAATCCAACCAGATGCGCGTACTTCTGCCATTTCCTTCCATAAAAGGATGGGCTATATTCATCTCCACATATTTGTGTAGAATATCATCGAAGGAATTTTCAGGCATTGCTTCAATCTGTGCCAAACTATCTTCCAAATAGAGTGCAGTCGCAAAACGAAAGCCTCCTTTTGCTATGTTGGCTGTTCTGATCTGCCCAGCGTAATCATAGAGACCCCCAAACAAATACGCATGAATTTGTTGTAACCCCTTCACGGTGCCTACCTCAATAGTGTCAAGCAGAGTGCTGTCAAAAAGCGCATACGCTTTGGATTTGCTCTGACCATCAATGGTTTCATCACTATAGGTAAACCACTGGATAAATCGATTGGCTGCCTTGCCGGGAAAGCTTTTTGCCAATTCCAAAATACCATCGTAATCAAAGGTATCCGTGGTGTACTTTTTACCATCGGCAGCAGTCAGTTTCAGTTGGTTAGCGGCACTAACCAACTGACTACCCTCTTTCTTCAATTTATTTTTCAAGTACTTCCAATAGTTGCGAACTTTTCCGTAATCATCCTCATTGCGCAACACGCCCACAATGTCCAGTGCTGAAAACCACCACTTATTTTGCTCATCATCCCAAACAGCCCGCACTTCTCGGTCACCAAAAAAACGGATGGAAATCTTGCTCATAAAATCATCTTCCTTTTCTCATTATATCCCACTTTCCGCATCCTAATGTGACAAATAACCACCGAATTATTTGTGCCGATTTTTGATAGCTTCTTTCTGTAAGCGACCAATAAATCCCCATTTTTGACCATCACCCTCCCAGATATCACGAATCTGTATCATTTGGGGGACAAATGGGCAGAATATATACCCATGAACAGAAGCTTCAAATGGATAACAATGCAATATCATCCAGTCCGGGTTGGTGAGTACCCAAACGATGAAACCCTTGAGTACTTTCAGTCAATGTGGGCACGATGATATGGTTTTCGGGCATGACCAAGCCACCCTTGTAACCAAGAGCGTGCATGTGATTGTGCATTCCAAGGTATCTTAAGCCGATTTAGCCGCCCTTGCTTCTTCTCTGGCCAGTAGCACATTGCGGACTTTCTTCAGGGTGGTCAGCAGGATTGCAAGCTTGATGTCATACCTGGCATGGCAGCCTCTTCTGTAGATCTTGTCGGGAAGATACCCGTCCTTGAGTTCGCTGTTCGTTCGCTCTACGGTGGTTCTCGCCTTGTATCGCTCAGCTTCGGGCTTCTCCATCGGAAGAGGTACAATGCCCATATGGGCCCGTTGGTCGATGATGACCTTTCGCCCGATTATGTCTGCATAGGCATTGATGTCAGGGTTGAGATAGCCCTTGTCCATGAGGGCGTAGAAGAAATCGGTGCGTTGGTATGCCATCTTCATGAGAGGGACCGCAACCTTGCAGTCGTGGACACAGGCCCCTGTAACGACGTAGCCGATCGGGACGCCGAAGTCGTCGGTTGCCAGATGAACCTTATACCCTATGAACCACTGTCTCTTGCCCTTCGAGTTCTGCTTTGCAGTCAGTGAGCACCGCATTTCCAGTTGAGAGATTGACTTAATGAAGTCTTCAGCAAGGTATTCAAGCCTCTCTAGTTCCGCCTGGGCCTTCCGCTAACGATACACCTTCACTATAGAGGATGAGGAACTCCAGTTCACGTTCGGTAGGCTTCCTGAAGAAGCATGAGCTGAAATCTTCGGAATTGAAGAGCAGAGGTTGAAGGGAAAGGGTGTTTGATGTAGAATAGGCCACAGAAATTGAGCTCCTTTTCCGGTGGTTTTTAAGATTACCAACTATATCAGAAAAGGGTTCTTTTTCTATATATTAAAAGCAATTATTTACAAAATTCCTGCTTCACCAAGAATTGATGCCCGAACGGAAGAGACGATGTCAGGCAAGGTGAATCTTCATATGCATGCAAGTGTCGTCTCTTCAAAGACCATTTTAAAATTGCCTTTAGGAGGTGTTATATTTTATGAGTAATGAGGTTATTATTTATAAAGACGGTGAATTGGAGCTTCCCGTAGAAGTGACACCCGATAAAGGAACTGTTTGGTTAAGGGTCGAAGAAATGGCAGAACTTTTCGACAGGGATCGTTCTGTAATACAAAGACACATAAAAAACATATTTAAGGAAAATGAATTAGAGCAGAATTCAACTTGTGCAAAATTTGCACAAGTTCAAAATGAAGGCAACAGATCCGTAGAAAGAATTTTTGATTACTACAACCTCGATATGATTATATCCGTTGGCTACAGAGTAAAATCTCAGAGAGGTATTGCTTTTAGAAAATGGGCTACATCTATCTTAAAAGAATATATTGTTCAAGGTTATGCAGTTAATGACAAACGATTAAAAGTATTGAACAAGGTAATAGAAATCCAATCAAACATCATTGCCGATGTTCTTGAACTAGATTCTAAAGAAGTTTTTGATGTTATTCAAAAATATACTCAAGCACTTGAGTTATTAGATGATTACGATCACCAAGTTGTTCAAAAGCCCAAACCAACTAATGAAGAAAGCTATCAACTAAGCTATAACGAGTGTCGTAATCTCATTGATAGCATGGCATTTACCACTACATCAACTATATTTGGAAAAGAAAAAAGCAAAGGTGCATTAGAAGGTATAATCGGCTCCGTTTATCAAACGGCATTTGGAGAAGATATATATCCATCCACTCAAGAAAAAGCGGCAAACCTTCTTTATTTCATAGTCAAAGACCATCCTTTTATTGATGGATGCAAAAGAATTGCTGCAGCTATATTCCTATATTTCCTAAACAAAAATAATTTACTGTTCAAAGATGAAGAAAAAATTATTTCTGACAGTACATTGGTAGCAATCACTTTGCTATTAGCAGAATCAAAACCGGAAGAAAAAGAAATTATGATTAATGTAATCATGAATTTTTTAGAATGGTAAAAAGGAGAACATGAAGAAAACAAACAACATGGTACTGAATGACCACTCGAAACCTTAGAATAATCAGTAATTTTAACGGTTTCTTATAGTGCCTTAACTACTCCCACTCTATCGTTCCCGGCGGTTTTGGAGAGACATCCCAGAGGACTCGGCTGACTGTGGGTACCTCATTCAGGATTCGGAGCACTGTTCTGTTCATGAATTCACCGCTGAACGGGTAGATTGAAGCACTCATCGCATCGATGGAGTTCACCGCCCGGAGGGTGCAGACCTCTTCGTAGACCCGTTTTCCATCCTTCACTCCCACCGACTTCACCGGAAGAAGCGTAGCGAGCGCTTGCCAGATCTCATCGTAGAGATTCGCCTTCCTGATCTCATCGATGAAGATCGCATCGACCTCCTTAAGCGTCTCCAGCCGCTCTTTCGTAACCGCCCCTATGCACCGGACACCCAGCCCCGGTCCCGGGAAGGGATGACGGCCGAGAAGGACATCGGGCAGGCCCAATACCCGGCCCAATGCCCGCACCTCATCCTTGAAGAGGTCGCTGAGCGGCTCGAGCAACTCCCAGCTGAGATCTTCGGGAAGGCCACCCACATTGTGATGGCTCTTCACTGCAAGCGTTCTGCCCGGTTGGACGCTTTCGACGATATCGGGATAGATCGTGCCTTGAGCAAGAAAGGAGATATCCCCCAGCTTTCGCCCGGCTTCGTAGAACGTATCGACGAAAAGTTTGCCGATGATCTTCCGCTTCTCTTCGGGATCGGTTACTCCTTTCAGACCGGAAAGGAACACCTCTTCGGCATGCACGTATGTCAGGTTGATGTGATACGTCTCTTCGAAGAGCGCTTTCACCGCCGCCCCTTCATCCTTTCTGAGCAACCCGTGATCGACGAAGACGCATTTGAGCCGATCACCCACCGCTTTGTGAATAAGCAGGGCGCACACGGAGGAATCCACTCCCCCGCTCAGACCGAGCAGCACGTTCTTCCTGCCCACCGTCTCTCTGATCTGCAGAATCAGATCCTCGGCATACCGCTCCATCGTCCAGTTCGCTTGTACGTGGGAAAGCAGAACCTCGTTCAGGTCGGTTGACGGATAGGTGACTTCCGGAGCGAGGTTCGTTCTTTCAAACTCCTTGTCGGTTGCATGGATGATAAGCTTCGGTTTGCATTCAGCCAAGCGTTCTTTTGAAACGGTGTAGGGAAAGATCCTGCTGTATATCCCGCGCGATCGGATTGAACGGGCGAGACCGACGGCATCACCTTTTCCATAATCGATGACGGCGACACGATCATACATACAGCTGCTCCTTTACCATGAGAGGGCGGAGACCGGCGGATACGCCCGCTTGATCGCCTTCGATAGAGCGAAACCGAAGACCACCCCTACCCCCGCCTGAATCATGTTGGGAGGAATTTCCGCCGCAGCGACCGCCACGGTGGAAATGAAGAAAGCAGAGAGAATGAAATACCCCAAACCGACGGTGAGAATACACACGATCGCGGCCAGGAACGTGCGCATCTTCGACAACGGCTGCTTCCTGACGATCAGGGCGATGAGAAGTCCTTCGATGCCATGAACGATGAAGGAGATCGGAGCCCATTGGGCATACCCGCTGATAAGATCGGCGATCGCCGTGCCGAGACCGGCGGCCAGAAAAGCGGAGACAGGACCGAAGGTGAAGGCGATGAAACAGATCGCCACGTCACAGAGGTTCAGGTATCCCTTCGTGGTCGGAATCCGGATCACCAGCGTGAAAACCACCACCACGGCTGTCAACACCGCAACCACCGCAACCTTGAGCGCGTGTTTTTCTTTGTTCATCATGCGCCTCCGATCAGGCCTTGAAGACAAGGAACGAGATCACGGGAATCATACCGGAAATCAAAAAGTCGGTAAAGGTTCGGCGATAGGAACTCAAATCGTGGTAGCGGGTTCGCTTGTTCGCCCTTCCATATCCCCTGAGCTCAAGACTGAGGGCGAGCGTGGGAATTGAACGCAGGGCGAGGACGAGACTGCTGGTGAGGGTCGGTATGAGGGAGCGGATCTTGCCGATCCGCTTTTGCTCGAGATGGGCTCCCGCTTCCCGAAGCCGATGAGACTCCTCGATCTGCGCGAACCCGTCGGCGATGAAGGGAATGTACGTGAACGCCAAGGTGATGATCAGGGAAGCGTTGTAGGGAAGCCGATACCACTGAAGCGCCAACAGAATCTCGGGCATCGGGGTGGTGGCAAAGAACAGGGTTGCAAGATAGGTGATGGAAATGAAGCGGATGGCAAGCCGCAAAGCCTGGAGAGCCCCCTCTTCGGTGAGCAGAACAAAGGAACGGATCGTGATCAACCCTTTTCCGCTGCGGACATTGAACGGAGCAAAGAGCACCATGAAGATGATCATCGGAAGAATCGAGGTGAAGGTCGAACGGACAAAGCGGGGACCGGGATTGCTCAACGCGGTGAACAGAATCAAAAGCAGCATGCAGCCCAAACCGGTAAGCGTAACGGGCAGGAAGACCCACCCAAGCAACAGAGCGAGGAAGAAGATCTTTGCCCGCGGATCGAACCGATACAACCAGCCGGTGTTCGAAAGGTATGTGTTCACGGTCATCGCTCGCTCACCCTCCCTTCTTCGATCTGATATATCCTTCCGCCTGTGCGGGTTATGAATTGTTGATCATGGGTGATGATGAGGATTCCCGCACCATTTCGCTGCAGGTGGCGGATCATCGTCAAAGCGCTGTGGTAGGTCAGCGCGGTATCCAATTCGTCAAGAATATAGAAAGGCCGGTCAAGCAGGTAATACACCGCCGCCTGAAGGGCTTTCCGCTTCGGATAGCTCATCGTCGACGGGGTGTGGGAAAGCTTCAATTCAAAAAGATCGGCGCATTCAGCCACTCTCTTGGAAATATCTTCATCACTGAGCCCCTTGACCCGCCTCAATGAATAGGAAAGCTCCTCCTTGACGGTGGGAAGGAAGATCTGGAGGTCGGGGTTTTGAAAAAGATACCCGACGCTTCGATTCAGCATCGAACCATCCAGCACCTCGCCATCGATTATCCTCGTTCCCTCCAACGGATCGTCAAGACCGCACAGGACTCGGCTGAGCGAGCTTTTCCCGCTTCCGTTCGGACCGACCAAGCTTACGATCTCTCCGCTCTGTAAGAAGAAGGCCGGCACCTGCAGATGAAACGTTTCTGTTGATGAAGCGGAAAAGCGCCGGCGCTCCACGACGAGATTCGAAACGCGCAACGTATGTTGATGGGCATATTCTTTGGCTCGTCCTGAAAGGGGGTTTGGCTTCGTGTCTCCGGCAAGAGACGCGAACACCGTTGCAGCTTGTTTCGGATCTACCTTGCGAACCTGCTTGTCTTCAAGCAGAAACACATGATCAAACAATCGATTGAACTGGGCAAGATAGCGGGAAGAGAAGAGGAGAATCGTTTTATCGGTGGTTTGAATGAACCGTGCCAGGTGTTCCCGCCACCGCTGGTCGAGATCGTCGAACGCTTCATCCAGAATCCAAAAAGGAGCATCAAGCGCCTCGGCTGCGGCGAGGAGCACCCGCTTGCGCTCCCCTCCGGAAAGTTCGCTGTTGGAAACCTGTCGCAATTCATCGAGACCCCAATTTGTCAGAGCGTCCTCCACCCGTCTTCTCATCTCTTTCGGCGGAAGACCCAATGATTCCAATCCAAAGGCGACCTCTTCTTCTACGGTCGAAGCGACGAACTGCTCCTGCGGGTTTTGAGAAACGAGCGTCACTACATCCAGAAGATTCCAGACTTCGATATCGGCAAGGTTATGCCCCATGACCTTGATGGCGCCTTCCAACCTCCCGGGGAAGTATTTCGGGATTCCTCCGACAAGCATCCGCCCAAGGGTGGATTTGCCGCTGTCAAAGGGAGCAAGCAAGAGGGCTTTGCTTCCTCTGAGAATGGAAAAGGACAGCTTCTCAAAGAGTGGTGGTGGATTCTCGCCCACCCATCCTTGATAGGAAAAGGAGAGATTCGTTACATCAAGGGAGTTGATCGAAGAGATCGGTGATGGCTCCATAGACTACCTCATGCAGACCTGCAAGCTCCTCTTTGCTCAGATCCTTCGTCTCGATCGGCTTTCCGATAGCCATGGAAGCGTGGACTCGCTTGAGATTGGTGATCCCTTCAAACCCGGGCCGGAGGTTCTTGATCGCGAACGGAACGATCGTAGCCCGGCTGCGGGTCGCCAGCTTGATCGAGCCGGCTTTCAATTCCCCGATTTTTCCGGTTTTCGAACGGGTTCCCTCGGGGAAGATCAGAAGGTTTCCACCGCTCTTCAAATGTTCGACTCCCGTAAAGATCGCCTTGATCGAATCGTGAGGGCTTTTGCGATCGATGAAGATGATCTTCATCGCCTTGCACCAGAGGTTGATGATCGGAATCTTCTTGACTTCCACTTTCGCCATCACCGACCCCCACAGCTTGGCCGGTCCCACAAAGGCGGGGATATCCAGCATGCTCTGGTGGTTCCCCATGTAGCAGATCCCTTCCCGCGTTTCCGGCAGATTCTCCCTTCCCGTCACAACCAGCTTCACCCCGAGGAAGAAGAGGATCGCCGAACCGATGAAGGAGCCGCAGCGCCGAAGGTGGTTCTGTGCCGCTTTCTCCATTCCGGTCACTTCCATGAGATACGCAATGAAAAACGCATAGAGAGGACTGAGGACCAGAATTGGAACAACAAATATGACAGCAAACGTAATGCGAAGCGCTTTCACGGAACCGATGCTCCTTACATAAAGTCTTGGTTTTTATAAAGTTTGGCGTACTGGCCGTTTTTCTGCAACAGGTTCTGGTGGGTTCCCGACTCGACGATCCGCCCCTGATCAAGCACCAGAATCCGATCCGCATTCTTGATCGTCGAAAGACGGTGGGCGATGACGATCGCTGTTCGACCCTCGCTGAGGCGTTCAAACGCTTCGGTGATCAGCTCCTCGCTCTCCGTATCCAGGCTGCTGGTCGCCTCATCGAAGATCAGGATCGACGGATTCTTCAAGAACACCCGGGCGATGGAGACCCGCTGCTTCTGTCCGCCGCTGAGCAGCGTCCCCCGCTCCCCTACCTGCGTTTCAAGACCCAAGGGGAGGGAGCGAACGAACTGTCCGAGGTTCGCCGCATCGAGCGCCGCCCAAAGCTGTTCGTCAGTGGCATCGACCTTTCCATACCGGAGATTCTCCCTGATCGTGTCATCGAAAAGAAAGACGTTCTGCTGGACAAAGCCGATCTCCTTGCGGAGCGATGATTGCCTCACGGTCGTGATATCGGTGCCGTCGATCAGAATCCGACCTGCTTGCGGTTCATAGAATCGGGGAAGAAGTGAAGCGAACGTGGATTTTCCCGCTCCCGATTCTCCGACGATCGCAACGGTCTCTCCACCTGGAATCGTCATGTTGACATCGCTTAAGACCGCCGTATCGGTATTCTCATAGGTGAACGAGACGTTCTCATAGACGATCGTTCCATCCTTCACCGTCAGCTCTCTGGCATCCTTGGCATCCTGGATAGCCGGATGCTCGTCCATGATCTGGACAAAGCGTTCAAAGCTCGCCATCCCCTGCTGAAGCTGTTCGGTGAAGTTGATCAAGCGGTCGATCGGGGGTAGGACGATGCCCACATAGAGAATGAAGGTGATCAGATCGTAGTACTCGATCGTGCCTCTCATGATGAGAATCGCCCCGCCGACTACGGTAAAGAAGTAATAAAGGTTGCTGAAAAGCCCCATCAGGGCGTGGTAGGAGCCCATCACCTTGTACTGCTGCATCTTTGATTCTTTGAGAATGTTGTTCACCTCTTGGAACTTCTCCGTCTGAAAGGTTTCCCGGCCGAACGATTTGACTTCCCGAATCCCCATCAGCGAGTTCTCCACGTTGCTGTTCACATCGGCGACGGTCGAGCGGACCCTGCGGAACGTCGCCCGCATCTTGCGTCCGAAATACGACCCGTAAAACACCATGAACGGGAAGGGAATCAGACTGATCAACGCAAGCGGTGGACTGTAGATGAACATCAGGACATAGGAGCCGACGATCGTCGCCAAACTGATCAGAAAATCCTCAGGGCCATGGTGCGCCACCTCGGCGATAATGAACAAATCGTTGGTGATCCGGCTCATCATGTGACCGGTCTTGGTCCGATCGAAATACCCGAACGAGAGCCGCTGAAGGTGGGCAAACAGCTCATTGCGCATATCCGTTTCCATCTTCACCCCGAGGATATGCCCCCAAGTGATCCGGATATATTGACTGACGGTCTGGATCAGATAGATTGCGATCATGAGGACAAAGATCACCACCATCGCCCGAAGATTTCCAGCGGGTATTTCAACGCTCAAGAGGTGCCGGGTCAGCGCAGGGAACAGAATGGCAAGGATGGAAGACAGCACCGCCATCCCCAGATCCAACAAGAACAAACCCTTGTAGGGGCGATAGTACGAGACAAAACGCTTCAGCATCATTTCCCCCGGTTCGCAAACAATCGGGCAAAGAATCCTTTCTTCTTCGCTTGTTCCTCTTTGGCATCAACCGGTTTTGGTGAAGAAGTTTTCTTTACCGGCTCATCCGCCGGTTGTTGATTCCCAAGATATTCCTTTTTGTAGTAGGCAAGCCGCTCTTCCAGCGGAAGGGCGGAAAGGTCGGCGTATGCTTTGGCGCTGCGGCGCGGCGGATGCTGCTTCGGCGGTGCGGCCGGCCTCGGGCGGCGTTGTTTCCGTTCCGGGGCGCGCCTGGGCGCCTGTTTCCTGCCCCGGCTCGGTGAAGGGGTGCCCCCACGGCGCGCCGATGAGGATCGGACTCCGGTCCGCGGAACCAGATCGCGGAACGTGTAGGATGCGCTCTTGTCCTCGACCTCGGGAAGATCCTCCGGCCAGATGACCGGAATCTTCATCTGGATGAACTCCTCGATCGCCTCAAGGTTGAAGACGTACTCTTCATCGGCGAGAGTGATCGATTTGCCGCTCTTTCCGGCTCGGGCGGTCCGGCCGATCCGGTGGACATAGCTTTCGTAATCTTCGGGGATGTCGTAGTTGACCACCAGAGCGAGGTCGTCGATCTGAAGACCCCGCGCAGCGACATCCGTTGCGACGAGGAAGCGGAGCTTTCCGCTCTTCATCCACCCGATGATCTCAAGGCGCTTTCGCTGCGGCAGATCGCCCATCAGGTATTTGCTCTGATATCCGTTCATGCTCAGTCGCTTGGAGACTTCGACACAGCGAGCTTTCGTGTTGGTGAAAATCAGGCAGGAGACGGGCTCATCCTGCTTCAGCAGCTGGAGCAGGAGGCGGAACTTTTCATCTTTCGAAATGTGGTACAGCTCCTGGGTGATCTCCTTGACGGTGATCTCCTCGGGTTGAACCTCGATCTCTTTCGGCTCGTTCATGAACTGCCATGCAAGGTGACGAACCTTTGTGGACAGCGTCGCACTGAAAAGCATCGTCTGGCGTTCTTTCACCGGCCGGAGCAAGCTGAACATTTTTTGGATGTCCGGATAGAAGCCCATATCGAAGAGGCGGTCCGCTTCATCCACGACGAAGATATCGAATTGACGAAAATCGACCTTTTTCATCTTTTGATAATCCAAGATGCGCCCGGGTGTCGCCACATAGACGTCAAGGCCCTTCTCGATCCATTCATCCTGCTTGGCATAGCCGACGCCACCGAAAAAACAGCCGACTCGAAAGTTATTCACGCCGCCGGCCAATTCATCGATATCCGCCTTGATTTGCACCGCCAGCTCCCGGGTCGGAGCGATGATGAGGGCTTTGACCTCTCTGTTGTCGGCTTGGGCGGTAATAAAGCTTTGGAGAATCGTAATGGCGTAGATGGCTGTCTTTCCGCTGCCGGTTTTCGATTGAACCATCACGTCCTTTCCGGCAAGTGTTACCGGAAGCACCCGCTGCTGGACATCGGTGCACTGTTCAAAGCCGGTCCGTTCAATACCGGTGAGGACCTGCTCATGGAGGGGTAATTCAGAAAAATTCATAGGGTATATCATTCACCTTTATAAGAAGTAACATAATCACAACAAGACAGGCGCCGGCGCCTCCTTCAACGATAAAGTAAAAGAGAAGCTCTGTCCACCAATTCCCGCTATTGCCACTGACGGGCGCGCACGCAATCGTGGAGCGCCCGGGTCCGTTCAAAGGGAGCGGAAAAACGAAGGTCATCGATCGTGTGAAGCGGCATCGCCGCCATGCTGGTCGCTGAAATGAACACTTCGGTAAAGCGGCCGGCAAACAGATCTTCCAGATAGATAGGATTCAGATCGATCGTGAACCCGAGCTCCCGGGCGGAGCGTAGCACCTCGCTTCGGGTGATTCCGCCAAGGACGAGATCCTCATCCGCCGTATGAAGCGTATTGTTCGAGAATGCGAAGAAGTTGCTGCGCGTTCCTTCCAGCACCCGCCCGTTCCGATCGACCAGCAACGCCTCGAATCCCCCGAACCGCTTCGCTTCTTCAAGGGCAACATAGTTGAGCAGCAGACCCCCGCTCTTATGGGTGGGAAACAACCGCTCTCCTTCAAAGGTGACCGCCTTCACTCCATCCCGGTAATAGGAATCGGGATAGCGCAAAAGTTCAACCGGAACGATGAAGAGAACCGGATCCGCCCCGCCGTAGAGGGTGATTCGAACGGTCGCATCGCCAATGTGTTCCGCCTTGATGAGCTCGTCCACCCAGAGGCGGATCAATTCCTTCGTAAAGGGATGGGTCAAATGAATTCCTTTTGCGGAGGCAAGCAATCGATCAAGGTGGTCGTTGATGCGGGTGACGAATCCGCCCAGAACCCGCAAAGACTCATACACGTAAAACCCGCTCTGGACTTCGCGGGAGGTGATCGGCACGACCGCCTCTTCCTTGGGGATAATCACCCCGTTTCTCGATGCGTACATTTAGGGGATCCTCAACAGCTCACGCGGCTTTGAACCGTTCGCCGGTCCGACCCACCCTTCTTCTTCCATCTGCTCGACGAGGCGGGCCGCCCGGTTGTATCCGATCTTCAACCGCCTTTGCAGGAAGGAGGCGCTGGCACCTTTCCGTTCCACCACGATTTGAAGTGCTTGTTCCATCAGCTCCTCATCGGTGATCGCATCACTGAGCCCGACGGTGCTCTCGGTGATCGGGGGAGGATCGTCCTCGAAGAACGACTCATCGATGAACTCCGGCTCCCCTTGGCCGGTTGCAAAGGTGACGATCTCCTCCACCTCCGCATCGCTTAAGAACGCCCCCTGGATCCGCTCCATCGTGGGGGAATCGGAGGTTTGCAAAAGCATGTCCCCCCGCCCGAGGAGCTTCTCCGCTCCCATCTCGTCGAGGATGATCCGGCTGTCGATCAAGCTGGTTACGGCAAACGAGATCCGAGAAGGTATGTTCGCCTTGATGACCCCGGTGATCACATCGGCGCTGGGGCGCTGGGTGGCAAGAACCATATGGATTCCCACCGCTCGGCTCATCGCAGCGAGGCGGGCCACCTTGGTCTCCAACTCCTTGCCGACGGTATGCATCAAGTCGGCGAACTCATCGATGACGACCATGATGTAGGGAAGCTTTTCCCGGGCCAGGTTGTTCGCTGCGATCTTCTCATTGTAGCCGACGATGTTCCGGACATTCAGCGCCCGGAGCAGATTGTACCGCCGCTCCATCTCGAAGAGACAGAAATCAAACGCCTTGAGCGTCCGCTTCGCATCGGAAATGACCGGAGTGAGCAAATGAGGAATTCCGTTGTAGATGTTGAGCTCGACGATCTTGGGATCGACTAAGATCATCCGCACCTCTTTGGGAGTTCGTCTATAGAGGATGGTGCAGATCAGACTGTTGATGCACACACTCTTCCCGCTTCCCGTCGATCCGGCAATCAACAGATGGGGTGATAAACTCAGATCGATCACCCGCTTTTCATCCAGAATGGTTCGCCCGAGAATCATCGGAATCTTCATCTTCTCCGTGACGCTGCCGAGCATCTCTTTAAAGCCGATGATATCCCGCTTCTTGTTGGGAATTTCAATTCCGACGGCGCTCTTGCCGGGAATCGGGGCGACGATTCTCAGTTGCGTAGCAGCGAGCGCCAAGGCGATATTGTCACTGAGACTCACGATCGATCCGACTCGAATTCCCGGAGCGGGAAGCACTTCGAACATCGTTACGGTCGGACCGCGGACGATCTTGGTTACATCTACCTGGATATTGAACTGAAGGAGGGTTTCAACAAGCAACTGCCCTTGACGGAGTGTGTGTTCATCAATCACATCCCCGATCTTCTCATAGGTACGGAGGATCGACTCACTGGGAAAGCGATATCCGATCTTGGGCTTGGAGATGAGCGCTGAAGCATCCAAGCCTCCTATTCCCCTGCTGCTCTCCAAGGGATCATCCTCATCGAAGAGTTCCGGTTGCTCGACCTGAGGAGGAATCTTGACGCTGACCCGGTTTTCCGAATGCTCCACGACGGGAGGAGCCGCAAACGCCGGTTCTTCCGGTTGAGGCATTTGAGGAGGCGGGGGTGGTGAAGGAACTTTTTCTTCGATCTCCAAGGTCGAGGGTTCGCTGTGGCGGGCGAAAAAGGAACGGGGCTTTTCCTCGACGACTTTTTCCTCTTTCCGTTCTTCCATCCGTTTCACGGCGGCGAGCATCAAGCCTGGAAGCTCTTTGGCCCCCTGCTTCTCATCGACCCGGCTCCTGCTCTTCCCCTTGGCCGGTGACGGGATAGACGGTTTGTTCTGTTGCTCTTCCCGCTTCTTCACCTCTTCGGAAAGACGACGGAACATCGCCAGACTCACCGTGTTCTCCCCGCTGATCTCCTCTGCCGCCGGTGCTTTCTCCCGTTTGGGTTTCGGAGGCGGCGGAGTACGGTCCACATACTCGGGAAGATCGTCAACATTCGGGAACTCGGCCCTCGCCTTGGGCACGAACGTAACGGTTTCCGTCTCCTCAGGCTCGTCGACCCGTTCCTCTTCCAAACGGGGACGCCTTCGATGCCTGATCGCATCACTGATCAGCACGATGATGATGAGAAGCAGGATCTCGCCGATGAAGAACACCACCAGAGTAAATGAGGCGCTTCGAACGCCCTCCGTACGCTCAAGCAGATGGGTCCGGAAGATCGGCCATGGACTATCCTGAAGAATGTGACTCAGGCTATGGAGCGTATAAGCGACAAGGGCGGAATAGAACAGTTGGAACGCAAGCACGATCGGACGTTTCCGATTCACAATGAGGATGATGCTTGCAACAAGGAAAAACAGAGCTGAGGGCAAAAGCCAAAGAGGATTGTCCCCCGTCGAGAAGGAGAAGAGGAAGAAGATCATTTCCATGAATGGAAGCTCAATGCCGAAGCTCGGAAGCACAAGGATACCGGCCCAGATGAAGGCCGCCAGCGCAGCGATGATCGCTCCCCTTGTTTTTTTTACACCCGCTTTCTTTTTCATACCCTTCCATCCTATCAAATCTTGTGCAAGAGGCAAAGCATTCGACTCCGTTCCAGAAACGGAACATCCAGATCGATCAACTCCTCCTCCCATCGGGAAGTGACCTTCCGCTTTACCTCTTTCAGTTCTTCTTCAACGTTCGCCCTCAAGCCTTTGTACGCCACCACCACCCCACCCACCTGGAGAAGAGGCGCAACTGAATCAAGAATTTCAACCAAAGGCCGAAATGCCCGAAAGGTAAGAACTTCAAAGCGTTCGTTCAACTCCTTGATATCCCGATCGATAATTGTAACACGCCGGTGCAAGGATGTGACTACCAATGCGGTTCGAAGAAAATCAACTCGGCGACCCATCCGTTCGACCAACACGACATCCAGATTCGGTAGCGCGATCGCAAGGGGAATGCCCGGCAGGCCAGCTCCCGATCCCAAGTCCGCCAGCGTAGGGTGATCATATCTTTTTGCAAGTTCTTCAATCGTCTTGACTCCCGCCAATGAATCGAAAATATGGTTGATCACCAGCTCTTCTCCTTGCGCCCCCACCAACTTGTACACCGGGTTGAACAACTCAAGTTCAGCGATATATGTATCCAGCCGTGACCGCTGCTCAGGGTCAAAAAAGAGATCTAATCGAGCAAGACCTTCATCAAGCAGACGATCGTATCTACGCATCGCCTGACCGCCTTTGGAGGTGAATGATGAGGATGGCGGCATCGCTGGAGCGCATTCCGCTGATTCGGGTCGCCTGTCCGACGCTCAACGGACGAATATGCTTCAGCTTCTGCCGTGCTTCCGTCGACAGCCCTTCCAGCGTATCATAATCCAGATCCGGAGGAATCGTCATCGTCTCAAAGCGCTCGAAGCGGTTAATCTGCCGCTCTTGGCGCTTGATATACCCGTCATACTTCACATCAAGCTCGACCTGATATCGGATCGATGGAGGAAAGGCGCCCAGTTCGGGAATCGACTTGGCTAGCTCTTCGATCGTGACCTCCGGCATCTTGAGAGCATCAAACGCGCTCTTCTCCCGATAGCGGTGTATTCGAAGCAGATCCTTCACGCTCTCGATCCGACTCACCTTCTCTCGAAGCCGCTGTAGATGTTCCTCCGTCCGGAGCCCCACGTCATACCCTTTTTGGGTAAGGCGCTGGTCGGCGTTGTCATGGCGGAGATTGAGGCGATACTCCGCCCTGCTGGTGAACATCCGATAGGGCTCCTCCGTTCCGAGAGTAACGAGATCATCGATCAACACGCCGGTATACGCTTCATTCCGCCCCAAGATCAGCGGCTTCTCCCCCTTGAGCTTCTGAGCGGCATTGATTCCGGCGATCAGGCCCTGGCACGCCGCTTCCTCATACCCGCTCGTCCCGTTGGTTTGCCCGGCGATGAAAAGATTTTCAACAAGCTTGCTCTCCAGGGAGGGAAAGAGGGCCTGAGGGTCGATGTAATCGTACTCGACCGCGTAGCCGGGGCGCATGATTTGAGCTTTCTCCAACCCTTCGATCGTATGAATGAACGCACTCTGGACATCCTCCGGCAGGGATGAGGAGATGCCGTTAAGGTACAGCTCCTCGGTTCCGAGTCCTTCCGGCTCAATGAAAATCTGATGACGATCCCGGTCGGGAAAGCGAACCACCTTGTCTTCGATCGAAGGACAGTACCGGGGGCCCTGCCCCACGATCTTTCCCCCATACAGCGGAGAGCGGTGGATGTTATCCGCGATGATCCGGTGGGTTTTCTCATTCGTCCACGTGATGTGGCAGGGAACGGATGGTCGATCCACACCGTCGTAATCGAAGCTGAAGCTCATCGACTCCTCATCCCCCTCCTGAACCTCAAGCCGGTCGAGATCGACCGAGGACTTGCGAACCCGGGCGGGGGTTCCCGTTTTCATACGTCCCACCGGGAACCCTTTTTTTCGCATTGCGGTTCCGAGCCCGATCGCCGCCGGCTCTTCCAGCCGTCCCTCGGGGGCATCATACTCGCCGATGAAGATCCGTCCTTCCATGAACGTCCCGGTGGTGAGAACCACCACCTCGGCGGAGATTTCATGGCCGCGCTTGGTCTTCACCCCGACGATCCTGTTTCGTTCGATGATCAGATCGACGACGGTGTCCATGAAGATCTCGAGGTTCGCCTGCCCTTCAAGGGTCTCCTTGGCGAGGCGGGCGTAGGTGTACTTGTCCGCCTGAGCCCGCGGGGCTTGAACCGCCGGACCGCGCTTGCGGTTCAGGATCCGGAACTGGATCATCGAACGATCGATCAGATGCGCCATTTCACCGCCGAGGGCGTCCACCTCGCGGACGATGTTTCCTTTCGAAAGCCCCCCGATCGCCGGGTTGCAACTGAGGCGCCCAATCGCATCGAGATTCTGCGTTATCAGGAGAGTCTTGAACCCGATTCGGCTGAGAGCCAAGCCGGCTTCGATACCGGCGTGCCCGCCGCCTACGACCAATGCATGATAATCCATCTTATTTACCTACACAGAAATTGGAGAAGATCGACTCCAGAATATCATTGGGAGTCACCTCTCCGGTGATGAGGCCCAAGTGGTACAGCGCCTCGTTCAGGCCGACCGCCACGATATCCAAGGGAAGTGCGGCCTGAAGATCCTCCTTCACCCCCTTCAGGGCGGCTTCGGCGGCCAAAAGAGCATCCGCCTGCCGCTTTGATTGGATCACGATCCTGCTTTCATCAACTCCTTCGACTCCGCGCTTGAGCCGCCTTGCGACTTCGGAAAGCAGATCGCCGATTCCCTCACCCGTAGCGGCGCTGATCGCCAGCGCTCCCTCAGGGGGACGGCGCAAGTCCGCTTTGTTGTACACCACGATCGTTCGCCCATCAAAGGCCCGATCCACACCCTCCTCCGTCGAATCAAGGAGATGGATCACCAGATCCGCCTGCCCGATCAGGTGCTCGCTTCGGCGAATCCCTTCACGTTCGATCTCATCGCCGCTCTCCCTGAGGCCGGCAGTGTCGTAGAGCCGGATCGGAATTCCCTCCAAGAGGAGATCCGCTTCAATGTAATCGCGCGTCGTGCCTCGGACCGGACTGACGATCGAGCGCTCTTCCTTGAGCAGGAGATTGAACAGGGAGCTTTTCCCGACGTTCGTCGCCCCGGCCAGAACGATCCGGGCTCCGCTCTTGTAGAGGGTTCCGATCGCATAGCTCTGCAAGAGACGACCAAGGTCATTGAGCAATGAATCAAGCAGCTCATCGGGAAAGACGAACTCGTCGAGCTCATCTTCACTGTAGTCGAGCTGCACTTCCACTGGTGCGAGCAAGGCCAAGAGAACATTCTTCATCCCGTTGAGCTTTTCTTTCAATCCGCCGTCCAAGCGGGCGAGCGCCTGAGCGCGGGCAACCGGGCTTTGCGCCTCGACCAGTTCATGGACCGCCTCGGCCTGAGTGAGGTCCATCCTCCCTGAAAGAAAGGCGCGGAAGGTGAACTCTCCGGGTTCGGCGCTCCGCATTCCGATCAAAGACAAAAAATCAAGGAGTTCGGCAACCACGCTGAGCGACCCGTGGCAGGTGATCTCGACCGCTTCCTCGAGGGTGTATCCATGGCCCTTTGTATTCACCGCCAGAACGACCTCATCAATCCGTCTGCCCTCCTGGTCGCAAAGATAGCCATGCAACAACGTAGCGTTTTTTGCCGAACGGAGGGCTTCGCTCTTACTGAAATATGGAGCCAGCAGGGCGTGACAACCGCTGCCGCTGATGCGAATGATCGCTAGGGCGGCGCTTCCCCACGGGGTGGCGAGAGCATAAATGATGTCATCGGTTCGATATCGACTCATGCGCCGAGTATATCCTTTTGCACCGGGAGCTTGCAACAGAAGAGCTCAGATCGGTACAATGTTTGCATGCAGGAAGCCGCCCTCTTTCGATCCCGGACCTATCACGCAATCCGCTCCTTTTTCCATGAACGGGATTACCTTGAAGTGGATACCCCGATCCTCTCTCCGACCATTATTCCCGAATCCACGATCGAGAACTTCGCAACCCGGTTCAGGAACCCCTTTCTTCCTTCACGGGATCTCTATCTCCTTCCCTCGCCGGAGATCTACATGAAGCAATTGCTTGCGATGGGCTTCGGGTCGATCTACCAGATCAGCCACTGTTTCAGAAACAGCGAGCAATTGGGAAGGATCCATAATATCGAATTTTCCATGCTGGAGTATTACTCGGTCGGCTTCGATGAAGAGGATTCGATTCTTTTGACGGAAGAGCTCTTTCGTAGATTGGAAGTTCCAAAGAGACTTCAGCCCCCCTTCAGGAGGATGAGCGTCGCCGAAGCGACGAAACGATACGCCGGCTTCGACCTTGAGAAGACCCAGCGCCAACCTCTCCTCAGACAGGAAGCCCTTCGTCTCGGGCTCTCCGTCCCCGATGAGCCGGAAAGCTGGGAAGAGACGTTCAATCGGATCTTCCTGACGTTCGTCGAACCGAACCTCCCTCAGGAGCGGCCCCTCGTGCTGTACGACTATCCTCGCCGGATCGAGTGTCTGGCTCAGGTAAACGGAGCCTATCGAAGGCGTTGGGAGCTGTACGGAATGGGGATGGAGCTGGCCAACTGTTATTATGAGGAGTCGGATGAACAAAAGATCGAAGCCTATTACCGGGATGAGTATGCCCGTCTGATTCAAACCAGGGAGATCAGCGGCGGCGTCATCGCCGATGTTGACCCGACGCTTGCCAAGACGTTCGCCCGGATCGGAAAGGTCAGCGGCGTCGCCCTGGGGCTCGACCGCCTGCTGATGGGGATGATGGGCCGCTCTTCGCTGGAGGGGGTGATTCTTTTTCCCCTTTCTGCTATCCTGAGCGCCGGCAACAGGAATCTTTACCATGATGAGGAATACATATGATTAAAGCAGGTCAAATTGAAAAAGGGACCGCATTGCTGATCAAAGGCCAACCCTTTGTCGTAGTCGAGCGTGAATTCGTAAACCCCGGAAAGGGTTCGGCGTTCGTTCGGGTGAAGCTGAAAAGCCCGGCTACCGGACAGGTTCTCCAAGAAACAATGAAAACCCAGGACAACGTCGAAGACATCACGGTTGCCGACCGCGACTGCCAATACCTGTACAACGACGGAGAACACTTCCACCTCATGCTCACCGATACGTTCGAGCAACTTGAAGTCCCGATGAGCTCCTTTCCGGAGTATGAACTTCTGATGCAGGATGGAGAAGTCTATCGCTGTACGTTCTGGGAAGCGGAGCTGCTTGATATCATCATCCCGGCGAAAGTCGTCTACCTCGTCGCCGAAGCGGAGGAAGCGGTGAAAGGCGATACGGTCCAAGGGGCGACCAAGTACGTAACCACGGAGACCGGCCTGAGCGTCCGAGTCCCGATCTTCATCAAGCAGGGTGAAAAGATTCGGGTGAACACCGAAACCCGCGAGTACCTCGAACGGGTCAACGACTGATTCCCGCACCATGAGAAAATACAGAGCTGCAGCGATCTTGATGATCATCCACGGCGGGCTTATGGAGCTCGCCGGGCTGTTCATGTTCCTCCTTCCGTCGACCACCGGCAGAACCGGGATCGAAACGGGGAAGTATTTTTCATTCAAGCTCCAATACTTTCAGGACAATCTCGCCATGATGGTCATCATGGGGGTGATCTATGGGGTGTTGAGACTCATCGGAGCGATCGGATTGCTGAAAAACAGGATGTGGGGGTTAGCCCTGTCGGTGATCAACTGTGTCACCACGATGATCCTGATGATGTTCATGCTCCCGGCCGGAATCGCCGATGGAATCCTTGCCGGCAGCGCGCTGGTCTTGATCCTGATTCAGTATTTTGGCGATAAAAACATCGTGGAATCGAGAGAGTAGCTTTCGATCGTCCGCGGAGTTCTCTTCCCTTTATCGAACCTGAATTTTTACCCTTCTCCTTGATAGGGGATGCAATCATCCCTATACTGGCCCGTATGAACACTGTCCAACTCCTCTTCGTCTCCGTCTCGTTGTCGATGGATGCGGTAGCGGTTTCCTTATGTAAAGGGCTTTCGATGAAACGCTGCTCCTTCTCACGTGCATTTCCGATTGCCTTCAGCTTTGGTTTCTTCCAAGCCCTGATGCCCCTGTTTGGATTCGGACTCGGTTCACTCTTCGGAAGCTTCGTGGAACGGGTCGACCACTGGATCGCATTTGTCTTGTTGGTCTGCCTCGGTGGAATCACCCTCTACAGATCGTACGCTGAGAAAGAGTGCCATTCCGCCAAAGAGCCCTTCAAAGGTGAAATTCTGCTCCTATCGATTGCAACAAGCATCGATGCGTTCGTGGTCGGGATCACGTTCGCCATCCTGAAGATCAACCTCGTTCAAGCCATGTCGATGATCGGAGTCATCACTTTCACCCTGTGTCTGCTTGCGCTCTATCTGGGGAAAACAATGGGAACACGCCTTTCCGAGCATGCAGAGCGGCTCGGCGGCGTGCTCCTGATCATATTGGGATGGAATATCCTATTTACTCATCTCTTCTGACTTCCGATCCTCCGGTTCGCCGCCCTGGACGTTGCGCATGATGAAGAATGCGATTCCCATCGCAGCGGACCCGAAAACGAAGATCGATCGAAACCCGAAGATGTCGATACAGGCGCCGGTCAACGGCGGACTGATGATCGAGGCGAGCTGGCTGAAGAAATAGTAGAGCCCGGTGTAGATTCCTACCGTCCGGTAGGTGGACATCTGCCAAAGCATCGGGAAGGAGTTCGTCACGATCGAAACCCAGAAGATTCCAAAGCAGAAGAGCAGCGCCCAGAACGTATATTGGCGGAACGCTTTCCCCATGGCGGATGTAAGCGGATCATGGAAGAAGATGAGGAGCAGCAGGACGATCAGCACCCCA
>Ga0209719_1001732_pt1 | contig 25589 bp, 30 predicted proteins | sample AD_JPNAS2_MetaG_FD_184421 | JGI IMG/M metagenome (GOLD analysis project Ga0209719, IMG submission 184421) | Active sludge microbial communities of municipal wastewater-treating anaerobic digesters from Japan - AD_JPNAS2_MetaG (SPAdes) (version 2) | ecosystem: Engineered > Bioreactor > Anaerobic...
CCTGAAGACGTTCTAGGAACTTTAATTGGAGGAGCTAACGCGTCTGGTCCAACTGTTGCTACACCATCTTCAACATCTTGTATATATTGTAAAAAATCGCTCATGATAGTTAGTTAAGTCTCGAAAATGTAGTTAAGCTAAAAAGAGCTTAGAATCATAGCGGAGATTCCTCGAAGCACACTTGACCTTTCGTCTCTTAGGAAAGCCTTTTCTTGAGGTGGTGGGGTTATTCTTAAAATAGAAAAATCCACCAACTTTTTTTGGTCCTTTTTTAAAATTTCGTAATAGATTATTAGAACAATCAAAAGACCCAGAAAGTTTAAGTGGACTTCCTTTTAAAGATTTTATGAAGTTATATGAACAATTAAAATTCACATGTACCAGCGTGTTAAAGCCCTTCAGAGAAGTGATCCTGTTATTTGAGCAATCAAATGAGTCTAATTCTCCTAAAGGTATATTCTTAAGACTTTGAATTAAGTTTCTACTGCATTTAAATTTTTTCGCAATTTTAGGAGCTCCTAGAAGGTCTCCTAAAGAATTAAGTGAACAATTGTAAGTTTCCTGGACAAAAAGAGGACCACCTATAAGGGACTCTAAGTTATTGTGAGAGCAATCGAAAGATCCAAATACTTGCTGAGGTGCTCCTTCTAGAGAGCTTAAAGAAATACTTGAGCAATCAAAGCTTCCGTGAATAGTTCCAAACTTAAATGGAAGCTTCCCACCTGGCGCACATTTAATTTTAACGTCTTCAAAAACGTTGAGTAAGCCATCAGTTCCAAAAGAATAGTTTGTAATACCAAAAAGCTCTGGAATTCTATCTTCTTTGTTGAAATAGCATACTTCAACGGAGAGACGTTTTCTTGCGAGGCTTATATATTTTTTATGCAACGTCCACGTTTTTCCACCATCTTCTGAAACTTTTCGTATTTGTATCTTGCTCTCATCTTTTGTGAATAAAACGACGCCATTAAAGTGGTTGATAAAGATGATACTGCTACATTTTTCAAAAAAGTCTGGCGCATGCTCAACGAGCCATATAGCGGCATCAATTGAAGGTTTTTTATAGAGAAAAGATTGGTCTTCTTTTGCTAAACCAATATTAAAATAATCACATTGTTTTTTTAAGAAGTTTTCTAGAGAGGGAGATCCTAGCTTTTGAAAAAGTTCCGTTTGCCGGAAAAGATCATATTCAAAAATAAAAGTATCTTTTAGTGGATAGTCACAAGTTATAATAACATTTTTAAATTTTTTTTTCATGTTGGGGACTATTTGAGTATCAATAGTAGTCGTCCCAAAAAAGCCACTTCCGAAAATAAAAGCATCTAAAGGCTTAAATCCACCTTTTAAAGAATTATCTAACAAGCTTGATAAAGGTGTTCTATGAAATACCTTAATTGAGTCATTTACTATTTCCGGCCAGTCTCCTTGGCTCACGTCATTTTTAGAAAAAGTGCCCTCAACTCCTTTACTCATATTCAAAAACCTCCATGAAAGCTAGTTCAAAAATTTTCGAAAAGTTCGTCTTAAGACTTCTTAGGAGAAAAGAGGGCACCTTTTTCTAGTTATTTTTCTAGTTAGAGTGCATCATCATAGACGGCATTGTATGCAGCTTCAATCATGTTAAGGTCAGTGACTTTTTGCTGGTACATGTCGTCGACATCTTTTTCATCTTTTTTCTTTTCATATAAACCTAATACACTCTTATAGTCTTTTTTAGGTGTGAAAGAAAGCTCTTCTGCGAGAGGTGTGTGCTCATCATTGATTTCACGATTAATTTCATTAATCGTTTTCTGAAATCTTCCCATTGCCGTAATAGCTTGATCAACTTCATCGGTGTCAGAAACGACCTTAGACTTATCAGTGACGGTGACGTCGACACCAAAAGACCGAAGCGCATCAAAATAATCATCTAAAAGATCTTCTTTCCCGACAGCATAACAGTCGTCAATTATTTGCAAGAACTTTTTGAATACGGGTGCAATCTTATCGGTAAACTTTACCTCAGCCTCAGATTTTTCTAGTTCATTAATATCCCAGCCTTGGCCTTTGTAAAGAACATAGTCTTTGCATCTCATAAGAACGCTTTTTTCAACATTCTGTAACTTCGACACATCACTAGCAATCATTCCCATGTGCTTCTGTGCCGTTTTTCTTTCTTTTAGTGCATCATAAGATTTTTCTAAAAGATCCTTAGCTTTTTTGATTTCATCAATTTCTGGCATGTTTTTTCCTCCATTAAATTTGTTCTATATTAATTTTTTTGTCCAAAATTGTTAGTATGTCCTTTCCATTGTATCCCTCAAAGAGAGTTGCAAAGTCTTTTTCCGGCACATCTCTGTCATAAAAGTTTCTGAACACCACTCGTGAAATTCCTGAAGAGACTACCAATTTTGCGCAATGTTTGCAAGGACATATAGTGGTGTAAAGTGTGCATCCTTCCATAGAAATACCTCTTCTCGCCATGTCCATAATGGCATTCATCTCTGCATGAATTTCAAATTGGTCACTAAAAAGATGATGCTGTTTTTGAATATCCTCAAAATCTACATCATCACAGTTAATGAATCCTGAAGGTGTTCCATTCCAACCAGTCGACACAATGCGATCATTCTTAGTGATCACTGCGCCAACTTTTAGTCGCTGACAGTGCGAGCGCTCTGCAAACTTCTCGGCTATTTTCATGAAAAAATTGTCTAGTTGTTTTCTTTTTTCCAAACGCGCACTTCCTTAAGTCTTAGAAATTCTTCACAAATTTGTTCTAAAAGCTCGTAATGTCTCTCATATACATGAAAAGACCCTGCATTCCAGTGAATGTTTCCTCTTTCTATTTTAACCTCTCGAGTAGCATTTAGCTTCTCAAGCAAATCGTTATACACATGACAGTGCCAGGCAAAATCATTTATGAAGCCAAAGATTGCATCATTGCTTCGCATGTATACGAGATATTCTAGTTTTCCATTCCGGATAAAATGCTGGGTAGAAAAGGTGCACGTGAAATCATGTGACGCGTTTATTCCATCATTCCATTCCCATTGCATTTGTGGTCTATTATAGAAAATAACGGATTGGCGACCTTCTGGAGATTTCAAGAGCTGCTCAAGAGCAAAGTCGAACTGTGATTTTTGTCCATTCGAATTTTCTGGACTATACACGCACCAGCCGTAGTTCGAATTAACTCTTTTGGTATCTTTTGTGCATATTGCTGACCAAATTTGAACATCATCAACGTAGCCAGTAATACACCTGTCTTGCGATAAGTACCAATCGAGTTCTTTCTTAATATACTTTTGAGGCGACTTTTTGATATCTGCAAAGTTGAGAAAAGGTTGTGATGGATCTAGTATAAAATGACTTCCAATGAGCTCAACCGTGCCTGCCACAGTATCATTTCTTTTTAGTTTTTCATATAATGGTAAAAATGCATTTATTAAAATAGTTTTTTCATTAGATCCAAAAACTTCATCTACTTTCGTGACCATTCCTGCTCCAGATAGTTTTTAATTTCTTCCCACACAACTTCTTTAGACTTGTCTTTAATGTTGATTAATAGTTTTTTCTTTATGTTTGAGTTCTCATAGAATTTAATGAAATTTGCAATTTCTTGCTTTTTAATAGTCGGGTCATTTGAAAAGGACTCTCCATCTTCTCGGTCGACTAAATTTTCATCGTCATCAATAAACACAATAAGAATCATGTTATTCAGAACCTTTCCATTATAAGACTTCTCTAAGTCATATACATAGTCTCCCGCATATCCTCTATAAATAGGACTATATACGGTTTCTCCTCCGTGTGCCCGGTCTAGAATTAAGTTTATGTCGTTGTTTGAAGCAAATTTAGATATGCCGAACATTTCATTATAATATTCTTTTGAACGACTTTCTAAGTTCCTTCCTTTAATGTTAGAATAATGCATCACGTGAGCCGTTTTTTGCAAATCTTTTTCAATGTAGTCTTTAAGATATTGTATCTGCGTGCTCTTTCCTACATTATCCGGGCCTTCATAAATAAAAATCATATTCTTATCTCCCCCTTTCTAAATCTTATTTAGCTTTAAAAAATGTTGTAAACAATATTTAGAAATGTCTTCATTCTTTTCTTGAACTAAAATTAACTTGTGATTGATAGTATCTTTATATTTAGATCTCAAACCTTCAACAAATGATTTGAACTCATCATCATTCTTTACAATGACAGCAGAAAATTGATGATTAATAATCTCCTGAAGAGCCAAAGGATTAAAACATTCATCTTTAATGAGAGCATAGCAGCAGTTAAAATATTGATAAAAGTCTTTCGTTTTGCCTGAAAAGTATAAAGGCTTACCAGACCAAATAACGAAAGGAGGTCTTAATTTATCCGGCGTTTTTAATAGCGTCTTTTGAATATGCAAAGACTCTCTCGAAATCTCAGAATAAAATTCGTCCCATTCTTTTAAGTGCTCTTCTTTTTCTATGACCCCTCCAATAAATTGAAGAAAAACGCGTTGTGTTCCATCTAACGCAGTGGTCCAAGCCTCTGTAAGGCCTTCTTTTTCAATTTCTTTTTTTATTGAACTAAAAAGTTCACTTTCTTTTTCTTCATCATTTTCAGAAATATAAAAAATGAGAGCCGGTGTTCCAACCGCTGGTCCATACGGGATAAGCTCGAAGCTTATTTCATCTAATACTAACAAAATAGTCCTCCTTTAGATTTAAAGTTTTTCCAATTAAAAAATTTAAACATCCTCATTTTCTTCATTAGCAGACTCGGGCTCAGGCTCGGGCTCAGACTCTTCTTCTGGTTCTAACGTTTCAACAAAAGCATCAATAGCTTTTTTCACAGAAAGAAGAATTTCCTCAAAGTCCTCTTCACTCGGTTCAGCTTCCGTAATTGGAAAACTTGCAACTTTGATCGAATTTCCCTGTTCATCTTCAGCAAAAAGTGTCCCTGTTGAGGACTCCATTGTGATAGAACAATTTAAGTTTTTTTCCATGGCGTAGCTTAGAATATCTGCAAAAATTGCAGGGGATTTTTCAAAGCTCTCGCTAACCATCTCGTTGTCTCGCCCTTCCAAGGCGCGCAGCATTGAGTTTATTCGAAATAGCAAAGAGAGTAGAATTGCTATTTGAAGAATAAGACTGCTGTAAAAAATTAATTCACTTATCATGTGAATAAGATTAACATAATCGAACGCCGTAAGATTCCAGCTTTTAAGCTGGAATTAGTTCACTTAGTTTTCCTAAAATGTCGGCATCTGCATTGAACACCGATTTCCATTCTTCTTGTGAAAGAACATTTTTCTTAATCAAGTTTTCAACGACTTTTCCTTTTTTTTCTAAGTTAAGAATCATAAGGTAGTCAATCGAATTGTTATAGACGAGATTATAATACCTGACTTCTTCCGTTTGTCCAATGCGATAGTTTCGACCACGCGATTGCTCGTATGTGATATACTCATGAGTTCTTTCAAAATAGACGGAGGCCTTTGCTTCATTCAAAGTGATAGAGCTATTTGCAATTAAGATAGAAGCAAATAATATTTTGTCTTTGCTCTTCTTAAAGCTCTCAATAACTTCAAACCTTTCATCTTTAGGAATGTCAGCAGATAATACGTGGAAGCCTTTTTTATAATAGTTTTTCAAGCACTCTAATGTAAGAGGGTGATAATAAAAAACGATAATTTTGTTATCTTTTTCTTTGCATTCTTCTTCTATAATTAAGTCTAATGCTTTTAGCTTTTCAAAGTGCTTATTGAAATTAAATTTTTTCAAATTTGCTTGAAGTTTTGCATCAAACATATCAAAGTTTTTAGTTTGTAAAAGAAGCAACGGATTGTCTACAGCTAATTGTAAATACATAAAAGTATTTGTAACGTTTGCTAATAGCCCAGCCGCATTTATAGTGTTCCTTCTTTTTGCTTCGCCAATAACTTCATATGTGAAAGCTTCATAAATTTCTCGCTGTTGTGGACTCATATCGACTTGAATAAGAGGCACGTCATAAGCAGGTAATAAGCCTAATAAATCTTTTTCGCGTTTAACGGCGTACTTTTTGTATAGGGCGTCTTGTAAAATTGCCCATTTTTCATGGTCCCAAGTCTCTCGATTAATTCCATATTTAGACCACTTCGTTCCTAATTCACAGTACTCTCCGAGCCAGTCTTGGTAATCTAAACCGTTAACAAGAGACCTGTCTAAAGTCCTTAAGAGCAGGTACATCTTTTCCTCTTTATCTGCTGGAGTTGCACTCATGAGATATCTGTATTCGAAAAAATGTAAATTCATTAAGAAAAATTTAGATCTCAAAGACTTCGGACTTCCGAGAAGGTGACACTCATCTAAAAATACGAGACCTTTTTTGTCTCCAAACCATTCATCTAAAGGAAGCGAACTTTTTCTATATTGCACTTTTTTCGTTCTTTTATTCACTTCTTTGTCATAGGCATCACCTATTGACCGGAACGCGTCATAAGAACATATAATAATCTCATAGCCTTGGTCTTTATTGAAGATAAGTCTATTTTTTAAAGTTGTGACGGATCTGATAGTGAGCGTTTTGCTTTCATCATAATCTGGGATAAATTTTTTTAACTCGTTTGCTAAATTTAGAATTCCAATAGTTGACGTCATTATGATAGCTTTATGGCATTCTCCATAATGCCTCAAATGAGACAATAACGCCGCAAGCACGTATGACTTTCCGAGGCCAGTTGCATGAGCAAATAAAAATCTATTTTGATTAAGTCCTCTAATAATGTCGAGCTCTTGAAAGCTTTTCGTTTGTGAAGTGTCACCACCCGGTTGAATCGGGGGCACTTTCAGTAAAGTTGGATCAAATTTTCGAAGCTCAGATCTTTTCTCGACAACCTTAAGCTCATTAAGACTCTCAAAGTATTTTGCAATTTCGTGCTTATCATATTCGCTAATGTCTAAGTAGTGATGAGAAAGCTCCGTAATGATTCGCTGGTACATTCCCGCGCTAATTATCCATTTTTTGTCTTTAGGCCGGTATTGACAGCCAATCAACTTGAGGGATTCTATCTCATCATGAAAGTCATTCCCACTTGGGCTTAAAAGAAGCTTTTCATCTTCGTATTGAATCGTAATCATTGGCAGCCCCTAAATGTCTAAAAGTTTGAAGTGCTCAATGTCTTCCAAGGTGTATCTCTCTTTTTGACCATTGAGCTCGATAAATAGTTTTTTAAGTTTATAGTAGTCGGAAGTACTCTCATATTTTATGGCATTTCTAATAGCCCATTGAATAGACCACGTTTTTTCTTTTGTAGTGGCTTTGCTCGTATTAATGCTCATACAATATTTTCTTACCATTTCGATGTCTTTTATTTTATCAGCTCGACAAACTATATAGGTCTCTCCTGGGCTCTTCTGTAGCACATGAGATTTTGCTAAGATATTTCTTTTTTCAGAAAGAATATTTTCCGTATTTCTTCGTACATAATTTCCAACGCTTTGAACCGTAAGACTATTCGAAAAAAATGATCTCACGTTTTGTCTCGTCATAAATGTTCGCCATTCAAAATAAGTTTCATTTTCTGCGTTTTCAATACGTGCAACGAGATACTTCGCTTTTGTAGGAGTGAGACATCCTCTTAAGGTCATTTTTAAGAATAATGGACTTAATTTAATATTTTTAATATTTGCATATGCATGAGTTGTTGAAGTTACTTCATATGTTGAAGGATTTAAAAGCCCAAAAAAGCTAACGAGCTTACTTGCAAAAAGATTTGGAATTAAGATTTCGATATTGTTGAGATTTGTAAGATAGTGAATAACTTTTTTCTTTTTTAAAGCATTAAAAAGCTTTAAAGTATCTACTCCTAAATAAATGTCCCCACATGTGAAAAAATAGTATTTTCCTTTTTGAAAATATTCAACCTCATCAACTGGAAAGTGAATACAATTTTTTTGTAAATCTAAGCATGTAGATAATCTAATAGGTTCTTCCGTTTGGCCAACTACAACATGGCCAAACTTATGATAATTAATGAGACCTTTATGATTTTTTATCTCGACCTTAGATGGGACAATCTTTTTTATTTTTGATCCAAACATGAGAACAAAAAGCTTTCCAAAATATGCATTTAAGTTTAAATCAAGAAATCGAATATGTTCTTTTTCATTTATTGCTTTACTTTTAGAATAGATTGAAAGCTGGCAAAGGTCATCAAAGTCTACATAATTTAGTTTCAAAAAATTAGTCCTTTCTATCTTTGAATTTTTCGATGCTTTCAACCGCTGTTGCAACTATTTTTTGCAAAGAAGCTATGAAAGCTTGGGCGCCCTCTAATTCGCTTGTGAAAAAGCCTTTTGAAATATCGGCCGTAATTTCAACGCCTTTATTGTTTACGTCTTCTAATACGGCGTTAAGTTGATTAAGAGACTCAACGCCTTCTACGTGGGATTCATTTTCTATAAAACGCTTAAAGATGAATTTCCGAGATTCGAAGCCTTCATCAGTGAGCTCTAGAAAATAGAGAGGAGTACCTTCCTGAAGATCTTTTGGTAGACTTTTGTCTACATCAATTATTCGTTTTTGTTTTTTCATAACTTCATATTAACCTTTTGGGGATCTATAGCTTCACATAGAGCCGGACTTCTATTAGTCCAACCCGTAGTTTGGAACAATCTGTGTAAAGATTTTCCCGATTGGCTGGTCATACATACGAAGATCAAGGCAACTCACATGGACTTGCACAGCCTCTATGTTGTGTCCGTCTTCAGTTCCGTCTATGCCGATTAAACAAACTGGCATGTCCCTATTCGTTTTGCAAATCGGACAGGTGAACCCCTTCATGTTAGGGCTATCAAATATTTTCATTTTCTCCTCCAATTATTCGCTTTTAAGCGATGGCCCTTCCCTTTCATAGGAAAGAGCCGGTCTTAGATTATCTCGGAACTAAAATACGGTCAAGAAAGTCTTCATCCTCAATATAGGTTCGCGCTTTTGAACTTTTCTGTGGCTGAATTTCCTTTGGGTGAACTTCATCAGATTTCAAAGTTCCATTCATCAAATATTTTTGAACTATCTCTTCATTATATTTTTCCAACTTCGTCATTTCACGTGTTCTCTTAGGTTTTCTAAAAAATCGAAGCACAAAAGGCTCATCACACAGAAATACGGCGCCGCCTAATACGAACACCCAAAACATCAAACTAGTAAAAACGATCACAGCTTCCTCCTCCTAGGTCTTTGAAAAAGTCATCTAATCGATAATCTAATTCCGTTTTCCCTGCATTATTCAACCTGTGCTCTCGCTCAGAAACCTCTTTGTACATTCCGAAGAGCACGGCAGCAACAACCACTCCAGACATTAGAAGTATTAGCTCCATTCGTTTCCCCCTTTAATTTCATAGTACGCTGAAACAATTCAAATTAAAGGGCTGGGTATCACCAGCTCCATTCGTTTCCCCCTTTAATTTCATAGTACGCCAAAGCACCATCCGCTTTCCCAAAAGTATAGGAGCTTTCAGGACAGGCGCTGGCCCATTCCTTTAGCATTTTTGTCATAAATGACTCAAGATCTTTTTTCTTTTCAACATAGTCATCTATTTTTTCTACCGAAAGAACCTTCAATAAACCATTTTTCTTTTTTTTAGCCTCAATAAGAAACGTGCCACACGTTTTGTCAGACTCTCGTAAACTAATATTTTCGGCTTCACAATACTCTATGAGAGTCTGCAAGTCATAATCTGTTTTTATAGTGAGAACTAATCGTTTCATTTTTCACCTGCCTTGAAGTTATACACTGGTTTAAGTAGATTAACTATTTCGATAGTCTCACCAACAACATCTAAAATTGCCTCTATTGGCTTATAAGCCATTGGAGACTCATCTAAAGTATCTATGCCTACAGAGGTAGAAAAAACACCTTTCATAGAATTTTCAAATTCTGAAAGTGAAACTTTTTTCTTAGCTTCGCCTCGGCTCATAATGCGGCCAGCACCATGAGGAGCTGAAAAGTTCCAGTCTTGGTTGCCTTTGCCAACACCCAAGATACAGCCGTCTCGCATATTAAGAGGTATTAAAAGCTTTTCACCTTCATGAGCTGAAACGGCGCCTTTTCGTAGAACGTTGTCTTCAAAGTTTATGTAGTTATGAACAGTTTCAAATGAGTCAACTATAGTTAAGCCCATACGAAGAACTATTTCATTTACAATTGCCTCACGATTTGCTTCTGCCCATTGTTGACAAATTTTCATGTCGTGTAAGTAGTCTGCTGCCTCATGGCCTTCAAGATAACGAAGTTTTTCAGGTATGAAAGCCACCGATTTTCGAGCCTTCACAATTTCTTCCTCTAGACCTTCTTTTCGGCCGAATTCTTCAATAGTTTTCTTTACTTTCTTTTTCACAAGAACGCTATAGTCCAAGTTTTGAACAGCTTTTTCTTGATAGATATCTGCTACTTGTTTACCCAGGTTTCGAGAACCTGAGTGAACTATAAGATATAGGTTACCTTCATCATCCTTGTCCACTTCTATAAAGTGATTGCCGCCACCTAGAGTACCAAGAGACTTCTCAATACGGTCTATATTTTTCAAGTCATCGAAACATTTTAATTCGGAAAGGGCTTCAAAATGAATGGAATTGTCTCGTATAGAAAAACCAGCTGGCACATATTTTCGAATCACTTCATCAAGTTTTTCAAAGTCGATATTTTTTTCGGCTAGTTTTACAGTTCGCATACCGCAGCCAATGTCGACACCCACAAGGGATGGAACGACTTTGTCAGTGATTGTTTGGGTGAAGCCGATAACACAGCCGGCCCCGGAATGCACGTCGGGCATGATACGGATTTTTGAGCCGGCCACAAATACTTGGTCACAAAGGGTCTTAATTTGATTAATGGCAGATTGCTCAATTTCTTTTGTGAAGATAATTGCTTCGTTGTATTTTCCCGCTATTTTCATTGTGTTCTCCTTACATATAGTATATAAGAACTTAAGAAAAGATGTTCAAAAGAACCACTTGGTTCTATTTTAGAATTTCACGTTTTCGTAGCCGTCGAAAATATAGGGGATGAATTGATAAGGAATATGTGCATCTTTGATAACTATTTTTAACCATTTTTTCATAGTGTTAGAATTAGTGTATGTGTAAAAATCCATCATTTCTTCTTTGGTTTTAAATGCAACACCTTCAAGAGGAGTCTTATGTAGACTGTCTTTCCAATAAGTTCCATTAGGCGTCTTTCCGTCTATTAAGTAGCATTGTTCTTTGTTTAGTCGGTACCCCGTCGGCCTATTTACGTATGTAATGTGTTTTAAGGGTACAAAGTATTTTTCTTCTTCATAAAGCTTAATGTGCTTTTTTATTGGGTTCTTAAAAGCTTGCTTAAGCATTGGATGATTTTCGTTTATAAGATAGCTCTCATAGTTAAAGTTTGATTTTCTAGAAACTTTAAAAATTGCTAAGTTCATCACAAAACCAGCAGCGTCTTTAAAATACGTATTAGCTTCCATAGATGGAATTTCTTTTAGGACTTCTAACTTTCCCTCAAAAGTCTTTCTGTATTTCTGGGCGTCTGGTTTATTTTTCTTCCATTTCCAAAGCGAGTCTTCTAGCCACCTGAGAGGCTGCAAGCTTATAATTTTGCCGCCATGTTTATCGACAACTTCCTCAGTTAGCTTTGCTAAAATTGGCAAGTGCATCTTTCCATAAGGAGGGTTCATTATAACGGTGTCAAACTTTTTCATTTTCTTTTCTCCAATCTCGACAATATTAGTCTTGTATATTTTTTTCAAGATTTCTTTTTCGTCTTCTGTCCAAACATTATCAACATTACAAAGACTAACGTCTTGTCCAACAGTCTTCATATGTAAATATAACTCTAAGTTAAGTGTGCCAATAGCCCCTTCAGGTTCTCCAAAAAGTGTATTCACGTGTTCTTTAGGCAGATAGACCCTTGCTTGTGAGTTTAAAAAATACTTGAAAAGAATTTTTACGAAATTTTCCGACTCAATATTTTCATCATAGAAAATATCGTTAGCTTCTAATTCTATCGTGCTAAAAATTTCTTCAATAACGGACAATTCACTTTCATCAAGGCTATTACTTAAAATATTAACTATATCTTTGCCTAAGACTTTTCTAACAACAAGCATATCTAAAAGCCATTGCTCTCTTTTTTGCATTTCACTTTCATTCACTTTATCAGTCGTATTACCGTTGTCGTCTAATTGAGTGTTGACACCTTTTTTCTTCGTAGGAGCCGTTTTTGCAACTTCTGACTCGGTCTTAAATACTTGCTTATTGAGCACGGCTTTCACAGCTTTTCCGTCTAAACTAATTTTAGACCAGTCAATTTTTTCAATAAAAGGTCTAAGCCTAAACTTAATTTTTTCATAGAAAATTTCTTCACCTAAAATTTGTTTAATATACTGAGGCGCTATATCTTTAAAATCGCCATCAACCGCGACGAAGGCACCATTTCTGAGACGATACTCGCCAAAAGCACACTCGTGCAAGGTATTATATTCAGCTTGTTCATAGTCACTATTAAGATACATTTGTTTGAGCCCTTGTGAGCTCATTCCATACGTTGGCTTATATTCAAGGACGGCTTTCACTGCGAGAGCTAAACTCAGATAGAAAATTCGGCCATACGTTTTTTCACCGTGTACCATTGTGACTCTTGCATTTGCTTGCTGAAATTTGTTAAGTGACATTTCGGTCTGGTCTGTGAGCCACACGAGATAGTTAAGCGCTGGAACTGAGATGCCACAAAGGCCTCGGTTACAGGTTACAAAAAGTACCCGTTTTTTGTAGCTCATTTTTCCATCTCGTATTTCGGTCACTTCTTCAATATGCTTATTTAATTTTTTTTCAAGCGATGATGTAATTTTTAAACCACCCGAAATTTGGATGGCTTCAATGCTTGGATATTTTTTGCTAATATATGCTGTGATGGCTTTTGCAAAATTATTGTTTTTCACTACAATAAGACCATGGTCCAAATTTTTGTAGAAGTCTGTTTGATCATTGAAGAGGTCATCTAGAAATGGTCCAATATTTTCTGAGTCAAAATTTTCAAGAGTGATGTTTTCTTCAGCTGGTTTAAGATGAAAGTGCTGAGATGGTACACAGATGCCAGATTCCACGAGTTGAGCATAAGAGACAACTTTAATATTTTCCTCTTTAATCGTCTTAAAAATCTCAGATGGGACATATGGAGTTCCCGTGATAATGATGACTTCAATTTTTAGAGACTCTAGAGCTTTTGTGTATTTTGCGTGCCACATTCCATAGTGAAATTCGTCAACTGCAATGGCATCATATTTGTTTTTCTTGCACACTTCTTTGATGACTTGAAAAAGTCTGTCTTCATCTCGCTCAGCATCTATGCCCAGTTTTTGGAGAGAAATCATATCAAAGTGCATGTCCATGAAGTCGATGAAAGTTTTGTTAAGCTCTCCCCAAGCATCTTTAATTTCTGAAGGCTTGCCTGAAAAGATCCCAATATTTTTGTATCCACGCTTCTTAAAATAATACGCCGTTGTGATAGATTTTCCAGCCCGGGGGTATGCAAAGAGACCCTTAATTTCGTTGGCAGGAGTAGTGAGCCACTCATCAACTATTTTTTTATTAAATTCTCGGCCATTGAAGTTCACCGTTTTAAGTTCACTAGATTTAATCTTGAGACAGTCTGCAACAATCGAGTTTGTTAGTTTTTCTGGAATAGGTCGAAGTCGACCTTCTTTAATTTTTTTAGAATCTGGCCGGTTCAAATATAACGAACTAATAATATACTCGACAATTTGAATGGCTTTTTCTTCTTCTTTCGCAATTGTGTCAACTATGAAGACCTCTGTGCTTTCACCAGCATTAATATCTGCTGCAGATTTGGCACCCATTTTTTTAAGAATTTTGTGTATTTGAGTGTCTGTATGTTCACCTGGCAAAAAGTCGCCAATCTCGATTTCTTTGATAAATGTTTGAGCCGACCGCTCTTTAGGTCCATATCTATCATGCCATGTATTTACAGTCTCACCGATATTTAATTTTTTCTTGCCATCCATATAGGCTAAATATATTTTCATTTTTCATTCCTTTGATGTGAACTAATTCACCCAGTTCCATATTTCGTGGAACCATTATTCCACGCCATATCACCGCGATCAATAACACGCCCACAGTTAGGGCAAATATCTTTGCCTTTGCGTTTTAAGACATTTAACAATGCCTCGTCCGCTCTTTCATATCTTCTCCTTTGTGGTTTGTAGGCAATGCTTTTTGCCGTCCGTATGCCCAGTCTTTAGCTGAGAACAGCTTTAATTTTTAGAAAAAGCTCCAAAATTAAATCCAGACTTAAGCTTAAAGGGCTCATATTTTTCAAAAGGGTCTTTTTCCCAAAATTTTTCATCAGTATAGTCGTCGACTAAAACGTCGCCGACTTGAAAATGACCGCCTGGAAACTTTTCTATGCAAAATGCAATTGCTTCTGGGTCGATGTCGATGCCGTAAAGGTCTTCATATTCGATGAAGTCATACGTATTCATTACGGCGGCTAAAAGTTGTCCATACCCAACACAGGTGTCTAAAATGGGCTTTCGTTCTTTTAAGTCTAAAAGCCTTGCCATATACTCTGCTAGTTCTCTAGGAGTGTATACCGCGCCTTGCTTTTGTTTTTCTTCTTGAGAAAGATGGACCGGTCCGCCCTCAAAATATTCAACTCGTAGTCGTTCTTTCATTTGATGTTTCCTTTCTTTAGAGATTAACTTTTACGAAGCTACTCTCAGCTAAATCCTCCTTACATATAGCATATAAGAACTTAAGAAAAGATATTCAAAAATGTGAAGTCTGTGGTTACAAAAATGACAGAAATATGGAAAGAAGGCTTGAAAAAACGGTTACAAGATTCCAGCTTTTAAGCTGGAATTAGTTCACCGTTTCAAAATTAACTAACTATTATGAAAATGTGTGAGCCCTTTAAAGCCATGGGTGGCTAAAGACTGAGCACTTTTCTTGGCCGAGGAAATATAAGAATGTGTGAACTTTTTGAAGAAATTTTCTATAAATGCAACAAGCACCTCCTTAATGAGAAAACGATCAACGTGAAAGGTGCTGCCGAAGGTTATCAAGTTGCAAAACTCGTGAAGCTCGATCCAATGAAGCCTCTTTCTCGAGAGGGACGATTCGACACCTCCTCACTGGACACAAAAAAACTTAATTCACTTCCAACACAGAAAATTAATAACTTAGCTCACCTCCAAGACTTGAAAAAGTTTGGCGAATTTTATGGGGTAGACTTCGTGAGGCCCACTTTGCAACTCAAAGCAAAAGGCCTCAATTTTTTCGTTTTGCCCGCCACAAGCAACGGAGACTCTGGAGTCTTTGATTGCCAAAACAAATCTCAAGAAATTCAGAAAGGCTATTCTGCTTTTGGAAGGTGGGGCATCTCATCTTCTGGCACTCCGTGGGTTGCAGGCCAAGAAGGCGGACACAAGCCAGGGACGAAATATGGTGGCTATTGGGCGGTGAAAAACGGAAGTCTTTTTATTCGCGGGAGATCCATTGAGTCGGATGAATTTGTGCTCAAACAAGTCCCTTGGATAGTTGGCCAATTATGTGGAGATAGGCGGAGCGGAAGTCCAACAGGAGTGCCACTCATCTAATGAAATATCATCTAAACTGGGACATCCAAGATGGACTCCTTCGTCCAACTGATGGCCGACTCGTAATTTTTGAAGGACACGCTATGATTTCAGAAGGGCGCACAAGAGACCATAACGACCTTCTCAGAGCACTCGCTTCAAGATACCGGCTAAACAAACATGAAGTCTTAAGCAAAGCACTACGATTCTATTGGCGTCCGGAAAAACATAATGAGATCACAATCAGTCCAGTTAGAAAGTGGGACGAAGATTGGGCTTTGAAAAACATCCTTCTTTTAGACGTTATTGTTGACTCCCTTTTCTGATTTTAAAATCTAAACTATTGAACTCAAAAATAACTAATTAAGTATAGAACACTCCGAAGAAGTGGACATATGTTTAAGGAGACAAAAATTGGAAAGATTACGAGAAAGTCACTCTTTTGACAGCTCTGTAGCTAAATCTTTAAGTTTACGACAAGATCCAGAAAAGTTGAATGAGGCCATTATTCGAGAAAACGATAATGACCGCCTCATTTTTTCTAAGATTATGGAAAAGCTAAAAGGAAGCGAGACTTCAAAAAGAGTTTGGAAGTTACCTGTCGGAAAGTATGGTAACATGAATGGAAATAAACGCGTATATCCAAAAAAGTTATGGGAAAACGTGAGAGACCTTCAAAGGGACTCGTGGGTTGGGGTATCAGGCTTAGCTGACCACCCAGTCGAAGATGATGATCCAGGGGAATTTAAAAATCAGGCTATCATCTGGCACGAGATGGACGTTGGTGATGATGGCATCGTGTATGGGTACGGAACTTTTATTGGCGAGCATGGCGCGATGGCAGAGGAAATACTTGATAACGGTGGAAGAGTATCAACATCTTCTTCAGGTTTTGGCGACGTCGACCCAGTAACGAGAATAGTTGATCCAGACTCGTTTCAAATAGAGAGACTAGCTGACCTCGTATTAAATCCGTCTCAAGGGACATACGGAACACGAGAGACTTCAACCTCTTCATCAGCTTCAGACTTTTTAAATGACTTGCACAAAGGTGCAAGTATAAACTACAATGGCTCACAAATGAATGAGTCTCAAAACGGACAATCTTACATACTAAAAGGAAAAAACATGAATACAAATACGAACAACGCTGTAGATGCTGTTCAAGCCGCTTTCTTGCAACAGAATCAGCCACAACAACAACCTGTACAGCAGGTGCAACCTCAAGGACAAGCTCAAGTACAAGGGCAGCAATTTCAAGTGCAAAACCCGGCTCAAGGGCAACCTCAGGTGCAGCCTCAGGTGCAACCTCAAGCTCAAGCAGCACAACAGCCAATGAAAGCTCTCACTAAAGTTGAAGAAAAAGCTTTCAGAAAGTATGTCGACAACTTTATTGAAGACTCAAAAAATATAGATAATCCATTAGCTAGATTAAATGAATGTGTTGAAATTCTAGACTGCTTTGAAGAAGGAATTTGTCCAGACTTACGAGAGAGTTTAGAAGGACAATTTAAAAGAGAAAAGATAAGACTTGAGAAGCTCGTAGAAGAAGCTGTAAGCACTGAAAAAGAATATGGCATGGACTTAAAAAAGTTTAAAAAAGCCGCTGAGAGAAACACAGCACAGGGCCTTCTTCTTAAAGAGCAAATTACGGACTATAAAGAACTTTGTAATGAACTAGGCAAACGAAACGCAAAGCTTAGAGAAAAACTAGAAGTTGCTAATAAAAAGCTTCAAATTCATTCAAAGTTATCTGAAAAGAAAATTCTTAATGGAAACAGAGAAATTGTAAGCACCTCAAATAAATTAAGTTCTCTTGAAGAAGATTTTAATAGATCTGAAAGACAAAATGAACGGCTCATGGAAAAAATTTCGAAGCTGTCTAGAAGTAATAAATCTTTTGAAAAAGAAAACGACAGACTTTCCAAACAGCTTTCTGAAGCAAAATCTCTCATTAAAGAATTGGACTCACAAAGAACAAAATCTCTTCGAGAGTCCAAAAGCATAGAAAGCGACAAGGCGTCATTACAAAGAAAACTTCGAGAACAAGAAAAAGAAATCTTTGACTTAAAAAATAATTATAAACAACAAAGCATTCGGTTTGATAAGCTCACTGAAGAATTTGCCGCTTATAAAGAAGAGGTGAACCTAACATACAATCCAACAGCTAAGATGATGCCTCGATTTGAAGAACGTGTTGGAAAATACTTAAACTTAAGAGAAAATAAAGGGGTTGAAGTAGAAGCTTACTGGCATGACCAACTTCAAAAATATGGAGAATCGATTCTTCCATTTGAGAGCCAAATTCGCGGAGCAAAGACACTTCGTGAAGCAACTAACGCTTTCTTAAAACATCGTACACAAATTGATCCAGACTTTGCGGTCGCTCAACCAGCTGAATATGCATATCGAAATAAAGAAGAGCGCGCCGTTTTATATGAACACCAAGGAATAATTAATCCGTTAGAAGAGTACGCTAAAAGCTCAGTGGACCAAAAAAACGCCGACTTTTTAGAAAAGCTTAAGTCAAGCGGTTTACAATAGGAAAAAGGAGCTATAGAAAATGAGAAGATATTCACAAAACGCAAGCATGAGAAGCAGAAGATCTTTGCGAGAGGCCTCTGCTACTGGTAACGTTGACCGGTTATTTGGCCAATTAGAAAGATCAATGATGGCGATTGAAAAAGTTCAATCTAGTCTCATGGATGCTGCAGATATTTTAGATGAAATTTTGATTGAGGCAATAGCTATTGGTGGAAAAATTGCCGAAATCGTCCCCTCACATATTCAATTGCATATTGCTGAGCTCACGAAAATCGCAGACCAGAACCTGAATCCTATGATTGAAGGCGGACAGTCAAGCCTTAAGTCTCTTCAAGATCTTATTGGAAGTATCCCATATCGAGATATTAGACCACTGAGTGCTGAAGAAAGACGTCAATCTTTGACAGCTGCTCCGGACTTATCTAATGGGCCTCAGTCTCACATTACGGGTGCTCAATCTCAAGAGTCATCTCAAGAGTCACTAGAAGACTATTATAAAAATGTTTTAACTGATGAAGCTAAACAGGTTGGCAAAAATGACACTGAGCTTAACTTTGAGTCAATTCAAGAATCTCAAGTATTTGGTATGAAGTATGAAGAGGATATGATGAGCTCCATGAATATGAAGCTCGCAAAACCAATCGACGTAAAGCCAATTAGGGAAAAACTTCGTGCTGCCGTTGAGGACGAAATGTTAGAAGACGTGAATCCACTTAAAGAAAGCGGTCCACTCGACTTTTCTAAACTGCGCGCATTTGGTGGAAGGGATGGAATGCCAATAAGCTTTGGCGCTCTAACAGAGGGCGGACACATCGTTTAGAATGAGGAAAATGAGAGGAGCTTCAGAGCTCCTCTTTTTTTAGATTTCTTCGGTTGCTCGAATCAAAATATCATCTTCATGAAGCACGAGTCTCGTGTTCTTATCTTGTGCTACTATTCGAATGAGCCATTCCCGTTTAGAAACATTTGCCGTTACTTTACAATCTAGAAGATTTATGTCTGGCCATTTTTCTTCCGTTTCGGTTCTGATAAGATCTGCGACTGCCTCCTCATTATCTTTAGACAGATGAAAACGGTCATTAAGCGCTGAAGAAAAGAGGCCACCAAAATAGGGCATTCTAATATAATCATAGTTTTTTGACTGAAGCCACATCCTGTATCCATTCAATAGTGCATACTCATTTTTAGTAATCATCGACCTGGTGTGCGTTTTCCCTTGAGAAGTTCCTGGATCGCTCACATTATAGTCTATATCAACAAAATTGAGTTTATTTTCTAATAGCGTATTTAAATTTTTTAAGTCTTTGACGAGAAGAGATTTAGCCAATTGCTCCCTCCGATGGTTGATAGCTCGTTGCAGAGCGTGCGATTCTTAACTTTTCTAATTCGTTGTCTCCTGGACCATAAGGATCTTGAAGGAAGCCAGAAGGGTTCCAAACTTTAGCATCTTTCAAAGCTGCAGAACTTACACTTGCAGCATCTCCCCAAATGTTTGCATTTCGACCGAGTCCAATTTCTTTTGAATACGACATTTGAATTTTGCTGCACTTATACTTAATACTTACCGGCGCATCATTTTGGCCATTAGCATAATCGAAAGTTAGCTCGGGGATTTGAATTGGAATAAGCCCACCTATATGAAAAGCTAAGATGGGTTGAATTTTAGGCTGGCTAAGTAAGCTCTCTGAGTCGTCTACATAATGAAAGGCGACCACTAAAAGTTTTCTGAATTTTCCTGCGACACCACACCTGAGAACATCGTATTGTCTATTATACCATCTCGCAAACCAATCTAAATGATACTTCTTAACGGAATGATAGACATCTTCTGTCCAATCAATAGTAATTTCTTGAGAAAAGCTTGCGCTTTTAAAGAGTGGCGCTCTCAAAGTATTATTTTGATCAACTTCCATAGAAGGCATCGGAATACTAATTTTCCGTATTCGATAGGCTGCATTATAGAATGCTTTTTCAACTTTCTCCCCAGAGGAAGACTCACAAAAATAGCCTGCCCAAAATAAATTTTGAGATTGTGGCTCTAAGTCGTAAAGATAATCTATTGAGTCATGTTGAAACGAGTCTATTATATCGACAAAGTTGTCTAAGTTAAGTTGCCCGTTGTGTTCTTTTAAATCAAAGTTAATTCGATCACTCATATTAAGTTAGTTAGAAAACGGCCTTAAATGATTTTTGATGCAACATCATTTCTAATAGCCGTGCACCTTTTGAATAGAAATGTAAAAGCAATTTGCTGGGTATCCGCATTCTCCCGGTCAAAGCTTAGGTCGTCTTTTTGGCCTAAAAAAATAATATCTTCAAAAAGCCAAAGAGGCTGAAAAGATTTTTCATCAACACTTTTATTTAAGAGATCATTGTGCCTGACAATGAGGTCTAGTCTAGATTTTCCCCCTTTTAAAAGGCTATTAATTGTAAGAGGTGTAAGCTTTTTTTGAACAGGATCTGGGCCTAAGTCGAAGTCAAGAAGGTTTCTGCCGTTATTTGAAAAAGCATTTAATTCATCTAAGATGTATAAAGGCTCGTCCATTAAAAAAGTTATTTCGGACTTTCTCTCATAGGCAACCTTAGTTCCAATTTTTTTAATCGTGCTGAAGCTTGACCTTATATCATATGTCTCAGACATCATTTGAGGCACCGATACTGATACAGCTCGTGACATATATGTTTGCCCATCTATAGGTCTTTTACCTGAAAGTTTATCCTGTAAAGTTATCCGACTTGCTCCAATATGATCATGCGCATTTAAGTCTTTATTGTATCGTACAAGAATGACGTCAAACTGGTGCTTTAAGAAATCGCCGGCACTCTGAATTGCATAGTGTAGATGTTCTTTTGAAGAAAATTCATTAATTCTTTTTTCCACTTAATCTCCTTTTCCTAAACAGCACTTTTCAAAAAATCGAGGTCAGTCACTTGAAAGCTACGTTTGAAAATGAACGAAATCGATATTTCTTGAGTTGAAGTTGATTCTCGGTCATAAGCTATAGCATCTGAAGTACCTAATATTTTTATGTCTTGAAATACAAAATAGGGCAAGTTTTCTACCTGCACATTAGGATTAATGACATCATGAAGATGGTCCATTCTAATAATGAGATTTAACCTATGGTCTTTAAGTCTTCGCTTGCCTGGTGACCATGACTTTGAAATTACTTTTAAAACTTTTTGCCATTCATCATATCTTTTATTTTCATCATTTTCTATATATGGATGACTCGGACTCTCTATTAAATTTTTCCTTCCAGAAAGCTCATTTATCTTATCAAGCCAAATTAAATTTTCATCTAATCGGAACGTAAAAGACGCTTGATTATTCATCTCTTTTGTAGAAGCTACTTTACGTACCGCCGTTTCTAAGATTGGAATAGAAAATTCTTCGTTGCGTACCGCCGGAACCGAGATTGAACCAAAACGGATGGCAAAACCTTTCTTGTCCAAGATTTTTTTTTCATACTCTGAAAGCCAAGGATATTCCTCAAAAAAGATGGTATCATTATTCCATGTCAGGAAAGCAGTAAACTTATGCTTTAAGAAGTCGGGGCCAGTCCTATTGATAGTTTCTACGGGAGTAACTTCTTCAACATGGCCAAAGCTATTAGAAAAAAACTTTTCCTTCACACCACCAATTTTTTGATCTAAAACTTTTTTTTCTTGCTCTTCTTTTTTTTGCTTTTCTTCTCGCTCTTTGTTGACTTGCTCGCGCACGGAGCTTATAGAACCAGCTTCTTTTTCAAGAGCTTTTTCTGAAGCTTTTTCTGGCCCAGCTGATACAATAGCTTCATTTTCTTTGCGCAAGGCTTCGAGTCCGCTGTCGAAGGCTTTCACAATATCTTTGTTGCCATTGAGAAAACCAGTGAGGACCCTTAAGGCTCCGTCGTCTAAATTTTTTGCAGCTTCACTATTGCGAGCCCAATCAAGAAAATGCTCATGAGAAAGTGGCTCATAAGGATCTGTTGTCGTTTCTTCAATTTGTAGAATTTCGGATTTTTTTTCGCCCATGATAGTTAGTTGCTATCCGGTGGCAAAAATCAGAGTAGGGCGTCTTCTAATCTATTATGAAGTTCTAATTCGAAGAGCTGTATTAAATCATATTCTTCTTTTGAGGGCACAATATGTTTTAGAAACATGAGCTTAGAATGTTTATTTTTACTTTTTCTTAAAAGAAGCAACAAGTAAAACATTAGCTTCATTTGAGTTGCTTCATTAGGTACCTCAGATAAGAATTCTTTAATCGTTTTATTTACGATTTTTTTGAGATCCACTTCATCTAATTTGTCTTCATAGGAGCTTTCTTCATTTGCATATAAGCTCTCAAACTTAATTTTTTCTTGAAGGTCTCCGAATTCTAAATTCGTATCACCGACAACACAATGAAGTGACGCATGGCTGTCCTCTTTAGAATATTTATACAAGGTTTCTAACACCTTAGGATTTATCATTCCGGCAAAGCTAGCGCCTACTCGATACCCTGGTCTCGTAATGTATTGGCTCATAAAAGAGAGGGCAGTCTGAGTAGCGTCATCATCAATTTCGTTTATATCACGGTACCGATCTTTTCCTTTCATTCTTTTTAAGATAAGAGAGCGCGAGTATCCTTGAACGATAGAAAACATTTTTGACCAAATCTTTTGGCGCTTATGCTCGCTCGTTTCCGCATAAAAGTCGTCTTGTAAAAGAAAAAGTATTTGTTCCGTTTCCGGTTTGTCTTCGAATTTTCCATACCATTCTGCACCTTCATCTGAAAAAGTGAAAGTGACTTCTTCGTCTTCATATTTAATTGGTCTCATGTCAATGAGATTAACATCTTTCAAGGTTTTGAGACTTAATGTTCTAACTAACATGGAAAAATTTAAGATTGGTGATGAAGTGAACTACATGTTTGGATGGGTCTCAATGGCAAAAACGGGCGCTACTGTTGTTGGAATTACTCACTTCAAAAATGAAATTTTGTATGATTTAGACGTCGGAAGCCGTGTGATTTTTAGAGTTCCCGAAGAAAGGGTAATTAAGGTCGAAAAGGCTAAGCCTCTCGATTTAGAAAAATTCTTCTCAAAGACTTCTTAAGCGAACAGAAGAAATGCCACCAAGGAGACCAATAAGCGATTCTTTTCCGCACTATTTTTCTTCATCTCCTTCTAGCCAGATCCTCTACGACTTTCTATTAGGTGCGGCCCGATTCGAACCGGCGATTTTCTGGACCACAACCAGACGCATTAGCCAGCTATGCTACGGCCACAGAGCTCCACAAGGGATTCGAACCCTAATATGACGCTCTCCCAGAGAGAGCCTAGTAGAGCTACAAAGTCGGGATGGAGGGATTTGAACCCCCGATCTTCTGGTCCCAAACCAGACGCCTTAGCCCCTAGGCTACATCCCGTTTTTAAAAAATTTTCCCCAGGAAAATTATTTTCGTCTCGTGGTGGGCTCGAACCACCGACCTACAGATTAACAGTCTGTCGCTGCTGCCAACTGAGCTAACAAGACAAATATTTGTGAGAGAAGGGACTTGAACCCATACGCCGATAGGCACTAGATCCTAAGTCTAGCGTGTCGTGCTTCATTTTCACCACTCTCACATTCTTAAATTTGACAGCACTTCCGCTTATCGTTTTCGTGTATACGCACCGTCTTTGTTCTTGAACCAGAAGTCTTCTTTATAGAACATGGAAATTGTATCCTCCACATCTTTCTTGAGACTCCTGAGTGACTCTAAAAACGCATCAGGGTCTAAAAAAGCAACTGGTGATGACTTGCCGGCTACTTCTGAGTATTCGTAGATTACCCCGTAAATACCGGGTTCTAAGGTTCCATCTTGAAACATTTGGTGGATATCATCAATATCGACTTCTATTTCTTTTCTTAGTTTTCCAAATTCAAGATAAAACTCATCGACATAGCTGTCGTGCATGAAACGCTCTAACTCATCTGCATTTAATATCTCCACAGGCCTCGTATAATCATCTGGGTTGAAAGATGTATTTAATTCTTTTACCATTTTATTCTCCTTGCTTAATTAGTGAGTTTCTAGTTCACATTAGTCTTCTACGTAGAATTCTTCAATGCCCAAAGCCTCAAGTATTTCGTCGTAGGTCCCTAAGTAGCCGTTGACATCTTCTAACGAAGGAACGTCATATTCAAAATAATCTTCCAAATGATATATTAGTTCATCTTCTAAACCTGCAGCTGCGACTGCTGCTAGCGTGTCTTCGGCTCTTGACCAGCATCTGGCCTGTAGGTCAGTGAAGCTCATACTGTCTCTAATTTCCATTTTAGCTTTCATTTTATTCTCCTTGCTTAATTAGTGAGTTTTTAGTTCACAGGAGTGACGGGACTTGAACCGGCTCGGCATTTCTGCAGTGGCTTAACAGGCCACTGTTTCCCCATTCAACACCTACCCAATAATTGTATATTAACAATATAAGTTGTAATTTTCAAACCTGTCAGTGTATTTTCTATTTTATATGAAAAGGAAGCAAGAAAAGTCAAACATCTTCAGTGTTTGACATGAATTGCTTCTATTCTTTACCTTGTTCTTCAATATATTTTTGTAAAGTAGTTTGACTAACATCACCTATAGTAGTACAAAAATATCCATCTGTCCAAAAAGTATGTTCTTTCCAAAAATATTTTTTTAGAAAATTATAGTGAAGTTTCCATATTCTTATAGTGCTTTCTTGTTTCAAGACTCTAACAATTTGAGATACTGATATTTGTGGTGTTGAAGAAATCAAAAAGTGTATATGGTCTAAATCTGTTTCCATAGTTTTAACCTCAAAATCATATTTTTGAGATATTTCAAACATGATTTGTTTTAAATCATCAGCAACTTTCGTAGTAATGAGCCTCTTTCTATATTTACAGACGAATATAAGATGATATTGCATTAAAAATTTACACGAGTCTTTTGAATAATATTTTCCGTATCTTTTGTACTTAAACATATTTATTTATTAATATTAACTTTTCAAATCTTATTATACTAATTAAATAAGTTAAATATATAATAAAAATTATAACTAATTATAATAGGAAAAGCAAATACTATGTTGAAGGCTTACGAATACAGAATATATCCAACTTCCCAACAAGAAGAAATCTTCAATCAAACTCTTGGTTTGTGTAGACTGTATTGGAATACTGTTGTCTTCAACAAAAACCAAGACCATAATTTTCAAATAGAAGGTTATAAACAAATTTTCACAAAATATAAACCTGAAGCATTAGAGTGGTCTAAAGACGCTGCTTGTTCAATTCCACTTGCTCAAATGTGGTCAGACGTAAGAGCAGCTTACACAAATTTCTTTAAGTCTTGTAAAGGGCAAAGAAAAGGAAAATTCAGCAAACCACCAAGATTCAAAAGTAAGAAAAACTCAAAAGACTCTTTTAGATATAGTTGTTCTAACTGCTCACCTAAAATTGATGAAAATGGGTTGT
>Ga0209719_1001739_pt1 | contig 25492 bp, 28 predicted proteins | sample AD_JPNAS2_MetaG_FD_184421 | JGI IMG/M metagenome (GOLD analysis project Ga0209719, IMG submission 184421) | Active sludge microbial communities of municipal wastewater-treating anaerobic digesters from Japan - AD_JPNAS2_MetaG (SPAdes) (version 2) | ecosystem: Engineered > Bioreactor > Anaerobic...
GATGTAGTCGAGGCACCCCGGCTGCAGGGTGTTGAAATACCGGTAGTAGGATGATTCCCGCCTGAGGTAATAGTTCTGCATGTCGACGACGATCAATGCTGTCGAGGCATTGTTCACTGCTGCGGTCCCCGGCGTCAGTTATTTCGTATGAAGGTGCTCGATGGCCGAGCGGAACTCTTCATAGAAGTCCTTCAGCTCGTCGTTCTTGCGCAGCGGCCTGAATTTCGGCTTTGTGCCGCCCTTGATATCCTTCAGGTAGTTGGTCATGACGTGGATGGGGCCGGAAATCTTGTGGGAGAAAAAGATGAACTGGAAAAAAATGATGGCCGTCTGGACGACCGTCATGACGATCAGGATGTAGAGGACGATGAGGCTGTTTTTCTTTATCTTTTCATGGTTATCGTTGATCCTGTTGGTGATCTTCAGGTTCTCCTTGAAGGCGGTGTCGCATTTGCGTACGACGGGGTTGTCCGGGTCCTGCAGGGCCGGGATGGCCATGAACATGTCGAACATGCTGTCCTGGGTGTCGATGATGGCGGTTATGTTCTTGTTGTTTTCGTTGATGAGCTCGTTCGAGTTGTTCGCGAAATAGAGCAGCAGGCCGCATATGGCCAGGGTGGTGATAAGGGGAAGGATGATGGCCCGAATCGATATCCTCAATTGAAATTTTTTATCAAGAACGTATTTTTTTCTTGTCAAAGCCATGATTAACCTCAATGTTTATGGATATGATGGTTGCGGGGTTTCCCGATTATTTTCCCCGGAGCCTATATATAGGGCCACGCAGCCATATTAGTCAATGATTTTTGCGGCTGATTGCAGGACGGGCGTTGTTTTTTTGTATATTTGCCGCGCATGCCTTGCGCCGCCCGCGCCGGCGCGGCTTTCCACGTTACAAGGGGCCGGCAAAAGGCGACATTAAAACCAGGAAGCCAGGGCACCATGAATACCATAAGCATTTTCGTTTCATTGGCCGCGTCCGCGATGATCATCTTCACCGTCATCTTTGTTCTCGTCAAAGACTGGCAGGACCAGGTCATGCGGTATTTTGCCTTCTTCGCCACCTCCGCCCTGGGCATCCTTTTCACCATGTTCCTTACCTATTCGTTCCCCGAGAATTTCGACCTGACCCTCATGAACAAGATAACCCAGCTTTCAACGCTGATGACATTCTCCAGCCTTTTCTGCATGTCCTTCGTCTTCCCGAAGACGGCCCAGAGATTCCCTTTCTGGAAAAGCTTCCTCATACTCGTTCCCGCCATTGCCGTGGGGACAACGGTGGTCCTGACCGATTTCACCATCACGAAGGCCTACTTCAAGGATGGCAAATTCATCCGGGATTTCAACAAGGACATTCCCGGGTATACGATATACGCGGCACTGGCCTTCATCTACGTTCTTTCCGCCCTGGGCGGGTACGTGAGGAAATACATCATCACGAAGGAGTATATCTACCGGCTCCAGATGCGCTACCTTTTCGTCGGATCAACGGTGTCCATCACGCTGGCGTCGGTCTTTTCCATCATCATGCCGGCCTTTTTCGGCTACACCCAGCTCTATGTCATCGGCCCGTCGATGGCGTCGTTCTTCACCATTATCTCTCTGTTTTATTCCATCATCGCCTACAACATGTTGGATATACGGACGGTCGTCCATAAGACCTTCGTGTACACCGTCATCTCCATGGTCATCTCCCTCCCGATATTCGGGATCCTCTGGGCCTACTACCGGAAGCTCTGGCTGCTGGGGGAAGTCCCCTATTACCTGGTCGCCGGCGGCATTATCGCCGTGTTCATCCTGTTCTCCGTGTACATCCAGCCCATCGTTGACCGGGTCTTCAAGCGGAAGCAGTACGCCTTCGGCACCGTCATCGATAATTTCGTCCGCGACATCGCAGACGAGAGAAACCTTCCGGACATTGTCCGGCGGACCGTCGACACCCTGCGGGAGGGCCTGTCCCTCACCCACGCGTTTTTCATCCTGCTCAACGACCAGACGCGGAAGTACGAGCTCTCTTACTACCGGGGGGGGCGTGAAACGCCCCAGCTTCCGCCCATCGAGCGGAACGCCTCCATCATCCGCTGGTTCGTCCGCAACCAGGACATCCTGCAGCTCTCCCGGGTCTACACGGACGACAAGTCCTTCGGCGATGTCCGCGAGGAGATATCGTCGTTCTTCAACGACAACGGCATCCAGGTCATCCTCCCGGTGTACCACGAGCGCCGGGTCGTGGGGCTCCTCTGCCTGGGCATGAAGGAGACCCTGGCCGGCTACCACACCGACGAGATCGAAAAGCTCAGGCAGTTTTACGTGAAGAGCAGCGACTTCATCTCAATGGCGCTCACCTACCAGAAGGCCATGCAGGAGCAGATGGTGACCAGGACCATCGACATCTCATCGCGGATCATCCACAGCGCGGTGCCCGTGTCGCTGCCCAACATCGGCAATATCAAGTTCGGCGCCTTCATCATTCCGAAGTACGCCCAGGGCGGGGACTATTTCGATTTCATCCGGCCCGGCGACCAGGGCGTCGGGGTCATCGCCACGGACATATCGGGCGTGGGGGTCAACAGCGCCCTCTATTCCGTTCTGCTCCGCTCCGCCTTCCAGTCCAGCGTCCTCGACGCGCCGTCCACGTCGACCGTCATCGGCAACATGAACAGGGTCCTGTGCGATTACGGCAAGGGCAAGGGCGAGCTGGTCACGGCCTATTACCTCTACTATGACATCAAATCGATGCGCCTCATGTACACCAACGCGGGCTATCCGGCCCTGGAGATCTTCAGGATCGAAAAGAACAATTTCGACAGCTTTGACACCGAGGGGATCCCCCTGGGCTATGACCCGTCCGCGACCTACGGCATCGGGAGGACCAACCTGGTGCGGGGCGACATCGGCATCCTCTATTCCAAGACCCTGACAACGTCGAAGAACCAGAAGGGCGAGGAGTACGGCCTCCTCAAGCTCCGCAACACCGTGATGGAGCTCAGGACCCGCGGCGCCGCTGACATCGCGGCCCAGATCAAGAATTCCTTCGTGTCCTTCATGGGCCTGCTCTCCCCCACGTCGGACGTGGTGGTCATCGTGTTCAAGATCGTGTGATTTCTCCCGGTGGCTCCCGATGTCCACGTCTGTTTCTCCGGGTATTGACGATAATTGCCGAAGGGTGCCGGTTGCCGATGTCCGCAAGCCCCCGCAGGTGTTGGTGGCTGATAATGCTGCATGTTTATCCGCAAATTTATAAATTTTTATGCATAAATAGCTAAAAATTTCCAGAACGATATTGACGTTTTCCTTTAATTTGTATAAAATATAGATAATATTATTAGTTAACCTAACAGCCTGTTCGAGATATGCAATAATTACAAATTTAATTTCAGTTATCGTTTCAATGGCCGTCTTTGCGTGCCTGGACGACGGGAAACAGTCTGATTGGACGCTAATAATAAAATAGAGAGAGTTGTTGTGCGGGAGGCTGCCATGAGCAACAAGGGAACCCAGATCAATCGTGCGTATGTCGGAGATCAAGACGATGTCTTTCTGGCCAATTCGATTTTCGGCGAGGATTGCAGTCAAGAGCTCAAGGAGATCGATAAGCATGAAATCATAGTTAAAATATGCGAAATCCTGGGGCCGAATCCGTCCAACCTGCAACTTGCAGAGGAGATACTGGACCAGGTGAAATTTGAAATCGCTCGCTTTGTCATTCATCATGAGTACTGCAAATGCAACAACAACAGCGTGCGCTCTCAGCTGCTGCTGTGGCTTGACGGAAAGATCAATCCGGATAATGCCCGCAAGCTTTCGTCTTTCATGGACAAGTATCTCAGGTAAAAGGAAATGCGCATCGGTGCAGGAGGACATGCCCCCCGCCGCGGGGGCATTTTCATTGCCGGCGCCGAAACCTATCAGCGATTATGGACAATGCCGTGAACAACCGGTCCCTCCTCCTCCATACCTGCTGCGCCCCCTGCGTGAGCCACGTGTACGGGCTTTTTGCCGGCAGTCATGACGTGACCGTCTTTTATTACAACCCCAACATCGCGCCGCAGGAGGAATACGGGCGGCGACTGTCGGAGCTGGAGCGGTTCGGCCGCATCAAGGGGTTCCCCCTTGTCGTAGGCGGTTACGACGTGAAAGAGTGGACGCTCCGCGTCGGGAGATTCGCCGATCTCGGCGAGCGGTCGCAGCGCTGCTGGGAATGCTACCGCTTCAGGCTGGAGGAAAGCTTCAGGAAGGCGAAGGAGCTGGGGATCGCCGCCGTGACGACTTCGCTTTCCATCAGCCCCCACAAGGACGCCGTCATGATTAATAACATCGGGAAGGAGCTTGAAGGCTCCTTTGGGGTCGCGTTCATCGAGGGTGACTTCAAGAAGAACGACGGGTTCCGCCGCAGCGTGGAGCTGTCGCGCGAATACGGGTTCTACCGCCAGGACTATTGCGGGTGCGTCTACTCCATGCGCGAAAGCGAGGCCCGTTCAAAAAAGAAGAAGCCGGAGCAGGTCAGTTGACCCACCGGATGGTTTCGTAGTTTCTCACCCTGAGCCGCTCAAAATACTTTTTCCATTTCAGGTTGATCCGCGCGTGATCGAGGTCGGCGTTGGTGAATTCCGCGTTTTCGATGACGGCATCGTCGAGGTTTGCCTTGGAAAGGTCTGCGCTGTTGAGGTTGGCGCCCTGGAGGTTGGCCTTGTGGCAGTTGGCGTCGCGCATGGTTGCGCCGATCAGGTTCGCGTGCTGCAGCCGGGCATCGGACAGGTTTGTCTGGTTGAGCACCGTTCCCATCAAGTCGGCGCCGGAAAGGTCGGCGCCCTTGAGCCGGGAGCCTTCCAGCTTCGCGTTCCGGAGAGAGGAGTCCTTCATGTTGGCGCCTTCAAGGTTGGTCCATACCATGGTTGCGCCGTTCAGGTCGCCGTTGTCGAGCTGGGCCCCGGCAAGGTTGGCCTTCTGGAGATTGGCGTTCCTTAAACTGGACCATGAAAGGACGGCGCTTCCCAGGTCCGCGCCCTCCAGGTTTGTACCGGCCAGGTTCGCACCCATGAGGTCGGCGCCGTTAAGGTTTATGCCCGCGAGGTCTGCGCCGGCAAGGTTCGACCGGGAGAGGACCGCCCCCTTGAGGCGGATGTTCTGCAGGTCGCACCGGGCCAGGTTGACCCGGACGAGGCGGGCCTTGCTCAGGTTCGCGTTTTTCAGGTTGGCTTTCCGGAGGTCCGCCCAGGTGAGATTGGCGCCGTTAAGCTGGGCGCCGGTGAGGTTGGCGCCTTCCAGTATGGCGCCCCGGAGATTGGCCCCTATCAGGTTGGCCCCCTGGAGGTTGGCCCCGGACAGGTCGGCGTTGCTCAGGTTCGCCTCCTCGAGGCTGGCGTTGACGAGGTCGGCGCCGCGCAGCCGCGCGTTGCTGAGCTCGGTTTCCCCGCGCATCACGTAGTTGTAATCGCTTTTGCTCTGGCCGAGCATGAGCATGCAGCCCATGACCCAGCCGGCCGCAGCTGTCAGCAGTGTCGCCGTAATGATTCTCTGTGCCATAATCCTGTCTCTGTAATTTATTTTATCGCGCGGTGCCTTTCCGCCGGCCGGGCCGTTTGACCCCGTTTCCCGTCAGACCTACTTGTTTTCCGTGTCGACGACTTCCTCGCCCTGGCTGTTCATGCGCGCCGCTTCCTGAATCTTCGCTTTATCCTGATCCGTCATGCGCGCGCCTTTGCTTGACAGCAGGTCAGCGATCTCGCCATGGCCGTTCATCGTGGCCTTCATGACCGCGGTAAGGCCGCTCTTGTCGGCCATATCCAGGTCAGCGCCGGCCCCGATGAGGATCACGACGGTTTCCTTCTGGCCGTCGGCGGACGCCTTGATGAGGGCCGTCTGGCCCGAATTGTCGGACGCGTTGACGTCGGCCCCTCTTGACAGGAGGAGCTTCACGATCTCAGCGTTTCCTTCGGCGGAGGCGTTCATGAGCGCCGTGGAGCCGTCGGTGCTTTTGGCGTTGACATCCGCGCCGCCCGTGACCAGGACGCCGGCGATGTCGCGGTAGTCCTCCTCCGATGCTATGATCAGGGCGGTCCGGCCCGGGTTGTGTTCCTCGCGGGCGTTGACGTCGGCGCCTTTCGCGATAAGCTCGTTCATTGCCGCGGCGTCTCCCTTGATCACGGCGCCGATCAGCTGCCGGTTCATCTCAGCTTTTTTCGAGCAGGACATGAAGGCGACTGACGCTATCATGCATGAAACCACAACCTTGTTCATCGGTCCGCTCCGTGCGTGGAATAGTGCGCCATGGCCGCGCGCCGCCATGGCCAATGGGTGTATGGTTGACTATCTCGGATAAAAGTCAAACACAATTATGGGGACCCGTCGCGTTTGAACCGGAGTGCCGCGCCGTCTCCGTCGGCTTCGAGGCCGTCTACGATAAAAGCCTGAAGTTGGTGCGCAAGAACCACAATGTCGGCCTCGACTCCCATGACAAAGCGTATCAGAAAAAGCTCATCGCGGCCCTGGAAAAATCCAAGGCCGATTTCCCGCGGGTTTTCCTTTCAACGGCCTGGCCGGGGACGCCCTTTTTCGAGGGGATGGAAAAAGAGGGAGGGACGAGCCATACCTGGGACGAGGTGCGGAATGACGTGCCGTCGATGCAGTCGAAGCATTTCACCGGGGAAGAGGCGATAGCGGCAAAGAAGGAGATAATAGACGCCTTTTCCAATCTTCCCAACATACTGCGGATGCTCGCGAGGTGGATGTCCAAGGACCGGTCGCTGATCAAGCTGTACCTGAACATGGTGGTGGGTTGCCGCATACGGGATTACAGGCAGAAAAAGCGGAAGGCCATCCAGGCCTGATTCGCCGGATAAGCCCCCCCAAACCCCCCGCTGGGGGGCTTGTTTAATCTGGTTATGTTATTAAAGTCCCCCTCCGGGGCCAACGCATTCGGCACATCCTGTGCCTGCGTTGGCATCAACCTCATCCTGAGAACGCGGATCTAGGGGGCTAGTGGGACTTTTACTTTTCTATCATGCTCCGAATTATCCTCACGCCTTCATCCCTTCAGCCGTATAATGCTTAAGGATCCTCCATGCCGGGTAGGCCAGCCCCGCGAGGCCGAGGAGAAAGACGGTCCGTATGATCCATGTAGACACCGGCGGCTCCAGGGCCGAGTAGGCAAAGGCCTCGTTTTTTGTATGCGGGCCCGCCTTGAAGGGGATCGTCCCCGCCGACTGGTCGAAGGCGTTCCGGATGTCGTATGCCGGGGGAAGGCTGTACCGGTTCCCGTAATAGAGCCGGATCGCGCCGGCCTCACCCTTCTTCCATTCCTCCCGCGGCGGCAGCTCGAACACCAGTTCCTCCCGGGGGACGAACACCGTGAAGGAAGAGAGGGTGAGGGGCCTGTCGTCGCCGTCGATGATGATGAGCTTGAGGGAACCCGTGACGGGCGCGGTCAGGTCGATGACCTGGGTTTTCGGGTCACCGCTGTTCCTCGAGAGGCGGGCCGTCATGACGCGGTAGTAGGACTTCTCTCCGGCGCCGATGGCGTGTATCTCCATGAGGCGGTTATACCGCGCGTCATCGAAGGACATGACCAGGCGGCTGATCTTCCGGCGGCCGCTGTTGTCGTAATAATACACGCTTCCCCGCAGGTCGCTGTCCCGGTCCTTTACGATCGACTTCACCGGCACGGTGATGACGTAATAGGACTGCTTCCGGACCGCCGAATAATAGGCCTTCGGGAAATTGAAGTTCTGCCGCGCGTTGATGCGGATCCGGACGAAGCGGCGGTCGCCCATGGCGAACCTGATGACGTTCCCCCGGCTGCCCTGGTAGCTGAAGACGGCGTAGTTCCCGGCTGATTCCCACTCTCCCGCCTTCCTGCCGGTTTCCACCAGGGCCGATGCCTCAAACGGGGTATCGGCGGTTATTTCAATGCCGTTGTACTCAGTCCCTGCCGGCGGCTCCGGGAGTTTCAGCACGCAGGTGACGCTCCGGTTGTCCGCCTGGCGGTAGATGACCTCCGGCATCGTGGTGCCGGAAAGCTTCGGATCGTCAACAGCCATCCGGGCCAGGTGGGGGAGGGCGCGGCCGTTCCACACGACGCGGTAATCGGTCCCGCTGCCGTAGCGGATCATGTCGTCGTCGAGAAACAGCCTGCCGTAAACCGGAAGGGGCGCCCGGTCCTCCTGCGCGGGCTCCGACGCGGCGATATCCTTGTAGTAATGCCAGCTGGAGGCGCGGAAGGTTTCCGCCGCGGCGGAAGGGGACCCCGGACCGAAGGCGTAGGCGAGCAGTCCCAGGCCCGCGAGGACCGCGAGGGCGGCCGATCCCTTCTTCGGGAATATGCGGTCGTGGAATTTCTGATAGATGATGCTCAGGGCCACCATGGCGATGCCGAGGGTGAAGCCGGCGATTATCTTGACGGGTTTGCTCATGGCCCAGATGTCGTGGAGGTAGAACTTGAGCACCACCAGGGCGGCCAGGACGATGCCGCTGATCCGCATCATCTTCTGCTTTCTGGCGAGGCCGAGGATGAAAAAGAGCGCGGCGTACAGCGAAAGCACGTATGAATATCCCAGGTTGCGGTAGTGCGGATCATCCGCGAAGTTGTAGTTTTCCTTGAGGCTCCCGATGATGATCGTGGCCATGGCGGCAACGGCAAAGCCGATCATGGGGCGGCCCAGGGGCTCCTTCATCTGTATGATATAGGCGGCCGCGAGGAAACAGGCGGCCAGGATGAACATGACAAAGCGCGCGTTGACGATGACGGTGAACCCCACGGGGGTCTGCTCGATGAAATAGAGTCTCGCCAGGGCGGCCGTCCAGAAGGGGAGCGACGCGAAGAGGCATTCCCGTGAGCGCCAGAAGGCTCCCATGGCTGACAGCACCCCGGCGAAGACGATCCATGAAACGGTGATATATCTCCCCTCGGCGAAATCGGTGACCGCCGCGAAGATCGCGACGATAAAGAAAAGCACCAGCATCGACCTAATGACTGCCAGACGGTTTTTCATTGCCGACTCCCTTTGAATGGTGATTGAAGATATAGTAAGACAGCGCGAGCATCCCCGCGGCGAAAAGGATAAAATGCGGCCTGAGGTTCCGGTGAAACTCGTTGACGGTCCATATCCCCAGCCACAGGAACAGGGCGATGTTGGCCGGCAGGAGGACGAGTGCCGCCCTGCTGACCGAGCGCCAGACACGCGGATTGACCGCTATCTCGATTGCCATGAAAAGCAGAAAAACGTACAGGATGAAGACGAAGGGCACCGTGAAGCTGCTCCGGGAAAGGTTCTCCGCCGCCCATATGGCATAGACCAGGACATCGGCGCCCAGGAGGACGAAGGGGGCGACGCGCCAGTACCGCCTGAAGCTGATGACCAGGAACCCCGCGTTGATTATGGCGATATAGCCGAAGAGGAATCGGTACGAATTCTCTCCCCGCGACATGAGGACCGGCGCCAGGAACGCGCCGGCGAGACTGAACAGGTAGAGGATCTGGCTGTCGGCACGGGCCGCGACCAGGGCGATGCACGCGCTCAGGATGAACAGCGCGATGAAGGTCTCCTCCCGGCCGAGGAGGTTGTAAAAAAAGTACGCGCCGAACACGGCCACGTAAAGGATCGCGCAGCCGGTCCCGATGATCGAATGCGAGATGACCCGGAGTCTGCCCCGGGCCAGGCGCAGTCCGAACGAGGTCACGCCGAAGCCGGCGACAAGGCCCGTGTAGATCCTTCCCGACTCGTTTATCCACTGCCGGTCAAAGGCGTACTTTATGAACCATGCCGTTGCCAGGACCAGGGTGAGGAGCCCCAGTTTGCCGATGATGTTCCCCCCGATGAGAGGCTCGAATTCCGGCACGATTCTTGTCTTGATGTAGATCCCTATACGGGATTCTTTCCTGGGCTTCTGCGCGGGCTGCGGCGCTTCCGCCGGCGGAAGCGCCGGGGCGCCGGTCGCATCGAGCTTTTTCTTTATGGAATCAAGCTCCTGCTGGAGGGCATTGACCCGGGCGCGCAATTCATTGATCTCATTCTGGTTTGCCATGACCTCTCTCCCCTCTGTCGACGTGAGGCGCGCTAAACCGAAACGGGGATGATTATATCTGCCCATCGGATATTGTGCAAGTATTTTCCGGATGTCTGGATGGCCCCGGGGTCCGGGACCGCCGTGCTTCTGTTTGCCGGACGTAACGCAGGTTATGACGGAGGAATTTAATGCTGTAAAAATTTTAATTGCAAAAGCCGGCGGCGTTGTGGTATAATAAATAAATCAAAAAATTATTGCGTATGATGCTCATCGAAATGTACGCCGGTCCATCGCGGCATGACGAGGTGTGGCGGTATGCGGTTAATTAAACATGGCAGCAGAATTAAGAGATTCCTGTATCTGTCGGTGCTTTTTGGCGTCTTCATGGGGATAGTATTCCCGTTTTACGCCACTATCTTTGTCAAGAGCTGGGAAAGCTCCCTGATGCTGGTATTTTTCTGCGCCGGCTGCGTCGTTGCCGGCATACTGGTGGGTATGGTGAGCTATATCATCTTCAAGGTGACGATCCTCAATATAATAAGGGATCTTGCCGTTCAATTCGGCAAGATCGCGGAAGGGAAAGGCGACCTGACTGCCAGAGTTGAGTGCGCATCAGAGGATGAGCTGGGCACTCTGACGGAAAGCTTCAACAGCTTTATCGAAAGAATAAGGGCCGTTATCCAGGACGTCATGGGACTCATCGGGGAGGTGGCCGGTTTTCTTTCTAACATGACCCAGGCCACGACGTCGCTGAATGAAAACATGCAGGGTCTGGCGGCGTCTTCGGAAGAGATCACGGCGTCCATCGAGGAAATCTCCGCCGGTGTCGATAATGTCGTCGGAAATTCAAAGAGGCAGAACGAGAGCATCGCGGACCTCGTGGAGCAGATGAAAAACATGGGGGGGATCATCAGGGAAGTTGACGTGATGGTGACGGAGACCCGCGGACTCTCGGAACGGCTCACGGGTGAAGCCATGGCGGGCAACACGTCCATGGAAGGGATGACCGACACCCTGAGGAAAATAATAGAAAGCTCCCGGGAAGTAACGGGCATAATAGAAATAATAAATGATATCTCCGAAAAAATAAACCTGCTTTCCCTGAACGCGGCGATCGAGGCCGCCCGGGCCGGGGATTACGGCCGCGGCTTCGCCATCGTGGCGGACGAGATATCGAAACTTGCCGATCAAACCGCGTCGAGCGTGAAGGAGATAAGCTCCTACATCGACATAAACAACAGGGAAATCTCCGCCGGCTTATCCACCATATCGGCTTCAATCGACATGATTAAAAAAATAACCGAGGGTGTCAGCTCCATAAGCGGAAAAATGAGCGCGGTGTTCACGCACACCAGCAGGCAGATTGAGATAGACAGGAATCTGGAAAGGGTGGCCCTGACGGTAAAGGACCTCTCGGATCAAACCATGTCGGCAACGGAAGAACAGAAGATCGCATTCATGGAAAGCGTCCGGGCCATTTCGAACATAAGCGAATTGAACCAGAACAATGCCGAGGCTTCGCGCGCCCTTGAGTTGAAATCGCGCGATCTTGGTGCTATGGTCGGGTCCCTCAGCCGCAAGATGGCTTTTTTTAAATATTAGAACATGCCAGGCGGGTTTGTTCCCGATACGGGCAGGGAAAAAATTTTCGCCGCAGGCAGAAGTAGGAAGGTTTTACCGTGATGGCATGTTGTGCCCTCTTATTTGGAACCGCCAGACATTGATCCTCCGGACCCGCTTATTCCGGAATATTTCGACAGGCGGTCCTTGATATATTCGAGGTATGATCCGACGTACTGATCGTACTTGAAGTAGCCCTTGTTCGCTATTGAACCGTCCGGATTATACATGGTCCCGACACCGTGCATCTTTCCGTCTTCCCATTGCCCGATATATTTGGCCCCGCCGGAAAAGGTCATGGTGCCCTTTCCGTTCCTTCTGCCGTCCCTGAACTGGCCGACATACCTGTCGCCATTGGGCCAGGTATACGTTCCTTTCCCGTGCAGTTTGCCTTCTTTCCACTGGCCTTCATATTTGCCGCCGTCGGAATAGATTATGGTCCCCTGGCCGTGCATGATATCGCCTTTGAATTCGCCGATATACTTGTGCCCGGCCGCGAAGGTCAGGGTTCCCTGGCCGTGCCTGTTGCCCTTTTTGAACTGGCCGGTATACTTGTCGCCGTTGGGATAGGTATATGACCCCTGCCCGTTGACGCAATCCCCCGAGACGCAGTCGGCAAATGCGTGACCGGACAGGCATGCGACGAACAGGAATATCGATGCGATGTATGTTTTCATTGGTTGACCTTTATCTGCAATTGATCGGATTTTGAGCGATACTAGTATTACGGGGACATTTTTTTCAAGTATTGTTTCACACCCTGGGATATTTTTTGACATGAATTGAGAGAAAACCACGATAGTGCCGGATTGCCATGTTTTTTTTGCCCAATCCCGCAAATCGGTTTGACAATTCTTCGTGCCCGGTGTGTCATCAGGGTTCAGGATAAACGGTCGCAGGTCAGGCTCTGGCCGCGCGATATTGTAATCCGCGGGGCGGAGTTGACGGTAAGGCACGATAACACCGTCGTTGGCAGGAGTCCTGTAACATCAGAATCCAATAAAATACCCCGGAGGCATGTATGATCAAAAAACTTGTACCCCTTTCCATTATCGCTGTTCTCTGCGTGTGCGGATGCGGCAAATACGGCGATGTCAAATCAGTAATAAAGGATATAATCAAGGCGACCGATGCCTGCACCGCGGACATGCAGAAAGCGAATAGCGGGAAAGAGGCGGCTGTCGCCCTGGATGCCTACACTGCTAAAATGTCCGTCCTGAGGCCCAAAATGAATGAATACTTCAACAAGTATCCCGAGCTCAGGACCTCGAAGCCGAAGGAACTGGAAAAGGTCATGGAGGATTTCAAGGCGAGCAACAACAAGTTTTTTCCGGTACTCAATGAAGTTATCATGAAGTACAAGGGAGATAAGGATTTCGGCGCAGCCATGGAAAACATGAATAACACGAGGAAAAAGAACCCGTATACCAGGTAAGCTGTTCGGCGGAAGCCGGTTTTATTGTGCGATCGTGACCCCTGTTTGTGATTGGCCCGGAACAGACAGGGGGCTTTCTGTTTGCATGAGATGCGCCGTTGGTTTATAATATTCTGTAATAGATTCTTTTCGGATTGAAAAAAATTTAACAACGATCCCTCCCGTTCGTTCCCTCCGTGATGGACGAATTAAACAAAGAGCAGTACCGGGCCTCCCGTGCCGATAACGGCGTGAGCCTGGTCCTGGCCGGCGCCGGAACCGGCAAGACAAAGACCCTGGTAGAGAAGGTGCGCAACGTCATGGACTGTCCCGGGATGGGCCCGGATCACATCCTGGTGCTTACCTTCAGCCGGAGAGCGGCGGAAGAACTGCGGGACAGGATCGGCTCGGGGTGCGGCGGCGGCCGCGGGATCCATGCCGGCACGTTCCATTCCTTCTGCTTTGACCTGCTGAGGCGTCATGCGTCGGCCTTCACGGCGGCCGCCGGCTTTTCCCGGTTCCCCGCCGTGGTTGATGATGAAGGGAAAAAGGCCATGATCGGGGAATTGATCCGGCGGGACCTGGGCCGCTTCCTCGGCATGCCCGCCGGAGTGGTCTATGATCTCGTGACGGGACATGGCAGCCTTGAGAAATGGAAGAGGAAAAAGCTCGATGACTCCGGGCTGGGAGCGGAACTGACGCTGCTCTCCACAGAGTACCGGCTGGTCAAACAGAAGCGGAATGTCATTGATTATGACGATATGATGGGGTGCGCCATCCGGCTGCTCGAGACGGACGGCGCGGTGCGGGCGGAGGTCCTCGACCGCTGCCGGTATGTTTTCGTGGACGAGTTCCAGGACGTTTCCGACGACAACATGAGGCTGCTGAAGCTCCTGCTGCCGGAGAGGGACCGCAACCTTTTTGCCGTGGGCGACGACTGGCAGTCCATTTACGGCTTCAGGGGGGCTTCCGTGGAGCATATCATAAAGATGAAACGCCATTTCCCTGAAACGGTGGTCCATCGTCTCACCGTGAATTACCGCTCCCGGAAGGAGATCGTGGCCCTGGCGTGCGGATTCATCCGGAACAACCGGCACCGCACCCGGAAATCCCTCCGGGCGAGCCGCGGGAAGGGTGGCATCGTCCGCTCATACACGGTCGGCTCCCTTGAAGAGGAGGCTGATATTATAAGGGCCGTGATTGCGGGCCATGACCCGGACCGGTGCCTGGCGGTGCTCTTCCGCAATAACTGGCAGGGCCGGTACCTGAAGGAGCGTCTGGGCGGGGAAGAGATTCCCGGCGTCACGTTCATGACCATGCACGCGTCCAAGGGACTCGAGTTCGATCGTGTGGTCATTGCCGGGGTGTGCGATTCGATTCTTCCCGACGGGGACAATGATATCGAGGAGGAACGGCGCCTCCTCTTTGTGGCCTGCACCAGGGCCCGCGACGAGCTCCATGTTATCGTGCATGTCAACGACGAGGGCGAGCCGAGCCGTTTCGGCCGGGAGCTGGGTGTGGTGAAAAAATATTGACAATGTATACTATATGTGATATATTATGATTGCATGGAATTGGAATGAAGGCAAGAACCGGCGGCTACGGAGAACGAGGAATATATCCTTTGAAGATGTCGCAGATGTTATTGAGTCCGGTAATGCGCTGGATATCGTCATAAATCCCGCGTATAACGGACAGAAAATCTTTATCGTCAAATTCAATGACTATACTTCCGCAGTGCCTTATGAAACTGATCAGCGGGATGGAATTATTCTAAAGACAACATACCCGAGCAGAAAATATCATAAAATGTATGGGCTGAACTCATGAAAGTGAAACTCGACAGATACGAAAGAGAAATTGAAAAACACGCGGATAAATCGGTCCCCGTTTCTAAAGAAGAACGGAAGAGGATTGAGGCCCTGATCGAAAAATCCAGGAATGAAAGAAAAACCAGGAATATCAATATCCGCATCAGCGAGCAGGACCTGCATAGCCTTCGTGTGCGCTCGTCGAAGGAGGGAATACCATACCAGACGCTGATTGCCAGCATACTCCATAAATACCTCAACGAGAGGCTCGTTGACGAGCAAAGCGTTATTAAAGCGGTGAAGTTATTGCAGGGCAGGAAAAAATGATCCTCCCGGGATTCCGGTCCTAGTCGTCATACTGCCTGTCCCAGAAATCGTCCGGGAGCGTGAGCCTGTTTCCCTCCCACTGTATAATGCGCCGGCTCGTGAGGCGTTGCAGGAGCCGCGAGAAGGTCTCCGGTATGGTGCCGATGGCCGAGGCGAAGTCCTTTTTCGACAGGGTGATTTCGTAGGACTGCAGTTTTCCGTAATGGTCAGCCAGGAAGCGGAAGAAGCGCTCTTCCACGTCATAGGCCGCCAGGTAGAGTATCCTGCCGGCGAGGTACCGCTGCTTTTTCATGAGGACCGATATGAAATCGTCGCGGAACTCGGCGTTATCGAGGAGCGTTTCAAAGACGGGCCTGCTCATTGAGAAGAGCACCGAGTCGGCAAGGGCCGTTGCGCTCACGGGATAGCGGTCTTTTTCGAAGAGCACGACCTCGGCGAAGATCTCCCCGGGCGACGCGAGCTTGACCGTGACTTCCCTGCCGTCCGGGGCGCTTTTAAACAGCCGCACGCTCCCCTCGACCATGATGAAAAAGGACGAGCCCTTTTCGCCTTCCAGGAAAATCATCGTGTTCTGGGGCACCTTCGTGATCTTGCCCATGGACGCTATCTTTTTCGCGGAAGCGTCGCTCAGGCCGCTGAAGAGCTCTGATTCCTTGAGGAGTTTTTCAATGGGCGTCATGATCTATTCAGCCTCCGATTTTTTCCGTGTATCAGCGGGGAGGGTCAACGGGAATATTCCGTCGGGGAACACGGCCGACAGGATCGTCCCGGCCTGGCCGTCAATCGCGTGAAGGACGTAAATTTTCTCCGCCATGAATAATAGTGTTGAAAGAACGGCGCTAATATGTCAAGTGAATGTTTGCGGGGGGCCGCTTCTTGACTTGCGTCAATGACAGGACCCCGGCACCTGACATACTCTATACTATACATGGCGCAATAACCGGAGGGAACTATGAGCGAATTTATCAATAATTCAGAGCAGAAGCGCAAGGCCCTGAAAGAGCTCATCCTCAAGCTGCATACGGGGGAGAACCCGGAACAGGTCAAGGCGGAGCTCCGCCAGGCGCTGGGGAAAATTCCCTACGATGACGTGGTGCGCGTGGAACAGGAGCTCATTGCCGAAGGCCTGCCCCAGGAGGAGGTGGTGAAGCTCTGCGATGTCCACACGGCGGTGCTTGACGGGAGCATTGACCAGACCGGCGCAAAGACGGTGACGCCGGGGCACCCGGTCCACACCTTCAAGGAGGAGAACCGGGCCCTGGAGCGTGAGATCGCGGACCTGGAAAAGCTGTACCACGGCCCGGCCGGAGAAGCGGGGGCTGTGCCGGCGGCAGACCAGTATTACGCCATTATGCAGCACTTCAACAGGCTCATGGACGTGGACAAGCATTACAAGCGGAAGGAAAACCTGGTGTTTCCCTTTCTCGAGAAACATGGCATCACCGGCCCTCCGGCGGTCATGTGGGCCAAGCATGACGAGACGCGGGGCCTGATGAAGAAGGCGCTCCAGATCCTCCATGCCGGGCTCGAGAACAGGACCGAGCTCCGCTGGCTCGTCCCGGAGCTCCAGGCGGCCACGCGCGCCATCATCGACATGATCGGCAAGGAGGACAATATCCTGTTCCCCATGTGCCTTGATTCTCTCACCGAGGCGGAATGGTACGATGTGTACCGACAGGGCCCCGAGATCGGCTATTGCCTGTACAACCCGACTGAAGAGTGGAGACCGGCCGGAATCGCGGAAAATGAAACAGGCGCTGCTGTAGATGATGCCGTGCAGGGAAGAATCATACTCCCGACCGGCAGCCTGTCGGTGAAGGAGCTGGTTTCGCTCCTGGACTCGGTGCCGGTGGACATCACCTTCGTCGACGCCGAAGACACGGTGCGTTATTTTTCCCAGGGAAAGGACCGCATCTTCACGAGGAGCAAGGCCATCATCGGACGCAAGGTCCAGCAGTGCCATCCGCCCGCGAGCGTCGCCACGGTGCAGAAGATTATCGACGATTTCCGCGCCGCCAGGCGGGACCGCGCCTCCTTCTGGATAAACCACAAGGGGCGCTTTGTCCTTATAGAATATTTCGCCATGCGCGACGGTCAGGGGACATATCTGGGCACCATGGAGGTGTCCCAGGACCTGACGGACAAGAGGAAGCTCGAAGGAGAACAGCGCCTGCTGAGCTATAAGTAAAGCACGGGCACGGCATGCCGTGCCCCCGAACGGAGGCAATAATGACTGAACAACAGATCAATGAATACACGCAGGAGGGCCTTTCCCTCGACGGACTCGTGGCCTACCAGGACGGTTCGATAGTAAGCCGTACCGTGATAAACAGGCCCGCCGGGACCATAACGCTCTTTGCCTTTGATAAGGACCAGACCCTTTCGGAGCACACGGCCCCCTTTGACGCCCTGGTCCAGGTCCTAGAGGGCAGCGTTGAGGTTGCAATATCGGGGAAGCCATATATTCTTAACAAAGGCGGGATGATAGTCATGCCGGCCGGGCAGCCCCACGCCCTCAGGGCGTTGGACCGGTTCAAGATGATGCTTGTTATGATTAAAGGATAGGGACGAAACAGCGTCCTACGCGGAGCAATGCACATGGATCTATCTGTCACGGGATGGTGATGCCGCCATCCCGTGTTTTTTTGCCCCAGCCCGGGGTAATCACCGTCACGGTCCGCGGTTTTTTTATCAAGAACATCCTTCGGTTATCCGAATTTGGTTATTGAGGTGATTCGATTATATTTTTTATGTTTTTTTCTTGTAATTATTTTTTCTTTCAGTTAAAATTCGGCGGACGGGGGCGCCGGAATTACCTTTATGGTTACTCTTGATGTCAGCCCGGTATGCTTGCATTAAGGCTCCCGTCCATAGCTTGGGGCCCGGATTTGCCGGGGTTTCCGTGACATAAACATTCAGCCCTTTTGTATCCCATGGAATAGCGCATAAGGGGAAGAGATTCCTTGATAATTATACTATACAACGGGAGAGAGGCACAATGAAAAAGAAAAAATCCGTAAAGAAGGCAAAGCCGAAGAAAAAAACAGCGCCAAAACGTAAAGTCGCAAAAAAACCCAAAGCAGCTTTAAAGAAAGTTAAAAAGACCGCTAAAAAAACCATAAAGAAAAAAGCTGTTAAAAAAGCCGCTCGTAAGCCGGTAAAAAAGAAAATAGCGAAAAAACCGGCTAAGGGCAGGGCTGCAGCTGTCAAGTCCAAAGTGTCAAAACTGCCGATGACAGAAAAAATCCTTGCTTATATTAGAAAAATCGACGGTCGGTAATAATAGTTCGCGCGTCTATGTAGTGGAGGGTGATGCCGACTCAGGCGCCCCTCCCATCAAGCTCTTGAAGCTTGCTCTTCCTTAACCGGCTTAAGTTTACCGAGGGTTATACCTGTCAATTATGCAATGTCTTTTCCGGTCACCTGAGTCCTGATTCTATAACCTGCCGGACTTTCTCCATGAGCGATTCCTTGTCTTCATACGAATATGTATTAACCGTGATAGGCTCGTGGATGATGATACTGATGGTGCCCGGCCGGAACCTGGTGCTGTCCTTCGGGAGAAGGTCCCTGCTTCCCCGTACCGTGACGGGAAGGATCGGTATGCCGGTCTGAATGGCCATGACAAACCCTCCTTTCTTGAAGGGGAGGATGTTGCCGTCCGGGCTCCGGGTGCCCTCGGGAAAGAATACCACGGAAGCGCCGTTGCTGAATTTGTCCTTGAGAACCTGGAGCTCTTCATGGGACTTCTCGGGATTGCCGCGGTCGATGAAAATGTGGCCCATCCGCTCGCAGCCCAGGCCGAAGATTGGGACCTTGCGCAGTTCCTTCTTCATGACCCATCTCAATTGCAGGGGGAGGTAGCCTATAAGGGACCATACGTCAAACTGGCTCTGGTGGTTCGACATTACTATATATGATGAGCCCCTGGTAATATGCCCGGTCCCGGATATCCTGACCCTTGCGCCGACGAAAAGAAGGTTCATCCTCGACCAGAACTTTCCGATGTAGTGGACAAAGTTTCCCGTCGGGTCCGCGATGGAGGTGATGATAACGGTGATCCCGAGGATTGCCGTGTTGATGCCGAGAAACAAAAGATAGAAGGGACGGTATACTGTCAGAAACATATCCATCAGCATGGGGAAGGTCCTTTAATATTCATGATTGGCGTGAACAGCCGGGTTGTAAAACCCGCAGATAGCATTAATGGCAGTGTGACAAAAAGATCAAGAAAATTTTTATGTATATTTCAGATTCGACGAAACGTGGTGACTTCTCTTCCATGCGGTCATGGCGCCGTTGTTTTTAATCGTGCTTCGTTCACCAGATCATGGGCGAATAAGGGAATATGGATTTTTCTTTTTCCCAGGGCCCGCGCGATTTCATAAATGAAAATGCCCCTTCCGGCGCCCAGACACCCGCCGTACAGCTGCTCGTTCATTGCATCACTTTCCAGCGTGTCCAGCGACAGGGAGGAAAAGAGGCGGAAACATTTTTCCATGTCCAGGCGCACGGTCACACCGCAGGAGGGAGAGCCGTCGATGCCGACAATGCCGATGATCGTAAAACCGGATCGTATATAGTCCTTGATCTGCAGCGATACGTGCCGGGCAATGCTCCGGTATCTCATCCTGGTGTAGAACTGAAACAGGGGAAGCAAAATGAACCTCAGCCAATACAGCGGGGTTCCCCTGATGCCGAAGGACAGCCACATGAGCTTTTTGCTGACTCCGCCCCATGCGCATTGCTCTGGACAGGGCATCTGCACGATGCCGTATCCCTGGTGTTTGATATCATCCACAATCGATGGGACTATTCCTTCCGTAAAGGCTCCTCCCATATACCGGACGTTTTCATTCAGAAGGCAATGGGAGAGGAAAATGATTTTTCCGCTTCTCCTGTCCTTCAGTTTTTTATTAAGCAAATCCATTTTCTGTTTCATTTTTCCCTCCACGTTGTATTTTCGCCGAACACGCATGGTGCGGGTTTACCTGCAGGCTCTATCCGGCCTGATGAAAGAATTCCGGATCCGCTTTGTCATCATTTTCCATTAATGCCGTATGTTCCCGGATCCAGCTGATGATATAGCGGAGAACAAGGGTTGTGTTTCCGAAACTGACATGGTTTTCTGCATGTTCGGACCGGGTGAATATCCTTCCGGTCAGGGACCTGGTGTTGACCAGTTTTGATATCTGTAGGCCGAAGTGCCCGGCCGGGATGAAATGATCATGGGTGCTTCCGATGAGCAGGAAGTCCTGGGAAACCAGATGGGATTTTTTTTTCATTGAAAATCGGATTATTTTTTTGAAATAACCATAGGGATCTTTCGCATCCATGAGAAACATGCCGTGCTCCAGACCCCATCTGGTGTAGGTGTCCTTCTTCATCTTGAGCCGGATAATCCCGTTTACCAGCACAGACGCCCTAATTGCAAGCAGAGACTTGAGCAGCATCTCCAGAAATTTCCCGCGGCGTGAAACAACCACGTCAAAGAAGTCATACATGACGCCCCATGCAATGACCCGCGACACCCGGGGTTCGAATGCGGCTGCCCGCGGGGCAAGATAACCGCCAAGTGAAAGACCGATGAGTGTGATATCGTCAAGGTTGAAATGATCCAGGACCGCCTTGACCGGTTTTTCCCATTCCGGAATCATGTGGATGCCGTACCGATAGAGCGCTTCGCCCTGTCCGGGGCCTTCAAATAAAAAAAGTTCCAGTCCCGCCTCCCGGAAAAAATGCACCAGTGGAACCAGTTCCTCTTTGATGGAATCGTTGCCCAGGTGCATTACCACCACGTTTCTGCGCTCCCCTGCAGCAGCGGGTCCGGCATGCCATACGGGGAGAAATCCGCCTGCAAAAGGAACTTTTAACTCCTTTATCATGCCGGTTTCGAAATCCTCCCTGTAGATGTCATGAATGAGGGACAGGTATGTGTCATAGGTCATGGTCTTTCGAGGGTCGTCAGGATGAAGATAGAAGTTGGCGCCCCGGTAATAAGCGGCAGCGTTCAGTAGCCGGCCCTCTGACCGCGCCTTTTCGGCAAGGCCTATGAATTCCCTTGACCAGTCTTCCAGGGTTTTAATTCTTTTTGATGCTTCCCTGATTTCAACCAGGTCGCCGCCATTTACCGAGTAAACGCGGTTGAAGGTGTAATTCATGTTCGGCTCCTCGTGGAAATAGTGGGTTCCGATTCTGAATTCCGGTTTCATGGATGGTTCTCCTTTTGATAATTATAGTTTAGCTACTAAACTGAAATATAAAAAAATTATTTCTCTCCGATTGCCAGGTATTTATCAACATGACCTTCGATTTTCGACAGTATCCTTTTAAACTGCTCAACCTCTTCGACTGAAACATTGCCGATATGCTTTACAAAATCATCGTCAACAGCATTGTGGAGCCTGGCATGGGCCTCGAAGGCTTTTCGTCCTTTCTGTGTCAGGGAAATGATCTTCTCTTTGCCGAAATCTTCATTTCTTATTTTTTTGACATACCCTTTTTCTTCAATCCTGGCGATAAGCTGGGATACCGCTCCCTTGGTGACTCCGAAAATGGCGCATAACTCGGTGACCGTTTTCCCATTGTTTTTGCCAATCTCGTCAATTGTATGTATTTCGCCCGGGTAAAGTAAATCGCCTGTTCCGAAATCAATGGGCCTCTTGACAAGTTTGTTAAACTTGTTCATGAGACGCAAAAAATCATTCATCATATCACGGACGATTCTTTTTTCAATAGCCATGAATACAGTATAGCTACTAAACTGAAAATCGTCAATAGTGATTATAAAAAAAACATCGATTCATAGGTATTTTTTCAGGATTGACAGACGGCAGGCAGGGAGGCGTCATGAATGTTGCTGTCCACAGTTCGGTAACTTTTTGAGTAAAATCCGTAACAATGGGCGATGTGCGGAAAACAAAACCGGCGTTCGGATTTCTCTTCACGCCGGCTCACAATGCATATGGGTATGTACGTTCAGGATATCTACATGACAATCAGCGCATCACTTCGCTACAATCCTGAAGGAAACGCGGCGCTGACACGCGCCCATTTTGCCGCATTTGCCGCTCATCATCGTTCCGGCCACGCCTTTCTGGGTCAGCTTGGGGTCCCTGACTCCCTTCTGTATAAGCCGGTCATACACCATTTTCGCGCGGGCGGCGCTCAGCTTGTAGTTGTCGGCCGATGTGATTCCGCCTTCCGCATCGGAATGGCCGGTCACTTGGAGGACCCATCCGCCGGGAACACGGGGAAGTACTTCTTTAACGACAGGGATTGCCATGGTGAGCTTGAGGTCCCAGGTCGCGTTCGAGGATTCTTTGCCTGAAGGAAATCCGGTAATGGTAACAGTCGAGAGTTTTGTGTTGAGTTCGTCCACGACCTTGTTGCCGGTCGGCTTTATGTTTTCCCCGCCGCAGGACACAAGGGCTACTACCGATAAAGCGATTAAAACAAACAATGCTTTTTTCATGGCTGATACTCCTTTTGTTATTGTTTAATTCATATATTGTTTTTCCATCACGCGATGGAAATAAAACAACGAAGAACGATGATACTATCCCTGAAAAGGTATGTCAACAAGTTAACATATTTATATGAACAAAAACACTTGATATGGATTATTTGGATCGTTTAACGGTCACATGTTCGAAAATTTTACAGAGAACCGGGATTTGCTCTATAAAAAATAAGGCGAGAAAATAAATCTCGCCTTATTTTTTATTTATTTAATACCCCTTTGCCCCTTCAGGCGTAAAAATGTTTTCAATATCGAAGGGGTCCCTGAACATCTGGTCGCGTCTGAAGCCAAGCTTCTTTTCGCCCCGGTTGTTAAGATAATTTGCCAGCTGGATGTTGATCGGGTCCGGCGCCTCGGCGCCGGCCTTTGCCAGGAGCTGACGCAGCAGGGCCTCCGCCTTGAAGGAAAAGGCTATGGCGTCGCCCAGGACGCGCCCGGCCTCGGGTGGATTGTGGAAGCCGCAGGAGTTCTCCGCGCCGATGAAGACGAGCCGCAGAAACGCCTGCATGTAGAAATTTTTAGCCTTCCGGTAGAGAGCCTGGTCGATGGCCCTGCCCGCGTCGCGCTGCGCGTGGACCAGTTCGAAGAGCTTCGCCACCGCAGCGGTCGCGAAGCCGGCGCGGTTCTGCAGTGAGACCGTGCGGTCCTGGATCGCGAAGACCTGGTCCCTGAGCCACGACGCTGACTCGGTATGGCACTGCGAGCAGGCCCGCATGTCCGCCTTGAGGGGGCTCGTCACGTTGTGGTCGGAAATCTTGTAGGAGCCGCTGCGCCTGTAGGGCATGTGGCAGTCGGCGCAGGCCACGCCGGCCTTCCAGTGGACGCTGTCCCGGCTGTAGAATTCGAACTCGGGGTGCCGGATATAGGGCATGGCGAATCCGGTCACTTTCTGCTTCCATTCAAGGCGCTGATAATCGGTGAGCAGGTCCTTGATGATGGTTTCAATGGAGATATCGCCCCATTTCCCGCCGGTCCATGGCGTCATGACGTCTCCGGACACCTTCATCTCCTGGTTGCGCGGCACGAAATAGGTTATATGGCACTGGGCGCAGGCCATGACGCGGGCCTCCTGCCGTGAAAGGTCTTTTTTGCCGATCATCTCGAGGCCCCGCGTTATGTGGGGCTTGTTGGTGGTAAGTCCCATGTCGCTGTTCTTGTGGCAGTCGATGCAGGAGGGGCCGGTTTCGCGCATTTTTTTCGGCAGCATGTCAAGGGCGTCCTTGAACTTCGCGGTCAGGTACTTCATGCCGTGCTTTTCGGTGAAGGTCTTATGATAGGGAGATTTGCACGCCAGGCACACGCCGCCCGGCTTTACCCGGGACGGATCGATTTCGATCTGGTCAATGACCGCGTAGTAATGTCCCCGCGGCTCGTTGTATTCCACGCCGAAGCCCCAGCCGTTGTAGAGGAGGGCGGAAAAGGGGAATTCGCTCAGTTTATCGTAAATGACCTTATCGGTGTCCCATCCCCGCTTATACCTGGATTTGTCCGTCGGTTTGGGCTCCCTGGTCTTGAGCCAGGATTCATATTCAAGGGGATATACCTTTCCCCATTCCTCGGGGTCAAATTCGCCGTCTTTTATAAGACCGGCCGTGATGGGCTGCGGCTTGGGCGAGCATCCCGCCAGCAGAGAAATGAAAAGACCGAAGGCGACAATCAGTATGCCGTACTGTTTCATGGTATTCTCCTACCTGATCTCTGAATAGCTGAATTCGTTCAGTTTATGATTGATCCGGCGGTGGCAGGACCAGCAGTCCTGGCCGTCGGTGGCGATGCGCGAGACCATTTCTCCGTGACACCGCACGCAGTTGGCCTTGATCACTTTTTTCGCGTGGCCGGTGGCGGTGATGTAATCGGGATAAACGCCGCTGAAGAATGAAACAACGTCCTTGCCGCCGTCGATCCCCTTCCAAATGAGATGGCTGATTTCGTTGTCGTTGGGCAGGTGGCAGTCGACGCACCTGATGGCGCGGTGGACACCGGTAAGGAACCAGGCTTCGTACTGGTCGTTCATGGGGTGACAGGCGTTGCAGAAGGCAGGCTTCGATGTCTGGTCGAGGATGCCGTGGGGGACAAAGGCTATGACGGCGAGGAGAACCAGCGCTCCCGCGCCGATGAGGTACTTTTTCAACGTCATCTGTATCATCTGTCCACCCCGATGGTGATGATTGCGGCAGGAGGATAACTGTCTGCTTTTCTGCCGGTCTGACCTGAAGCGTTTTTTAATAGGATATAGCACTGCTGCAGGAAGTAAAGAAATTTTTTATTGTCGCTCCTTTTTTCACGCCGGTTTTCATAAGCAGATAATTTTATCGCATCTCCTTGACCTGGGTCAATGCAGCGGGCGCAGGGATGTGTTATATTTTCATTATCAATTGAATCACCGGGGCCCCATATACCGGGCCTCACATCACCCCGCGGAGGGGGGCAACCCCCTCCCATCCCCCTCCTAAAATGGAGATTGTTATCGGGGCACAGGTGAATGATTTGTTGTAATGGAGGATATTATGAAGCGGAGCATCATAACAATAGACGAAGACAAGTGCAACGGCTGCGGCCTCTGCGTGCCGGACTGCCCGGAGGGAGCGCTCCAGGTCATAGACGGCAAGGTGCGCCTGGTGAGCGACCTCTTCTGCGACGGCCTCGGCGCCTGTCTTAAGACCTGTCCCGAGGGGGCCCTTACCGTGGAAGATCGCGAGGCGGAGCCCTACAGCGAGCGGAAGGTCATGGAGAACGTGGTGAAACACGGGACCAACGTGATCAAGGCGCACCTGCATCATTTGAAGGAGCATG
>Ga0209719_1001743_pt1 | contig 25440 bp, 20 predicted proteins | sample AD_JPNAS2_MetaG_FD_184421 | JGI IMG/M metagenome (GOLD analysis project Ga0209719, IMG submission 184421) | Active sludge microbial communities of municipal wastewater-treating anaerobic digesters from Japan - AD_JPNAS2_MetaG (SPAdes) (version 2) | ecosystem: Engineered > Bioreactor > Anaerobic...
GGGCAATGGACTTGATGGCGCACGCGCCGCACAACCTCAACTTGCTTTCCCTGGCCGAGTACACCAGGAAGCTGTCGCGCCTGGAGCGGAAGCTCAGGGCAGCGACAACAGATGAGGGATGGGATGCCTACCTTGCGATCGACACGCTGAAGTCAGACGAGACTGCGCGCCGGGCGACCCGGCGATGTCCGGAGTGCGTCTGTGCTCACGGTCAGCATGATCAGTTCATTACCTCTAGGAGTTCGTAGACCACTCTTCCGTCAGGCGCGGCTACTTCCACCCTAGCTCCGCAGGGCTGCCCCATGATAGCCCTGGCCACCGGCGATTCGCTGGACAGCCGTCCCGCCATGACCGAGGCCTGCTCCGGCGAGACTATGGCATACTGCATGTCCAGCCCCAGTTCCACATCGCGTATCCTGACCGTCGACCCAAGCCTGGGCACTAGCGGGCCTGCTCTGCCAATAACTCGGGGGCTCTGCAGCTCTCGTGCGATGCCGGCGGCTTGATGGGCATGCGCCTCACCGCCGGGGCCCGAGAATATCACTCCGATTTCGCTGGCTGTCTCTTCTTCGAATCTGCGTACCGCTTCGAGCAGCGCTCCAGTATCACGCGTTGACGCACTGGCTGACGGGCGTCCGGAACGAGGCATAGACAGGAACAGGTACATGTCTCCTCCCCGGTTCTCATTCCGGCACACGCCGAGTGCGCGCTCTACTGTCCGCTCCAGCCTAGAGCCGTGCTCTGACCCAAGGCTCAGCAAGGGGAGCATGGCGAACTGCGATGAGCGTCGCGTCGCTCGCGCGGCTGCCAAGATGGCCGCCTGGTCCGACCAACCGATAACGAGGCCGATACGAGCAGCTCCCTGGCCTTCGGGGGGGCTCACATCGGACGTGCTGATACTGTGTTCTGACCTCATCAGCACTGTCGCAAGCCTGCCTCCAACTAGCCTAACTAGGTGGCGTGCATAACCGGTTTCGGTCCGGTCTCGTCCTTCGTGACTCGGGGCCCGGACGCCAAAGCAGTCTGACGGCCGCACCCGCACCAACACGTCTACGCCTGCCCTGGATCGACCCGCCCCTGCCTGTGCAGAAGACGCTTCGGTGCAGGCAGCCAGGAACTGATTGCGCCATCCGCTCTTGCCGAAAAGCACACCGGCAGGCAACTCCAAACACCCGAGGCCAAGTTCAGAACAGGCAGACACGTATCGAGCCATACGCTCCCGGGGAGACGGCGCGAAGACTCCGGGAAGCGACGAGGGCCTGCCCGAAAAACCTACTCGCATGCGCTCACCTCCAGGCAACTGGTGCTAGGTTTCCCAGAAACGCCACGCAATAGTCACAGCGTGAGTGTTCGGACCGGAAACACCAAATGGCGCATGGCTGGGCCAGGTCTGCACAAAGGAAAAGCGCGGAGAGAGTCGAAAAGAACTAGACAAGCCCGAAAGACGGGGGAGGAGGCAGGCAGTTGCGTTATCTTGGGATAGCCCTTACAGTATGCATGATGATCTTGAGTGTATCTGCAGTCCGCGCCGCTGCCGCGCTGCCGCAGGGATCTTGGGTCCTCCGTGTTGAGCAGGGCGGGGCCTGGGCTGATATCCCCGACGCGGTCATGGACCTTGCGGGTCAGCCTTTCGTGTCTGTAAGGGGCCTTGCCCAGGGCATCGGGGCCAGCCTGAGCTGGATTGAAGTCACCAAGGAAGCCGTGTTCACGTCTGAGCGGACAGTAGCCATGCTCCGAGCAGGCGACAGGCAGGCCTACGTAAACGGCAGCGCTGTGACCTTATCGGCGTCGCCTGACGCCGAGTCGGGTCGACTGGCCATTGCCGCTCCCGATATTCGCGCCCTGGGCCTGGCGGTCGAGATCGACGGGCAGACTCGGGTCATCAAAGTATCACGGCCTCGCAGTCGGATCAAGAGGGCTTCAGTGTCGGCGGACCACGGTGTGGTTTCCGTCTTGATAGAGGGCGACACCCCATTTAGGTACTCTGACTTCGTGTTGTGCACACCAGACCGCGTGGTGATCGACATATACGACGCAGTTCTTGAACCAAGCGTGTTGACGGTTGACGTCGCTGACAGCGTAGTCAAGCGTGTCCGCGCTGCCATGAACCGGCCCGGCGTAGTGCGTGTAGTGGTTGATCTCGCTTCTGCGCTGGGGTATACGGTCGAGTACACGGCCGGCGCGCCGGCCCGGCTGGCCATCGAGTTCCACACGCGGATAACCCACTTCGCCCTGGACAGCGCGGCGCCCCTGCCGCGGCTTTTGGTGGCGACCGCAGGTCGCTCCGCCTTCAGCGCACCACAGGTAGATGCCGAAGGGATCATGCTCATGGATTTCCCCTCTGCTCAGGTCTGCCTTGACCAGGCGGAGCTTGTGCCGGAAGGCGGGCCTGTTAAATGGGCGAGGATCACCGCGCTGGAAGGCGGGGGCGCCCGTCTTCGTGTCAAGCTTGAAGAGGGGTATTCGGCAATAGTGCGCGACCGGCTGTGCGACGACAACGGCGTAGTAATCGACTTTGCGCTCACAGTGTGCAGCGTGCGATCGTATGAGGGCCCCGGGTGCACCGTTGTCCATATCACGACGTCAGGCCCCGTGGGGTTCAGGCCGTTCAGGCTGAACGAACCGGACCGCCTGGCTGTGGATCTTCCTGGAGTCTGGGCCGCGAGCAGCTCTCTCGTAGAAGTGCATTCACGGTCGGTGACGCAAGTCAGATTGGCGCAATTCGCTGAAGGCACTGCGAGAGCGGTTCTTGATCTCGGCGAGGCGTGGGCGCACTCCTGGGATGTGTCGCCTGACGGCAAAGGGATAATGCTCACAGTTGCTTCGTCCCCCGTATTTGGTCGTACTGTCGTGATCGATCCAGGTCACGGCGGAACGGATCCGGGAGCAGTGAAAGATGGAGTGTACGAGAAGGACATAAACCTGGACATCGCATCGAGGCTCAGGCAGCTGCTGGAGATGTCCGGAGCAAGGGTGGTCATGACCCGAAACGACGACTGCAGTGTGCAGCTGTCCGACAGGTCCAGGATGGCTAACGAGGCCGCGCCCGACGCCATCATCTCGATCCACTGCAACTCTACGACGTGGGACATATTCCCAAGCGGCACCGAATCATACTACTTCAACACAGTCCCGTACAGCCAGGAGCTTGCCGCCCTGGTCCATACTTGCGTGGTACGGGAACTGCAGCTCATGGACAGGAAGGTACGGCGGGGCGATTACCACATGGTGCGCGAAACATCGGCTCCCGCTGTTCTGGTCGAAGTGGGTTTCATGAGCAACGGCGTGGACCTGCAGAAACTGCGCGATCCTGAGTTCCGTCAGAAGGCGGCGACGGGCATGTTCAAGGGGCTCTCGATGTATCTTGGCAGCGACATGTTTCGCAAGTGGCGAGTGGAGTCGACCGGGACGTCCGGTGACTGGCGGCAAGTGGGCGGAAACAGCAGTAGCCGGCAAGGGTCGGGCGGGAGATAGGCTCTTGACCTATTTGGCTCGGCAGAGAGTATAATAGTCACATGCGGTGCGCAAAGATAGGCATACTGGATTCCGGCATTGGCGGACTGACTGTGGCTCGGGCGATCGGCGATGTGATGCCTAGCGCCCATCTCATATACTTTGGCGATACGGCTCGGATGCCATATGGCGACAGGCCGCCTGATCAGATCGTGCGATTCGTGCGCGAGATCATCGCCTTTCTGCTGGACCAAGGCGTTGACGCCATAGCCGTAGCATGCAACACGAGTTCCGCTTTGGCTTTGCCCGAAATGCAGGGCGACTTCGACGTGCCGATTCGGGGCATGATCGAATGCGGGGCCATAGCGGCCGTCGAAGCCTCCCGCACAGGGCGGATTGGCGTGATTGCCACGGCCAACACTGTGAGGAGTGGTGCATACGGGAAGGCCATAATATCTTTGCGCCCGGCGGCGCACGTCGTGCAGCAGGCATGTCCGTTGCTGGTTCCCATGATCGAGCGGGGAGAGGTATCAGGCGAGAGAATCAGGCGCGTCCTGCGCGACTACATCCAACCTCTGCTTGCCGCAGATGTCGACTCAGTCGTGTACGGCTGTACTCACTATCCGTTCCTCGATGCCGAGGTCCGCGCTGCTACGGGCCCATCGATCACCCTGGTCGATCCGGCAATCAGGGTGGCTCATGCTGTGAGATCCGCTGCGCTGGCGCGTGACCCATCGCTTGGGGCGGACCCAGACGCGCCGGCGATTCCTCCGCGCTTCATGACCAGCGGCGATCCTGAGGCCTTTGCGCGGCTGGTGCATTTGCTTCTCGGATGGCGCCCGAGCGAAGTGGAGAGAATCAGCATGAGCGCAAAGGGGCTGATCAGCCGCAATGCTTGAGCTCGCCGTAATCGGCAATCAAGGCCCGTACGCCGGCCCGGGGGGAACATGCTCTGGGTATCTGCTGTCCGCCGGATCTACAGCCGTGCTCGTAGACTCGGGCCCCGGAGTCATGTCCGGCCTGCAGCGGCAGACTGACTTTCGCGGCCTGACCGGCATCATCATCAGTCACTATCACCCCGACCACTGTTCGGACTTTCTGACTATGCGCTATGCTTTCCACTATGCCAACTCGTGCGGGCAGCTTCCTGGGCCTGTGCCGCTCTGTATCCCCGAGCCCGGGTGGGAAAGCTTTGCCCGCGAGTGGGTAGGACAGCAGTACGCCGAGCTTTTTGACGTGCAGCTTATCAGTGACGGCTGCGCTGTGCACCTGGGCGATCTGAGGTTTGAGTTCAGACTCATGGCGCACTCGATTCCTTCGTACGGCATGCTTGTTAGGGAAGAGGCTGTCACCGGGGGCGGTAGGGCTCCTCTAGCCTATACGTCCGACACCGGTCAGTGCGAGGCTCTGTGCGGTCTGGCGGCAGAGGCCCGCACGCTTCTTGCGGAAGCGGGCGCGGCCCGCGTACATGCGGAGCGGCATGAGCCGCCGCGCCACCCTGCGCCGGGGCACCTGTCGCCTGCCGAGGCCGGAGCGATTGCGCGGGCAGCCGGTGTGGACAGGCTGATTCTGACTCATCTGCATCCCGAGAGTCGAGCTCAAGAGATTGAGGCAGCGGCGAGCGAGGCAATGGGCGGCCAGGTATGGATTGCGGAGCCGGGCTGCCGATACACGCTTTAGCGCTGGATGTATCAAGGAGCGGAGGGACGACATGAGAGTAGATGGAAGAGCTCCCGGAGAGCTTAGAAAGGTTCAGATCGCAAGACGATACATAAAACACGCGCCCGGGTCAGTCATGGTGGAGATGGGAGACACCCGAGTGCTCTGTGCCGCAACGTACGATGAACGTCCGCCGATGCACCGAAGGGGCAGCGGGCAGGGCTGGGTTACTGCCGAATATGCCATGCTGCCGTGCTCTACTCATGAGCGCACACCGCGAGAGCGCAACACCGGCAGGATCGGCGGGCGCACTCAGGAGATCCAGAGGCTCATCGGGCGATCGCTTAGGTCAGTGATACGCCTTGCGGATCTGGGCGAGTGCACGATTTGGGTTGATTGCGACGTGATACAGGCCGATGGGGGCACTAGGACTGCTTCGATAACCGGCGCGTTCCTGGCTGTGGTGGATCTTTTGGCATCCATGGACAAGTGGCAGGGAAAGCCGCTGCCAGTGTCCGACTTCCTGTCGGCGATCAGCGTGGGTATGGTCGACGGGCAGCTCCTGCTCGACCTGTGCTATGCCGAGGATTCGCACGCGGGAGTGGACATGAACGTAGTGATGACGGCCGGCGGCCGTCTAGTCGAGGTTCAGGGGACGGCAGAGGGTGAGCCCTTCAGCAGGCGCGATCTCGCCGACATGCTGGACCTGGCGGAATCCGGCATCCGCAGGCTCTGCGACATGCAGAAAGAAGAGTTGGGTGCGCTGGCCGAGAGGATCGGCTGTGGCGGCAGTGTAGGCGTCGGGGGAGGCAAGTAATGTGTCGGCTAGTAGTTGCCACCAGGAATCGGGGAAAACTAGCTGAGATCCGCGAGCTGCTCTCTCGGCTCGACGTGACCGTGGAAGCCCTGGACGATTACCCCGGCGCCCCTGAGCCTCGGGAGACCGGCGCTACGTTCCGCGAGAATGCCGTAATCAAGGCCGTGGCGGCTGCCTCATTCACACGCGAGGTGGCGGTGGCCGACGACTCCGGCCTCGTAGTGGATGCTCTGGGAGGAGCGCCGGGCGTGATGTCGGCCAGATACGGGGGCGATGGAGCGTCCGACCAGAACAAGTACGAGAGGCTTCTCGCCCAGATGGCGGGCATCCCCGACGCCGAGCGGTCGGCAAGGTTTGTGTGTGTTATCGCCGTGGCCTCGCCGGACGGCCCCGTCAGCTCAGCTGAGGGCGTTGTAGAGGGGATGATCGCCCGCGCCCCGCGCGGAACGGGCGGATTCGGGTACGATCCGGTCTTTCTCATTCCGGAGCTCAGTATGACCTTCGGGGAGTTGCCGTCTGCTGTGAAGAACACCATGTCACACCGAGCACGGGCGCTTGCGGGCGCCGAACCTCTCATCCTCGAGGCCCTCTCCCGATGGAACTCACGCCGAAGGGCTGATTCTTGACTACCCCGCCATCGCGCGAGTCGCTGATCTTTCCATTGCGGCAAGATATGCCCCCTCCGAGCCCCTTATGTACTGTCCCAATTCGCGGTTGATGCCGGGCCCGGCCGGCATCGGGCGGGCTTCTCTTCACTGGGCTTGAGGCAGGCGGTGGGCGCCTCGGAACCGGCGCCGGCGGTGGGTGAGCGTTGACTGGCCCCTGGGGCTGTGGTAGACTCGGTATGTGCCGGGGCGTAGCTCAGTTTGGCAGAGCGCATGGTTTGGGACCATGATGTCGCAGGTTCAAGTCCTGTCGCCCCGACCACTGAGTTGGAACTCAATATGGCCCCAACGGTGATGACGGAGAGTAGTAAGGCTGGCAACCGCTCGGTCAGGGAGGGTGCGCCGCGACTGAAAGCGCCCCGGGTCGGCCCGGCACGAATTCGCTCCTGAACTGCACACTGAAAGCCATGCCTGTGTGAGCGGCGGGCGAGTAGGCGGAGCCGGGCGCCTCCCGTTACAGGGGCAGGGCATCAAGCGTGCCCGAGATAGAGGCCTTGCGGCGAATATGGGTGGTACCACGTAGTCTGCGACTTGCGTCCCATGCGCAATTACGCAGGCTTTCTTGTTTTGGAGGCGACGCCGTCTATGGATCGGAGGCAGCTCCGGCGGATCCGTCTTGACCAACTGCTGGTAGAACGGGGACTCTTCCAGGATGTGAGGACGGCCCAGGGGTGGATCATGGCAGGAAACGTCATAGTGGACGAGGTGCGGGAGGATAAGCCGGGAACGATGGTGCACGCGTCCGCCGACGTTCGCGTGAAAGGCATGGACCTTCCGTACGCCGGCCGGGGCGGACTGAAGCTCGCAGCTGCCCTGGACACGTTCGCAGTGGATGTTCGCGGCCGAACGGCAATCGATGCCGGCGCCTCGACTGGCGGGTTCACTGACTGTCTGCTCAAGCACGGCGCCGCTTTGGTCTACTCCGTGGACGTTGGGTTTGGGCAGCTCGTGGGCAGGCTGAGGCAGGATCCGCGAGTGCGTAACATGGAGCGGACCAACATCAGCGATGTGACTCCGGATATGCTCGATCCCCGGCCGTCGTTGGGCGTGATCGACCTTTCGTATCTGTCGCTAGTAGTGGCCATGCCCATAGTGGCGAATCTTCTCGATGCGGGCCGGGAGCGTGAGATTATCGCGCTGGTGAAGCCGCTTTTCGAAGTCCCGTCGGCCACTTCGGACCTGACTCGAGAGCAGTATCACGCGGCCGTGCGCAGAGCGCTCTCGGCCGGCGCTACAGCGGGGCTGGCGCCCCGGGCTGTCATGGCTTCGCCAGTGCTGGGGTCACGAGGTACGCTGGAGTTCCTGGTTCGGTATACGGCAGGGCAGGGCCTTGAGCGCGACTCCGTGTTGGCACAGGTGGGCGAAGCGGTAAGGGCTGGTATGGACCTTCTGAGCAAGGCACAAGGATGACAGGAGTGGTGCAGCATGCGAGATAGACTGGAGACGCTTGTAGAGCGTGCGCTGTCGTCGATAGAGTCGGCAAGATCCGCCGAGGCGCTCGAAGAGGTGCGCGTGAAGATCCTTGGAAGGAAGGGCGAGTTGACCTCCCTGCTGAGGCAGATGAAGCAGATAGATCCTGACGACCGACCGGCATTCGGCGCCATGGTCAATGCGGCGCGAGATCGGTTGCAGCAGGAACTAGAGCGTAGGGTTCAGGCCATGGAGGCCCGGGAACGGGCCCGAAAGCTCGAATTGGATACTATCGACGTGACGATGCCGGGCAGGATTCGCCCAGCGGGAGCTCTGCACCCTCTGACTCAGGGCATACGGGAGGTCACTCAGATCTTCGTGCAGATGGGCTTCACTGTTGTCGAGGGGCCGGAGATTGAGACGGACTTCTACAACTTCGAAGCCCTGAACACGCCGCCGTTCCATCCTGCCCGGGATGTGCAGGACACCTTCTACGTCAACGATTCTGTGTTGCTGCGCACGCAGACATCACCCATGCAGGTCAGGCAGATGGAGCGACAAGCCCCGCCGGTTCGGGTCGTGGTGCCGGGAAAGGTGTACCGGCGTGACCCGATGGACGCAACGCATTCTCCTGTGTTTCATCAGATTGAGGGGCTGTTGGTGGACAAAGACGTGACGTTCGCCGATCTTGCTGGAACGCTCACTCAGTTCGCCCGGAGTTTCTACGGAAAGGATAGAAAGGTGAGGTTCAGGCCTCACTACTTCCCGTTCACAGAGCCCTCAGCCGAGATGGACGTATCGTGCGCTCTGTGCGGGGGTCAGGGGTGTCGGGTGTGCAAGTATGAGGGATGGATAGAGATACTCGGATCAGGCATGGTGCATCCCAACGTGCTCAGAGCTGTAGGCTATGATCCGGAAGAACTGACGGGTTTCGCCTTCGGAATGGGCGTGGAGCGGATAGTGATGCTCGGGTATGGTTTCGACGATATGAGGCTTCTATACGAAAATGATCTCCGGTTCCTCGGGCAGTTCTAACGGGGCCGACGAAAGGGGTGCTGGCGAATGCGTGTTCCATTGCGATGGCTGAGAGAGTATGTTGACATAGAGCTTGAGCCTGAACAACTTGCGGATGCCCTTACCATGAGCGGGACGAAGGTGGAAAGCATCGATAGGGTTGGCGGCGGCCTGAAACGCGTGACGAGCGGGCGCGTTGTGTCGGTCGTTCCTCATCCCGAGTCCGGCCGCCTGCTAGTTGTTGAGCTGGATATCGGCCCGCGCCAGGCGCCGAAGCGCGTGGTGACGGCCGCGACGAACGTGGCCGAGGGCTGTGTTGTGCCTGTAGTGCTCGCCGGCGGGTCGCTAGTTGATGGGGAAGAGATCGGGGAGATGGAGTTTGAGGGCGTCAGGTCCGAGGGAATGCTTCTTTCCGCCAGGGAACTGGGCATCTCTGAGGATGGCTCGGGAATCTTGCTTCTGCCGGACTCGGTGAAACCAGGCGATGACATAGTAGAATCGCTGGGCCTGTGTGATGACGTGCTGGAACTCGAGATCACTCCCAACCGGCCGGACTGCCTGTGCATGTCCGGGGTCGCCCGCGAACTGGCCGCGATAACGCGCAAGCCGCTGCGTATGCCCATGGCGGCGTGTGTTGAAGTGACTCAACCTGCCAGGGACATGATCAACGTGGTGATTGAGGCGCCTGATCTGTGCTACAGGTACTGCGCAAGGGTGATCCGGCGCGTGCGTTCCCGGCAGTCGCCCATATGGATGCAGGCGCGTCTTGCGGCTGCAGGGGTCAGGCCGATCAGCGCAGTGGTGGACGTGACCAACTACGTGATGCTCGAACTCAACCAACCCCTTCACGCCTTCGACTACGACAAAGTCGCCCAGCGCACAATCATCGTGAGGCGCGCCCGAGAGGATGAACGGCTGGTTACGCTGGACGGAGCCGAGCGGGAGCTGAACTCCGACATGCTCATGATTGCCGATTCCGAAAGAGCGCTGGCTGTGGCTGGCGTCATGGGGGGGGTGGCCTCCGAGATAACCGAGAAGACTGAAACAGTGTTGCTCGAATCGGCGTGCTTCGCAAGGCAGAGCGTGTGGCGCACTTCCAGAACTCTGAAGCTGCGCACGGAGGCGTCGTCGCGATTCGAGAAGGGGCTTGACCCGGTAGCGGCGCCGCCTGCGCTGGACCGCGCTGCGGGCCTGCTGGCCCAGATGGGAGCTGGCGAGGCATGTAGCGGCATTGTCGAAGTCTACCCATCGCCGCAGGCGCCCGCGGTCGTAGAGACTACGGACAGATGGATCGAGCGCCGTCTGGGCGCAGGGATCGGGGCGGACCGTATTGCGGACTGCCTTACCAGGCTCGGTTTTGGCGTGTGCACTCAGGGTGTGCCGGATGGAGCGACGAGGATGATCGTGAGCGTCCCCTCTTTCAGAGGCGATGTCCGGCAGCCCGTAGACCTCGTGGAAGAAGTAGCTCGCGTCTGGGGATACAACGAGGTGCCTGCCGCAATCCCCGAGGGCACGCTTCCGGGCGGGTATTCGGACGAGTATGCCTTTTTCGAACGGGTGAGAGAGGCTCTGGTAGGCGCAGGCGGCACTGAGGCTCTCACGTTCCCGTTCATGTCGGAGGCAGACCTCGGTATGATGGGGTTTGCGCCCGATGACTCAAGGCGCATGGCTGTGCGGGTGGCCAATCCGCTGGCGGAAGAGCAGTCGCTCATGCGCACCACGATGTACCCGGCGATGCTGGCGGCTCTACGGACCAACGTCAACAGGAGAAGGCGAGGGGTTTTCCTCTTCGAGATCGGCAGAACGTACTCTCCCACCGATGCAGTCAGGTTGGGAGTCGAGCCCGCGCGCGGCGAAACACCTGCACTGGAAAGATCCGTGCTGGCAGGAGTGATGTCCGGCGTCGGCGACGGCGGAACCTGGTATGCGCCTGAGAGACGATACGATTTCTACGATGCCAAGGGCGCCGTTGAAGGATTGTGTGCACGTCTGCATATTGACGGCGTGACTTTCAGCCGAGCCGAGTGTCCGCCCTTCCATCCCGGCCGAACCGCGGCAGTAGTACGAGACGGTGTGCGACTGGGTACAGTCGGGCAAGTGCATCCGCTCGTTGCGGGCAGCTACCAGGTACCCGAGGCCACTATGCTATTCGAGTTGGACATGGCTCTGCTCATGGAGGCTGCGCAGAGTCCACGCGAGTATGCGCCGCTGCCGAAATACCCGGCAGTCGAGCGCGATATCGCCGTAGTTTTGGGACGCGATGTCGCATCCTGTGATGTCGAACGCGCTATCCGCAGGGCAGGGGGCGCGCTTGTGGAGTCCGTGAGGCTGTTCGATGTGTATGAGGGCCCACAGGTCGGAGAGGGCAGGAGAAGCCTAGCATTCTCCATCACCTATCAGGCCGCAGATCGTACGTTGACGGACGCCGAGGTCAACGAGGTGCATGACGCAGTGCGGGCAAGCCTTGCGCGGGAGCTCTTCGCGGTGCTTCGCTAGGGCCAGCCCTTGCCGGGCACGGGGCTCCGGAGGCTGCAGGTCGGAGGTTGCAGGATATCGCTCAGGTTTGGCAAATTCCCATAGATGGCGGCGGGCCCGATCCCGCATGACAGAGTCGAGGGGAGCGGAGGCCTAGTGAAGGACAGCTCGAGAGTAAGCGCGTTGATAATGGGTGAGGAGTATGTCATACGTGGAGATGCCCCGGGCGAGTACATCGAGGACCTCGCGCGCGATTTGAACTCGCGCATGCAGAAGCTATCAGAGGCCAATCCCAGGCTGTCGCTGAACCAGATGGCCGTGCTTTCCGCGCTCAACCTGGCCGACGAGCTTTCGTCGTGCCGTCGGCGCTGTGCCGACCTTCTCAGGTTGCTCGAGCAGGTGTAATTCGAGGAGGGATTTCAGTGAGCGTCTCCTCAATGGATTGGCTCAGCGTGGTTCTGCTCCTGATGCTGGCTGCCGACTTCATTGTCGGTTTCCGTCGCGGGCTAGTTCGTCAGGTGATTGACTTCGCGGGCATAATACTTGCAATCCTGGCGGCGATGAGGTACTGGAAGCCTGTCGCAGCTGTTCTGGAACGATGGTTCCCGGCGCTCAATCAGCCCGGATCGAACATGCTCGGTTTCCTTGCGGTGCTGATCGTCACGCTGGTTGTCGTGGACCTGCTTGGGCATGCCCTATCGGAGCTGGCCAAGGCGCCCGGGGTGTCGCTGGTGAACGGATTTGGCGGCGCTTTGCTCAGGGTGGCCAGGGGGTGTCTGCTCATTAGCATAGTTCTTTCGCTTGCCATGTCGCTCAACCTCAAGGCCGTGAACCAGGCTGTGCGTTCGTCTGAGTTGGCCATGAGGCTGACGCGGTTTGCTCCGTCCATATGGAAATCTCTGGGCCGGTTTGTCCCCGACGATTTTGTCATGCCCGGGCTTGGAGGATCGGGAGATGGAACTTCCAAACCAGCAAGTCGCGGCGTCATTTGACGAGATAGCCGACCTTCTTGAGCTGGCAGGCGACAATCAGTTCAAGATCAGAGCCTACAGGCGGGCTGCAGAGATCGTGAGATCCCTGGACGAGCCAGCAGCCGAACTGCTCAGGCGTGATCAGTCGGCCATTCCCGGCATTGGCGAGGCCCTTCGATCGAAGATATGGGAGATGGAGTCGGAGGGCAGGATAGAGTACCTGGAGCGTCTGCGCGCCCAGATACCTGCGGCCATTGTAGTGCTGACTCGGGTTCCGGGGATCGGGCCGAGGACTGCGCGGCGTCTTCACGAGTCGTTGGGTATCGAGGATGTTGCGAGCCTACTGGCGGCGGCGCGGGCAGGGAGAATCAGAGAGATGCCGGGTTTCGGCGCTAAGACGGAGGCGAACATCATCAAGGCCATCCAATCCATGCAGTCAGACGGAGGACGCAAACCTCTCTATCAGGCCCTGCCCCTGGCCCAGCAGATAGTGAGTGAACTGCTTAAAGTAAGCGGTGTGGAGCATGCCGACGCCGGCGGGAGCATCAGACGGAGGCGCGACACCATCGGCGACATCGACATCATAGCAGCCACGACCGACGCCGGGCGGTTGATGGAGAGATTCGCGTCGCTGGACGTTTTCCAGGAGATCACGTCAATGGGACCTCTCAGGGCCAGCGCCGTCACTCGGTCGCAGATCCGTTGCGATCTTTGGGCAGTGCCGCCCGAGTCGTACTGGACCGGCCTGCACCACGTGACCGGATCCAAAGATCATCATGTGAGACTCAGGGGCATTGCCGGCAGGATGGGCCTTTTGATCAATGAGCGCGGGGTGTACCGGGATTCGGACGGACAGGCAATCGGTATCGAGAGCGAGGAAGACATCTACTCCCTTCTGGGGATGAGCTACATCCCTCCGGAACTGCGCGAAGACAGGGGCGAGATCGAGGCTGCGCTGTCCGGGGCCTTGCCCGCAATCATCGGCAGGCATTCCATTCGAGGCGATCTGCACATGCATACGAGTTGGAGCGACGGCGGCGAGTCTATCGACGATATGGCCCGTGCTGCGCAGGCCATTGGGTATGACTACATCGCCATCACCGACCACTCCCGTTCTCTGGGCGTGGCGCACGGACTATCCGTCGAGAGGGTTCTTCAGCAGATCGACGAAGTGCGCGAGGCCAATGCGCGGGCACGCGGTATCCGAATTTTGGCAGGCGCCGAGGTGGATATATTGAAAGACGGCAGCCTGGACTTCCCCGACGAAATCCTGGAGCGGCTGGACGTGGTTGTGGCGTCGATACACAGCGGCTTCCGGCAAGACCGCGCTACCATCACGGGCAGGATAGTCGCTGCGATGCAGAATCCGCACGTGGACATACTAGCTCATCCCACAGGCAGGCTGCTGGCGAGGCGCCCGGGCTACGACGTAGACATCGGCACTGTCATCCGCGAGGCCGCACGTACAGGCACTGCCCTAGAGATCAACTCATACCCCGACCGGCTCGATCTCGACGATGAGCACGCAAGGGCTGCGCGCGATGCCGGGGTGATGATCGCCGTGAACACCGATTCCCACGCCTCAGGGGAGCTCGCCAATATGGAGTATGGTGTATGGGTGGCCCGAAGGGCCTGGCTAGAGCCTCGCCACGTGGCCAACACGATGAGCTGCGATGAACTGATCGAGTGGTTGCACACGCACAAGGCTGCGCAGGGCTGACTGCCTAGCCGGCATATCTCGAATTCGCGCGTGGGCATACTACGGTATGCGCCACGCGCTGATTTATCTCGGGATGTGGAGGCCGACATGCTGCACGTAGTAGTCCGGGCCGTAACCGTCTACTTCGTCGTCCTGGCCGCTATGCGTGTCATGGGTAAGCGAGAGATTGGTAACCTTTCGCCGTTCGACCTGGTGGTCGCCATCATGATAGCAGAGCTCGGAGCGATTCCTCTTCAAGAACACGATATCCCGCTCCTGCATGGGCTGGCGTCCATCGTGGTCTTGGCCGCAGTTCAGGTGGGAGTGGCCCTGCTTTGCCTGAGGTACCCCGGGGTGCGCAGAGCAGTCATAGGCGAACCCACCGTGATCATTGAGGACGGAAGGATCATGGGAAGTAACATGAGAAAGCTTCGGTACAATATTAATGACCTGCTGAGCCAGCTTCGGGACAAGAACGTCTTCAACATATCCGACGTGGAGTTCGCCATGCTCGAGCCGTCAGGGGATCTTAGCATAATGCTGAAGTCACAGCGGCGGCCTGTGACTCCCGAGGACCTGTCGGTGCCCACATCGTACGAAGGTCCCGCTTACCCTCTGGTCGCGGACGGGAAGGTCCAGTACAGGTACCTCAAGATCCTTGACCTGACTGTGAAGGATGTCATCGACAGGCTTCTGGAGAAGGACGTACATAACCTGGAGGACGTCTTCCTGGCCAGCCTGGATACATCCGGCGAGCTGTACGTTACCATGAAAGACGAGGTGTCCCTGGATGAGCTTGAGCGATGACGGCAACAGCCGGGCAGACGAGGAGGTGGAGGCAATGGAGCTTTCACGTGAGTTTCGCGAGCGATTTGTTAGGAATCTTCAGGGACGCGACTACATCCTGTACGGAGGCGTGCTCCAGCTTGCCAGGGAGCGCGGCTTGCGGCGCATCAGTACCAGCATTGTTCAGCTGCCGTCCAAAGAGAACTCCATGTACGCAGTGGTGGAGGCCGAGATCGAAACATCTGACGGCATCTTCCGTGAGCTAGGCGACGCGTCGCCCGAAAGCGTGGCACGGTCGATCCAGCCGCATCTTCTGAGAATGGCTGCCACGCGGGCTAAGGCCAGGGCGATGAGGGATGCTGTTGGGATCGACATGGTAGCCCTGGAGGAACTGGGAGACGCGCAGCCTGCCGAGGACTACTACGATGGGGCGCCGGCGGAGAGCCGACCGGAGGACTTCGTGATCAGGTTCGGCAAGTACTCAGGCCGCTCGCTGGGCGACATACTCGTGATCGACCACGGATACGTGGAATGGCTGGCTAGCAATGCCAGAGACGAAGAGGTGCGTGCAGCGGCCAGGTTGCTGACAGCGCCGGGCCCGGAGCACGCTGCTGCGGCGTCGCCTGCCGAGTGACGGTTCTGCTATAATTGGGTGTAGCATGTCAACCGGACGGTGGGGGGCGATTGAAGTGGCTTCAGCGCAGGGGCGCTCAAGCAGCCCGCATCGGCCAACTCTGCTGGTGCTTACGGGAACAATCGAGGAGACCATTGCCGCTGTGTCTTGTGGGGCGCAAGCGGTGGGCTTTGTCGCCGGAATCGGCTCAGATGACCGACATGGCGGGTCGTGCAGTACTGACTCGTGTTATGAGACGATCCGTCGGGCAACACATTACTGCCGCGTGCGTGGAGTCCAGGTCTACGGGATTCTGAATAGTCCGGCATACTGCGGTGCGTCATATGCGGAGTTCAGCCCGGAGGCTGCCCTCTATCGCTCTGGGGCGGAGTATGCCGTCGTCAACAGCCTGGGCGCCCTGGGGGCAGCCAGGCAGGTTTACCCCGACTGGCCCATATGGGCCGGTTGGGGTTTGGCCGTTCACAATGCCGATAGCGTAGTAGATCTGGAGCAGGCCGGAGTGTCGGGCGTTGTTCTTCCCCCTGAGCTCACGGCGGGCGAGATCGCGGAGATCGCCGGGCGCACCTGCGTTCAGCTCGCGGCCCTTGTTCATCAGGAGCGGTGCGCGTTTTACGCAGGCCGCTGCGTCTCCCCCGGCGCGCTCAGGTTGGGGGCCCGAGCGGGCGAGTGTGATCACTGGTGCAGGCACAGGTATACGTTGGAAGCCGGCGAGGCGAGCGTGCCCGGTAGGCGCCGAGCCGAGCGCCGCCTTCTCAGCGTTGGCATGCTGGAGGCCCTGCCTGTCTTGCGTGAACTCGTGGGGGCAGGGCTCAAGTGCTTGGTGGTGGACGGGGCTTTTGGGGGGCCGGAGCACGCGGCAATCGTCACCGGCGTGTACAGCGCCGCCCTGGGCAGGCTCGCACGCGCGCCCGGCTCCTTCGCCGCCATGGCGTCGGAGATGTCGCTTCTATCTCTGGCATCAGGTGATGAGCCTTCGATACGGTCAGAGGAACAGGCCAGCGCGGCGGCAAGGGCCAGGGCGCGTATTGCTGCCGGGCCTCCGCGCATACCCGTGTGCATGCGGGCGACCGCGAGGATCGGAGCGCCTTTACGGCTGGAGCTGGCCGACAGCGAGGGCCATACCGTGACCGTGTCAGGATCAGCTGCGGCTGAGACTGCGCGAACGGCGCCTCTTTCGTACGAGTATCTCCACCGCCAGCTGTCGCGGCTGGGCGACACCCCTTTCGTGCTGGAGAGCCTTCAGTGCGAGCTGGATGGTGTGGCAATCGTTCCCGTTAGCGATATCAGCGATGTACGACGTCGAGCTGCTCGGGCACTGGAACTTGCGAGGGCTGCGCCGCGTGAGCAACAGATCCGCCTAGACGTTCCCATACCGTGGCCGCCCGCTGCGGGCCTGCCGGCTGCGGACCCGTCGGCTTCGCGCCTGGAAGCAGCCGTCAGAGTGAGCGGCGTCGAAGGGGCGACCGCTGCGGCAGAGGCAGGGGCCGCGCTGGTCTGTATCGGGGGCGAGACATTTGTCCCGAAAGCCCCGCTCAGAGCCTCAGAAATAGAGGATGCGGCGCGGGCTGCGCACAGGAGCGGAGCGAAACTGTACTACGCAACATCTCGGATAGCGCATGATCGTGAGATGAACGCTGCCCGGGAGGGACTCCGGCGGGCGGCTGACCTTGGGGCCGATGGGTTCCTCGTCGCCAACCTTGGCCTTGTGAGCTTCGCGGCGCAGCTGACACCGGGTGCGGTCGTGGCCGACTGGTCACTTGGCATTGAGGATCCGTTTGGATGGTGGCTGCTCTCCACTATGGGAGCGGCAGGATTCATTGTTCCTCCCTGGCTCGGCTTGGAGAGAACGTGCGTACTCGCTGAGCGACTCGCGACCGGCGGGCCCGAAGTGTTCGCGTTCGGCCGCGTCGAACTGGGCGTCAGCGAGTACTGCGTAATCGGCAGCGTGTTGGGAGGCAGGTCCGGGAGTCGTGCCTGCTCGGCGCCGTGCATGCGGGGTCCTTTCTCGCTTTGCGACAGCGTCGGCCACATCTACCCGATTCGTTGCGATAGATCCTGCCGTATCCATGTATTCGACTGCGACGAACTGGACCTTATCGACAGTCTCCCGAGGTTTCGACGCGTGGGCCTAGGGCGCGTGTGGTTGGACCTCAGAGGCGAGCCGGCGTCGCGTGTGGCGCGCGTCTCAGGGGAGTACGTCCGGGCGGCGCACAGAGCCCCGGGCGGCCTGTCGTCATGAAAGGTGGAGAGGTGTAGATGGACGAGCGTTCGCTGCGTGTGCTGGAGTACCACAAAGTACGCGACTTATTGGAAAACTGCGTGTCCTGTGGGCTCGGTAGGGAACGGGTGCGAGCTCTTCTTCCCCGAACTCAAGCTGCGGCTGTGGAGGAAATGCAGAACGAGACGAGCGAAGCCAGGGCCGCTCTGGATGCCGGGAAGCAGATTCCGCTGGGCGGGATACGCGATATCCGCCAGGCGGTACACAGGGCGTCTGTTGGCGCCATGCTCAGTTGCGACGAACTGCTTGATGTGCTCTCCACCCTGGCGTCGAGCCGAAGGTTGAAGAAGTGCCTTGCCGCTCTGGGCGAGGCCTACCCCGTGCTGAGCGATGCGGCGCGCGGCATCGATGTGCCGGAGGCGCTGGAGCGCGCTATCGAGGAGGCCATTTCCGAATCAGGCGAGGTGCTGGATCGGGCGAGCCCCGCCCTGAGGAGCATTAGGTCCAGGATTCGCTCTCTCAATAGCCGAGTTAGGGATACGCTCGACTCTATCATCCGTTCGCCCCAGTGGGGCAGAATTCTTCAGGATCCGGTTGTTAGCATAAGGAACGGCCGGTTCGTGGTGCCCGTGCGCGCGGAGATGCGTTCGCACGCATCGGGAATTGTCCATGATCAATCGGGCTCGGGAGCCACGCTGTTCATTGAGCCCATGGCAGTGGTGGAGCTGAACAACGAGATACGCGCTGCAGTGGCCCAGGAGGAGGCCGAGGTCGAGCGAATACTGACGGAACTCTCCGGACGTGTGGGGGCAGCCCGCGACGGGCTTGACATCACCCTGGCTACTCTGGGCCGGGTGGACTTCATCATGGCCCGGGGCAAGCTCTCCCAGCAGATGGGCGCCTCCAGGCCGATACTGAACTCAGAGGGCTACATCAGCCTGACAGGCGCCAGGCACCCGCTGCTTCGAGGAGACGTGGTGCCCATCGATCCGTATCTCGGCAGGGACTTCACGACTCTGGTGATTACGGGCCCCAATACCGGCGGCAAGACCGTTACGCTGAAAACCATCGGCCTCCTGACTCTCATGGCCCAGGCAGGGTTGCACATACCGGCCGAGCCGGGCAGCGAAGTGGCTTCGTTCGACCAGGTGTTCGCAGACATCGGGGACGAGCAGAGTATCGAGCAGAGCCTTTCGACTTTCTCATCGCACCTGACGCACATAGTGGAGATCCTGAAGCGGGTGGACGGGCGTAGCCTGGTACTCCTCGATGAGCTGGGGGCCGGCACAGATCCGCAGGAAGGCGCCGGACTGGCGATGGCGATTCTGGAGCATCTACATGCCACCGGCGCCCGCACAGTAGCTACGACGCACTACAGCGAGCTGAAGGTATTCGCTCATACTGCCGAGGGGCTAAGCAACGCGAGTGTGGAGTTTGACGTGCAGACTCTGAGGCCCACCTTCCGGCTGTCAATCGGCGTGCCCGGCGCGAGCAACGCCTTCGCCATTGCCGAACGGCTCGGGCTGGACGGCGCCATACTGGACAGAGCCAGGTCTTTGGTGGGCGCCGGCGGGCAGCGCATGGAGACGATGATCACGAGCCTCAAGGAGGAGCATGAGCGCGCCAGTGTGGCAAGGTCGGACGCTGAGGCGCTTCGCGCGCGCTACCTGAATCTCAAGGACAAGTACGAAGCCCAGGTGAGCAAGTTCGCGGCCGAACGGGCAGAGATGATGCGCAAAGCCAGAGCCGAGGCCGAACAGGTCGCCCTGGAGGCGAGGAAGGAGGCCGAGGCCATCATCGGTCAACTGCGAGCCGCTCAGGCTGAACAAGCGGCGCGCCTATCCGCGCCGGGAGATGTGTATCCGGGAATCGCTGACGACGAAATCCGAACCGCTCGGCGGGATCTCGAGGCCTTGAGAGACTTGGTGCGCGAGCTTACGCCGATCGACGATCTGCCGGGCGCCCTGGACGCTCAAGGCGCCGGGCCGGAAGAGGGACTCGCCGATGATGACAGCGCGACCCAGCTGTGTCCGGACGATGAGGTGGAGATCATCGCCCTGGGCCAGCGCGGCAGGATCCTGGAGCGAACCGGCGCAGACGAGTTCGTAGTGAGCGTAGGGCTCATGAGGGTGAACGCAAAGCGAGATTCGCTTCGCCGGCTGCGAAGCGGCGCCGACGACAGACGCAAGGCGATGGCGCCCGGTTCAGACAGCGGAACCATACGCATGGAATCGGAGAAGGCGCGCACCATCATGACTGAGCTGGATATGAGAGGCATGCGCGTCGATGAAGCTCTGGCTCGGGTGGACAAGTATCTTGACGACGCAGTGCTTTCCGGCCTCCCGCGCGCAAGGATAATCCATGGCAAGGGCACGGGCGCTTTGCGGGAAGCAGTGCGCGATCAGCTTCGGCAGGACAGGCGAGTGGCCAGTATCAGGCCCGGAGAGGCGGGCGAGGGCGGCGACGGCGTGACAGTCGTGTCGTTTCAGAAGGACTGATCACGCCTGTCCTCACAATCAGGGCTCTTCAGGCGGGGCCTCTTCATTGCCCCGCCACGGAGCCTCGAACGAGCTGGAGACTGAGTGAACACTGCACGCGTGCGTCGGCTGGGCGCCTTCGATGAACTTCTCCGTTATGATTCCGGATGCAGGGCAGTTGGAGGTGGCCAGCTCACCGGATGCGGTGCATACCCGTACCCCTGTCAGTACGCCCTCGGGGACCGCGAAATCCCGCGGAGGCGCCCCAGCCAGAGCTTTTCGCATGAAGGCTCCCCATATCTCAGCGGCTTTTCCGCTGCCTATGACGCCGATGTTCGGATAACGCATCTCGCGATTGGCGTCTTCGCCGATCCACACAGCGGCCACCATGTCCGGCGTGAAACCTACGAACCAGGCGTCCGTGTTGCTGTCGGCGGTTCCGGTTTTGCCTGCGGCGGGACGTCCTATGTCGGCGCGTCTCCCTGTTCCGTTCGGGGAGTAGATGACGCCCCGCATCATGTCGGCGACTATATACGCGGTGCGCTCATCCAGCACCATCTCGCGCTGGGGAACGTTCGACTCGAGCAGCACGCCATTGGCATCCCGCACTTCCAGGATGAAATAGGGGGTCACCTTCACCCCTGCATTGGCTAAAGAGCTGTAGGCCTCGACCATCTCGATGGGCGTCACGCCGCGGGTAAGGCCTCCCAGGGCGAGGGCCAGCCCACTGTCGTTCTTGGGGCCAGTGTCCACCAGCGTCGTGATGCCCATCTTCTTGGCATACGATATGACCTTAGCCGGCCCCAGGCGCTCGGTGAGCCTGACGGCCACAATGTTCGTTGATTGCTCCAGCGCCTGCCGAAGCCTGAGAGGCCCCAGAAACTTGCCGTTGAAGTTCTTGGGGGCCCAGGTCTTGCCGCCGCCTGCTCGGTACTCCATAGGCTCGTCTACTATTACGGTTGTTGTTGTGTAGCCGGAGTCTATCGCCGCAGTGTACACAAAGGGCTTGATCGAAGAGCCCGGCGAGCGCTCCGCCCGGAGCGCTCGGTTGTACTCATCCTCGCCGCGCCCTCCCACCAAGGCCCGTATCTGGCCCGTTTGCGCATCGATGGCCACCAGCGCGACCTGTGGATACGTCAGGTTGCTGTTGTCCTTGCGGCTCTCGGGGGTGCTACCCGTGGGCAGCAGTCGAGATATGGCTTCCTCCGCCGCGCGCTGCGCGTTTTGGTCTATAGAAGTCTTGACGCTCAGGCCGCCACGGTATACGGCGTCCTTTCCGTACTTTTGGAGCAGATAGTCGCGGACCATGAAGCTGACGTACTTGCCCATAGGAGTTGCCTTGCTGGCGTGGGACGCCAAGCGCAGCGGTTCTTCAGCTGCTTGGGCTGCCTGCTCAGGGGTGATACAGCCCACGTCCACCATCCGGCTGAGCACGATCTTCCGCCGATTCAGTCCATTCTGCCTGGTCTGCTCGTTCTTTATCGGCGAGTAGAGCTCGTTGCCCTTGGGGATGCCGGCTAGCAAGGTTGCTTCGCCCAGTGTCAGCTGGTCGACGGGCTTGCCGAAGAACAGGTTGGACGCTGCCTGAACGCCGTAGGTGCCGTGACCGAAGTACACCCAGTTGAGGTAGAACTCCAGTATCTCATCCTTCGTGTATCTCCGTTCAAGCTGGAAAGCGTAGAGCGCCTCCCAGATCTTGCGGCTGATGGTCTTCTCATGAGATAGGAATACATTCCTGGCCAATTGCGCAGTGATAGTGCTGCCGCCCTGATCATCAGATAGGTGTCGAATGTCGTACCACAGGGCGCCCAGGATTCTGCGCACGCTGATTCCGTGGTGCTCGTAGAACCTGTGATCCTCCACTGCTATCACGGCATCTATGAGATGCTGCGGGATGTCGGCCAGTCGCACCCACTGACGATCTTCGATCTTCAGTTTGGTCAGGACATTGCCGTTCACGTCATAGACCACTGTGGGCAGAACCCGGCGGGCCTCGACATCAACATCCTCAACGCTGGGGGCATTTTTGAGGTAGCCGGCCACTATGCCTGCAGCCATGCCCAGGCCCACTAGAACAAGCAGTATGAGGGCTAACGTCACAATGTGTATGAAGCCTCTCGTATCAGACCGCATGTCGGCCAAAGAGCCTCCTCGGGTTGGAATTCCGATACATTATATCACAGCCCGATTTCAGCGCAAAGTTGACCCCGCCCTCCGAAAAGGCCGGCTTTCAGGGGATAGGCTACGAATAAAGGAACTCGAGTTTCAGCGACGAATCTTTAGCTGGTAATCGAAACAATTCACGCTATGGATGGAAGGTGAATGGCTTGCAACTCGTAGTAGACTACTGGCGTGTCGCAGTCATGTTTGCCATCGGAGGAGTCCTGATCTACCTGGCTGTCAAGAAGGAATACGAGCCCACTCTTCTTCTGCCCATCGGGTTCGGGGCGATTCTCACTAACATACCCGGTTCGTCTGCCATAGGAGAGCATGGATTCCTGACCGTTCTGTACCGTGCGGGTATCGAGAATGAGCTCTTTCCCATCCTCATATTTATCGCCGTCGGGGCGATGATAGACTTCGGCCCACTGCTAAGGAGACCGTTCATGCTGTTTTTCGGGGCCGCTGCGCAGTTTGGAATCTTCGCGACTCTCATGGCAGGGCTGTACGTGGGGAAGCTACATGGTATAGCCAGTTTCATCCCCGCGTTTACCCTAAAGCAAGCGGCGTCCATCGGCATCATCGGGGCGGCGGACGGTCCAACATCCATATACGTTTCCGGGCTATTCGCTCCGGAGTTATTGGGGCCCATCACCGTGGCCGCTTACTCCTACATGTCGCTTGTGCCCCTCGTCCAACCCCCGGTCATTCGTCTGCTCACCACGCCCGAGGAGCGGCGGATCCACATGGAATACCAGGAGTTCAAGGTGAGCAAGACCGTGCGAGTGCTGTTTCCCATCATGGTTACCCTGATTGCCGGGATCATGGCGCCGATCAGCGTGGGCCTAATCGGCTCGCTGATGCTCGGCAACCTGCTGCGCGAATCGGGGGTTGTGGATCGCCTGTCAAAATCGGCCCAGAACGAACTGGCCAATATCGTAACGCTCTTTTTGGGTATCGCGATAGGTTCGACCATGGTCGCCGAGCGGTTCCTCCAGCCCAGCACTTTGTTTATCATTCTGATGGGCCTGGTAGCGTTCATATTCGATACTGCCGGTGGGGTTCTCTTCGCCAAAGCGCTCAACCTGTTTCTGAAGCGCAAGGTCAACCCGATGATTGGGGCAGCGGGCATATCGGCCTTCCCAATGTCGGCACGGGTGATACACAAGATGGGCATTGAGGAGGATCCCACTAACTATCTTCTGATGCACGCTGTGGGAGCGAATGTGGCGGGCCAAGTCGGCTCCATAATAGCAGGCGCCATGATTCTGGCGCTGATACACTGATCCCATATGACAGAGAAAGGGGCCGGTTGTGAGTGAACGAGATCGCAGAGGGTTGGCGAGTGAGCGGCATTGGGCTTCTATCCGTTTTTGGGGTCTTGTTTCTGTTCTACATCATGTTGCATGTGCTGATGAAGCTATTTCCCGGCAAGGACGAGAATGATTCGCACTGAATTGACCCTGGTTTCGCGGCTGTGATAGACTCTACGTAATGCTTGACGCTGCACGCTGCGGCGTCGCACACGGTCGTGTTATGGGGGGCATTTGACAATGGATCCCAAGGAACAACTAGAGGTGATCAAGAGGGGCGCCGCCGAAGTCATCTCTGAGGAGGACCTGCTTGCGAAGTTCGCAAGATCGGCGCACACAGGCAGGCCTCTCAGGGTGAAACTCGGGCTGGACCCTTCGGCGCCCGACATTCATATAGGGCATACCGTCGTTCTGCACAAGATGAGGCAGTTTCAGGATATGGGGCACGAAGGCATAATCGTGATCGGCGATTTCACCGGCAGGATCGGCGACCCTACGGGGCGCAGAGAGGCGCGAAAGCAGCTTTCCGGGGAAGAGGTGCGAGCCAACGCGGCCACCTACTGTGAGCAGGTCTTCAAGATCATCGATTCGGCGCGCACGAGGGTCGTCTTCAACTCGGAGTGGTTGGGCCGGCTGATGTTCGCTGACATCGTCGAACTGGCATCGAAAGTCACTGTGGCGCGGATGTTGGAGCGCGACGACTTCGAAACCAGATACAGAGAAGGCAGGCCCATCGGAATCCACGAGTTCTTCTACCCGCTCATGCAGGCATACGACTCAATCGCCCTCGAGGCCGATGTGGAGCTGGGCGGCACCGACCAGAAGTTCAACAACCTCATGGGGCGCACGCTGCAGCGCGAGTTCGGTCAGGAGAGCCAATGCGTTGTGCTAATGCCAATACTGCCTGGTCTGGACGGAGTTCACAAGATGAGTAAAAGCCTGGGCAACTACATAGGCATAAACGAGGATCCGTACGAGATCTACGGGAAGACCATGTCTATACCTGATGAGCTCATAATGCCGTACATCAACAGCACTACGACGTTGGCTCTGGCCGAGAAGGTCAGTATCGAGCGCGACGTGGCATCCGGGGCTCTGCATCCCATGAAAGCCAAGAGGAAGCTCGCGATGCAGTTGGTGGCGCAGTACCACGGCGAGGATGCGGCCCGGATGGCTGAGGACGAATTCAGCAGGGTGTTCAGCAAGGGCCAGCTGCCGGATGACATGCCGGAGGTGCGCCTCGCGGCAGGCGACCTCGCAAATGGGATGATCTCGGTTGTCGCTCTCATGGTCAGATCCGGGCTTGTGTCGAGCAACAGTGAGGCCAGGCGCCTTATTGAGCAAGGCGGCGTGCGGCTAGACGACCGGCGAGTGGCGGATCCGACTGAGGAGATCGCGCCCAGCGACGGCATGGTCCTCAGAGTCGGCAAACGCCGGTTCGCTAGAGTCCTTGTGGGCTAGGAGAATACTGGAGGTGGCGAAACGTGGGTCTGGTTCCCTCGAAGTCGGTTCTTGATGCGGCCAACGAAGGGCGTTATGCGATAGGGGCGTTCAACGTCAACAACCTGGAGTTTGCCAAGGCCGTCATAGGCGCTGCTGTAGAAGAACGATCGCCCATAATAGTCCAGGTGTCGGAGAGCGCCATTGCTTACGCGGGGATGAAGCAGATAACGGGGATCGTCGCGGGCC
>Ga0209719_1001746_pt1 | contig 25407 bp, 25 predicted proteins | sample AD_JPNAS2_MetaG_FD_184421 | JGI IMG/M metagenome (GOLD analysis project Ga0209719, IMG submission 184421) | Active sludge microbial communities of municipal wastewater-treating anaerobic digesters from Japan - AD_JPNAS2_MetaG (SPAdes) (version 2) | ecosystem: Engineered > Bioreactor > Anaerobic...
GATTCTTCGCCATAAATACAATGGTAAATGTCAGGTTTGAATAGTTTGAAAATAGAAAAATCCTTGCCGATTCTGTCAGTAACAAGGCGTTTAAATCCGGGAAGAGGTGGACATAGCGGTACACAATCGTTTACATGAGCATACTGGTGTACTTCATTCACACAACTTCTAACATATTTCTGCGTTCTTTTGCCCCATAAAGGTTTAGGCGCGCCGAAAGTGTAAACATTTGCCTTTTTATGGAATCTGTAATAAAAGTCTTCTGCCGCAATAAGGCTCATAGCACCGCCGTAACTCCAACCGCAAATATGGAATTCATAGTACGGCGCAATATCTATAGCAAGTTCCATAGCGCGCATAACTTCGTCATTACATGATTTATAGGCATTACCCCAACCACGCGCCGCAAGTAAGCAAGATTCCTGCTTTTTATAAAGTTTTACCGGGAAATTAAAGTTATTTACCCAGTCTCTTTTATCTGCTGATTCTTCAAAAATAAGGCGGATAATTTTATTTACTTCATCGACTTTAATAGTCCACTGTACATTATCGCCGCTTGTAATATATTCATCGTGTTTAATGCTCTTAATAAAATTGAAAAGTTCCAATGGTTTCATAAATATTCACTCCCTTTATTAAAAAGAAAAAAGGGCTTGCCGGCGTGAAAAAAATCTTTTCTTGAAAAGGAGGAAAAAAGCACCGACAAGCCCCCAAAAAGTTTGTAATTGGAATAATGCCTTTACTTTTTGACGCGTTCTGCGATGAACGCGATAACCAATGAAACGGCTGCAATAACTCCGGCTATGAGTGCAATACCGTCAGTGATTTCAACTGTTGTTGCTCCGCCGATAATCAGGGTGGTAACATCAAGTGCAAGAATTACCCAAGCAACGATTTTTACAACCTTACTTGAAAAGAAGTTCTTCAACCAATCAAACATATATTCTCCCTTAATTACCTAAAAGGTAATTTTTCACGATATTAAATTGCGCCGATTGCCATATTTGCAAACTTATTTTTATTTGCTTTTATGTACTCTTTGATGTCGTCCTTATACACGGCAATACGCGCACCAAAATATGCACTTGTAGCCGACTGTGTAGAACTGAATGATTCTGAAAGTCCGTCCATGCTTAAAGAACTTGAAGAGAATCCCGACATCAAACCGTCGCCGATAACATTCAAAAGACTTATTGCAGCTTGTTTCGCTACAACTTCGCGTAAATCCTGCGGTATATCGTCCGATGTCTCAAACCCTGCGTCGTAATCAATCGCATAGAATAATTGCGCCTGCAATGTTTGATTACCGTAAACACCTATTGCCGTCTGTATTCCACTTGATGTTTCGGAAGGTCTAATAGGTCTTTCCATGAGTTTAAGAACGCCTTTTGTCTTATCAATAATCGTTGTTTGCGTAAGGTCTTTTACACCCTGCCAACGAGAGAGTAATTCCAGTTTATTAAGTTTAATAATCGGTTTACGGCGAGTTTTAATATATCCATAGCGTGAAATATGCGAAAACTTAAAGTCGTAAACCGCTTCGTCTATGTCATAATCAGAACCTTTAGCGAGTTTTCTTTCTGCTGCGTTGTATCTGATTTTCTTTTTCTTAATAGTAATATCAAGCTGCCGCTCCAACTCTGCGACCGCTGAATCAATAAAATACTGTATCTGTTCGTCTGTATAAGACTGTCCGTTTGTTGCCTTAAAATCAGTACCCCAAAGGTAAGTAAATCTTAAATCGTCCGGCGTGATAATGTTTCCCCACTGTCCTGTAGGAACTTTGTAATTTCCGAATGAATAACCGATTGCTCCGTCGCCGCCGTTTCTTACCCAGTTTGAATAAATATAATCTGTATCTTGTGGATTTTCCGCTTCAAAATCTACATAGCGGTATGTGTAAAGTGTGTTTGATAATGCGTTTGAATCAACTATATCGCCATTTACGGCAATAGTCGGATTCTCTTCATCAGGAGTGCAAAAACCGTTAGCCGTCCAAACAAGGTAAGTATCATCGTCGTATGAATGTCTTTCAAGCCGATAACTTGAATGTGAATCATCAGAGATTGATACTAAAATCTTATTGTTTACTGAACTTGCAATAATCAATTTTCACACCCCTTAATGAAGATTATTCCTTGAAAGAGAATCCCGGTACATCTTTGAAATGCAGCGCGTCCTCTAACTTGACTTTGGCAAAGCCTTTGTCGTCAAAAGTAATAACATCGCCGGTAGAACCTGTAACCGAGCGACCGGCTCTTTTAACCGACCACACATTTACAGTACCGTCAGAATTAACTTTGAACGGCAAGCCGCTCTTGTCTTCTTCCTTCTTTTCAGTAACCGCCGTTTTTTTCAGCTTCCTGCGATTCTGCCTTTTCTACTGTTGCTGCGTCAGTCTTTACTTCTGCGACTGATTCAACCTTTTCAGTAACCGCCGTTTTTTCAGCGGCTACTGTAGGCTTTTGGGCAACATCAGTTTTCTGTGTCTTTGATGTTGTTGTTTTTGCCATTAGTACAAGCCTCCGTTGTAAGAAATGTTCTTAACAAGTCCACAATGCTTTGGAGCGCGAACTTCGAGACCACCGTAAAGCATTACGAGGAATGGAGTTTCTGCGGTATTTGTCGGTGCGAGTGGAAATGTACAAGCAGGAAGTAACTGTCCGAATGTGTAAACCGGCTGAAATCTCTTCTTTGGCAAGAAAACCATTGAGGCAGTTCCCGGAAGTTCATCGTTTTTATCTTCGTAAGTAGTTGTAGCGCTTCCGCTATTTGCTACCTTATCCATTTCCATTACTTCTGTTTTGTCCTTCTTAGAACGGCAGATAATGAAACCTGTAGCGGCTACACCTGTACCCGGTGTGATTGTAAGAGTTACCTTGTTACCTGCGGCAACTGTTACGGCTGCTGCGGTAAATGTACCTGCGGAAATACCGTACTGATTTACAGCGTGTACAGCGTATATATAACAACCTGCGTCGTTTGCAGTGAATGAAGAGCCTGAACCGCTTGCTGCTGCGGTAACGCTTGCTGGTGCTGCCGGTCTGCGTGTTGAATCACCTTCTGCTGCAACCCTGCCCTTTACTTCAAAGAACATATCATCGCCGGCTTCTTCACCGCTAAGAGCAATGTTTGCTCCGATTGCAGTTCCGTAGTCAGGAATTGTCTTGAAAGAAAGGTTAGGAATAGGATTGTTCATCAGATAACGCTGCTTGTCAGCAAATATTTCCTTAATGTCTTTTGCAAGAACAGTAGGGAAAAGCGCCTTGTCAAGGAATCCACCCTTAGTACGAACCATAGCGGCGATTTCGTCAAAAATATTTTCGCCATAGTCACCAAGTGAAGAACCTTTAAGGTTGATGATGTTTTGGTCTGCTGCGCTTGCTTTCTTGATAGAAGCAAGGAATCCGTCGAACTCTGTAGGAACGATAGAAGAATCACCGTGAAAACACTGATATTCAGCACCCTTGATGATTGTTTCTACACCGGAAAGTTTTTCGCTTGCGAGTGCGCCTTCAAAAGTCTCTGCGGCTTCCATCTGTTTTGTAACAGAGCGGCGTGTCTGCAAATATTTCATTGCAAAAGTCTTGCGTTCAATAGACTGGTCTGTGTCGATTGACGCTCCGCCTTCTGCTACAGAAAGGTGGCGGTAATCACCGTGTCCAGTACGCAAGTTTACTTCATGCACTGTTGAGCGAACAGGTGTTTTCTTAACACTGTTCATAACTTTACAGTCTTCTTTCAACTGTGCTACAACATTTACTACTTCTGATTCAAGGTTTTCAGGAATCAGAGCGCGACCACCGGTAAACTGGGAGGAATCTGTTCCGTAACCGGCTGAAAGTGCTTTCTGCAATTCGTTTACTTCACCTGCGCTCATTTCTCCGGAAGAAACATTGTTAAAAAATCCTGCCATTATTTTGCCCCCTTGTTGAGCCTTGTCTGCAAGAACTCATAATATTTTGGATTCATAGGTCTTCCGGTGTTCATACACTTCTGAAAGTCCGATGAAATCATGCTCGCCTGAATCATGTCGATTTCGCCTTCGTCTACTGCCTTTTTGAGAACAAGCTGCATATTGTACAGGTCGTCTTCTGTAGGTCTAGCCGAAAGATTCTGTTTACCTGCACTGTTTCCGCCGCCTGCGTTCATGCTTTTGTTAAGCACTGTGCGAGGTGGGATCTTCTGATTTCCGATTGCTGAAACCATTTCTGCAAGTCCGACAATAGCCTCTCCCAAGTCGTTGAGGCGTTTTTCTGTGGCTTTCTGTGATTTAGCCATTGTAGAAATAGTAGCGTCCAGTGCTTTCAGCATTTCGCCACCGTCTACCATGTCTTCATCATCATTTTCGCCGTCGTCTTCGTTTTCTTTGTCCTCGTCTTCGTCTTCGTCTTCATCGTCAAGGTCAATGTCGTTTTCATCATCGAGGTTTTCGTCGTCAGCGTTTGCGCCGTCTTCGTTGCCTTTCATGATGTCTTCGTCATTGTCCTTTGGATTGCCGCCTGTAAGAGATTTCAGAAGGTCAGAAACCGTATTGGAAAATGATTTTTTCATCATTTGCCCCCCTTGATTTATTATTTCCGAGGTAATCTCCCCGGCTTTTTCCTTTGAAATACCGTGTAAAACAAGGAACTCTATAGCGTCGTCTTCGCCGTTGATTCTGCGGTTTTTCGCAAGTTCAACTAGCTGCGCTATAATTTCCTTTTCGTTTACATCTGATTTATTGATTGCCTGTGTGTTTGAAACATCAACGCATTTTGTTTTTGTATCTTCGGGAATAAGTGTTTGTCCGCCGGTCATTGTTGCGGAATCAGTGTTATATCCGGCGCAAAGTGATTTTTTAATTTCAAGCGGTAAATAGTTTACAAACTCCGCCGCCGACATACTTTTTGCAAAAACTGCACTTCCTACCGTGTTGTTTACCGGGCTTGTTGTAATTGCAAGGTCATTCCAAAGTACATGAGTGATTTTCTCAACGCCGGTTTTAAGATTCTTTACTACCTGTGGGAAAATACCGCCGACACTGGCGCGTACTCTTGTAGAACCGGCTTTAAGCATTTTAATCAGGTCTTTTGCTTTATCGTTGTTTGAGTAGAGTTTACCTTTTACGATTGTCTTTTTGTTTTCTTCGTCAAAATAAACATCTATCGGCTCACCGATAACCATAGAAGGGTCAGAAATAATATTGCCTTTTTCGTCGCGTCTTTTGTGTAAATGGTCGAATGAAATAACGCCGCCTTTTAAGAACTCGTCTTTAGATTCCATTAAAGCGCGCTGCAATACAATCTGATTCTGTAAATCAAGATTTTCATTACTTGCTTCAACTTCAAAAATATAATTTCCGTAGTCGTCGGTCTTTCCTGTGGATTTTCGTATCTCCAAATTGAGATAAATATCATTGAACTTGTCTGTATCGGTCATTTTGCACCCCGAATGAAAATAAAAAAAGACAGCCCGTAAAAGTTCAGTACAAGCCGTATCGTCTTTTTCCGCAACTGCCTTCTTAGAGTGCAAATTACATGGAATCTTATTCAAGAAGTTTTTTGTTAAAAACTCTTATTTTCTACATTATAAAATCTATAGCTTTATTTGTCAAGTTTTAAGACCGTTTATTGAAATACATTGTCAATAGTCTTTTTGAACTCCTTATAAAGTTTTGAATACGCCGCGCCGTTCATTTTTCCGTCAGTTCCCGGATTCAATAAAGCTGCTGCTACACCGCGATAATACCATTCAATAGATTCTTTATCAGCATTAAAACGCTTCCAAAGTTCCGCGCCGATTTCCAGTTTATCACGGTACATACTACGGATATTGGAAAGTTTATCAGCGAAACAAACTATTTTAGTCGACGATGTGTCGCTTTCAAGTCGCTCAATAGTCGCCGCTTTTCGTTCCTTCCAAGTCTTTGATTTATCCTCGCTTTCAGTCTGTACGATTGCCAATACATCAGCCCCGAAAAGCTGCTTTATTTCTTCCGGCGTTGCGTCCGTATCTTCAAGCGTATCATGCAGGATTCCGGCGATAATTACATTTTTAGTGCATTGTAATTCAGTAAGAATCTGCATTACTTCCATAGGGTGAACGATGTAAGGAATATTAGTTCCTTTTCGTTTCTGTCCTTCGTGTTTGAGAGTAGCGTAAATGATTGCTTTCTGAATTGCCATGCTCATAGTAATACTCCTTTAGTCGTTTATATCGTCGTCAATTTCAACTGGAAGTAAATCACAGTCATCATACCATTCTACAGCGTCGCCAAAGTCCACAAGGTAGCGTTCGTCATTTACTTCTACCACAAGTCCAACCTTGCCGGTACCGATAACCCTTACATCGTTGTATTTAGTCATAGTTTACTCCTTGTCGGTTTGTAAAATCAATCTGATAACTTACCGTACAGTCAGGGTCATTTGCCTGTAACATTTCGCCGTACTTGTTGCAAAATCTTTCAAGTTCAGCGTCATTTTCAAACATTTCAACCTGTTCGCCGGTAAGCTGCAAAGTGCCGATAATTTTAGAAAATACTCCAAAATCGCCGGCTTCATCATAAGTGCCGTAGTAATAAACCGTGATTCCGCCTTTCATTTCCTTTTGGAAGAAGTCAATCATATTTTGTGGCGTTTTATACTTGCCGGCTCTTTCGTCTTCAATCGGTAAATTATTCATTTTCCTGCTCCTGTCTTTTCAAGATTTTTCAGGTATGTATAAACCTTGTTTCCGTTTTCAAGTTCAAGCTGCACTTTTGCATTTGTGTACTGGATTGCTTCAACATCAAGTCTGGCGGTCTGCAATACAAGCGCGCCTTTTGCAACGTCGTAAGTAATAGGGTCGTAAGGATTCTCGAACATTCTTAAAACTCTGCCGCAAGTTCCCTGCGGAATCTTGCGCCCTCTTGCAACCGTTACACAATCGCCGATATAAATAAACTCTTCTTTTCGTGTCTTACAAGCCGTTTCAGGATTCCAAGCTGCTTTTACTGCCTTCCAAAGTTCGCTCATATCATACCCCCAAGCCGGGTAATTCCCGGCAATTTATTCTAAGCATTGATTCCGACAATGCGCGGCATTCTCGTTTCAAGTCCTGTTGTCTCTCTGAAAAGTTCCGCTAACTGGTCGCAATAAACGCCCTCAAACTCGCGTTTTACAGTCTCTTTGTTTTCAAAATCCTTGTTACTCCACCATACGCGCGAAAACTTCAAGTAGTAGGTGTCGTCCGCTCTAAGTCCAACCGAAACTCGATTGATAGCTGCCGAATTGCGTCCGATTTTGAATTGCAGCATATCATCGTTGATAAAGAAGTCTTTTGCTCCAAACATGAAAGCAAAACGCTTTCCGCCGAACTGATTCAAGATGTCAGCCGCAACCGTGCTATTCATTTCCAAAAGTCCGATTTCTGATTTTCTCATAGTGTACGCTCCTTGCAAGGTCTCTTTCCCCCTGCAATTCTATATTAAACTATTTAGTTTAATCTGTCAATAATAATTAAACTCTTTTTTGTAATTTTTAACTTTTTTGATTGATTTATTGAATTGTTTAGTTTAATATATCCCTTATGAATGTAAGCGAAATTATCAAGATTATATGTATAAAGCGAAATACCACTATTGCGGAATTATCCGTAAAAATGGGATTCTCAAAGCAGAATCTTTTTAACAAACTGTATCGTAATGATATGAAAGTCTCTGATTTAGAGAAGGTTCTTGCAGCACTGGATTGTGAATTGAAAATTGATGTTTTGGATAAAGACACAAAACAACCGATTTTATAAAAACGCTCTAGGATTGCCGTAGAACGCTTGTTTTTCGTTTTTGGTGTAAATTATCAACCGGCATTAAAAAGCCCTTGTAAACGCCCGATATTGAGCGATACAAGGGTATTTTTATTGCTTCTTAAACACGAATTTTTATTATTGATTTTCTGATTCAAGATAATTAGTCGTTTAAGTCGCTCCATTGTTCTAAATGCTTTTCTTCTGTCTGTTCAATGGATTCAAAGTTATCATCAAGATATTTTAGCGCGACTTCTAAACTTGTGTTTTCTAAGCAAAACTCAAAAGAAGAGTGATAAGCAAATAATTTTACTTTTACCCAGTCTTTATTATTCTTGCGGAAAATATCAGCTTCCGCCGCCCTGCCTTGCGGTGTTTTACAGTCTATATGTTTCATACCTGAATTATCGGCATAATATGGATTTTTACCAAATAAAAAAGCCGAGTTTTAAATCACCCGGCTTCATATTATACATTTATTTGATTATTTCATCATTTCGAGGAATTCTGCTTCTCCCGGCTCTTTGTAACTGCATGATTTACAAACATCATAAACCGCTTTTAAGAACTCCTCATTTTCCTGTGGTTCTAAGCTAACCATTTTTTGAATCTTTATGCCTTCTGATAGAGACCACAAGTCCAAATCTTCTTTTTTATAAGCTGCACAAATTTTTTTTGCTAAAGGAAGTAACTTTTCTTTATCCATAATATCCCCCTTACGGTTTTAGTATATAAAGAATAGCGGTGCGCTTATTTATTAAAATAACTCTCGTAGAGTTTAGCACTTTCAAGTGCTTCTTTTTCGCTGCACTCGTGCCATGTCATAGGGTCTGCGTAAAGTCTGTCAGTTTTAACGGTTTTTCCGTCGCCGTGTAAGCGATAGATTCCGTCTTCTTTTTCGACATACGCTCTGTCGTCGTTATCAATGTAATATTTCATGTTTCACCCCCTGCATTTACAATCTTAAACTATCTAGTTTAATTTGTCAAACGCTTATTTAATGTAATTTATCAAGTGTTCAAAGTGTTCTACTGTCTTTCCAGTCAATACACCTTCGCGCTTTGCCTGTTCAAACAATGGCATAGCGTCATTCACATAACCTTTAATAGCCTGTTCAAATGGAGCGTGTTTGTATTCGCCGTCAAAAATGTTTACGTTACCGTCCTTTCCTTTTGGAATATCTCTTGTCGGGAAGTTGCCTTCTTTTGAGTATTTATTGGAAAGTCCGTAAAGGTTTTTTTGTGCCTCACCCATAATATCGGCAAGCTGCTTATACTTCGGATTTGAATCGACTGAACGATAAACTTCATAAAGTGCGTGTCCGTAACGCTCTTTTGCAACCATATTCGCGGTAGTGTTTACCTGCAATTCAACGATTGCACCGTTTGAAAGTTTGATATTACAGTTAATGTCTGAATATCCAACCGGCGACGGTTTACCAAAGTTATTTTTAATTCTCGCAACTTCTTTTCTGCCGTCCAAGTGTTTAAGAATGTTTGCTACATCTTCAACGCTATTCAAACAGATTGTATGTCCGTCGCAATCGCGGATTGTGCGGCAATGGTAAGTATCTGTCTTTTCGTCGTAAATCTGTTTTGCAATATCCTCTGTTTTTGAACCTTCCTCTGCTTCTTTGTGTGCGTCCTCGCGCAATTTTTCTTTAATGCGGTCTTCACTCTTCAAAGTAGCGCGTTTCATAACAATAGGGCTTAATGCTGCAAACTCTTTTGTTACGCTATCAGTGAAGTTATTAAACTCACCTCTTGCAGCTTCAATAGTTTCATAAAGTCCTTTGATTGTGTCGCAAGAATCCGGCTGCATACCGTTTGTACCGCGCCAACCACTTTTAACACTGTTTTCGTCCATAAGTCCACGGATAGCGTCGTTAGGGTTAATCATTTTTGTAACCTGTTTTACATCTTCGTGTCTTACGCGGAAAGTCTGTCCTTTACCGCTTCCTGTGCCTTTAACTGTTACGCCTTCTTTACCGATTTCGACAATTTCGCCGGTCATATCAGTACCGCCATTATTAAAAATAATGTGGTCGCCGGTAGTATGAGCGTATGAGTGTTTACTCTCTGTCTTTGGCTCTGCCTTGCCTTTACCTTTAGATTCTTCCGGCTTATCAATCTTTTTGTAAACGGTTTTACGGTGTCCATTTTTATCGGTAATTATTTCCTTGCGCAATTTCGACAAGTCTTTTTTGCCGAACGCCTTTTTCATTTCGGCATATACCGCTTTTGAAAACATAACTTTCATTTGCTTTACCTCGCTTATGCAATATTATTAAGAACGCTCGCCACAAGTTCACTTGCCGACTGCTCTCTTTTACCAAGTTTAGAAAGAATACCTGCAATAGATTTTTTAATTTCAAGGAATCTATCAAACAAACTTTCCTTTGATATAACGCCGCCTAAGAAAATATCCTGTTCACCGGCTGCACTGTCTCTAAGTCCTGCGCCTAAATCTTTCATTCTCTGCGCAAATGCTTTTTCGCCTTCATCGTGAATAATTTCCGCAAGTCTTTTCGTAGCTGCGTCAGGCTCTTTTTCGCCGAATAAATTACCCTGCGCAAGATATGTTTTGACATCAGGAAAAGTATCATGGTTTTTAGAGACGGTTACGGCGATATTTACCGCGTCGTTAAGTTCTGTATTGAATGAGTATTCTTTGCCAGTTCCCTTGTTTTCAATCAGCGGTAAAATTGCTCTTACAAGTTTCTGCCGGATTCTTTTACCACCTGCGCCGTCAAGTTTTCGTATGCTATCTTCGTTCAGCACACTTCCTACAAGTACAGTTTCGCAAAAATCCTTGCCAGTATCGTTCAAAGTGCCGTCAGTTCTACAATACTGCGCCTTTTCGTTTTCTCCGATAATTCCGGCGGTAATGAGTTTATTTACAAACTCTTGACAACCTTTGACATCGGCGTACAGTTCGCCCATTGTGTCATATCCCTGTAAACTTTCGGCGATAGACTGTATTTTATCGGCGTTAAGTGTTTTTGTGAGTTTTACCGCCTTTTCAACATTATTCATTGTCTTTTTTGTGTCGCGGTTAAACTTTGCAAACTCTTCTGTCGTATAATCGCCTTCGTGTTCGTCGTCAGTTTCAAGAATAAGGCGCGGATTCTCAAATCCGTTAAGGTCTTCCGTCTCTATTCCGTATTCGTCCGCCATTTCGTGTAAATCCTGCAAATATGCTTTATCAGTTCCCATTTTTGCAGCAAGTTTTGACGACATTGTGCGGTTATTGCCGGAAATAACAATACCGTCTTTTGTAACAATCGGCGGCGATTCCAGTGCAAGAGAATTAAAGTTACTTGCAATTTTTCTTACGCTTTCCTGCGCGTCCGCGTCATTCTGATAATCGCGGTCGTTTACGCTTTTACCGTCTTTTGTTGTCGGGAATCCTGCGGAAGGTGCAAAATTTCTTTCGTCATGGCTTGCCGTCGGTGCGTCCGCCTCAATGATTTTATAATGACATTTAATCTTTGTGCCGTCAGGAAGTGTAACGGTCTTTTTATTTCCTGTAACACTTTTTGACGCTTCGTATTTATCGCGTATGTCTTTTATTGTTGTTTCCGGCTCTGCGCCGTATTTTTCTTCAAGTTCTTTTTCTTCCTGCTTTTCCGGGGCTTTTACAAACATCGCTATAATGTCTTTAATTCCCTGTTTGAGTTTATCAATAATTGATTGTATAGCCTCTTCGCGTCCTTCGCGTGTTGCTTTTTCGTGAATTGTTTCGTCCTGCGGAATGATTGAATGTACAAAATCTTTATGTTTTTCCAGTGCCTTAATTGCGTCTTCTACGGAATCTGCTTTATAAGTGCTATTTTGCAATGCTTCAATTTCATTGTTAAAAGCGCGTGTTTTAATAACCTGCGCGCGGTCTTCCGGCGTTTCGTTTATCTGTAATTTTTCGTCGTCTTTTGCTTTAATATCTGCGACGGTCTTTTTAGATGTTTTCTTTGTTTTTGCCGGTTTATTTGCGCTTTCAATAGCGTCGTTTTTCTGTGAGATATAATCACTTAATTCTTTTACAAACGGTAAAGGTCTTCCGTTGTCGTCAGAGAATCGCGCGCGGTTTTCAAGAATAAGCTGCAATAATTCCTCTGAACTTGTGCATTTATCGGCTTTTCTTTTGAGTGCTGCAAGCGACATTTTCGCGCCTCGTGAATTGCTATCGTATTTCGGTCGCCATTTTCCGGGTGCAACCTTAATATATTTCTTTCCCTTCCATTCGCGGATAGTTCCTACCGGGTAGCCGGCTTTCTGCATAGATTCAGCTTCTAAAATTGATTTTTTGACATCGGATTTTTCGGCGTTCTCTTTTTCTTCCAGTTCGTCAAGTTGCTGCATTACCAACTTTTTGAAGTGATTTAAGAGAGGGTCTTTTATCATTTTCTACACTCCTAAAAATAAAAAAACGCCGGTTATCCCTAGAATTGAATCTAAGAATAATCGGCGTTCGCTTTAGCGTAACAACCTAGATACGGTTTAGTGTACTGGTATTATACACCGTTACGCTTATTTTGAAAATGCACTTCTGCGGAAATAAAGATTTCCGTTTCTATCAAAATAACACCAAGATTTTTTTACAGAATCGCGTCCAAAACGCTTGTCGTTTTCGGCTTTAATTTTTGCCTTAAAGTCGTCGTCCATAGCGTGTAGGTCGCCCATAATTCCGTCTACATTCTGTTTTACAAGTTCATCAACGGAAAGTAAGGTCTTTTTGTTTGCCTCGTTGTAGGCAATAGCCTCTTGTAAGAACTGGTCGCGCATATCCTTTGCTTTATCAACATTACTGCGCGCTTCGCCCATAAGTTTTACATAGTCCTGAATCTTGTTTTCGCAATCTTCCTGTGTCTTCAAACCTTTAGAATCAAGATATGCTTTACAAGCTGCTCTTGTATCAAGTTCTTTTTTCAAGTTCTTATTGTAAATCTTAATGTAGTTCTTTGTTGTCGCAATCTTATCATCAAGATAACTCAAAGTGTACTCGATGCTACGCTCGATTTGGTCAAAAGTCTTTGCATAACGATTAAAGTATGTACCGGCTCTTTCAAGTTCGTCGAAAAGTTCCTTGTCTTTACCCAAGAAGTCAAACTCTTTGCCTTTGAAGTCTTTTTTAATCTTCGCGGTAAGTTCTTTTAAGTTTTTATTCTGTTCGGTAAGTTCATCAACTTTCTTTTGTTCTGCCTCGACGCCTTCAAAACGCCAGTTTATACCGTTCTTTGCGGTCTCTTTGATTGATTCGTCAGATTTAAAAGCAATATCAATCTGCTTATGAAGTACATCAATCAACTGTCCGTACATTCTTTGGTCGCTCTTGTTCTTTTCGGTATATTCCATTACCTGCAAGTCAGCGCGCTTGTTAGGGTCTTTAATCAATGAGAATTTCAACTCTTCCGGGTTTACATCGTTAGAGTTCATTGTATCGCCCTTGTAAGAGTAAAGGTCGTCAGTTCGTGATGATTTTTCGTCGTGTTTCTGATAAATCATCGGGTCAAGTGAATCGTGCATAAGTGGAGTTACACAATGAACAATTCCCTGCTTATTTCCCTGTCTCCAACCTCTTCCCCATAACTGTTGAACATCTGTAGGATTCCAGTCAAGTTGAGTACAGTAGATTGTTGTAGTATTACCCTGCAAGTTACAACCTTCTTTAATTGTTGAACTACCGATAATAACTTTACATTTTCCCTCTACATCGTTGAACTCATTGAAAACGTCCTGTCTTGCGTCCAGCGCATTGTCTGTTGTAGCTGCGCCGGCAACGGTCGCAATAGCGTCTTCTGGAATACCGTGTTTTATCAAATAGTTCTTTACCTGTGGGAATTGCTCAACGCCGCTAGGCATATACATAATCTGTCCGTTCTGCGGATTCTTTTTGTACTGCGCAATAATAGAATCACAAGTAAACTTTAATTTTGGAGAAGAATCTACAAACTCGCTCATATCCGGTGCTTCGTAGCCGTCCGGGATAAATTCAGGGTTTACAAGTGCCGGGCTTAAAGCGCAATTCTTCATAGCGTTCATGGCGCGGAACATATAACCGTCGTCGCGGTCGTCTTTTGGTAATTTTTCCTGCTCTTCAATGTATTCACTACATTTATCTATGATTGCCTTTTGTAAATCGGTCAATTCAAGTTCCGGCGCGTGCATACGTTTATAAGGTCGTACAACTCCTGCCTCTTCACCGTCTACCTTATCCATGTAGTTAGTAAGTAAGCCATGCAATTCTGAAAGATTTTCAAATCCCTTTACGACTGGTGCTTCTGTTACACGGTTTGCCTTTACGACATATTCACGCTGCACTTTACAGAAGTTATGTACAAACTGTTCGAGTGAGTAGAATCCCATTTCTTTAAGTTTATCGCGTGCCATGTATGAAAGGATAGAGTAAACCTCTGTAGGTGAGTTTTGGAAAGGTGTAGCGGAAAGTAAGAATGTATTGCGTCCGTCGTTGTGTCTCTGAATAAGCTGCGTAATAGCAAACAATTTCTTTGCTCTGTTAGAAGGTTTTCCGCCGCTTCCAAGTCCGTCAAACTCGTTAGATTCTCCGGCTTCTGATTCGCCTTTTTTATCCATGTGTTTAGGCATTTTGAAAAGGTTACGGAAGTTATGAACTTCATCGACGGTGATATGGTCAAATCCAAGTTCGCTAAACTGTACGCCTTTATCGCGTGTACGCGACATTTCGCCGACTAATTCAGCGTTCTTTTCGCTATCACTTGCAGCCTTGCGTTTTGATTTCTTTTCGCCGTCGTCGCTTGATTCCATTGCGCCAAACTCTACATCTTCCTGTATTTCTGCCTCTTCCTGCTCATTGAATCCGATATTTTCAAGTCCTTCATAAGTACATACGGAAATAGTACCGTCTTCAATCTTCATTCCATCTTTCCAATAATCTTTAGAAAGGTTTCCAAGTTCATTTACTTTAATTTCCGGGAATAACTGATGTATAGACTTAATCCAGTTTTTATAAACTGCCTTCGGTACACAAATAATCGGTTTTTTTGCGCGCCCTGTCTGAATCTGATTGATTGTTGCGACAATACCGCAAGCGGTTTTACCTACGCCGACATCATAAGCAAGAAGTCCAGTTCCTTTGTTTGTCAGCATGGAAATACCTTTAATCTGCTGCTCCAAAAGCTTGAACTCTTTTTTACCTTTGTGAGAACTCATACCGTCTACGAAAATAGGAATCTTTGTGTAATCAGGATTTACGAAAGTATTTGCTTTATCATTCCAAGCGGTTACAAGGTCTTTTTGGTCTTCAACGCTTAAACCTTCGCGCAAATAGCGGTTAAACAACTTAATAGCGGTATCGCGTCTAAGCTGCTTTTTCTGTTCGCGGTAACGGTTTTTATCCTTCTTGTTGTCTGTTCCTGCTTCACCCTTGTCGAGTCTCAACGCCTCTTTATGAATAAACGCTTTAATATCGTCAAAGTTCAAAATCGACGGTATCTCTTCACGCGCAATAGGTGAATCACTCGCGCTATAATAACTGTGTCCGGCATAAGCCCATCCAAAGAATCCGTCAATAAGGCTCATTCCGTCTTTAGTCTTATAGTCGCGTGTCCAGTCCATGACCGGCGACAATGTGAATCCGTCCGACTTTTCAACCTCTACGCCGTTTTCGTCCACTTCTTTCCAAGTGCGTAAAAATCCTTTTTCTTTAGGGCATACCTCTTCAAGTAATGCTTTTTTTGTTTCATATTGAGGGTCTTCCGGGTCAAGTTCGCGTAATTTCTTACGGATATTTCCACTCGCATAGTTTACGGCGTTTACATAAGTATCACCTTCTTTTACATAATGGTCTGATGATTTTATGTATTCTTTCTGTTCGTCAGAAAGTTTTGTCATGTCAATATTGCCGTATTTATCGGTTACTTTCCAAACCGGCAGGTCTTTAGGGTCGATGTCTTTACCGCACATCTTGTTAAACTCTGCCGCGTCGAGTAAGTGTGCGTCAGGGCTTATAGGATAATCGTGTGCGCCTTCTGCGTTTTTATTACCCTTCATAGCTTCCGAGCGGTTGCGCTTTTCAGCCTGTTCGTCAGTAAATAATACTTTTTCGCTCTTGCCGTCCACATTTACTACAACGCCGGCTGTTTTACGGTTTTTCTTTACATATCCTGCGACAATTCCAGTTCTTCCGTCGTCAAGTTTTACAACATCACCGAAAACAGTTTTAGAAGTAATCTTTTTAGGTTCGTTCTTTACTTCTTTAATTTCAACCTTTGCCGCTTCTTTTTCAATTCCCTTGTCAATTTCAGCCTGTCCGACATTGATATTTGCTACTGCGCTTTCAAATGTTTCGCCGTCCTTTGGTTTTACATAAGTCTCTTCGCCAAAGCGTCCGATTCTTGTAGAGACTTCGCCGGCGATATGGTCAGGATTGTTTGAGAAGTAATTTTTAAGCGCGTCTACCGTAGTGCCTTTACCTTTGCGGAATACGACAATATCAGTTCCTACATCGGTACTGTCAAAAGTTCCGTTAGGAAGTCTCCACGCTTCGAGTAATTCAGCCTTTTCAGCGATTTTTTCAAGGTCTTTACCGTATGAACTGCCGCCGTTTAAGAATCCGCTAGGTACTACCATAGCCATAATTCCGCCGTCTTTTACGGTGTCGAGTGTACGCGACATGAAGTATGTTTCATAACGCTTGTAGTCTTTACCTTCGCCCATACCTTTATATTTGCCAGTATATGCTCCATAAGGCGGATTTCCTACGGCTACATCAAACTTTTCAAAGTCTTTTGTAAAGCGTCCTTTTTTATTCTTCATGAAGTTTTCTTGAAATGCTCCCTGCACAATTTCAGCATTAGGGTGTAAAATATGCGCAATTCGTGCGGAATCTTCTTCAAGTTCAAACATCGTAAACTTTTCACTTCTTCCCTCTGCAAAGCGCCCAATACCGCTAGAAGGTTCAATAACCTTTTTATCCTGTCGCGGATTGTACTTGTCTACGATTTCCCAAACTTTAGAAATAACATTACGCGGTGTATAGAACTCATAAAGAACGCCGCTATTTGAAATTCCTTCTTCGTCTGTTCCACCTGCGCCGACAAACTGCGCAAGAACCTGTTTATCTGCGTCTGTAATTTCTGAATCAGGCTTTTTAAGAATCTCGCGACACTGTTCGCGGATTTTTCGCGCCTGTCCTTTTGTTATTCTTCCTCTTCCTGCGTTAACATCGCCGTTTGGTTCTGCAAGTCCTCTTCCAAGTTCGCTAGACACGAGTAAAGATTCGTCTGTGTTATCTTCTCGCCCTGTGTTACCAACATTCTTACTGCCTGTTTCTTCGCTCCTTCCAGTCCGTAAGTTTTCAGTACCATTGGAAATTCTTCCCTGCTCAATTCCAGTGTTATCATTGTTTACCCCCTGTAAATCATCGGTATAAACGCCGTTTTTCTTTGCGTTCTGATTGCCTTTCATGGCATTACTGCGGTTATCGTGCTTTTCAGCGTCGCTTTCCGCTTCGTCGATTCTCTGTCCTTCAACACTGAAAGTAGCCCATACTTTACGCATTAAAGAACGGTTGATAATCATTTTATCACCGCTTTTTGCCTTCGGTGTTTCTTTCTTTTCGGAAACTATTGCAGCGGCTTTTGCCTCAACTGCTTTTTGTGTTACCGGCTTTTTGTACTTGTCGCGCTTTTCTTTTCTTGAGAAAAGATTATCCCACTTTACTTTATTAGTGAAATATTCCAGTACATGAGCCGCCCAAGTAGTTTTACTTGCGCCGTACTTTTCTTTGATGTCGCTTGTGTATGTTTCGTCAATCTTCTTTTTGCCGATTCCAAAACATTCAAGTAACGCCGTTAAAGGGTGTTTCCATGAATATTTATAGACATAGCTCCACCCTTTACCTGTTTTCTTTGGATAGCGTTTTATGTATTTTACCGGGCGTGATTTCTGAATGGTGTTCCACTCATGTTTAGCGCGGTAACGCTCCAAAAACTTAATACTAAAAGCCATATAATAGCCCCCTTGTTTTTGCCCTTGAATGTACGCGGTTCTAAGGCGGTTATTTATGCTTATGGCAACTACAACCTTGCCATGCTGCCTAATTTAATATCAGTTTCTTTCCGCGCCATTTTTTCATGACAACATTTTGATTGCCCATTTATGACCGTCTGAATCAACGCCACGCCGGATAGTTCCTTTTTTATTTTCAATACTTATATTCAAACCTCTAAAAGATGTCTTTCCATGCAATATATGACCGCTATATGTAAGTGATTTCTTTACATCGTCGCCGGCGTTATAAAGTTCGTTTATTCGTTCCGTGAATCCTTTTGTAGAATCGTCCGGGTTTTCAATTCCCTTGTCTTTATATTCTTTTCGTACCGTATCAACTGCGTTATTCCACTTCTTAGAGTTTTTACTTTGTTCAGCCACAAGCGCGTCAATATCAATGCTATCAAGTCCGACATCATAACGCGCCCAAGTTCCACGGCAATATGGGTGTTTTACAGATAAAGGACACTCCCAGTCCGCTCCTTCTTTACCTTCCCAAATAACATAATCAGCGTTTTTATCTTTTGATTTTTCGTCATTCAACGGCTTGTCGCTCCATACAGCAATTTTACCGTTGATTGCTTTACATTTCGGGCAAGTGTTACTGTCAATTACTTCAATACGCCTAAAATATGTCTTTTTGCCGTCCTCTGTGTTATATACTTCTTCCTGAATGTATGAATTATTAAAGGCGTTCTGTATTTCCGTGTCTGCAACTCTCTGAAAGTCGCGGTTATCTCCCACCATTTTATCAAACAATGCTTGTGAGACTTGCCCTTTACTCTGTTTATTCTTTACGCCGTCAATAAGAATCTGTTTTATGTTACCACGCATTTTGTCAGTGATATTTGTTACTTTCTGCACCGCCGATTGTGTCATTACTTCAATTCGCGCCTGTTCCTGCCGGGTGAGACTTTCGCCGAAAACATTTTGCATATTCTTTACATTTTCACTTATCCAGTCAAAAGATTTACCGTGATATTCAATGTTATTTAGCCGTAAGTTTTTTACGGCTTCAAGTGAATTGTATTTAAGCATACGGTCAAGGATTTTAGAAAGTGATTTTGATTCAAGTATAATTTTCTTTTCGACATCTTTGATGTTTCGATTCAAAAACTTTTCAAGGTTACCGACAAACTTATTCCAGTCCGATTGTTTAATCGGTTCGCCTGTAGAAGGATTGTAAAGAATCTTGCCTTTATGAGTGAGTATGTCAGATTTTGACATTACGGTTTTCTTAGGTAAATCAAGATAATCAGTTATGAAGTCGTAAGTATTTCTTACAAGTTCAGAAAAGAAAATACACCATTTATCGGTTAAATCTTCCTGCGACTTATAAAAAAAGATTTCGCCTTTTGCAGCTTTAAGCGGTACAGATAAACTCATAGCCATAGTACGCAACGCCTTTTCTATGCGCTCGCTTGAATAGTCTTTGAGTTTTATATTTATTGTTCCTAAACGCGGTGTATTATCTGCCGGAATATATTCAGGAATACCACCGTTCAAACTCTTTTCAAGCTGATCAAACTTCTTTACGCGGTTTCCTATTGTGATGTCGGTTATCTCAATTTCAATGTTTTTTTTCATTTTCAGATTACCGCCCTTTACTTAAAAAGAATACTTAAACGACTTTTCAACGCCTTCCGGGTTTTCTTCTTCCTCGCCGGCGTTATCCTCGTTACCTGCATTGTCTTTATTGTCGTTTCCGGCAATTTCGCCCCATGCGTCATTATCTACATTGTCGCTTTCCTCTGCGTTTTCTTCTCCAAAGTCGCCGCCGTTATCCTCTCCGCCAAAGTCCGCGCCTTCTTCGTCGTCTCCTGCGTCCGGGTCTTCCATTCCGCCGCCGTCCATTTGTGCCGATTGATACATCTGTACAAACTGCGGATTTGCCGGGCATTTGTCCGCCCAGTCTGCCTCAATAGGTTTAAGTCCTTTTTCTTTGCGTACTTCATTCAATGTCTTAAATGATTCAAGTTCGGTTTTTGTAAGGTCTAGTATCTGTTTAGGGTCATCGCGCTCATAGCCTACAAACTCAATTTCATATCCCGGATATGCTTTTTCAAGAATCTGATTGATATATTGCTGCAAGAACGCCAACATATCACCTAAAACAAGTGATTTTGACGCTTCGATTTCAGGGCTTGTATTATGTTCAAAAACCGGTTGAGACTTAGAAGAGTGAAGTCCTAACTCTTCCATGCTGCAACCAAAAAGCGAAACAATAGCACTTGTCAGGAAGTCCAACCAACCTTGAAATTCCATTTCTTTATTTGTGCCGCCTAAACTTACCCACTTGATAGAGTTATTCTCTCCGCTGCTTCCATTACCTGCCGGTATAATAGGTACTCGCCATTGATTAGCGGTAGTTCCGCTCATAATGTCGCACAGGTAGTCTTCCATTTGCTCAACGGTCTCTTGATTTGCGTTGCCGTCCAATAAAAGCATACCGCGCGGCAATTTGTTTTCTGTAAAGAATCCGGCGTTATATGTAAATGCGTTAATTGTGCTTGTAATAAGGTCTATCGCTTGTTCAACTGGTGAATAGCCATAGAATGAATAGCGTACATCACTACGCGGATTCTGATAGTCAAAAATCAATGAATCTTCGGGATAAAAAGCCTGTGGAATAGAATCTATTACCTGCACATATTTAATGCGTAAAGGGTTATCCTGATTCGGTAATACACGCTCGATTGTCGCGCCGTCCACCGCCCAAAATGCGTAAACCTTACCCGATACGGTACGCCCGATTTCTGTTGCTACTTGGTCGATTTCAAGCGCGTCTCTTAAAATCTTAATACAGAATCTTGTAAAGTTATCGCGGTCAGGTGATTTTTCAATTCCAGTATTAAGCAAAAACTGCTCTATTTCAGTTCTTGCCTCTGATTTCTGCCCGGCTGCCTTAATTACATCTTCACCGATTTTCTTAACAACAAAACCGCGGAAGTTGCGGTTTGTGGAAGGTTTCAAAAACGGTTTAATTTTCTTCTGCACATGGATAATACATAGATTTATTATCCACGCTTTTTTTGAAACACGGCGCAAGGTTTGACAATCGACTTCACGGTTAAAATGTCCGTCGGCGGTTCGTAAATTACCGTATTCGTTTTCTACATTACGGTATGGGTCAAAAAAAGAAGTCTGTGAGCCGTCCTGCTTTGCTCTTGCGTAGTCTGTCGGGATAAACTGTCTTGAATACTTTTTAGCGCGGTTGATTTCCCTCTTGATGTCGATAGGTTCAACTTCAATACTTTTCTGAATCGGGATAAGCTGCTTATTGTTATCTGTTGCCATCGCTAACGCTCCTTAATACTGATGATAAGGATTTACCGCGCGTTCGGGTCAGCGATGTTTGCGGAATATTCGAGGGTTCTATTTTGCCGTTATTCAATGTTACCACTGAATCATTCTTTTTTCTAGCATATTCGGCGTAAAAGTTCGGTTCTATCTTTTTGCCGTCCGTTGCGTAACTTGCCAACGCCCACGCCCAAAAACTGTCGGCGTGTCCATGTTCGTTTCGTTCAGCGTCATACCTAAAACTACCACCACTTGACGGCGTTCTTTTTATGCTATGAATCTGCGCGTGAAAATCTCTGTCGTTATCAAGTTCGTATTCCCGGCGTTCAAGTCCAGTTCTTACGCCCATAGCAAGCACTTCTTTTGAGTATAAATCAAAATGATACAATTCAGCGCGTTCTCCATATCGTTTATGCGCATTTTCCGCTAGATTGCGTCCTATACCGCCGTCGTCAATGCAGCAACGATAAATAGGCAAGTTCTCCATGAGTTTATTTAATACTGCTTCCTGCGCGTCAAAATCGGCGTTTCTCATTTCATGTCTTAAAACACTTCTTTTCTTTCCTGCTACAAGTCCGATAATATAAAATACTGTCGCGTCCGATGTTCTACCAATATCCAATCCCATGAATAAAGGTGAGCCGTATTTTTCCGGGACATAATTCAAAATAAGGTCGTCGGCGTTTCTGAAACAATGAATCTCAATATCTCTTTTGGCGATAAAATAATCGTCGTCTTTTTCGATATTTGCCGGTATATCGTCCTCGCGCCGTCCCGGTGTATTCGCATATATCAATTCCAGAGAAATATAACTTGCACTTGAATCAATAAATACACATTCACACTCCTGTTGAAAGTCTTCCAGTGTAGAGTTTTTGAAAAGTGATATAAGGCGGTTAGTTCCGTATTTTTCTACTCGTTCGGCGGTCTCCATATCTTTAGCAAACTGCACCGCGCCGCGTACATCTTTGCACATTACTTTAGCATACCACCACGGCACAAAATAGCGGTCAAAGTTCGGGTAATTCTCTCTATCCGTACATATTTCGTAAAACTTGCCGATAGTTCCTAATGGTGTACTTCCAACCTCGATACAACCACGGCGCAAGGTACAGAATGACGCTGCGGTATAGATTTCTTTTGAAAGGCGCGGTAAATAAATAGCAAACTCGTCTAAGCATACATCGCCGTTTTTACCTCGAGGCGGTCTACACGGTAAACTGATTAAACGGCTTGTAGTTTTACAGCCGATGTCTTCAAACTCTAACATTGTCGCCGTTTGATGAATCAACTTTTTTTTATATCTGTTTGGAATTGAATCATAGAATTGTTGCGCATATCTGATTTTTTCCTTCGCGTCTTCCTCATTGTATGAAACAAACTGCTTTGTGTATTGAGTTCTTGCCGGGTCAAGTGCTTTTACAAGTCCTTTGATTGAGACAACAAAAGAAAAGCCGGTCTGTCTGCTTTTAAGAAGACTTATATATCGGTTACGGTTTCTTATAAAGTCGTCCTGCCAAAAGTCCAGTTCAATGTCTTTATGTTCGTACTTAATAAATGCGTAAACATAATTTAATTTTTCTTCCGGCGTCCATAAAGACATTTTTTATTAGTCCTCTTCCTCGCGTGTAATTGCGCCGATTGCAGCAAGTTCCGACATTTCCGCCGTTTCGCGATTCTGTTTAAGAATCTTTGTTTTCAACTGCAATTTTTCGCCGATAATCTCCGCCGTCGTTTCTATGTCAAAATCGTTGCCGGATTCGTCTTTTTTATCAAAGAGTTTACTGTAAATGTTTATAAGGTCGTTTTCTTCTTTTGCGACATCAGGAGTAACATAGTTTACAATTCCGCGTTGTCCTTCAAACTTTACGCCCATAATCATACGCTTTTGTTTTTCAGTCAGTTCACTTTTCGGTTTTACATCACCGCGAACATATCTAATGCCTTCGTCTGTAACGGTCTCTTCAATATCGTAAACCTCAATCGGGTTAAATTGTGCGCGTTCTTTTTTTCGTTCAATAATGCGCATAATTTCGTTTTTTAGGTCTACTTTGGTATACTTTTCAGCTACCTGCGACTGAATATTTCTGATTTCACGATACACTTTTTCGTTTTCGATTAAGTGCTGCGCCTGTGCTTTAAGTGTTTTTGAATCTTTATAACCGGCTTTTCTTGCTGCGTCCGTCGCGTTGTACTTGCCGCTATTAAAAAACTGAAATACATAAAAAATAACAAACCGGCGTTGATTATCCGACAAGTTTTCAGTCCATTTGAAAATATTTCCGTCAATAATTTTATCGTCGTCAATTTTACAGAAAAGCGGCGTGTTTTCATTTTTTGATTTTCTCATGCGTACACCTCTCTAAACCGCTTTTCTTCAAGATATGGGCTTGCAGCATAATCAAAATCTTTTGAAATGTCCGGTAAGATTTCTTTAAGTTCTGTTATGGAAAAATTAAACCACTCGCCGACAATTCTTTTATTATTAAAAAGATTGTGGAAGTCTTTTTCCAATTTTGTGTAATTGTCTGTTTTAATTGAGTAAAGCAATTCTATTCCCGGGTTTGCAATCTTAAAATCTGTTATTCTTGTCTTTGGATTTTTTGACTTTCCGATTTTTACGCGATTCCTTGTGTAATCATAAATAAAATAAACATACCCCTCTTTGTTTGTTTCTGTCGGAACGGTTTTTGAGAAGGATTCGGAAATATATTCATGTTTTACACTTTGAAGACTTTTTATATAACCTTTAATAAAAGCCCTTGCAAAATGAGATTCAATCAACATAAAGGAAATATAACTTGCAATTTGTTTCGGAAAAAAAAATGTTATAACTTCGTGATTTGTTGTTGAAAGAAAGTCCGCTATATATCGAGAATCAATATATCTTTTGCCATTACAATTTATATTCTGTACATCAATTTTAGTTCCTTTTGAAAAAAAACCAAAAGCCCAACCGTCGCTATCAAAATATGCAAAGATTGATTTGTTATTTTTTCGTGCAGCACTTCTTATAAATGAAAATGGAAAAACAATGTTTTTAATCTGAAAGCATATATCATTATTATTTTCAGGGCGTTTTATAAATACGCTTTTTCTGTTGATAGAAGTGTCAATAGATTTATTATTTACTATCGTTTCTTTCATCGGTCTTTATATCCTCTTTGCATTTATGGAGCGGATAACCTATAAACTTATGTCCATTATCGTTCACCACTTCCAGTGGTACACTCTCACACACTACCTGTGTGTCATATCCTATAGCGATATATTTAATATTTGCGCCGCATTTTGGGCAGTTCTGCATAATTACGCCCCCAAAAAATTTTTTAGGGTTTCGCCTTTGTATGTCCTGCTATAAGAATAATCTGTACACTTGCCGGAATCAAAAACGAAAACTACCGCGCCATTAAAATTGTTTTCTGTCGCGGTTCTAAGATACTCGGCTATAAGCTGCTCGCCCTTTGTGTTTTTTGAAGTCGGTAAATCGTGCTTGTTTGACTCGTTTACCATGACAATATCGCCATTCTCAAAAGACAATTTGACGCTGCCGGTAAAGTTTGATGTTTGCTTTTCGTTAAGATACTCAACGATACAATTAAAACGGACTTTCACTTTCCCACCCATTTTATTTATATCATCGGTCAGAATGATACTTAAAAAGTTTTTTTGAAGAGTTCTTTTGCCTATTATTTTACTCTACAAGGCGTTAAAAATCAATCGTTAGACTATTTTTTTATGATTCCCGGAATATGTATTCAGGGTATTGCCATTGTACCAGTGCTTTTTTAAGGCTATAAACCGGATTTTTCAGTGTTATCTCTGATTTTACATCTTCTATTATTTTTTTACCGTTTTCGATATACACAAAATCAGCGACATAATAACGCGCGCGCTTATTGCCGCCCGACTTCGGGCATATCATAAAGCGCACTTGCGTTTTAAGGTCAGATATTACGCCGCCGCGCTCTAGTAGCCGCAAGTCTTGATAACGATAACTTTCTTTTTTTGAATCAAATACCATATCGCCGATTTTTGTTTTCTCGTTATGGTATTTATTCACTGTCTTTTTACGCCCCGGAAAAGGGTAGCCGTTATAAAATCCGCCCATATTGCCACCTAGTTTATACGCGGATTGAATCCGTTTTTAATCAGCCATTCTTTTTGTCTGTATTCTTTTTTTTCTTGAATACAAAACATATTAGGCTGTGAGCTAGTTAATACTTTTTCATTTGCAGCTTTGAAAAAGTCCTTTTTAATCTCAAACCCGTATGCCTTCCGGTTAAGGTTCTTTGCTCCAAGAAGTGTAACTCCC
>Ga0209719_1001749_pt1 | contig 25386 bp, 11 predicted proteins | sample AD_JPNAS2_MetaG_FD_184421 | JGI IMG/M metagenome (GOLD analysis project Ga0209719, IMG submission 184421) | Active sludge microbial communities of municipal wastewater-treating anaerobic digesters from Japan - AD_JPNAS2_MetaG (SPAdes) (version 2) | ecosystem: Engineered > Bioreactor > Anaerobic...
TTATAGTCTCGGCTTATGTGCTTCAGTTCCTTAACGGCTGTGTCCATGTTTGACTTATCGCTGGCCCTGGGATCGGCTGGAGAAAGTATCTGCAAGTAGTCCACTATCACCACTGGCCTGTTGCCTGTAAAGAGAATGTGCTTGCGTACCAGGTCCCTTATCTCGCTGGCCTTGATCTCTCCCAGGCTTTCTATCATGTACATACGCTCTGAAAACTTCTCATAATGGATAATGGCCTGGTGGATTGCTGTCTCATCTTCCTGGTCGTATCCTTCGTACCTTGACTTGGTTGTTATGTCCCGGCCTGTCTTAGGTATCTTCTTTTGATCCAGGTTGTTTTCTTGGGCGTATAAGAGCGTCAATCGGCTTAGTGTCCTGGCTATCATCTCCCGGCGGGACATCTCCAGGCAGATAAAAAGTATGTCCTGGCCTCTCCCGGCGATCTGATCGGCTATCTGAAGGGTAAACGCCGTCTTTCCCAGGGAAGGGACCGCCCCCACTATGTACAGCCCTTCATAAAGCCCATCTCCCATAATCCTGTCCAGGTGTCGGAAGCCTGTGGGGATAAAAGGCGTATCCGTGTCTATGCTCTGAAGGAAGCCAGGCAAGTGGTGAAAGTTGCTGGCTGTCTGGTAAGCCTGTTGTTCCAGTTCCAGGGCTTCCGTGTCCACATTGACCAGGTTGGCGATCTTGTTTATAAAAGCTTCCCGGTCCTTTGTAAGTGCCTCGTTGGGATCATGCCAAGCCCCGGATACATTAAATACTGTGTGCTGTACTCCCATCCTGGCCAGTTCTCTGGCTATGTCTTCCGTTCCTGCTTTCCCGGCTGGATCGTTGTCCAGGGATATGATCAAGCATTGCTGTGGCTTGCTCTTTTCTACTGCTTCAATAAGCTGTCTGCGGTTGGCCAAGCTTCCCAGTCCCACAGCTACGCCCCCGGCGTCTATAACGCTCAGGGCGTCAATCTCTCCCTCTACTATCACTATGGGGCCTTTGTCTTCCTTAAGGGCCTGGGCGTTAAACAGTAGGCTTGAACCTCGCTTGCGTATCCGTTGCTTGTCCTGGGCTTCCGGGCTGGTGTTTCTGGCCGTGAAGCTTTCCGGGCCTGTAGGGATAATAAGAGCTTCCCATTCTTCCCACTGCTTGGTATCGCCGTTGTACGCTTTATAGTTAGGATCATAGCCAAGTCTGTACTTATCAATGACGGCTTGGGACAGTCCCCGCTTGGCGGTAGGATAGTCTGTCTTGTTGATCTGCGCCTGTACTCTCTTAAAGTAGGCCGGATAATCAAAGTCCCGGCTTTCCCTTTCCTGTTGTGTGTATGTGTGTATACTGTTATGTGTATGTTGTTCGGTTTTGGGCTGGTTTTGTTTCATGCCCTTACGCTCCTGTGGCTTCTCTGTGGCCTTCTCCGGCTGGTGTATGGTTATGCCATAATGCTGATACGCCCAGTTAAATATGTCTTTGGGATCGCTTAAGCCTCGGTCCTTACCTATAAGGGAAAATATGTCTTCATCTGCCCCACATCTGAAGCAGTGTACCTTGTTCCGCTTCTTGTCAAAGCTCATGTTGGGGCTTTCTTCCGTATCGTTATGGAAGGGACAGGGAAATTTTCCGTCTCTCCGCTGGTCCCGGTGCGTCTCTCTTAGGTATTCTTCAAGCTTCCCTTTGATCTCTCTTTTGGCTTGGTCTCTGGTCATGGCGTCAATCCTCTTTTTTCTCTTAAAGGCCAAGATAGGCCGGATATGCCATCTTCCCGCTTCCAAAGCGGGGAAGTGGCTAATATCCCACTCTTAATAGTTCTTAATAGTTATTAAGGTTTTTGGCACGGCTTAACTCTCTGTATGCCTGTAGGTTACAAAAGGGTCTGCTCATAGAAAGGTATGCTTTTGCTCATAGAAAGGTATGCTTTTGCTCATAGAAAGGTATGCTTTTTTGATCGTCTTCCATTTCGTCTTCCGTCTCATAGATAAAGTAGAGATCGCCGGAGACAAGTAGGCTTGATACTGTTTCGCCGTCTAAGAGCAAGGCCCTTTCCTGGTTATCGTACAGGCCGGGCTTGGGGTCTTCCCGGTATTCTCCCGCCCTGTCTTCAATGATCCTGTTTCTGATCCACTGCGTAAACTCCGCCTGGGCGTCTTCCCTGGTGCGTGAATTGATCCCGGCTATGGTCATGGTCTGCCTGGTTTCCATGTCTTTCTGCATTATGACATACATCTTTAGTCCTTCCCCTGCTTCCCGGATCGCCGTTGCTTGGTCCCGGTCTTGGGCTGGTCTTTCTTGGCCTTCTTCATCTGCTCCAGGTAGCGTTGAAGCTCTGTGTTCTCGGTTGGTTCAAAGTGGATATAGCAGTCAATGACAGTATCGTAGTCCTGTTTATTCTGCTGGCTCTTGCTTAAGGGCTTCATCTTGCCGTTGCACAGTTCCCACTTGATAAGTACCTGGCCGTCAACAAGGGCGTTAAGAGATTTGATCAAGGGAGCAATCCGGCGTTGGTAGTACTGCCTTCCGCTGGTCCTGACTTCCTCTTCGCTTGGTATGTCTCTTGTGCCGTCTAATAAAGCCCTAACGGATATTATGCTGGCTGTTCCGCCTTTCTGGTTGTTCAGGTTGTTGTAGTGTATCAGTAGCTTCCGGCCTATATGGTAGGTGCATGGATTTCTATCGTCTGTCTTAAGAAGGTTGGCGGGATACCACATGATATACGAATTGGTGAGATACTCTGCTATCTCCGGGGTAAAGGCTACAACTATCTGGCTGTTTTTGATCATGCCAATAGTGGTGCATATCCGCATCTTTAGAAAGCTCTTGCTCCCGGCCTTGTCCGCTCCCCCTGCCTGGTTGCCTGTGCGTTCCTTCCACTCCAGGGAAAGCCGATAAAGGGCGTCAAGGTCTTCCTTGATCTTTCTGCGCTCCTTATCCGTATTGCTCTTGTTTATGTCCTTCCCACATCTGCGCATATACTCTTCCAGATCTATAATCGCCGTAGTGGTCTTTGGTCTTGCCCCCCTGGTGTTCTTAGTAGTAAGGTCCATGACAAGGGCGTCAAGAAGCTTTTGGGTTGATACTCTCAGTCCGGGCCCTAAGATTTCGCTGTACTCGATCATGGTAAAGCGGTAGTTGGGGCCGGTATAAACAGCCGTGTCTATGATCTTGTCTTGCTCCGGCGTTTCCCTTACGCTGATCTGTGCCAGGCTGTCCAGTCCTGGGCCGTGAAGCATGGGCCGGTATATTGGTGCTTCTTCCGGCTCTGGTAGATCGGGTACATCAGATACATCTAAGGCTTGGTCTGGCTGTTTGGATATGATCCGCTCCAGCTCCTTTTTTACCTCTAAAGGAAGGGTGTCTTTGCCTACATCTTTAACGCTCATTTATCGCCCCTCCATGATCCCGGCCAGGTCCACTATATAGCTGTGTATGTTCCCCTTGCTGGTGCTTGACGCCATCATTCTGGTTACGCCCTGGTCGGCGATCCTTTCTTTGACCTCGTTTATCTTGGCCTCTGTGGGCCTTAGCTTATCCAGATCAATGACCGGGTATATGTCTTTAAGCATATCCCGCTGGACCTTCCGCTCTTCTTCCGTTCCCCAAACATTCTCATAGATACTCATAACAAGGTTATTGAAGGCCGTTAAGATATTGTTAAAGCGGGCCTCGTCTTTTTTAAGGTGTGCCAGTTCCGGGGTGGCGTATACTTCCATCAGTATGTCAATCAGTGAATTGTAGGCCAGGGTCATTCTTAAGCCGTCTTCCAGTAAATTCTTCCTGGTGCTTCGGACCGCATCTTTAACGCTGTCCGGTAGTGAAGTGAGCTTCTCCAGCAGGTGGTTAATATGGGGGTCAATATAATAGCCGTTCTTGTCAATCGGTGCGTATTTCTTGGAGTATGTGCCTTCTTTGATAATGGCTATGCCGTTGCTGGTACACTGGCGGGCCGGTATGTTTCCTTCCGTGAGATCAATCTCTGTCGGAGTGGTGAGATCAATAAACCACTCTATTCCGGCGTCTGCCAGTTCCCCCCAGGTGATAATGTCTTTATGGTAGTTGGCTGGCTTGGTCTCGGCGATCACGGCCAGGCCCTTGTATTTGGAGAGTTCTTCCTTTAAGGCAGTAAACAGCTTGGGATAGTCCTTGATAAACTCGTTAAAGTGTTCTTTTTCATGTCCATCATCTTCCGCATATCTGCATCCGTAAATCTCCGTCATATCCCAGTCCCCGGCTATTATGTCCCACTTGGTTAATCCTTCCGGCGGGGTATCGTAGTAGTGCCAGACTATTTCAGATAGTTCCTTCCGCTCTTCCAGGTCCATATCAGTGTATTGGGTCTCTTCATAATGGGTCTTTTTATATGCTTTGGCTATTTCTTTTTCTGCCGTAGAGTAAGGTGCTTCTCCGTCATATACTCTTTTCCAGTGGTTGATAATCCGTTGCTCTCCCACTTCCCGCATCGCTTCCTCAAGGGTGGCGGGTCTGCCGTCAATGGTGATCTTGTGCTTGGCCAGGTAGATTTCTTCTACGGCCTTCATCCTTTCCTCTTCAGTTATCTGATCGCTACGCCTTCCGTCTGGAAATTGTTGGTAGCCAAGTCCGTACACTTCGTTTATCCGGCCCAGGATCAGATCACTTGTTACAGGCTCTTTTTTAAGTGCCTCCAGAGCGTCTTTGATCTGCTTGGGTGGCTTGGCCTTCTCTTCCGTGTACTGGGACAGTAAGTCAAAGATTATGTCCTTAAAGCTGGTTTTAATTGCTCTCTTCTCTTCCCTGGCCTTTGAGTAGAGTTCTTGATATTGCTTCTCCGTCATAATGACCGGGTATCGTCTGGCCGTTGCTTCGCTTTCCAGGGCGTGGGAAAGCTCAATCACATAGAAAAAGTATTTGTAGTAGCCGTGTAGGGCTTGCTGTGAGTAGCCTTCCGTTACTGTGCTTATTTCAATAAGGGCGTTATTCAGGTCTATGTATCGGTTGTATATGCTCCGCTCATGTTCATTAGCCAGGCCCTTGACCATCTTCCTAATGTCCTCTTTGGAAAATAGTTGTTTGGTGCTGGCGTTGCCCTTGTTTAGTTCTATCATGGTAAGCAGTACGGCCTTGCCTACCTCTTTCCCCTTCCAGGTGCTTTGACTAAGCAGTTTATTGATATTCATTATCCCCGGCTCCCCACTATGTCTTCCAGCATTTCCAGCTTGGCCTTGAGTTCCACTGTCTCATATGCCTTGAGTATGTTGGTTATGACCATCATTTCCTTGCTGGCTTGATCCAGGTTAATTTCCCGGTTGCGTATCCGCTTAAGCAGATCGGCCAGGACCACTATAATGTCCCTGGGGTTGAAGCTGTCTTCAAGCGGGATCGCCGGAGTAGTATCAATAAATTCCTGTTTCAAGGCTTCCATGTACTTCAGCTTGTAGTCCAGTAGCTTTTCCGGGGATACCTGGCTAAGGTCCACATCACTAAGGGCGTCTTCTATGTTTTCCAGGGTTTGCCCCAGTTTGGTGATCCTGGCTTCCCTGGTCATATAGTAGGCTTGGTACATTTCCTCAAGCTGATCTTTCTTCTTCTCGGCGATCTCCGCCTTAAGCTCCCGCTCCCAGGCCGTACAGGTGGCCTTGCTTATGTTTAGCTCTTTGGCTATCGCCGTGTAGCTCTTGCCCTCGGCCCGCAAGCGTATAAAGTCGTTTCGTTGGTCATTGGGTTTCACTTAGATACCTCTCTTTGGATATGTGTATGCGTGGGCGTGTATACTGTTATGTGTATGCATATCTTTTCTACTTCCGCTAAGGATAGTTTACGGAAGTTGGGAGATTTCTCCCGGCTATTTCTGCTTGGTTGTACCACTCTCGATAAAGCCTTTAAGGTTTTCGTGGGTGATTCTCCACTCTCTCCCCATCTTGACGGCCTTAAGCTGTCCGCTCTTGATATAGTTGTACAGGGTCCGCCGTGTTACCTTGAGAATGTCTACGGCTTCCGTTAGGGTATAGATTTTGATTTCTTCCATATCGGCTTATTCCTTTGTGTCTGCGTATTGTTCCAGGATCGTATGTATCAGTTCGTTTAGGCTCATGTCCTGGGCGGTGGCTCTGGTCCTAAGCTTGGCGTGAAGACTTGGCTTGACAAGTAGCTGTAGCCTTCTGCTTTTCGTTTCCACATAAAGCGGGTTGGGCTTCATGGGTACGCCCTGGGCTGGCTCGTGAATTTCAGGTTTTATAAGGTTTTCGCCTATAGTCATAAAAGCCTGGGCGGGGTGCTTAAAGTCCTTTGTCTTCTTGGTCATGGTTTCCCTTCCTTTTGCAGTACTTCCCTTACAAGTGCCATGTAGTCCTTGCTGGCGTTGCTCCGGGGAGCGTATGAGAATATGTCTTGCTGGTATATCTGAGCTTCCTTGATCGCTATACACTCCCGGATTGGCGTCTTGAATACCTTTGTTCCGTATTGCTTCGCCGTCTCTGTGATCGTCTCGGCCAGGTCCCGGCTTAAGATCGTTCTGGAGTTGTACCGGGTAAGCAGAATACCTAATATCTTCAGTTCCGGGTTGGCGTGAGTTTTGACGGCCCCTAATGTGGCGTATAATTGACTTAAAGCTTGTAGGCTATATATGTCCGCCTGTAAGGGTATGATCGCCTCATAAACGGCGCATATGGCGTTTACAAGCAATATCCCCAAATAGGGCGGGGTATCCACTACCAGGTAGTCATAATTTGGGTATGCCTCGGCGATTGCTTGCTTAAGCCTGTACTCTTTTCCCGGACCGCTTACTAATTTGTCCGCCCCTACCAGTTCCGGGGAGTAGGGTATAAGATCGCCGTGCTTGGTGTGCTGGATCGCTGTGGTGATCTTGGCCGTTCCCAGGATCAAGTCAAGGGCTGTGTGGGTGTGCGGGGAAGCTCCCAGGGTATGGGATAGGTTGCCCTGGGCGTCAAGGTCTATAAACAGGGTCTTATGGCCTTTAAGGGAAAGGCCCGCTCCCAGTGCCAGGGCGGTGGTTGTCTTTCCCACTCCCCCCTTTTGGTTAATAATGGCTATCGCTTTCTTCATGCTTCCGCCTGGTGTGTGTATGTGTGTCTGGTTATCTGTATACGCTTATGTGTATGTGTGGGAAGCCTTCTCTGTTTTCGGTTTCCCACTCCCTTTTTATAGGCTTCCAAAAAGTCCCCTGGATCACTGTCCCGCCCCGGCTAAAAGATCGCCCTGGCAATCGCTTCTTCACAGCCGTTGTTGGCCCGCTCCAGATCGTGGGCGTACACTTCGGTTATGACCGGGCTGGTGTGCCTGGCAAATTGCTGTACTTCCCGCATGGGCTTCCCGGCCATCAGTGCCAGGGTTATGGCCGTGTGCCTTAAGCTGTGAGCCGTGAGCCTGTCGCTATCATATCCGGCCCTCTGAAGCCATGCCTTGACTATCCCGCTTACGGACCGGGTGCTAAGTCTTCCGCCTGTGCTGTTGTTGCTGGTGCTGGCAAACAGGGGTTGATCTTTGTCCGTCTCTCCCCGGCGGGCTAAGTAAGCGTCTATCGCCGTCTTGACTTCCGGCTGGAGTACTGCATAATCTGCTTTTTCTTCCTTCCCCTTGCCCTGTATGTATAGCCTGGCTTGTCCGGCGATCTCCCTCATGTCCCCTATATCCGCCCTGGATACTTCAATGGTCCTAAGCCCGCCTGTTACCATTAAGGCTATCATGGCGTAGTCTCTAAGCCCCTGTAGGCTCTGCGTGTCCACTGTCCCCAGTACGGCCTTGATCTGTTGAGAATTGAGAAAGTCCTTCTTGTGTCCCTTCTCGATCCTGGCCCCCTTGATCTTGCTGGCTACATTGGGATATATCCTTTCCTGTTCCAGCCATTGAAAAAAGAGCCGGGTTGCCGTGATATAGTTTTGTACAGTGGCGGGCTTGTGGCCTTCCTTCAGGTGATCCCGGTAAGCAAGTATGTCTTCCCTCGTGGGCTGTGTTATGCCGTTAAGGGATAAGTGTTTGAATAGCTGGCGTAAGGCTTTGGTGTATGTCTCTATGGTCCTGGGCCTGGCGTCAATGTAGGATATAAAGCGTTGGTACAGGGCTTCATTTATCGTCTGTACGGCGATCTGTCCCCGGCTGGCTAAGGCTATTGTCTGCATCTCTCCCCCTCTGCGTATACGCTTATGTGTATGTGTAGGTTTGGGTTGTCCGTTGTTGCTCTTCATACATGGACAATATAATGCAGTGCCTACATATTGTCAAGCATTATTTTCATATAACTGCATAGTGCCGGGAGAAAGCTTATTGTTTGGGTGGCTTCCCCTGTGCCTGGATCAGCTTCTTGGTGATTTCGTACACTGTGCTGGCCCGCTTCTTAATGCCGGGATCGCCGTAAGCCTGGGAAAGCTCTTTGATCTTAATGGCCCCCTTAATGATCTTGTTTAGCTTCCGCTTGTCCATGCCCCCGCCCCCTTCCTACTCTTCTTTGAAGTATCCGTATTTGGGATAGTATGAGTACACTAACTCTTCCCCTACTTCGCCGTGTCTGTTCTTTAATACCACAAGCTTTACTCTGCGCATGGGCTTCTTTTTTTCTTCTCTCCGGGTCTCTTTGGATTCTCCGTCATAAAACAGCCCCATAAGGACATCTGATCCGTACTCAATGGCCCCGGATTCTTTGAAGGCTTGAAAGTTAAGCTCTTCGTCATAGCTTGCCCTATTTAAGCTTGATATGGCCAGGACCGGGATTTTATAGTCTCGGCTTATGTGCTTCAGTTCCTTAACGGCTGTGTCCATGTTTGACTTATCGCTGGCCCTGGGATCGGCTGGAGAAAGTATCTGCAAGTAGTCCACTATCACCACTGGCCTGTTGCCTGTAAAGAGAATGTGCTTGCGTACCAGGTCCCTTATCTCGCTGGCCTTGATCTCTCCCAGGCTTTCTATCATGTACATACGCTCTGAAAACTTCTCATAATGGATAATGGCCTGGTGGATTGCTGTCTCATCTTCCTGGTCGTATCCTTCGTACCTTGACTTGGTTGTTATGTCCCGGCCTGTCTTAGGTATCTTCTTTTGATCCAGGTTGTTTTCTTGGGCGTATAAGAGCGTCAATCGGCTTAGTGTCCTGGCTATCATCTCCCGGCGGGACATCTCCAGGCAGATAAAAAGTATGTCCTGGCCTCTCCCGGCGATCTGATCGGCTATCTGAAGGGTAAACGCCGTCTTTCCCAGGGAAGGGACCGCCCCCACTATGTACAGCCCTTCATAAAGCCCATCTCCCATAATCCTGTCCAGGTGTCGGAAGCCTGTGGGGATAAAAGGCGTATCCGTGTCTATGCTCTGAAGGAAGCCAGGCAAGTGGTGAAAGTTGCTGGCTGTCTGGTAAGCCTGTTGTTCCAGTTCCAGGGCTTCCGTGTCCACATTGACCAGGTTGGCGATCTTGTTTATAAAAGCTTCCCGGTCCTTTGTAAGTGCCTCGTTGGGATCATGCCAAGCCCCGGATACATTAAATACTGTGTGCTGTACTCCCATCCTGGCCAGTTCTCTGGCTATGTCTTCCGTTCCTGCTTTCCCGGCTGGATCGTTGTCCAGGGATATGATCAAGCATTGCTGTGGCTTGCTCTTTTCTACTGCTTCAATAAGCTGTCTGCGGTTGGCCAAGCTTCCCAGTCCCACAGCTACGCCCCCGGCGTCTATAACGCTCAGGGCGTCAATCTCTCCCTCTACTATCACTATGGGGCCTTTGTCTTCCTTAAGGGCCTGGGCGTTAAACAGTAGGCTTGAACCTCGCTTGCGTATCCGTTGCTTGTCCTGGGCTTCCGGGCTGGTGTTTCTGGCCGTGAAGCTTTCCGGGCCTGTAGGGATAATAAGAGCTTCCCATTCTTCCCACTGCTTGGTATCGCCGTTGTACGCTTTATAGTTAGGATCATAGCCAAGTCTGTACTTATCAATGACGGCTTGGGACAGTCCCCGCTTGGCGGTAGGATAGTCTGTCTTGTTGATCTGCGCCTGTACTCTCTTAAAGTAGGCCGGATAATCAAAGTCCCGGCTTTCCCTTTCCTGTTGTGTGTATGTGTGTATACTGTTATGTGTATGTTGTTCGGTTTTGGGCTGGTTTTGTTTCATGCCCTTACGCTCCTGTGGCTTCTCTGTGGCCTTCTCCGGCTGGTGTATGGTTATGCCATAATGCTGATACGCCCAGTTAAATATGTCTTTGGGATCGCTTAAGCCTCGGTCCTTACCTATAAGGGAAAATATGTCTTCATCTGCCCCACATCTGAAGCAGTGTACCTTGTTCCGCTTCTTGTCAAAGCTCATGTTGGGGCTTTCTTCCGTATCGTTATGGAAGGGACAGGGAAATTTTCCGTCTCTCCGCTGGTCCCGGTGCGTCTCTCTTAGGTATTCTTCAAGCTTCCCTTTGATCTCTCTTTTGGCTTGGTCTCTGGTCATGGCGTCAATCCTCTTTTTTCTCTTAAAGGCCAAGATAGGCCGGATATGCCATCTTCCCGCTTCCAAAGCGGGGAAGTGGCTAATATCCCACTCTTAATAGTTCTTAATAGTTATTAAGGTTTTTGGCACGGCTTAACTCTCTGTATGCCTGTAGGTTACAAAAGGGTCTGCTCATAGAAAGGTATGCTTTTGCTCATAGAAAGGTATGCTTTTGCTCATAGAAAGGTATGCTTTTTTGATCGTCTTCCATTTCGTCTTCCGTCTCATAGATAAAGTAGAGATCGCCGGAGACAAGTAGGCTTGATACTGTTTCGCCGTCTAAGAGCAAGGCCCTTTCCTGGTTATCGTACAGGCCGGGCTTGGGGTCTTCCCGGTATTCTCCCGCCCTGTCTTCAATGATCCTGTTTCTGATCCACTGCGTAAACTCCGCCTGGGCGTCTTCCCTGGTGCGTGAATTGATCCCGGCTATGGTCATGGTCTGCCTGGTTTCCATGTCTTTCTGCATTATGACATACATCTTTAGTCCTTCCCCTGCTTCCCGGATCGCCGTTGCTTGGTCCCGGTCTTGGGCTGGTCTTTCTTGGCCTTCTTCATCTGCTCCAGGTAGCGTTGAAGCTCTGTGTTCTCGGTTGGTTCAAAGTGGATATAGCAGTCAATGACAGTATCGTAGTCCTGTTTATTCTGCTGGCTCTTGCTTAAGGGCTTCATCTTGCCGTTGCACAGTTCCCACTTGATAAGTACCTGGCCGTCAACAAGGGCGTTAAGAGATTTGATCAAGGGAGCAATCCGGCGTTGGTAGTACTGCCTTCCGCTGGTCCTGACTTCCTCTTCGCTTGGTATGTCTCTTGTGCCGTCTAATAAAGCCCTAACGGATATTATGCTGGCTGTTCCGCCTTTCTGGTTGTTCAGGTTGTTGTAGTGTATCAGTAGCTTCCGGCCTATATGGTAGGTGCATGGATTTCTATCGTCTGTCTTAAGAAGGTTGGCGGGATACCACATGATATACGAATTGGTGAGATACTCTGCTATCTCCGGGGTAAAGGCTACAACTATCTGGCTGTTTTTGATCATGCCAATAGTGGTGCATATCCGCATCTTTAGAAAGCTCTTGCTCCCGGCCTTGTCCGCTCCCCCTGCCTGGTTGCCTGTGCGTTCCTTCCACTCCAGGGAAAGCCGATAAAGGGCGTCAAGGTCTTCCTTGATCTTTCTGCGCTCCTTATCCGTATTGCTCTTGTTTATGTCCTTCCCACATCTGCGCATATACTCTTCCAGATCTATAATCGCCGTAGTGGTCTTTGGTCTTGCCCCCCTGGTGTTCTTAGTAGTAAGGTCCATGACAAGGGCGTCAAGAAGCTTTTGGGTTGATACTCTCAGTCCGGGCCCTAAGATTTCGCTGTACTCGATCATGGTAAAGCGGTAGTTGGGGCCGGTATAAACAGCCGTGTCTATGATCTTGTCTTGCTCCGGCGTTTCCCTTACGCTGATCTGTGCCAGGCTGTCCAGTCCTGGGCCGTGAAGCATGGGCCGGTATATTGGTGCTTCTTCCGGCTCTGGTAGATCGGGTACATCAGATACATCTAAGGCTTGGTCTGGCTGTTTGGATATGATCCGCTCCAGCTCCTTTTTTACCTCTAAAGGAAGGGTGTCTTTGCCTACATCTTTAACGCTCATTTATCGCCCCTCCATGATCCCGGCCAGGTCCACTATATAGCTGTGTATGTTCCCCTTGCTGGTGCTTGACGCCATCATTCTGGTTACGCCCTGGTCGGCGATCCTTTCTTTGACCTCGTTTATCTTGGCCTCTGTGGGCCTTAGCTTATCCAGATCAATGACCGGGTATATGTCTTTAAGCATATCCCGCTGGACCTTCCGCTCTTCTTCCGTTCCCCAAACATTCTCATAGATACTCATAACAAGGTTATTGAAGGCCGTTAAGATATTGTTAAAGCGGGCCTCGTCTTTTTTAAGGTGTGCCAGTTCCGGGGTGGCGTATACTTCCATCAGTATGTCAATCAGTGAATTGTAGGCCAGGGTCATTCTTAAGCCGTCTTCCAGTAAATTCTTCCTGGTGCTTCGGACCGCATCTTTAACGCTGTCCGGTAGTGAAGTGAGCTTCTCCAGCAGGTGGTTAATATGGGGGTCAATATAATAGCCGTTCTTGTCAATCGGTGCGTATTTCTTGGAGTATGTGCCTTCTTTGATAATGGCTATGCCGTTGCTGGTACACTGGCGGGCCGGTATGTTTCCTTCCGTGAGATCAATCTCTGTCGGAGTGGTGAGATCAATAAACCACTCTATTCCGGCGTCTGCCAGTTCCCCCCAGGTGATAATGTCTTTATGGTAGTTGGCTGGCTTGGTCTCGGCGATCACGGCCAGGCCCTTGTATTTGGAGAGTTCTTCCTTTAAGGCAGTAAACAGCTTGGGATAGTCCTTGATAAACTCGTTAAAGTGTTCTTTTTCATGTCCATCATCTTCCGCATATCTGCATCCGTAAATCTCCGTCATATCCCAGTCCCCGGCTATTATGTCCCACTTGGTTAATCCTTCCGGCGGGGTATCGTAGTAGTGCCAGACTATTTCAGATAGTTCCTTCCGCTCTTCCAGGTCCATATCAGTGTATTGGGTCTCTTCATAATGGGTCTTTTTATATGCTTTGGCTATTTCTTTTTCTGCCGTAGAGTAAGGTGCTTCTCCGTCATATACTCTTTTCCAGTGGTTGATAATCCGTTGCTCTCCCACTTCCCGCATCGCTTCCTCAAGGGTGGCGGGTCTGCCGTCAATGGTGATCTTGTGCTTGGCCAGGTAGATTTCTTCTACGGCCTTCATCCTTTCCTCTTCAGTTATCTGATCGCTACGCCTTCCGTCTGGAAATTGTTGGTAGCCAAGTCCGTACACTTCGTTTATCCGGCCCAGGATCAGATCACTTGTTACAGGCTCTTTTTTAAGTGCCTCCAGAGCGTCTTTGATCTGCTTGGGTGGCTTGGCCTTCTCTTCCGTGTACTGGGACAGTAAGTCAAAGATTATGTCCTTAAAGCTGGTTTTAATTGCTCTCTTCTCTTCCCTGGCCTTTGAGTAGAGTTCTTGATATTGCTTCTCCGTCATAATGACCGGGTATCGTCTGGCCGTTGCTTCGCTTTCCAGGGCGTGGGAAAGCTCAATCACATAGAAAAAGTATTTGTAGTAGCCGTGTAGGGCTTGCTGTGAGTAGCCTTCCGTTACTGTGCTTATTTCAATAAGGGCGTTATTCAGGTCTATGTATCGGTTGTATATGCTCCGCTCATGTTCATTAGCCAGGCCCTTGACCATCTTCCTAATGTCCTCTTTGGAAAATAGTTGTTTGGTGCTGGCGTTGCCCTTGTTTAGTTCTATCATGGTAAGCAGTACGGCCTTGCCTACCTCTTTCCCCTTCCAGGTGCTTTGACTAAGCAGTTTATTGATATTCATTATCCCCGGCTCCCCACTATGTCTTCCAGCATTTCCAGCTTGGCCTTGAGTTCCACTGTCTCATATGCCTTGAGTATGTTGGTTATGACCATCATTTCCTTGCTGGCTTGATCCAGGTTAATTTCCCGGTTGCGTATCCGCTTAAGCAGATCGGCCAGGACCACTATAATGTCCCTGGGGTTGAAGCTGTCTTCAAGCGGGATCGCCGGAGTAGTATCAATAAATTCCTGTTTCAAGGCTTCCATGTACTTCAGCTTGTAGTCCAGTAGCTTTTCCGGGGATACCTGGCTAAGGTCCACATCACTAAGGGCGTCTTCTATGTTTTCCAGGGTTTGCCCCAGTTTGGTGATCCTGGCTTCCCTGGTCATATAGTAGGCTTGGTACATTTCCTCAAGCTGATCTTTCTTCTTCTCGGCGATCTCCGCCTTAAGCTCCCGCTCCCAGGCCGTACAGGTGGCCTTGCTTATGTTTAGCTCTTTGGCTATCGCCGTGTAGCTCTTGCCCTCGGCCCGCAAGCGTATAAAGTCGTTTCGTTGGTCATTGGGTTTCACTTAGATACCTCTCTTTGGATATGTGTATGCGTGGGCGTGTATACTGTTATGTGTATGCATATCTTTTCTACTTCCGCTAAGGATAGTTTACGGAAGTTGGGAGATTTCTCCCGGCTATTTCTGCTTGGTTGTACCACTCTCGATAAAGCCTTTAAGGTTTTCGTGGGTGATTCTCCACTCTCTCCCCATCTTGACGGCCTTAAGCTGTCCGCTCTTGATATAGTTGTACAGGGTCCGCCGTGTTACCTTGAGAATGTCTACGGCTTCCGTTAGGGTATAGATTTTGATTTCTTCCATATCGGCTTATTCCTTTGTGTCTGCGTATTGTTCCAGGATCGTATGTATCAGTTCGTTTAGGCTCATGTCCTGGGCGGTGGCTCTGGTCCTAAGCTTGGCGTGAAGACTTGGCTTGACAAGTAGCTGTAGCCTTCTGCTTTTCGTTTCCACATAAAGCGGGTTGGGCTTCATGGGTACGCCCTGGGCTGGCTCGTGAATTTCAGGTTTTATAAGGTTTTCGCCTATAGTCATAAAAGCCTGGGCGGGGTGCTTAAAGTCCTTTGTCTTCTTGGTCATGGTTTCCCTTCCTTTTGCAGTACTTCCCTTACAAGTGCCATGTAGTCCTTGCTGGCGTTGCTCCGGGGAGCGTATGAGAATATGTCTTGCTGGTATATCTGAGCTTCCTTGATCGCTATACACTCCCGGATTGGCGTCTTGAATACCTTTGTTCCGTATTGCTTCGCCGTCTCTGTGATCGTCTCGGCCAGGTCCCGGCTTAAGATCGTTCTGGAGTTGTACCGGGTAAGCAGAATACCTAATATCTTCAGTTCCGGGTTGGCGTGAGTTTTGACGGCCCCTAATGTGGCGTATAATTGACTTAAAGCTTGTAGGCTATATATGTCCGCCTGTAAGGGTATGATCGCCTCATAAACGGCGCATATGGCGTTTACAAGCAATATCCCCAAATAGGGCGGGGTATCCACTACCAGGTAGTCATAATTTGGGTATGCCTCGGCGATTGCTTGCTTAAGCCTGTACTCTTTTCCCGGACCGCTTACTAATTTGTCCGCCCCTACCAGTTCCGGGGAGTAGGGTATAAGATCGCCGTGCTTGGTGTGCTGGATCGCTGTGGTGATCTTGGCCGTTCCCAGGATCAAGTCAAGGGCTGTGTGGGTGTGCGGGGAAGCTCCCAGGGTATGGGATAGGTTGCCCTGGGCGTCAAGGTCTATAAACAGGGTCTTATGGCCTTTAAGGGAAAGGCCCGCTCCCAGTGCCAGGGCGGTGGTTGTCTTTCCCACTCCCCCCTTTTGGTTAATAATGGCTATCGCTTTCTTCATGCTTCCGCCTGGTGTGTGTATGTGTGTCTGGTTATCTGTATACGCTTATGTGTATGTGTGGGAAGCCTTCTCTGTTTTCGGTTTCCCACTCCCTTTTTATAGGCTTCCAAAAAGTCCCCTGGATCACTGTCCCGCCCCGGCTAAAAGATCGCCCTGGCAATCGCTTCTTCACAGCCGTTGTTGGCCCGCTCCAGATCGTGGGCGTACACTTCGGTTATGACCGGGCTGGTGTGCCTGGCAAATTGCTGTACTTCCCGCATGGGCTTCCCGGCCATCAGTGCCAGGGTTATGGCCGTGTGCCTTAAGCTGTGAGCCGTGAGCCTGTCGCTATCATATCCGGCCCTCTGAAGCCATGCCTTGACTATCCCGCTTACGGACCGGGTGCTAAGTCTTCCGCCTGTGCTGTTGTTGCTGGTGCTGGCAAACAGGGGTTGATCTTTGTCCGTCTCTCCCCGGCGGGCTAAGTAAGCGTCTATCGCCGTCTTGACTTCCGGCTGGAGTACTGCATAATCTGCTTTTTCTTCCTTCCCCTTGCCCTGTATGTATAGCCTGGCTTGTCCGGCGATCTCCCTCATGTCCCCTATATCCGCCCTGGATACTTCAATGGTCCTAAGCCCGCCTGTTACCATTAAGGCTATCATGGCGTAGTCTCTAAGCCCCTGTAGGCTCTGCGTGTCCACTGTCCCCAGTACGGCCTTGATCTGTTGAGAATTGAGAAAGTCCTTCTTGTGTCCCTTCTCGATCCTGGCCCCCTTGATCTTGCTGGCTACATTGGGATATATCCTTTCCTGTTCCAGCCATTGAAAAAAGAGCCGGGTTGCCGTGATATAGTTTTGTACAGTGGCGGGCTTGTGGCCTTCCTTCAGGTGATCCCGGTAAGCAAGTATGTCTTCCCTCGTGGGCTGTGTTATGCCGTTAAGGGATAAGTGTTTGAATAGCTGGCGTAAGGCTTTGGTGTATGTCTCTATGGTCCTGGGTCTGGCGTCAATGTAGGATATAAAGCGTTGGTACAGCCCTTCATTTATCGTCTGTACGGCGATCTGTCCCCGGTTGGCTAAGGCTATTGTCTGCATCTCTCCCCCTCTGCGTATACGCTTATGTGTATGTGTAGGTTTAAGTTGTCCGCTGTTGCTCTTCATATATGGACAATATAATGCAGTGCCTACATATTGTCAAGCATTATTTTCATATACTGTTATAATGCCTAAGCGTGGGTTATGGAGTGCGTGTCTTCCCCTGGGATTTGACCAGTCTCTTGGTGATCTCGTACAGAGTGCTGGCTTGCTTCTTAATGCCGGGATCGCCGTAAGCCTGGGAAAGCTCTTTGATCTTAATGGCCCCCTTAATGATCTTGTTTAGTTTCCGCTTGTCCATGCCCCCCCTTCCTACTCTTCTTTGAAGTATCCGTACTTGGGATAGTATGAGTACACTACCTCTTCCCCTACTTCGCCGTGTCTGTTCTTCAATACTACAAGCTTTACTCTGCGCATGGGCTTCTTTTTTTCTTCTCTCCGGGCCTCTTTGGATTCTCCGTCATAACATAGCCCCATAAGCACATCTGAGCCGTATTCTATGGCCCCGGATTCCTTGAAGGCTTCAAAGGTTATCTCTTCGTCATAGCTTGCCCTGTTTAAGCTTGATATGGCCAGGACCGGGATCTTATAGTCTCGGCTTATGTGCTTCAGTTCCTTAACGGCTGTGTCCATGTTTGACTTATCGCTGGCCCTGGGATCGGCTGGAGAAAGTATCTGCAAGTAGTCCACTATCACCACTGGCCTGTTGCCTGTAAAGAGAATGTGCTTGCGTACCAGGTCCCTTATCTCGCTGGCCTTGATCTCTCCCAGGCTTTCTATCATGTACATACGCTCTGAAAACTTCTCATAATGGATAATGGCCTGGTGGATTGCTGTCTCATCTTCCTGGTCGTATCCTTCGTACCTTGACTTGGTTGTTATGTCCCGGCCTGTCTTAGGTATCTTCTTTTGATCCAGGTTGTTTTCTTGGGCGTATAAGAGCGTCAATCGGCTTAGTGTCCTGGCTATCATCTCCCGGCGGGACATCTCCAGGCAGATAAAAAGTATGTCCTGGCCTCTCCCGGCGATCTGATCGGCTATCTGAAGGGTAAACGCCGTCTTTCCCAGGGAAGGGACCGCCCCCACTATGTACAGCCCTTCATAAAGCCCATCTCCCATAATCCTGTCCAGGTGTCGGAAGCCTGTGGGGATAAAAGGCGTATCCGTGTCTATGCTCTGAAGGAAGCCAGGCAAGTGGTGAAAGTTGCTGGCTGTCTGGTAAGCCTGTTGTTCCAGTTCCAGGGCTTCCGTGTCCACATTGACCAGGTTGGCGATCTTGTTTATAAAAGCTTCCCGGTCCTTTGTAAGTGCCTCGTTGGGATCATGCCAAGCCCCGGATACATTAAATACTGTGTGCTGTACTCCCATCCTGGCCAGTTCTCTGGCTATGTCTTCCGTTCCTGCTTTCCCGGCTGGATCGTTGTCCAGGGATATGATCAAGCATTGCTGTGGCTTGCTCTTTTCTACTGCTTCAATAAGCTGTCTGCGGTTGGCCAAGCTTCCCAGTCCCACAGCTACGCCCCCGGCGTCTATAACGCTCAGGGCGTCAATCTCTCCCTCTACTATCACTATGGGGCCTTTGTCTTCCTTAAGGGCCTGGGCGTTAAACAGTAGGCTTGAACCTCGCTTGCGTATCCGTTGCTTGTCCTGGGCTTCCGGGCTGGTGTTTCTGGCCGTGAAGCTTTCCGGGCCTGTAGGGATAATAAGAGCTTCCCATTCTTCCCACTGCTTGGTATCGCCGTTGTACGCTTTATAGTTAGGATCATAGCCAAGTCTGTACTTATCAATGACGGCTTGGGACAGTCCCCGCTTGGCGGTAGGATAGTCTGTCTTGTTGATCTGCGCCTGTACTCTCTTAAAGTAGGCCGGATAATCAAAGTCCCGGCTTTCCCTTTCCTGTTGTGTGTATGTGTGTATACTGTTATGTGTATGTTGTTCGGTTTTGGGCTGGTTTTGTTTCATGCCCTTACGCTCCTGTGGCTTCTCTGTGGCCTTCTCCGGCTGGTGTATGGTTATGCCATAATGCTGATACGCCCAGTTAAATATGTCTTTGGGATCGCTTAAGCCTCGGTCCTTACCTATAAGGGAAAATATGTCTTCATCTGCCCCACATCTGAAGCAGTGTACCTTGTTCCGCTTCTTGTCAAAGCTCATGTTGGGGCTTTCTTCCGTATCGTTATGGAAGGGACAGGGAAATTTTCCGTCTCTCCGCTGGTCCCGGTGCGTCTCTCTTAGGTATTCTTCAAGCTTCCCTTTGATCTCTCTTTTGGCTTGGTCTCTGGTCATGGCGTCAATCCTCTTTTTTCTCTTAAAGGCCAAGATAGGCCGGATATGCCATCTTCCCGCTTCCAAAGCGGGGAAGTGGCTAATATCCCACTCTTAATAGTTCTTAATAGTTATTAAGGTTTTTGGCACGGCTTAACTCTCTGTATGCCTGTAGGTTACAAAAGGGTCTGCTCATAGAAAGGTATGCTTTTGCTCATAGAAAGGTATGCTTTTGCTCATAGAAAGGTATGCTTTTTTGATCGTCTTCCATTTCGTCTTCCGTCTCATAGATAAAGTAGAGATCGCCGGAGACAAGTAGGCTTGATACTGTTTCGCCGTCTAAGAGCAAGGCCCTTTCCTGGTTATCGTACAGGCCGGGCTTGGGGTCTTCCCGGTATTCTCCCGCCCTGTCTTCAATGATCCTGTTTCTGATCCACTGCGTAAACTCCGCCTGGGCGTCTTCCCTGGTGCGTGAATTGATCCCGGCTATGGTCATGGTCTGCCTGGTTTCCATGTCTTTCTGCATTATGACATACATCTTTAGTCCTTCCCCTGCTTCCCGGATCGCCGTTGCTTGGTCCCGGTCTTGGGCTGGTCTTTCTTGGCCTTCTTCATCTGCTCCAGGTAGCGTTGAAGCTCTGTGTTCTCGGTTGGTTCAAAGTGGATATAGCAGTCAATGACAGTATCGTAGTCCTGTTTATTCTGCTGGCTCTTGCTTAAGGGCTTCATCTTGCCGTTGCACAGTTCCCACTTGATAAGTACCTGGCCGTCAACAAGGGCGTTAAGAGATTTGATCAAGGGAGCAATCCGGCGTTGGTAGTACTGCCTTCCGCTGGTCCTGACTTCCTCTTCGCTTGGTATGTCTCTTGTGCCGTCTAATAAAGCCCTAACGGATATTATGCTGGCTGTTCCGCCTTTCTGGTTGTTCAGGTTGTTGTAGTGTATCAGTAGCTTCCGGCCTATATGGTAGGTGCATGGATTTCTATCGTCTGTCTTAAGAAGGTTGGCGGGATACCACATGATATACGAATTGGTGAGATACTCTGCTATCTCCGGGGTAAAGGCTACAACTATCTGGCTGTTTTTGATCATGCCAATAGTGGTGCATATCCGCATCTTTAGAAAGCTCTTGCTCCCGGCCTTGTCCGCTCCCCCTGCCTGGTTGCCTGTGCGTTCCTTCCACTCCAGGGAAAGCCGATAAAGGGCGTCAAGGTCTTCCTTGATCTTTCTGCGCTCCTTATCCGTATTGCTCTTGTTTATGTCCTTCCCACATCTGCGCATATACTCTTCCAGATCTATAATCGCCGTAGTGGTCTTTGGTCTTGCCCCCCTGGTGTTCTTAGTAGTAAGGTCCATGACAAGGGCGTCAAGAAGCTTTTGGGTTGATACTCTCAGTCCGGGCCCTAAGATTTCGCTGTACTCGATCATGGTAAAGCGGTAGTTGGGGCCGGTATAAACAGCCGTGTCTATGATCTTGTCTTGCTCCGGCGTTTCCCTTACGCTGATCTGTGCCAGGCTGTCCAGTCCTGGGCCGTGAAGCATGGGCCGGTATATTGGTGCTTCTTCCGGCTCTGGTAGATCGGGTACATCAGATACATCTAAGGCTTGGTCTGGCTGTTTGGATATGATCCGCTCCAGCTCCTTTTTTACCTCTAAAGGAAGGGTGTCTTTGCCTACATCTTTAACGCTCATTTATCGCCCCTCCATGATCCCGGCCAGGTCCACTATATAGCTGTGTATGTTCCCCTTGCTGGTGCTTGACGCCATCATTCTGGTTACGCCCTGGTCGGCGATCCTTTCTTTGACCTCGTTTATCTTGGCCTCTGTGGGCCTTAGCTTATCCAGATCAATGACCGGGTATATGTCTTTAAGCATATCCCGCTGGACCTTCCGCTCTTCTTCCGTTCCCCAAACATTCTCATAGATACTCATAACAAGGTTATTGAAGGCCGTTAAGATATTGTTAAAGCGGGCCTCGTCTTTTTTAAGGTGTGCCAGTTCCGGGGTGGCGTATACTTCCATCAGTATGTCAATCAGTGAATTGTAGGCCAGGGTCATTCTTAAGCCGTCTTCCAGTAAATTCTTCCTGGTGCTTCGGACCGCATCTTTAACGCTGTCCGGTAGTGAAGTGAGCTTCTCCAGCAGGTGGTTAATATGGGGGTCAATATAATAGCCGTTCTTGTCAATCGGTGCGTATTTCTTGGAGTATGTGCCTTCTTTGATAATGGCTATGCCGTTGCTGGTACACTGGCGGGCCGGTATGTTTCCTTCCGTGAGATCAATCTCTGTCGGAGTGGTGAGATCAATAAACCACTCTATTCCGGCGTCTGCCAGTTCCCCCCAGGTGATAATGTCTTTATGGTAGTTGGCTGGCTTGGTCTCGGCGATCACGGCCAGGCCCTTGTATTTGGAGAGTTCTTCCTTTAAGGCAGTAAACAGCTTGGGATAGTCCTTGATAAACTCGTTAAAGTGTTCTTTTTCATGTCCATCATCTTCCGCATATCTGCATCCGTAAATCTCCGTCATATCCCAGTCCCCGGCTATTATGTCCCACTTGGTTAATCCTTCCGGCGGGGTATCGTAGTAGTGCCAGACTATTTCAGATAGTTCCTTCCGCTCTTCCAGGTCCATATCAGTGTATTGGGTCTCTTCATAATGGGTCTTTTTATATGCTTTGGCTATTTCTTTTTCTGCCGTAGAGTAAGGTGCTTCTCCGTCATATACTCTTTTCCAGTGGTTGATAATCCGTTGCTCTCCCACTTCCCGCATCGCTTCCTCAAGGGTGGCGGGTCTGCCGTCAATGGTGATCTTGTGCTTGGCCAGGTAGATTTCTTCTACGGCCTTCATCCTTTCCTCTTCAGTTATCTGATCGCTACGCCTTCCGTCTGGAAATTGTTGGTAGCCAAGTCCGTACACTTCGTTTATCCGGCCCAGGATCAGATCACTTGTTACAGGCTCTTTTTTAAGTGCCTCCAGAGCGTCTTTGATCTGCTTGGGTGGCTTGGCCTTCTCTTCCGTGTACTGGGACAGTAAGTCAAAGATTATGTCCTTAAAGCTGGTTTTAATTGCTCTCTTCTCTTCCCTGGCCTTTGAGTAGAGTTCTTGATATTGCTTCTCCGTCATAATGACCGGGTATCGTCTGGCCGTTGCTTCGCTTTCCAGGGCGTGGGAAAGCTCAATCACATAGAAAAAGTATTTGTAGTAGCCGTGTAGGGCTTGCTGTGAGTAGCCTTCCGTTACTGTGCTTATTTCAATAAGGGCGTTATTCAGGTCTATGTATCGGTTGTATATGCTCCGCTCATGTTCATTAGCCAGGCCCTTGACCATCTTCCTAATGTCCTCTTTGGAAAATAGTTGTTTGGTGCTGGCGTTGCCCTTGTTTAGTTCTATCATGGTAAGCAGTACGGCCTTGCCTACCTCTTTCCCCTTCCAGGTGCTTTGACTAAGCAGTTTATTGATATTCATTATCCCCGGCTCCCCACTATGTCTTCCAGCATTTCCAGCTTGGCCTTGAGTTCCACTGTCTCATATGCCTTGAGTATGTTGGTTATGACCATCATTTCCTTGCTGGCTTGATCCAGGTTAATTTCCCGGTTGCGTATCCGCTTAAGCAGATCGGCCAGGACCACTATAATGTCCCTGGGGTTGAAGCTGTCTTCAAGCGGGATCGCCGGAGTAGTATCAATAAATTCCTGTTTCAAGGCTTCCATGTACTTCAGCTTGTAGTCCAGTAGCTTTTCCGGGGATACCTGGCTAAGGTCCACATCACTAAGGGCGTCTTCTATGTTTTCCAGGGTTTGCCCCAGTTTGGTGATCCTGGCTTCCCTGGTCATATAGTAGGCTTGGTACATTTCCTCAAGCTGATCTTTCTTCTTCTCGGCGATCTCCGCCTTAAGCTCCCGCTCCCAGGCCGTACAGGTGGCCTTGCTTATGTTTAGCTCTTTGGCTATCGCCGTGTAGCTCTTGCCCTCGGCCCGCAAGCGTATAAAGTCGTTTCGTTGGTCATTGGGTTTCACTTAGATACCTCTCTTTGGATATGTGTATGCGTGGGCGTGTATACTGTTATGTGTATGCATATCTTTTCTACTTCCGCTAAGGATAGTTTACGGAAGTTGGGAGATTTCTCCCGGCTATTTCTGCTTGGTTGTACCACTCTCGATAAAGCCTTTAAGGTTTTCGTGGGTGATTCTCCACTCTCTCCCCATCTTGACGGCCTTAAGCTGTCCGCTCTTGATATAGTTGTACAGGGTCCGCCGTGTTACCTTGAGAATGTCTACGGCTTCCGTTAGGGTATAGATTTTGATTTCTTCCATATCGGCTTATTCCTTTGTGTCTGCGTATTGTTCCAGGATCGTATGTATCAGTTCGTTTAGGCTCATGTCCTGGGCGGTGGCTCTGGTCCTAAGCTTGGCGTGAAGACTTGGCTTGACAAGTAGCTGTAGCCTTCTGCTTTTCGTTTCCACATAAAGCGGGTTGGGCTTCATGGGTACGCCCTGGGCTGGCTCGTGAATTTCAGGTTTTATAAGGTTTTCGCCTATAGTCATAAAAGCCTGGGCGGGGTGCTTAAAGTCCTTTGTCTTCTTGGTCATGGTTTCCCTTCCTTTTGCAGTACTTCCCTTACAAGTGCCATGTAGTCCTTGCTGGCGTTGCTCCGGGGAGCGTATGAGAATATGTCTTGCTGGTATATCTGAGCTTCCTTGATCGCTATACACTCCCGGATTGGCGTCTTGAATACCTTTGTTCCGTATTGCTTCGCCGTCTCTGTGATCGTCTCGGCCAGGTCCCGGCTTAAGATCGTTCTGGAGTTGTACCGGGTAAGCAGAATACCTAATATCTTCAGTTCCGGGTTGGCGTGAGTTTTGACGGCCCCTAATGTGGCGTATAATTGACTTAAAGCTTGTAGGCTATATATGTCCGCCTGTAAGGGTATGATCGCCTCATAAACGGCGCATATGGCGTTTACAAGCAATATCCCCAAATAGGGCGGGGTATCCACTACCAGGTAGTCATAATTTGGGTATGCCTCGGCGATTGCTTGCTTAAGCCTGTACTCTTTTCCCGGACCGCTTACTAATTTGTCCGCCCCTACCAGTTCCGGGGAGTAGGGTATAAGATCGCCGTGCTTGGTGTGCTGGATCGCTGTGGTGATCTTGGCCGTTCCCAGGATCAAGTCAAGGGCTGTGTGGGTGTGCGGGGAAGCTCCCAGGGTATGGGATAGGTTGCCCTGGGCGTCAAGGTCTATAAACAGGGTCTTATGGCCTTTAAGGGAAAGGCCCGCTCCCAGTGCCAGGGCGGTGGTTGTCTTTCCCACTCCCCCCTTTTGGTTAATAATGGCTATCGCTTTCTTCATGCTTCCGCCTGGTGTGTGTATGTGTGTCTGGTTATCTGTATACGCTTATGTGTATGTGTGGGAAGCCTTCTCTGTTTTCGGTTTCCCACTCCCTTTTTATAGGCTTCCAAAAAGTCCCCTGGATCACTGTCCCGCCCCGGCTAAAAGATCGCCCTGGCAATCGCTTCTTCACAGCCGTTGTTGGCCCGCTCCAGATCGTGGGCGTACACTTCGGTTATGACCGGGCTGGTGTGCCTGGCAAATTGCTGTACTTCCCGCATGGGCTTCCCGGCCATCAGTGCCAGGGTTATGGCCGTGTGCCTTAAGCTGTGAGCCGTGAGCCTGTCGCTATCATATCCGGCCCTCTGAAGCCATGCCTTGACTATCCCGCTTACGGACCGGGTGCTAAGTCTTCCGCCTGTGCTGTTGTTGCTGGTGCTGGCAAACAGGGGTTGATCTTTGTCCGTCTCTCCCCGGCGGGCTAAGTAAGCGTCTATCGCCGTCTTGACTTCCGGCTGGAGTACTGCATAATCTGCTTTTTCTTCCTTCCCCTTGCCCTGTATGTATAGCCTGGCTTGTCCGGCGATCTCCCTCATGTCCCCTATATCCGCCCTGGATACTTCAATGGTCCTAAGCCCGCCTGTTACCATTAAGGCTATCATGGCGTAGTCTCTAAGCCCCTGTAGGCTCTGCGTGTCCACTGTCCCCAGTACGGCCTTGATCTGTTGAGAATTGAGAAAGTCCTTCTTGTGTCCCTTCTCGATCCTGGCCCCCTTGATCTTGCTGGCTACATTGGGATATATCCTTTCCTGTTCCAGCCATTGAAAAAAGAGCCGGGTTGCCGTGATATAGTTTTGTACAGTGGCGGGCTTGTGGCCTTCCTTCAGGTGATCCCGGTAAGCAAGTATGTCTTCCCTCGTGGGCTGTGTTATGCCGTTAAGGGATAAGTGTTTGAATAGCTGGCGTAAGGCTTTGGTGTATGTCTCTATGGTCCTGGG